>Ga0182024_10000086_pt1 | contig 179925 bp, 168 predicted proteins | sample P32metaG_FD_120480 | JGI IMG/M metagenome (GOLD analysis project Ga0182024, IMG submission 120480) | Permafrost microbial communities from Stordalen Mire, Sweden - P3-2 metaG (Illumina Assembly) | ecosystem: Environmental > Terrestrial > Soil > Wetlands > Permafrost | place: Sweden: Stordalen... | reverse complement strand
GCTCCACGCTTCTTTCAGACCCTCCGTCGCCGGAACGCCCTTGCGCTTCGCTACTACTTCACCTCCATCAGGTTGTAGAGGGGACTTTCACCCCTGAGCTGTCGAACATGCTCGGCACACAAACAAAAAGGGCGCCCGTCACCGGGCGCCCTTTTTGACCGGATTCTGGATGTACCGGTCTGCTATTACGATATCACGGCCTGAAGCCGCTCACGATGGGAACGAAAGAAAAAAGGATAATAGCTAGGCCGCGCAAGTCAGGGAGCCACCGAGGGAGCCACCGGGCTAAACCAGGCTGACACTCTCGACACTTCATAATCTGGAAGTCATTGATTTTGCAACAGGCAGAACACCTGCGAACAACGTGCCATCAAATTTGTAATCAGAGGGTCGGGGGTTCAAATCCCTCCGCCAGCTCCACGAAATTTCCGGACGGTCCGGGTGCTCTGTGGAGCACGCCCCGCCACAGTCGAATTCCCACTTGTCATATACTCTGCGCATGGGAAAGCGCGCAGCCCAAGTCATTTTTCCGATTAGCGTGGCCATGATTCTGATCGGCAATGCCCCTGCTCAGGGCCCGGGCGGAGGCCGTGGGGGAGCGCCTCCAGCGCCCCGAACCGCGAAGGCGGCATCCTTGTTCGACATTACTGGTTACTGGGTTGCGGTTGTAACTGAGGACTGGCGGTTCCGCATGGTCACGCCGCCCAAGGGTGACTACTCCGGTGTCGCGCTGAATCCGGATGGCCGCAAGATCGCCGACGCGTGGGATCCGGCCAAGGATGAGGCGGCGGGAGAGCAGTGCCGTAGCTATGGCGCCCCGAACATCATGCAGGTTCCTGGGCGCCTTCACATCACGTGGCCGGATGAGCAGACGTTGAAGATCGAAACCGATGCCGGCATGCAGGCGCGGCTTTTCCATTTCACCGCCGCTCCCAGCCAGGCCGGCGGCTGGCAAGGAGTTTCCAATGCCTCGTGGGATCTGATCACCGGAGGCCGCGGTCAGGCTCCGGTGGGTTCGTTAAAGGTGGTCACCACCAGTCTCAAGCCCGGATATTTGCGAAAGAACGGTGTGCCTTATAGTGCCAACGCGGTCTTGACTGAGTATTTCGACCGAGTCAACGAGTCCAATGGCGACGCGTACCTGGTAGTCACAACCACGGTGGAAGACCCGACCTATCTGACCCAGCCGCTCCTCACAGCTTCGCTACAAGAAACAGGCGGATGGGTCCGGGTGGAAGCCTGCGCCGTGCTCGTCCCGATAGTTTGCAGAGGATACTGACATGCCCATGAAGAGTGCCCATTCCATCCTCATATTGGTTCTGCTGACAAGTTTGCCCGCGTTAGCACAAATCACCGCTTTAGATTTCTCGGGCCGCACCGGCCAGCCGGCGGGGATTGAACTTTCGGGAGCCTGGTTTCCCCTCCCTTTTCAAGACTCCGGCTTGATCACGGCGGCCGGCGACCTGGTGGAATACGGCGGAATCCCGATGAACGAGGCGGCCCGTCTGTACGCACTTGCGTGGAACGCCGCCCGCATTCAGGGACGGCAGCATCAATGCATGGGCTATGTGCCGCCCTACACTTACAATCAGCCGGGCAATTTGCGGTTCTGGGAAGAGCGCGATCCGCACACCCAACAGCTTCTGTCTATCAATATGTACTGGCAGATCAGCGAAGGTTTGCGAACCATTTGGATGGATGGCCGCCCGCATCCGCCGGCTTATGCGCAACATACCTGGGCGGGGTTCGCCACCGGAAAGTATGAAGGCAACATGCTGACCGTTGACACGACTCACATCAAACGCGGCTGGATCCGGGCCAATGGCATACCGCAGAGCGATGAAGCCACCGTGAGCGAGCATTTCATCCGGCACGGCGACCGCATCACTTATCTGGCTGTCGTAAACGACCCTGTGTATCTGGCCGAGCCCTTCAGCAGAACTTATACACTGCTCCGCAATGTGAGGGAGCCGGACGCCTGGTTATACGCTTGCGACGATGGCGAACAGATTCTGGACAGGCGCGAGGATCAGGTGGAAGCCTACGCATGGGGCCAGCACCCGTTCCTGCGCGAATTCTCCGAGAAGCACCAGATTCCGTTGTTGGGAGCGCTGGGCGGGCCGGAAACCATGCATCCGGAATTTGTGGCCCGACTCAAAGATCCGGCCGCGATGGAGGCCGCCGCCAAAGCCGAGCTGACGCCTTCCTCCGGGCCGCCGCACGCGAGCCGCGCGGTAGACCCCAACCCTCACGATGGCGAGATCCATGTTCTGCCCGTTCAGGGGAATGTGTACATGCTGGTTGGCGATGGCGGAAATATCGCGGTGCAGGTGGGCGACCAGGGTGCGCTGGTGGTCGATTCGGGCGCCGGCCAACTCGCGGACAAAGTGATTGCGGCGATTCGCAAACTGAGCGCTAAGCCGATTCAGTTCGTCGTCAATACCAGCTTTCATTCCGATCACACGGGCGGCAACGTGAAACTGCGGGCGTCCGGATACGATCCCAGCGTAGTTGGCTCTTTCTTCTCGGGCCAGTTCGCCGACGCAGGGCAAGGGGCAACCATCATTGCACAACAGAATGTTCAGAACCGCATGGGGGCGGCCAAGGCTTTAGCGCCGGAAGGATGGCCCAGCGACACGTTCGTAAAGGTGCGCAGAAGAAAATTTCACAACGGCGAAGCGGTTGAGATTCTTTACCAGCCGAACGCAGCGACCGATGGCGACTCCATCGTGCATTTCCGCCGCTCCGACGTGATCGCGACGGGCGACATCTTCTCGACCACTTCCTACCCCTTCATCGACGTCAAGAACGGCGGCAGCGTCCAGGGCGAAATTGCGGCGTTAAACAATATCCTGGATCGGACGGTCTATCAGCACGATGAGGAGGGCGGCACGCTCATCGTTCCCGGACACGGACGCTTATGCGACGAGTGGGAAGTCGCGGAGTACCGCGACATGCTGGTCATCATACGCGACCGCGTGCAGGCGCTCATCGGAAAAGGCGCTTCTCAAGATCAGGTCAAGGCTGCGAGAATTACGGCAGACTATGACGACCGCTTCGGCGCCACGTCGGGCGCATGGACCACGGACATGTTTGTTGAGGCGGTTTATGCGAGTTTGAAGAATCGCTGACGATTGGTAGCCGCACCGGCGGCCAAGACCGCCGGCGTTACGTAGCGCTGGCGATCTTGTCGCCGGCACCGCAGCGCACGTCACTTCACGCGGCGCGCTAATTCGGTGCGCATACATTCGGCCATGACGTCCAGGAACTTGCCGTAATTAGCCTGCCCGACGACGAACGGGTTGGGCGCGCCCGGCTTACGATTGCGCAGCGCGGCCAGTTTTTCCTCAAGTCCGTCGTATAGCGGGTGGTTTTGTAGCTCAACATCGACCTTCGACTGCTTCGCAGTCTCTTTGAAGTTATCGATCGACCGAAGATACTGCAGCAACCCTTCTTCTGGAATCCTCCCGGCGGTCAGAATTGTTCCACCGAAGAGCGCGGCTACATGGCGCTTCCCTCCGTCGGTCACGTCGAAGATCAGCCCCATCGATCCAGGCGTATGTCCGGGGATGAGAACCGGGATCACTTTCTCGCCACCGAGAGTAATCGCCTGTCCCTCCGCGGCAACCATGTCTTTCTTAGGGGCTACCACCGGCGGCGGCCCTCCTTGTTTAGAACCCGCGGGCGGCGCCGGGGGATTCAGCATGAGATCCCAGTCCGCTTGTGTCAGGTAAACGTGGGCGCCATAGTGCTCCTGCAGATATGCCGCCCCGCCAAAATGATCTCCGTGGCCATGCGTCACGATCACGTATTTGATGGTGGCGGGATCGAGTCCCAGCTTTTTCATTCCGGCGAGCAGTACAGACTCCACTTCGTTGGCATAGCCTGAGTCGATCAGGATGATTCCGTCAGAAGTCGTGATGGCATACACCACGGTCCCCGATCGGCCAATCGCGTAAACGTTGTCGAAAATCTTGGTGGGCTCGATCAACGGATCGGTGGGGCTGTTCGGACGCGGCGCCAGGCAGAAGAACTTCGCCTCAGCGGCCCACTCGGAACCCGCAATTTTCTTGGCCTTTTCCACATGCGCCGTGACCTCGGGGGAAAGATCCGCGTTTGGCTGCTGCGCGGCCAAGAAAGGTGGCAACCCCGCGGAAAGCATCAACCACCGTGCGGAGTTTTTGATTCTGGTCAACATAGTGCTCCCTCGTGACTTTCAAATATACGGCATTTGCGGTCTGGTGGCACGGGGCTGTGCCCAGCGCGCCCCGAGCCGGAGTTTGCACATTTAGATCCCGGTAACCCACCGGCGGCGAAGACCGCCGGCGTTACGTAGCGCTGGCGATCTTGTCGCCGGTCCTGGGCAGGCCATGGCCCTGCCCCCACAGTTGAACATTTGGTCAAACCACGAGTCCAGCGGGCCGTTTGATGCCTGAAAGGGCCCCTCTATACTGGTCTCGGTTCGCACTAACCAGGAGGGGCTCATGTTCCCGAAGACGCTTCTTATAGCCCTGGCTTTCGGGGCGGCGGCCATGGCGGCGGAAGATTCCTCTTCCGTAACTTTCAACCGCGACGTTCTGCCGGTTTTGCAAAAGCATTGTCAAACCTGCCATCGTCCGGGTCAGGTCGCGCCCATGTCCTTCCTCATTTATAAAGAGACCCGCCCATGGGCCAAAGCCATGAAGACCGCGGTGACACTGCGGAAGATGCCGCCTTGGTTTGCGGATCCGCAATTCGGTCATTTCTTGAACGACCACTCACTCAAGCCGGCCGAAATCGAGGCGATCGCGAAATGGGCCGATACCGGCGCGGCGGAAGGTAACGCGAAAGATGCGCCGCCGGCCGTCAACTGGCCCGAAGGCTGGCAAATTCAGCCTGACATTATTATTCAAGGCGCTGCCTTCGATGTTCCCGCGCATCCACGGAACAACGTGGTCGAGTGGGTCTCGATCACCGTGCCATCCGGCTTTACTAAAGATACCTGGATCACCTCGGTGCAGATCAGGCCCGAACACCCGGCCGTGGCCCACCACATTTGTCTCGGATTCAATCCCCACACGCCGGATATCAAGTATTACGACCCGATCTGGCAGGACAAGGCGCGCGACGAGGATGGAAGCGCGATTCCGGGCAAGGGACCAACTTTCGCACCTGCTGTTCCCAATGGCCGTTTCCGCAGCATGTCGGAAGATTGCTACCTGCCCGGTAATCCGGTGGCGGATTACCGCGACTTCAACGCGGCCAAGCTTGTTCCGGCCGGCAGCGATATCACATTGAATCTTCACTACACGCCCAACGGGACGGCCGTCACAGACCATGTCCAGGTTGGATTTACCGTGGCCAAGGAGCCGCCGCAGCGCCGTTACGTTTCATTCCTCACTTCATCTCCCTCCGATCCGGCGCATTTTGCGATTCCGCCCAACGATGGCAACTGGCAGAGCCCGCCCGCGGAGGTCACCTTCAATCAGGACGTGGAACTGGTTTACCTGATGCCGCACATGCACGTTCGCGGCAAAGACATGACGTACACGCTGGTGTACCCGGACGGGAGAAAGGAAATCGTCCTCAACGTGCCGCATTATGACTTCAACTGGCAGTTGGGCTATAACACCACTATAAAAGTGCCCAAAGGCGCCAAGTTGCACGTCGAAGCGCACTTCGACAACTCGATCAACAACAAATTCAATCCCAATCCCAACAAGACGGTCTATTATGGCGAAATGACCTGGGAAGAGATGATGAACCCCTTCTTCGGGGTGGTGGTCGATAAGGACGCCGATACAACCAAGATCATCAACGCTCGCGGTCCGGTAGCCCCCGGTGCGTAAGCCGATGTACCACGCGGCGTTTCCGATACGTCAAATACAGGGTATGCCTTTACCCGGACCCGTTCTTTGCCCAAGCAGGCCGGCCTGGGGGCCAGCCGCGGACCGGTGGTCCGCCTTACCAGTTTGTGTGTTGCTGGCCGGGGCGCTCCTCTGCCTCCCGGCGGTCCGCGCGGACGAGCCGGTGGTCTTCCAGAGCGGCGTATCGTTGGTTCGCATCGATGCGCAAGTGGTGGATCGGGATAATCGCGCGGTCACCGGCCTCGGGCCCCGGGATTTCGTGCTGCGCGAGCAGGGAAGAGTGCAGCCGATCCGAAACGTGGACACGGAGAACCTGCCGGTGGATCTGGTGCTCCTGCTGGATGTCAGCGGAAGTATGCGGCCGCATGTGGAACGCATCGCTTCGGCGTCGCATGAGGCGATGCGACAATTACGCGAGCAGGACCGCGTGGCCATCATGGTATTTGACCGCGCGTCGCGGGTGCGCATGGATTTCCGCAGCAGCCAGTCGGGCGTGGATCGGGAACTGGAGCGGGTGCTGGACTATGAAACCTTTCGCGGCGGCACCGATATCACGCGGGCGATGTTCGACGCTGCCGACTATATCGGGCGCCAGGGCCGGCGGGACTCGCGCAAGGCCATTGTGATCGTCACCGACGACCAGACGGAGTTCGGGCGCAACGTCGAGGGAGTGGAACGCGCCTTGACCCGGGCCGATGCCGTGATGAGCGCGTTGATTGCTCCGTATGCGATGCAGCGCAATCCAAACGGCTATCCGGGTGGCTCTTCAGGCGGAGGCGGCGGCCCGCTGGGAGGTCCGCTCGGCGGTATCATTTTCGGTCAGCCGCGCGGCCGGTCGCGTAACGGCGGCCAGACGGGCTCAAACTCGCAATCCGCGGGAACCGAGGAGATCGCGCGGCAGTCCGGCGGCGACAGCATGTCTGTCAGCGATTCCTACGCGCTACAGGACACGCTGGCCCGCCTTCGCCAACGCTATGCGCTGTATTTTTCCCTGCCGCCCGGCGCCAGGGCAGGTGAGGAGCGGACCATCGAACTGCAATTGGCGGACGCGGCGCAGGGCCGTTATCTGGACGCCGCGGTGCACTATCGGCGCACCTACTACGCTCCTAATAGCACGCCGGGCAATTCGGATTCGGTGGTGGTGGGTCAGAGCACGCCGTCGTCATCGTCATCGTCCGACGATTCCGATCGTCCGTATCTGCGGCGGCGGGGCGTCAGTCAGGTTCCGGACCGCTCGCACGACGGTCCGCTCGATGGGGGCAGCACGCCGGATGCGGCTCCAGCGCCTGCGATCCAGCAGCCTCCGGCTACACCGCAGGCGATTCCAGCCCCGGCGCCGCCACCGGCTGCCGATCCGAACGCGCCCGGATGGCGCAAGGCGCGGCCGGACGAACAATAGCGGTAGGGCGGACCCCCCCGGTCCGCGGTCGGCCCCCTGGCCGGCCCACTGGCGGATCGAGAGGCTTGATTGGCCGCGCAAAGACACGGGTCCGGGGGACCCGTGCGGACCGGGGGGTCCGCCCTACCGTTAAGGCAGGGTGAAAGCGATCGCCAGCGACGCCCAGCTGGTGCCGGCTGCCGAAATCCACTGGTTGTGCCCGAAAGGGTAGCCGCTTTCGAAGTAAGGCTGCACCGGATACGAGCGCGTCTTCACTAACCAGGACCCATCCGCATACTGGTTCCTGAGCAGAAACGCGATGCCCTTCCGGTAGACCTCAGCGGTGACGGGCATGCCGGCTTCGTGCAGCGCATATAGAGAGAGTCCGGTAGCGTAGGCATCGGGGGCAAGCTGATCCGCCTGCGGCCAGCCGCCGCCAGGGCGCTGCTGGGCCATTACCTCCTGCATTGCCCGCTCCACTTGTGGCCGCGCGGCCTTCGTCCACACCAGGCCCATCACCCGCATGCTGCGCTCTTCCGCCGAATGCGGTTCCGCTGCCAGCAGCCAGTGTTGCGCCCGGCGAAGTTTCCCCTCCCACTCGGCTTTGTAGCCGGCAAGGGGATAAAGAGTCATGGCGCGCACGGCCATGGCGGTGGTGGTGATGATGCCGCCCTCTTCGGGTGGCCGCGAGACCCCGTTACCGATCCAACGCCCATCCGGCATTTGCATCGCGGCGGCCATGTGAGCATAGGCGGCCGATATTTTGTCGAGGGGGCGCCGTTCGGCAGCGAACGCTGCCATGATATAGCCCAGCGTAGTCGCGTTTCCAGCCAGCTCGTCGCCCTGCATGGCCGCCTCGGCGGAGGGTTGCGAAAAGGCCAGAATCTGCTTGAGATTCTTCCCCTCCGCTTCCTCACTCACCGGGATTCCTTTTCGCCGCGCCACCGCTGCCAGCTCTGCCGGCAAAGCCTGGCTGTGACAACTGATGCAGCCGCGCTTCTGAAATATCGTGGGGGCTGCGGAGAGTAGCAATTCCACGCTCCGGCGCAGCGAAATACCTGGATCGGCAATGATCTGTGCTTCCGGAGCTGGGTAAGTCTGTTGGCGCGGCCCATGGCCCGGCTTCGCGCCGTGCTGCTCGAGCACGTCGATGCGGCCCTGGTCGTTGCGGTACATCGCCCAATCCAGAGGCCGCTCGCCCTCGGAGTCCTCGGCGTTGGGGTCGGCGCCCTTTTCGAGAAGCACCTGAAGGGTCGCGGGAGTGGCTTGTTCCGAAGACGCCGCGGTCATCAGCGCCGTCCGGCCGTACGGACCCGACCGCGCGTTCACATCGGCCCCCATCCCGATCCACGCCTCGATCAGCTTGGGGTCGTGCCAGGTGGCGCCGTAGGCCAGCGCGTCGTTATCGATTTTTGCGCCGTGCGACATCAAGTATTCGAAGGTAGCCAGGTCGTGGCGGGCGAAGCGGCGCCCTCCCGCTCCCTGGTAGCCGGGTTCGTTGGGGTCGCAGCCGTGCTCCACCAGGAAGCGCACCACCGCGACATCCGCGGTCAAAGTGGCGCGGCCTAAGGCGTGAATTTTGCCCCTGTCCTTGGCATGGATGTCGGCGCCTTTGTCGAGCAGCAACTGCAGAATCTCGACGGTCCCGGGATAGCTGGCGGCGACGAGCAAGGGAGTCCGCTGCAGGTTGCCGGAGCGCGCGTTGACGTCGGCGCCATGTGCCAGAAGCAGCTTGACCTTGGCCACATCCGGGATGGCCCACATCAGTGCCGTGGCGCCGGCCGCATTCGTGGCGTTGGGATTCGCGCCGCGCTCGAGCAGCACTTGAACGCAGTCCGCGCCGGCATAGAGCGCCGCAGCCATCAGCGCCGGGGTGCCCTCAGCGTCGACCGCGTTGGGGCCGATCCCGCGGCTAAGCAGTTGCTTCACCGCAGCGGTATCGGCCTTTTGAATCCCTTGAAATAAGGGTTCGACAGCAACCGGCTCCGCGCCCCAGAGATGGAAGGCGAGCAGGAAGACCAGCAGTGATGGACGGATGGACATCGTCTCCTTCTATCTCGGCTTCAATCGCGCGTGAACGTCAGTATATTGTATTCGTTCCGGAAGAAGAAAACTGAGAGGTTCGCCCGTCCCGGTAACCTCGGAGCTGTTAACCTGGCTGAAACACTTCGGGAATACACACTGAAGAGAACGGCCTTTCCGGATTAAGTCTGTTAGACTAGCGCACATATAAGGAGGCAACACCATGAAGTTCTTCACAGGAATTGTACTTGGGCTGCTGCTCAGTGTCGGTGCGTGGACGCTCGGAGCACAGAATGAACGCGCCATGCACCCGCGAATTGCGAAAGCGATTGAGGCGCTCCGAGACGCGCGCGAATACATGGAACACGCTCCGCACGATTTTGGAGGGCACAAAGCCGAGGCCATCCGCGCCACCGATGACGCGATCCGGCAGCTGAACTTCGCCTTGGCGTATCGCGGGCGCGAGGACCGGCACTAAGGCCTCCCCTAGCGCCATACGCGGCGTCAGTTCACCAAAGTCAGCACCGCATATTACACAACTCTTACAAATCGCCGGCGAGATCCCTGTTAGTTTGGAATAGTACCTCCTTTCCAAACCCTGAGGATCCGTGAATAATCCCGTTATCGACATCCACGACAGCCAAAAGATGAACCTGCCTACGGTTATCACTTTGGCGCTTCTCCATATCGGCGCAGTTGCGGCGCTTTTTATGTTCAATTGGCCCAGTTTTGCGATGGCCGTCTTCCTTCTCTGGATGGCCACGGGCCTTGGCATTAGTATGGGCTATCATCGTCTGCATACCCATCGGTCCTATAAGGTTCCGCGTTGGCTGGAGTATTTCTTTGCCGTTTGCGGCGCCCTGACATTGGAAGGCGGGCCCATTTTCTGGGTCGCCACGCACCGCATTCACCATCAGAAATCCGACCAGCCCGGCGATCCCCATTCGCCCCATGACGGCGCCTGGTGGGCGCATATGGGCTGGATCCTCATCGGGGAGTCCAAGCACAATAACACGCGGCTCATGGCGAAATACGCGCCCGACCTGGCCAAGCACCGTTTCTACGTTTGGCTGAACAATTATCACTGGCTCCCCATGGTGGTGCTCACGGTGGCCTTATTTCTGCTAGGTGGGCTTCCCATGGTTTTGTGGGGCATTTGCTTTAGGGTAGTGTTCGGCCTGCATGCCACCTGGATGGTGAACTCGATTACGCACATGTGGGGCTCGCAACGTTTCTCGACGGGAGACGATTCCCGCAACAACTGGTGGGTCGCCCTGATCACGTTCGGAGAAGGCTGGCACAATAACCACCACGCGCACCCTACCTCGGCGCTGCATGGACTGGCGTGGTATGAGTTCGACATATCCTGGATTCAGATCCGGGTTCTTCAATTCCTCGGCATCGCCAGAGCGGTCAAAGCGGTCAACGTGAATGGGGCCAGCCAGGTGCGTAGAGCGGCCTAGCGATACCAACCGCTCCCTTTGGTCACGGCTCGGTAAGGCGTTACTACCCTGTGACCGCTGTAATGCGGTCTGGGGCAGCGTCATGCGCCGCCCAGCACCGGCGACAAGATCGCCAGCGCTACGTAACGCCGGCGGTCTTCGCCGCCGGTGGGCGGCTACCCGGACTCGAAATGTCCAAACTCCAGCGACTGCTGTAATGCGGTCATTTTCCGTTCCGTCCGGCGCGCCGGAGGCCCTGCTGAGCCGCGACCGTAGGAAGCGGTTGGTAGCACCCGGCTAGTCCCCCCAGGTTCCCAGATGCAATAAGCTGAGAGTATGGTGTTCGCTGGCCGGCGCAGGTCGATCGCGCTTTTCATTGCCCTCGGCGCCGGCCTCGTCTCGGTCATTCTGCTCCTTTATATCGGCTGGGTCCTGATCGGCTGGCGCACCGGCATCCTGTTCTTCCTCGGTGTTTTGCTGCTCGGCATAGTCCTCAGTGGCGTGGTGCTCAACACGCTGTTTCTGGTGCGGGAGATCCGGCGCAATGAGCAGCATGACGCATTCATCAATGCCGTTACGCATGAACTCAAGACGCCGGTCGCATCCATCCGGCTGTACATCGAAACCCTGCAAACCCACGCGCTGGACGAGGGCAAACGCCACGAGTTCTACCGCACCATGCTGGCCGATAGCGACCGGCTGCTGGGGACCATCGAACAGGTCTTGCGCACCGGACGCCTCGGCCCCGGCAATCGGAAACCCAATCTCACGGATGTCGAACTAGGGGCGGTAACGGAGGAATCCGTGGCGCGCGCGCGGATTCTCTACCACCTGACGCCGGAATCCCTGAAGTTCGATCGCGGACCGGATGTCACCATTCGAGGAGACCTGGACGAAATCCAAGCTGCGGTTTCCAACCTGATCGATAACGCCGTGAAGTACTCCGACAAGCGGCCGGTCGACGTGAATGTCGAAATCCGCCAAGCCGATACCAGGTACGTTACCTTGCGGGTAAGCGATCGGGGCGCGGGGATTCCGGGCTCCGAATTGAAACGCATCTTCAAACGCTTTTACCGCGTTCCGGGTTCGCTGGCCACGCGCGTTAAAGGGACCGGCCTCGGCTTGTACATTGTGCGTTCGGTGGCCCGGCGCCACGGCGGGCGCGTATGGGCGGAAAGTGAAGGTTCCGGGCACGGCAGCACCTTCGTGCTACAGTTGCCGATTATGAGATGAATCGTCTCCTGATCGTGGAGGATGAAAAGCACCTGGCGGATGGCTTGCGCTTCAACCTGGAATCGCAGGGTTACCAGGTGGAGACCGTCGAAACCGGCGAGGCCGCGCTCGATCTGCTGATCGCTAAATCGCAAAGTTTCGATGTGGTGGTTCTGGACGTTATGCTGCCCGGGATCGATGGGTTCACAGTGGTCTCCGACATGCGCCGGGCCGGCCAGTATGCTCCCACGCTCATCCTGACGGCGCGTGGGCACCCGGACGATGTTCTGCGGGGTTTCGCGGCCGGCGCTGACGACTACCTCACCAAACCGTTTGAGCTGGCGATCCTGATTGCCCGCGTGGACAGTCTGGTGCGCCGGCGCGCGTGGCTGCACGCGTCCCTGGACGCCGCCCCACCACCGGCCGAGCCGTCGAGTACCTTTATTTTCGGCGAAACCGCGGTACACTTCGACCGTCTGGAAATCCACGTGGGGAGCCAGGTCTTTCCGCTGACGCTGATGGAGTCGAATCTTCTGCGGTGCCTCATCCGCCATGAAGGCCAGCCAGTTTCCCGGAAAGTAATGCTGGAGGAAGTTTGGGAGCTGCACGAGGACACGGACACTCGGGCCATTGACAACTTTGTAGTGCGGCTACGCCGTTACATAGAACCCGATCCCCGGCGCCCCCGGCACCTGTTGACGGTACGCGGAGTGGGCTACCGCTTCTTGGCGTCTCCCGCGGAGCGGGGCTGAGACCGGAGCGATTCGATGGATTTTGATGTGCTGATTGCGGGCGCCGGTCCAGCAGGCTGCGCGGCTGCGATCCGCACGGCCGCCGGCGGATTGCGCGTCGCGCTGGTGGAAAAGGCTGCCTACCCGAGAGATTTGCCAGGGGAGGCGCTCCATCCCGATGTCGACCGCCTATTTGCTCAATTGGGCGTCACCGCGGCCATCTCCAGGGCCGGCTTCGTAACCTGTCCAGGATGGATCCGGGAGCGTTCGGGCGAGCGCAGCTTCATGCCCTTTGTGGGGCCATCCGGTCTTCGTTTTGGGTATCAGACATGGCGCTCGGAACTGGATGCCATTCTCCTGACTCAGGCGCGCCGCGCCGGCGTCACCGTGGTTCAGCCGGCAAGCATCGGTAAGGTGCTTCTGACAGGCGACGGCATCGCCGGGCTAGAAGTGGGCGGCAATCCTTGGTATTGCCGCTGTCTGGTGGATGGCTCCGGCGCTGCCCGGTGGCTTTCGCGGAATCTCGGGTTGCCCGTCAAAGACTTTTCGCCGCGGCTGGTGGCGCGATACGCGTATGGAGATTATTCGCTCGGGGTAATTCCCGAATTCAGGGAACACGCTTGCGGCTGGACGTGGCTCGCTCGGGTCAGGAAAGACTGGTGCCAGTGTGTGCGGCTTTCGCTGGCTGCCGGCCCTCTTCCGCCCGTCGAATGTCTGCCTCCTGGCGTCCGCTTTCGGGGCGCCAATGTCACCTGGCGTCTGGTGCCCGAATGTGCCGGCGCGGGGTACTTTCTTTGTGGTGATGCCGCGGCGGTGCTGGATCCGGCGGCGTCGAGTGGAGTCGCGCGAGCGTTGGCCAGCGGGATTAAGGCGGCAGATCTGATCATCCGGCTGGTAAAGGACCGGATGGATTCACAGGCGGCTGCGCTGGTCTATCGCCGGTGGTACGCGAAGCAGTTCATCGAGCAGGCCCGGCAACTCGCTTCGCGCTATGCGGAACTGGAGTACCCGCCGGTTTGGCTGCGAGGTTTGGAGCGTCAGTTTGCCGAACTGAAGCGACTTTTGTCAAAACCTCTTGCAAACGCGGGGAACTCGGTTATAACATCTTCCTGACAGGAAGGGGAATCAACGATGGCAAAGAAGGCGTCGGCAAAGAAAGCGCCGGCAAAAAAAGCACCGGCAAAACGGGCGACGAAGGCAAAGACGGTAGAACCTATCTCTGGCAATCTGGCCACGCTGACCACAGCGGGCGTGGTTCCGGCCGGTTATAAGCGCTTCTCACCGGCGGAAAAGGAAGCCATTCAGTCGCTTTCGGAAAGCGAAGTGACGGCGATTGTCGCCACCAAGACCAAGATGGGGAAGAAGTTCTTTCCCAAACACGCCTCGCACGGCATGTATTACTAGTCAGCCAATGACGGCGGCGCGGCCGGAGATCCGGAACAGCGAAATCGTCCGGGCGAAGATTGACCTCTTCGGCCGCCGGCTTGGACACACGGCTCACCTGTTCTGGAGCCATCCGCAATTCCCGCGACTCTATAGGGAATATATCTACCAAAGCTACTCCATCATACGGGCGAGCGTGCCGCTCATGCAGGCGGCCGAGCAGGCGTGCCAGCTCCCGGCGCACGTGGGCGACCCGGCGCTGCAGGGCTTTGCACGCTACCTGCGGCGGCACATTCCCGAGGAAACAGGGCACCATGAGTGGATCCTGGATGACGGCGAAGCCATGGGAATGGATCGCCAGGCAATTCTTCAACGCCTTCCCAAGGAAAGCGCGACACAGTTGGTGGGTGTTCAATACTACTGGATTCATCACTACAGCCCCATTGCGCTGGCCGGCTACATTGCCACCATGGAAGGCGGTCCGCCCCCGGCCAAATTCTTTAAGGATGTAGCAGCCCGAAACAACCTGCCTCTCAAATGCTTCAGCAGTTTTCTTTACCACACGAAGATCGACCCGCAACACCGGCGGGATATGGACGCGGCCCTGGATGGGCTGCCGTTGACGCCGGCCCAACTCGAGCTGATCGGCATCAGCTCGCTACGCACGATCCGCATGATGACCGGGATCATGGAAGATATCATCGAGTCTGGTTCGTCAGCGTGACGCAGTGATGATGCAGTGCCCGAAATCACCCTTCAAATGGCGGACGTGGCGGAACCCTGCGGCGCGCAGCATTTGGGAGTACTCCTGAAATGTGTAAACATCGCCGCGCGCGCTGGTGGCGAGCAGAGTAAGTGCGAAGGTGGCATCGGGAGACGGAGAAACGCGGTCCGGATTGGCGACGAAGTCGATGAGCACGATGCGGCCGGCAGGTTTCAGCGCGGCGCGGCTCTTTTTAAAGAGCCGGATGTTGGCGGGCGGGTCGAAATGGTGAGCGAAATTGCCGGCCAGCACTAGGTCGTAGGAGCCGCCAAAGCCGGTCTCGAATGCGTCGCCGGGAATCGGATGATAGCGCTCGGCCACTCCAGCCTGGCGGGCGTTTTCGATCGCTACTTCCAAGACTTGCGGCAGGTCGAGAGCGAAGATCTGCGCTGCGCAATTCTTCGCGGCGATAGCTAGCCCGTACAAGCCGTGGCCGGCCCCTATATCCAGCACTTGAATCGGCCCGGCGGAACCCACCTTCAAGGCGTCAGCAGCGAAGTTGGCTACGGGCTGTGCGAGTGGCGCCATAGAGCGGGCGTACTCTACCCAATCCAATGCCACAGCCACATCGGAGGCGCCGCCCCGCTCGACGGCCTGGCGTAGGCGGCAGAACGCGGCTACGGTGGCGTCGCCGGCGAGGAACTTTACGGCAGACCCCAGGTATGCCGGCGAAGCCGTGGTCAAATAGAGCCGCGCGTTGAGCGTGAGACTATAGCGGGTGCCTCGCTTCAACAGATGCCCTTGCACTGTGAGGTAGTCGCACAGCGCACGCAGGCCACGCTCGGAGGCGCCGGCGGCCGCGGCCAATGCTCGAATGGTGTTAGTCCCAGCGCCGATCCGCGTGAACAGGTCCATCTCAATCGCCGTTCGCAGCGCGAGCGAGCGCTCGAAGGCACGGAACTCTTCGAGCAGCCAGGCGGGATTCGGCGCGGTCATCTTCTTAAGCCTAACCTGCTGGACGTTACCGAACCGCGACCGTCAGGGAGCGGGGGCTGCGTGTACCTCATCGACGTCCCTTGCACTAACCCCCGCTCCCTTATGGTCGCGGTTCGGTAACGCGGGCGGTCGCGGTTCGGTAACGCAGATCATAGCTCACCCGCTACAATGGTCAGCCATGAAGCTAGCGTCGGTTTCCATCAAGCCATCCAAGGTGCTTGAGGTTTTGGTCCTGTTGCGGCCGAACCGCAATTTCCGGCTCCCCGACGCGCTTGCCCGCCTGTCCAACAGCCCCCGGCAGCATCATGAGACCCAGGCTCTGCTTCGTGAATCCGCCGCCGAAAGCGGGGATATCGAGGCTGTGCGACGCTTTGCCGCCAAACACCGGCTTACCGCTCTGCGCGTGGACCTGCGCACGCGGACGATAGTGCTCGGTGGCCCCGCACGCGCGATGGGCGTGGCTTTTCGCGTGGATATCCGCATCGACCGCAACGGGTACCGTACACATCGAAAGGCGTTAGCAATTCCCAAGGAGCTGGCTGGCTTAGTGATTGGCGTCTTCGGCCTCGACAATCGGCCGGTCGCGAAGCGCCCTGGCCGAAAGAGTTTCCCGCCTAAAGAATCCCTGGTGCCGCCTCCGGTAACTGCAAACACGCGGCCGCCCAAGGACTTTCGGAAGCTTTACGAATTTCCCAGGAACGCCACGGGCAAGGGACAATCGATTGGTGTGCTGGAGTTCGGCGGAGGTTTCTCGCAAGCCAAACTGCGCTCCTATCTCGGCAAGCTCGGCGTGGCGGCCCCACGCGTAAAGGTGCGCGAAATCCCACCAGGCGGAAACCACCCGGTGAACCAACCAGGCACGCTCTCGCCCGACACCGAAGTGTACATGGATCTGGAGGTGCTGGCCAGCGTTGCGCCGGACGCGACGCTGGTGGTGTATTTCGCGGAGAACAGCAGCCGCGGATGGATCGAGGCCTTGCATGCGGCGATCTTTGACACGAAAGACCGGCTTTCGGTGTTATCGATTAGTTGGGGCCAGGCGGAACGATCCTGGGATGCGCAGACGATCGCCGCTATTGAGCACGCTCTGCAAATGGCGGCGCTGCTCGGAATCACGGTGTGCTGCGCTTCGGGTGACCGCGGCGTATTCGAGTCCGACGCGCATCCGTATTCGGTGCCATTCCCCGGATCGAGTGCGCATGTACTCGCTTGCGGCGGCACGCGCCTCGATGTTTTGGGCGGCGCTACCAGGCGCGAGACGGTGTGGAACGAATCGCGAGCCGCGGGTGTCGCCTCGGGTGGAGGCATCAGCAGCGTGTTTGGCTTGCCGGCATTTCAAAAGGATCACGATCTACCGGCGCGACACCGGGAGCGCGCCAAGGGCCGAGGCATCCCCGACGTGGCAGCCAATGCCAGTGCAACCACGGGCTATCTGATCTGGTCGGATAACACGGCCATGTCGCTGGGCGGAACCAGCGCGACGGCGCCGCTTTGGGCCGGGCTGGTCGCTTGCCTGAATGAAGGCCTCGGCCGCCGTATCGGGTATTTGACGCCTCTGCTCTACACCGGCAAACGCAACCATGGGCTGCGCAGCATTTCTAAGGGAAACAACCGTTTGGACGGACGGCAAGGTTACGACGCACGCAAAGGGTGGGACCCTTGCACCGGACTCGGCAGCCCGCACGGCGTCAAACTTCTGGACTGGCTGAAGCGGCGCCACGGTTCTCGATCTTGAGCATTCGCAGCAGGCCCGTGAAGCGCGGATCGCCGCGGAGAGCGTCGAAGCTGGAACTCCAGATGTAGCTCAGCATGATCGGATCGCGGTGTTCGATGCTTTGGGCGGCCCAGCGGAACGCCTCGTCCCGATCGTTCAGGACGGCGGCGATCAAGAAGGAATAGAACGCACCCGATTCGCGATTATGCGGAAGCCCTAGTTCGGCGATGACCTCGCGTGCCGCGTCCTCCCTGCCGGCGGCAGCGTAGGCAGCGCCCAATGCGGCCAGTGTCATGCCCCAGCGGCCGGCGATATGAGCCAGGCGTTCGGCCAACTCGAGGGCTTCCGCAACACGGCCTTGGCGGACGCGGAGACGGACCAGGGACCATTGGCCGCCCACAAAGTTGGGGTCCATTTGATCCAAGCGTTCGAGGACTTGCGCTTCGGCATCCTCCTGGTGCAAGCACTCGAAAACGAGCGCGCGGTTGGCCAGGAGCGGTAACGCTAACGGGTCGATCTTCAGCGCCATGTCCTCGCACTCCAGGGCCTCTTGGAGACGGCCGATAGGACCGAGAAGGTATATCGCTTTGCAGTGGTAGGCCCACGGCGAATGCGGATTCAGCTCCAGGGCGAGGTCGAAATGATGTTCGGCTTTCGCCCAATCGAAATCGTTCAAGGCGTAGTAGGAGGCCAGGATATGATGGCCTTCGGAATTGCCTGGATCGAGCCGCAAAGCTTCGCGTGTGGCCGCAATGGACCGCTTCATGGCCTGGCGCGGGTCAGCCAGGCCGACCACCATTCGGCCCCAATGGTTCAAGGCGATGCCGATGTGCGCCGCCGCGTAATCCGGGTCGATGGCGATGGCCCTTTCAAAGCAGGCCAAGGCCTTGGTCTGATCCGCCGGATCGAAGCGGAGAAAGTGATAGCGCCCCTCGAGCACCGCTTCGTAGGCGGCGAAGTGAGCCGTGGGGGCCTTCACCAGCTTCTGCGGCGTCAGGCTGACCTTAAGTTCGTTGGCAATGGCGTTGGAGATTTCATCCTGGATTGCGAAGACATCGATCAGGTCGCGGTCGTAGCGTTTGGACCAAAGCTGCGCGCCATCGCGGGCGGAAATGAGCTGCGTGTTGATGCGAATCCGGTTGCCGACGGTGCGAACGCTGCCTTCGAGAACGTGGTCGACCGCCAGTGATTCGGCAATGACGCGGATATCCTGCACCTTGCCTTTGAATGCGAAGGTGGAGGTGCGCGCGATCACTCTCAATCCGGAGACGCCGGAAAGAGCGTTGATGATGTCTTCGGTGAGTCCTTCGCTGAAGTATTCGTTCTCGCCCGCACCGGTCATCACGAACGGAAGTACGGCCACCGAGGGTTCCTTGCGGGTGAGAGAAGCAATGGCCTTTTCAAGAGCCGTCTGCACTTCGCCCATGTTCTGGAAACGTTCGTCCCGGTCTTTGCGCAGACAGCGGGCCACCATGCGCGCCACTTCGCGAGAAGCTTCGAGCGGCTCGGGCTCGCTCTGGCGGACCGCGTGGAACACGGCATGCTTGGTCTCGCCGCCGAAAGGACGCCGGCCGCTGAGCAACTCATAGAGGACCACGCCAAACGAAAAAATATCGGAGCGGGGATCTACCATTTCGCCGGCCGTTTGTTCCGGCGACATATAGGCTGGGGTGCCAGTCACGATGCCGGGCTTGGTCGGTCCCGCCGATTGCGGAAATGGAGAAAGCCACTCAGTTTCGAGATCGTCGGTGAAAACGGGCCCGGCAGGGGCCGCATCGGGAGCCGGCATCGTCTCGGTGGTCGTCTCCGTCCCTTCGTGCGTTGGCGTCAAGGCCAGCCTGGCCACGCCAAAATCGAGCAGTTTGACCCGGTCGCCAGTTACCAGAATATTGGCTGGCTTCAGATCGCAATGCACGATGCCGTGCGCGTGGGCCGCATCGAGGGCCGCCGCGATCTGCACCGCAAATGGCAGCGCCGCGGCTTCGGGTAACGGACCGTTCAGCCGAGTGCCCGCGAGGAATTCCATCACCAGGTAGTTGGGGCCGACATCGTGAATGGTGCAGATATTGGGATGATTGAGGGCGGCGATGGCACGGACCTCGCGGTCGAACCGCTCCATAAACTCCTCAGCCACCACCTTAATCGCGACGTCGCGTCCCATGCGCGTATCGGTGGCGCGGTAGACCGAGCCCATGCCACCTTTGCCGATGGGCGCGACAATCCGATAAGGGCCGAGTCGCTCGCCGGGAGCCAGCATTTGAGACCAGTGTAACGTGCTGGGTGTGGGGCGGCGCCATGCGCTGCCACGCCGGATCCTTGAATGAAAATGTCCAAACTCAAGTGGGCAGGGCATGGCCCCGCCCCGCCAGATCAGCCGGTTGGGGCGCCGGCGTGGCGCGCAGTCGCGGTCCGTGCCGCTCCCAGCCCCTGCGGAAACCGGAAAAAGTTATCCGGATCGTAGGCCTGTTTGACCTGCAGCAGGCGGGGAAGGTTGCCGCCAAAGTAGACGTCACCAAAGTCTTCGATCTGGCGGTTGGGATAGTTTTGATAGGAATGGCCGTTCGATAAGGGTTGGAGGACGCGGTCGAATTCGCTCACGTACGCCTCGGCGCCGGCGCGCGAGGTTTCCAGCAACCAGAAGGAGAACAGAAACACATCCATCGCCGCGGTGCGATGCCAGAAGGCGGTGTCGTCGGGCGCAATGGCGTTGATGGCGCCACCATAGGGCTCGAAGCCGATAAAGTTGTCCGCGTTCCGGGGTATACGGTACAGTCCGATGATCGCCGCGCATTCCTCAAAAGTCAGGTGCCGCCCAACGATATGCGACTTGGCGAGCGACCGGGCCGAAGCGGGCACGTTGGCGGGAAGTTCGGTGGGATAGTTGAGCAGATACTGGTTCAAATCGCTATACGTCCCACGGCGCCAGATGTCGCGGTAGTGTTTCACATCCGGCATCAGGCTTAACAGCGGTTCCAGCACCTTCCGGCAATCGGCTTGCGAGCCGTTGAACATCCCTCGAACTATGAAGTACGGGGCCACGGTCTTGTCTCCGGGACCTTTGGTGTGGCCCAGCATAGCTTGAATGCCAAGATTTTGCGGGGCCGCATCGCCCGTGAAATTCGTCTGCCAAACGTGAAGAGCTTTGCTGGCGGCCGCGGCCTGCCTGGCGGTTTCGACCGGCCACTTGAAGCCGAATCCCCATAGAGTGCCTAGCCGATGCAAGCGGTACTCAATCTCCAGCAGCACACCGAAGTTGTTGCCGGTGCCACCGCGAACGGCCCAGAACAGGTCCGGATTCTCCTGGGCACTGGCTTTCACAATGCGGCCGTCGGCCAGGGCCATGTGGAAACCCCGCACCTGGTCGCAATTCATGCCGAACATCTGGGACGTGAAGCCATACCCACCGCCTTGCATGTAGCCCGCCACGCACACCGTATCGCAGCCGCCTCCGGGAAGGTGGAGTCCATACAAGTCCAGAGTGGCGTTGACGTGGGCAAAATTGGCTCCCGCTCCGGCCCACGCGATCCGAGCGTCCGGATCCACACGCACATAGTTCAGCGCGCTGACATCGATGACCATGTCGTCATTCACCGAATAACCTGCCGTGCTGTGCCCGCCCGCGCGGCAGACCGGATGCAAACCGACTTCTTTGGCGAAGCGGATGGAACGGACCACATCGGCGAATCCCTGGCAATGGACGATCATCTGCGGAAAATGCTGGAACGCGCTCATGAACGATGTGCGGTCTAGCTGATAGTTCGTGTCCTGCGGCAGGGTAATGTTGCCCACCAGTTGTTCGCTAAGTTGATTCGCCTGCGCGGCCGTGAAGTTCAGTTGGCCGGAACGATCGAGAGAGATGGTGGTCACTTCGGGCCGGCGAAGCATTCGTCGCATGGTGTTCCTCCCAGTCGGGCTTGATATTGAGATGAGTATACCGGTTTTGGTATTGGTGCTGCCCTGAACGCCGGCACGTGAAGCGAGGGGGGTGTATATTGGTCCGTAGCCGACAGGCAAAATGGGAACCCTCGTTCGAACCAATGGAGGTGTGCGATGAGAAAACGGTTCTTCGTTGTAGCGCTCGGGGCCCTCTTGATGCCAATGCTGGCGGCGGCGCAAAGCGCCTTCGACGGCACTTGGAAAATCGACGTGAACAAGATCAATTTCCCCAAGAAGCCGGACGTGTTCGTGCTGCAGAGTGGCATGTATGAGTGCAAGACATGTACTCCACCTTATGCCATTAAAGCGGACGGCACGGACCAATCCGTCACCGGACATCCCTACTTTGACACCGTCGCGATTCAAGTCGTGAACGACCACGAGATCAAAGAGACGGACAAGAAACAAGGTAAGGTTGTCGCGACCTCGACTTCGACCGTCTCGTCCGACGGCAGCACCTTGACGGTCGTATTCAGTGACAGCAGCAACAGCAACGGCGGCCCTCCGGTCACCGGCAAAGGCCAAGCGACACTCGTAGCAAAAGGCCCAACGGGATCGCATGGAATCTCCGGTTCGTGGCGAACCACCAAGATTGAAGGCGTTTCGGACAATGCCACTGTCTGGACGTACAAAGTCACTGGTGACCAGATCACCATGACCAATCCAACTGGCCAGTCTTACACCGCCAAGCTGAATGGTGCCGACGCGCCGATGAAGGGCGATCCAGGCGTCACGAGCGTGTCCGTGAAGATGATGGGCAAGGACACGCTGGAGGAAACCGATAAGCGCGAGGGCAAGGTGATCGGCGTCTTCAAGTTGACGGTCGCGCCCGATGGTAAGACCGCCAAAGCCAGCTTTGATGACAAGCTGCAGAATAGGACTACTGACTACGACGTAACGAAGCAGTAGACCAACCTAGCTTATTAATCCGCGAGCGGATCGGGTCGCATCTGGAAGTGGACCACCTTCGCGTTGGTCCCTTTCCCGGTCTCGCTGTGGAACGGGGTGCGTGTGCCCCATGTCGTCCAGACGCCTTTGCCTTTCCAGCCGGCTTTGGGATCGTCGATGCGGCCGTCCATGCCCTTGGCAAAGAAGCCCAGTGGATAGGGCACGCGCAGCACGGCGAACTTTCCGTTCACCAGGGCCACCAACGAATCGGACGAATTTCCCGTGATGATGGGCGTATTCTTGCCCAATCCCAAGGTGTCGTACTGATCCACCCAGTCGTAATAGTGCGAGTCCGCGCTGCCGGAATCCTTCACGTTCTTGAAATTCGGTCCGGGCGTTGGATACAGCGTCCAGCCTTCGGGGCAATGCTGGCCGGTCGCGGTGGGCCCGTTAAGAGGGCCTTTGCACTTGCGGCGGTCGAAGCTAGCCAGATGCCCGCTGCCCAGCGCCACCCACGCAACGTTATTTCGATCGAGATCCATACCGCGCGGCGAATAGCCCCACACCTTGGCTTTCGGATTGTTCCACGGCACTTCGTAATATTCCGCCAGTGCGGTTTCGGGCGGGTTCGATCCTGGAGTCAGCCGCACGATCCCACCCGGGAAGCCCAACACGCTTCCCCAAACTGTGCCGTCGGTACCGATCGCCAGGCCATAGAACGCAGCGTTTAGGCGCGTGTCTTTGGTCGGATCGGACACTGCACCGATGGCAGAGGAAGTACCCAGACTTTCGCCGCTGGGCGCGGTTAACACTTTCTGCTCGGCGTCCGCATAGGCGTCGCGCTTGCCGTTACCATTAGTGTCCAGCACCAGCGCCGTCCAGCCTTGCGATTTCTCGGCGTCGTGCGTTTGGTCCCACATCTTGGTATTGAGCCAGCCCACCACGCCGCCACCACCGCCGCTGCTGGTCCACAGTGTGTTGTTGGCGTCCTCTGCGAAAAGCAAATGGTGCGTGCCGAAGCAGGTGTCGATCATCGAAGTCTGCTTGGTCTTGGGATCGTACACGGCCAACTGGCGTCCGGAGCGCTCCACCGGAGTGAGCTTCGCCGACAGAAGGCTCGATCCCTCCTTACAGAATGCCGGGTCATCCACGCCGCGAATCCGCGATGTGTACCAGAGGCGCCCCTGCTGGTCGAACATCGGATTGTGGACGGTGGTGTGGCTGTCCCAGATGGCTTCATCGCCCCAGACTGGCGACGGCTGCAATGGCTTGGGCTGCCCCGGAGTGTTGGCATCGCGATAAGGAGTCTTCACCCAGGTCGTCGTGTTGTGCACCGGATCGAGAACCGGCAGCGCGTCGCGGCTTTCTTCGGGCGAGCCGTAGATCAGGCCGTTCGCGTTCAGCGAGGGATTGCGTTTATCGGTGGAGATTTCGTCGTGCAGGTAGGCCTTCGGATCGGCCCAGTCCCATTGCGTGATTACCACGTTGCGTTCGATGCCCTGCGGCCGCGGCGGCGCCTGCGCGGGCAACTCGCCCTGCGCGACACGGCTGGTCCAATCCCCAAACTCCTTGGTGGCGCGCTCGGGGCCCAGTTGATTCAGGCCGCCCAGCATGGCGTTGCCGGCTTGTCCGGATTGCACGCGGCGCATCCAGGCCTGGGCCGGCGAATCGAGGCTGGCGAACATGGAAGGAATCGTGCGCGTATATTTGTTGCCGAGCTGGTGGCACGATTCGCAACTGTCGGTCTTAATCAGGTGCATCCATTGGCCCTGGGTTTTGATGTTCGGTGAAATGCCGTTCCCGGATGGCCCCGTGCCTGGAAACTCGTTCTTTTCGGGCACCTTGAGCAGGGCGTACCAATAGTTACCTGGATATAGTTGCGCGGCGGTCTTGGCGTCCGGCGCTACGGTGGGCTTCAGGTCGACCACCTTGCCCGGCTCGGTCTCGGCCTTGGGCGAGTCTACCAATCCGTAGCCGCGCGCCCAGACGGTGTACTTGGCCTTGGGCAAATCGGGGACCAGGTACTGGCCTCGATCGTTTGTGACCACTTCCTTGATGTAGCGCGTGGGCAGATCCGTGGTTTCCGCGATCACCCAGACGCCGGCTTCAGGTCCCTTGCTGCTGGAAACGGTGCCACCGATATCGCCGGCCCCGACTTTCACCGGCGCAGGCTGCTGCGCGTTGAGCTGGGTCCGCGTCGTCAACAAATATCCGGCTATGCCGAGAGCGATTACGCCGGCCAAAGATAAAGTTCGGATCATACGCATGTGAAGCCTCCACCGCCTGGGCAAGCTAAAGCATGCCCCACCGAAGCTGACCAGTATATATAATTGCCACGTCAGATGGGAGGCTCAATGCGAACATGGATTCTGATGTCGTCCGGCGTTCTCGGCATCGCGCTGGCGTTTTTGCAAGGGGCGGCTGCCCAGCCCGCATCGCCGCACCCTCTGGTAACGCAAGCGGAATACGACCGCTGGCAGGTGGAACTATCCAACTGGGGACGCTGGGGCAAAGACGATGAAATGGGAACCCTCAACCTGGTGACTGCAGCCAAGCGCAAGCAGGCGGCGGCGCTGGTTAAGGACGGGGTCTCCGTTTCGCTCGCCAGAGACGCAAGCCGCGTAATGGAAGTCGACAATCCGTGCCCGATTGAATGGTCGATGACCATGTTCACGCCGGGCATGGTGATGGATCGGGTCGGGTATCCCTGCATCCACGGCCCCGGCACGACCCACCTGGATTCTTTCGCGCACGTTTTCTTCAACGGGAAAATGTGGAACGGCGATTCCGCAAGTCTGGTGACAAAGGAAGGCGGTACGGCCAAGAATTCTATCCTGACTATGAAGAATGGGATTGTCACCCGTGGAGTGCTCTATGACATTCCGAGGCTGAAGGGCGTGAAGTATCTCGAGCCGGGAACGCGTGTTTTTCCCGAGGATCTGGAAGCTTGGGAGAAGAAAACCGGCGTAAAGGTCGGGCCTGGCGACGCGCTGATCTTTCGCTGGGGGAAATGGGCGCGCCGGGCGGAAGTCGGGCCCACGGCCGGCGATTTGGCCGCTGGTCTGGATAACACTTGCATCCCTTGGCTGAAGAAACGCGACATTGGGTTGCTGGTGTGGGAGACGGCCGGTTATGTGCCGCAGCCGCCGGGCGATATTTCGCGGTCCGCGCTGCACAATTTCGTTTTGACGATGCTGGGAATCCACATTCTGGACCGCGCCGATCTGGAAGCCTTGAGCGAAGCCGCGGCGGCGCGCAATCGCTGGGAATTCCTGTTGTCCGTGGCGCCGCTGCCGATACCGAATGGGACCGGCTCGCCAGTAAACCCGCTGGCGATGTTCTAGCCTCACCGCACCGGCGGCTGTAACGCCGGCGATCTTGTCGCCGGTGCGGTCTGGGCGGGGCATGGCCCCACCCCACGGTGGAACTACTTCACCCACCCATGCGTAATAAACTAGTGGTTCGCGCGTCATCATAACGCGAGTTATGCGCGCGCCAACTCACCGACGCCGCCTCCACCTAAACGGTTAATTGCCAATGAAACCATTTCAAACGCCGATCCGAGTTCTAGGAACCTTCCTGGCCTTATGCGGATGCGCTGCGGCCCAGCCGGAAATCGCCATCCAACCGCCCGTCGGGAAATTGGCTTTTTTAACGGCTCCCTACCGGGCCGGAAACGTGCCCGCCATCCGGCTGGAAAATTCTCCCCGCCTGGCTTCGCTGATACGGGCGGGCAATCTCTATCTGTCAGCGCGCGATGTGGTGGCGTTGGCTATCGAAAACAATTTAGACGTGGAGATCCAGCGATATGGCCCGCTGCTGGAGCAGCAAGTTCTCTTACGCGCCCAAGGTGGCGGAGCGTTGCGCAGCGTGGGTTTGGGAACGGCCGCCGGGCCGCAAAGCGTCAGCCTGCAGGGCGTCAGCGTAAACGCGTCCGGCTCCAGCCTCTCCGCGGGGAACGGCGTCAGCTCCGGCGGCGGCATTGTCACACAGTTGGGACCCTCGATTCCTTCCCTCGATCCTAGCCTTATTGCCTTCGTCAATTTCGCGCACACCACCGCCGTGCAAAGCAACACGGTGCTCACGGGAACCACGGCGCTAGTGGAGTCCACGCGGACGCTTCAAGCGCAATATGTGCAGAACTTCGATTTCGGCCTTGTCACCCAGCTGACCTACTCCAGCACACGCGTTGGCCTGAACAGTCAATTCTTCAGCCTGAATCCCTATACCTCCGGCTTCTTGGATTTGCAGGTAACGCAAAGCCTGCTGCAAAACTTCGGACGGGCGGTCATCGGCCGGAACATCCGCGTACAAAAGAACAACGTGAAGGTAAGTGCGCTCCAGTTCCAGCAGCAGCTGATCCTTACTGTTTCCGCCGCGCTGAACCTTTATTGGGACCTGGTCAGCTTCGACGCCGACGTGCGCGCGCGTGGAAAGGAAGTGATGGCGGCGCAGCAACTGCTGGACGACACCAAGAAGCAGGTGGATTTGGGATCGATGGCGCCCATCGAAGTCACTCGTGCGGAGTCCCAGTTGTATGCCAGCCAGCAGGACCTGGTCACCTCCCAAACCAACCTGCTGCAGCAGGAAACGATCTTGAAAAACTACCTGAGCCGCAACGGTATCGCCGAAGGCGGTTTAACCAGTTTACAGATCGTTCCGCTCGACCGGTTTGAGATTCCTGAAAAGGATGAAGTCCGCCCTTTGGAAGACTTGGTCAAGCAGGCGCTGGCAAACCGTTCGGAGATTCAGCAGGCCCGTCTCAACCTGGAAAGCAACCAGATGAACCTGGTGGGGATCAAGAGCGGCCTCAAACCTACCTTAAACGCTTTTGCCGAACTTACGAACAACGGCCTCTCGGGCGAGCTCACCGCCCTCGGGCTTCTGCAGCCCGGCTTTTCCCAGCTGGGCGGCGGATATGGCAATCTGCTCTCGCAGATTGCGCGTAGAGACTATCCAAATTATTCGGCCGGTATCAGCCTCAACATACCCCTGCGCAACCGCGCAGCCCAGGCGGATTACGCGACCAGCCTTCTGGAAATGCGTCAGAACGAGCTGAATCTGCACAAGAACCTGAACCAGATCCGGGTAGATGTACAAAACGCTCTGGTGGGCCTCCAGCAGGCGCGTGCGCGCTTTGAGGCGGCCGTGAGATCCCGCGTGCTGCAGGAGCAGACGCTGGCCGGCGATCAAACCAGGTACGATTTGGGCGCCGTGGTCGCCTTCCAGGTGGTACAGGATCAGCGCGATCTGGCCACCGCTCAAAGCACGGAGGCACAGAGCATGGCCAATTACACACATGCGCGCATCGCACTGGACCAGGCAATCGGCACAACCTTGGAGGTGAACCGCGTTTCGATCACGGAGGCCCTGCAGGGCCGGGTGTCCCAAGCATCGACACTGCCCTCGGAACTGCCTAAAGCGGAGGCACGCCCATGAACACTCTGCGTCAGTATCTGGCGATTGCACTTTGCCTCGCCACCCCCACATCGTTCGGCTGGGCGCAGCAGGCACCCATTGCTCCGATCGCGCCGTCCGCACCAGGAATGCTGCGTCCGTACCTGCCGGTCGAAGTTCCCCCTATCCGGCTGGGCAATACGCCGCGCCTCGGCGATCTCGTGCGCGCCGGAACACTATACCTCACCGTGCAGGATGCGATTGCGCTCGCACTGGAAAACAACATCGACTTAGAGGTCGCCCGCTATAATCCGATCATTTCGGAATGGAACGTCACGCGTTCCGAGGCGGGTGGCGCATTGCCGGGCGTGCCGGGCAACGCCTCGCAAGCCGGATCGGTGGCGTCCGGGCAGGGCGTAGCCGGCAGCCAGCAGGCCGCCGGCGTGAGCATACCGGGAACCACTTCGGGGCGCACGCAGTCTACCAACGCGAGCATTTCGCAAATTGGGCCCGTCACACAAACTCTCGATCCCATTATTCAGGAATCGAGCACGGTCAGCCACACCACGACCGTGGAGCCGGATGCCTTGCAAAGCGTCACGTCGACTCTGGCCTCTCAAACACGCGTGGAAACGGCCAGTGTTCAACAGGGGCTCCTTACCGGCGGCAGTGTCACCGTGAGTTACACCGACCACTATTTGAAGGAGAATTCCCCCACCGATGTGCTCAACCCGTCATCGGCGCCGTCGCTGTCCTTCTCGCTGCAACACAATCTTCTGCAAGGCCTCGGCGTGGCGGTCAATGCGCGCACCATTACGGTGGCCAAGATGAACCGGAGCATCTCGGACCTCACGTTTCAAACCACCGTAACCAATGTCGTCTCACAGGTGTTGAATGCTTATTACTCTCTGGCGGCGGCCGATGAAGATGTGAAGGCTAAGCGAAGCGCGGCGGAGACGGCCACCGCTTTCCTTGCGAACGTGAAGCGGCAGGTGCTTCTCGGATCGTCGGCGCCTTCCGATACCATCACTGCCGAGAGCCAGGCGATCACCAACCAACAGGCTCTGGTTGACTCTGAGACAACCTTGAAACAGCAGGAGATTCAATTGAAGAACCTGCTGAGCCGTGACGGGACAGCCGATCCCCTGCTGGCTGGGGCGCGTATCGTGACCGTCGATCCCATCCCGATGCCGGAATCCGGCGACATCCCTCCGGTGGAGGAACTGGTCAAGCAGGCGCTCGCCAATCGCACCGATCTGGCAGCGGCAAAGCAGAATGAAGCCGCCACGACAGTAAGCAACCTGGGGACCAAGAACGGAGTCCTGCCGACCGCCGTGGTGTTAGCCAGCGAGACTCAAACTGGCTTGGCCGGAACCCCCAGGACGGTCACGATCGATGGCTTCACCCAGACCGCCAGTCCGTACCTCGTTGGTGGCATCGGCAACGCCCTCGGTCAGGTGCTCCGCCGCAACTACCCCTCCGAGAGCATTGGCGGAGCGTTTGTCGCGCAGTTCCGGGACCGGCAGGCACTGGCCGACTATGCCATCGACCAGTTGAGTTTCCGCCAGACCCAGTTGACGAATCGCAGGGACCTCAATCAGGTGCAGGTGGATGTCCAGAACTCGGTCATCGCTTTGCGGCAGGCGCGCGCGCGTCACCAGGCTGCAGTCCAAAACCGGATTCTGCAGGAGCAACTGTACGCGAGTGAGCGGGAGCGGCTCGATTTGGGGGCCTCGGTTCCCTACAACGTGATCCAACAACAGCGGGACCTGACGACGGCCCAATCCTCGGAGATAGCGGCTCTGGTCGCCTACGTTACCGCGCGCATCGCGCTCGACTCCACGACGGGTACGATCCTGTCGGCCAATCACGTGTCGCTGGCCGAGGCGCGCCAGGGCAAGGTCATGCGCGAATCGGCGATTCGCGAGCCGGAAGCGCCGGGGCAGAGCCCTAAATAGTCGCCACGTCGTAGAAGCTAGTCGTGGTTGCCGAGGGCTCGGCGGAAGCCATTTGGTATTCTGAAAAAATCCAGGCGCTTCTGAGAAAGCTAGCTCCTTCCATCACAATAGTGACTGCGGTAATGGCCGCACTCGCCCTTCGCGTGCTACCGGCTTGGCCGGCCGTGTTTACTTCCACCGGGGTCAATTTCCAGGAAGACGACGCGTTGTTCCACCTGCGAACCGTCCACAACCTGCTGGCCCATTTCCCCTATCGGTCGGGGTTCGATCCCTATGCGCTTTTTCCCAACGGGCAGAACATTCCCACTGGTCCGCTGTGGGACTATTTGATCGCTTCGACGGCTTGGCTATTAGCGTTCGGTTCTCCAGCGCCCCTGTTCGTCGACCGAGTGGCGGCATGGCTTCCCGCGATTTTGGGAGCACTATTCCCGATTCCTGCATATTTCCTGGCCCGGCGCTTCTTCGGCGCCGCTGCCGCTGGGTTCGCAGCCCTTTGGATAGCCTTGCTGCCAGGCGCTTTTCTTTGGATCACCCACCTCGGCTTGGCGGATCATCACGCCGCCGAAGCCTTGTTTGCGTTTCTGACGCTGGTCTTGCTCTGCGCCGCGGTGGAGACGTCCGGAGCCCATCGCGCGGTGTTGGCGGTGCTCGCCGGCGTGTCGATGGGAGCCTTTCTGGCTACTCGCCCGGCCGGCATCTTCGTTCCTGCGATCCTGGCGTGTGCCGCTGCCTGGGAGCCGCTAGTCGCGTTTCCGGCTCTACTGTCTGCGTCCACGGCCGCACTGATTTTCATCCCGGTCACGGGCGCCTTGTGGTCGGAATACACCTGGCTGGCTTTGGCGTGCGCCATCGCCGTACCCGTGGCGTCGTTGGGTTTCGCTTTCCTGGAACGCTGGCGGAATTGGCCAGGGATGGTTCGACCGATCGCCATACTCGCCGCCCTGGCCGTGCTGGCAGCCGGTCTCTCGATTCCGGGGATCGCGCGCCCGAGCCTCGTTGCCTCGCTCTGGTTTGAAGTGAGACGCGTCATGGGAGTTGGACCAGGCGGCCGTATGGTAATGAGTGTTGGCGAACTCCAGCCCATTTTTTCTGGAAGAGAACCGGGTTGGGGACCGGTGTTTGACAACCTTGGCACGGTTTGGATACCCGCGCTTCCGGCGCTGGTATGGGTCCTCTGGCAGGCCATTCGTGTCCGCCGACCGGGGTTGCGATTGCTTGCGGTTTGGAGCCTGATAATGGCTATCGGCGCGCTAATCCAGTTGCGCATGGTGGTCTATTTCGCGCCGGTGGCGGCGGTTCTGGCCGGAGCCGCCTGCGCGCGCCTAACGGGTTGGAAACGGCCCGTATACCGGCGCGTGGCGTCGGCTGCCCTGGTCGCTTTGATCATTGCAGTCAGCCTGCCACAGGCAATTCGTGGCGTGCGCGTCGACGCTTCTCCAGGCACGGACTGGGACATGGCGCTCCTCTGGTTGCGGCGGAACTCTCCCGAGCCGTTCGCCGATGCCAATGCCTGGTGGCAATATCATGCGCGGCTTAGCCGCGCCGCCAGCCCGCCTGAATTGCCAAAGTGGGGCGTTGCCGTCTGGTGGGACAAGGGTTGGGCCGTCGAGCACATCGCTCACCGTGTGCCCATGTCAAATGGCACGCAGGCGGGCGCGGACGAATTGGCGCGTTTTTATACCGAAACCTCTGCCGAATCTGCCGTTCGCTGGCTGCAAAAATCTGGCGCGCGCTATGTGATGGTGGACCCCACCATGTCATTGCTGGGAGATCCGAACCGCGCGTTCTTGCCGTCCGCCCTGGAAATCCTTGGACAAGATCAGAAAGACTACGTTCGCTTCATGATTCAGACTAACCGCGTGATCGCGTGGAGTGTCCCTGTTTATCTGCCGGATTACTATCGCACCATGGCTGCCCGGCTATATCTGTTCGAGGGGGCCGCGGTTCCAGGCACAGGTCCCTGGCTCTTTGAGACACAACGGACCGTGACCACCGGCGGGACGACAGCGGAAGTGTTATTGCGGAGCCAGCACTTCGCCTCGGAGAGCGAAGCCTACGCGTATCAGGGCGCCCACCCCACTGCCAGGCTGACGATGGGATGCCTCGACCCGCAAGTAAGCTGCTTCCCGATTCCGGCAGTGCACGGACTGCGGCGCGTTTTCTCGTCCAGCTCGCAGCCAGCTTCACCGCAGGCCCCGATGCGAGCGGTTAAGATATTCGAAGTGACTGGGGAACAACCGGAGCCGGCACTTGTGCAGTGAACCCGCACTCTGGAAAACTCCGCGCCAGTTTACGCAGTCGCTCACAAAAGTGTTCGGCCGAGAAATAGTCCCGGCGTTTTTGCACGAACTGTTGGAGCGTCTTTTCGAGCGCGGGAGTTGTCAAAACGGCCGCGATCTTTTCCGCAGCGTCCTCCACACTGTCGAATCGTAGCTCGGGACGTCCGCCGACGATCTCCACAGGCCCGCCGGAATTGTGAACGAAAGGAATCGCCCCGGCCCGCAGAATCTCCCCTACGGCGATCCCGAAATGCTCCTCCTCCATCGTATGGATGCCATACCGGTGCTGTGCGATTTCTTCGACCAGCTGCGAGCGCGTCACATCCGAGAGGATGCGGAACCATGGCCGCGATTCGGCCAGCGCGGCAATTCGCCGGCCGTACTTACGATCGTCCTGGTGTGCGATGAGTGTGAGCCCCAGATCCAGGCCGGCGCGTCGTACCTGGTCGACGATCGCCACGGCCATCTCCCATCGCTTGGAACCGTTCATGCGTCCCACGGCTACTGCAGCCGGACGTCTCAATTCCCAGGGGATCTCGGGAAACTCGCCGGGTACGGGCGGGTAGAGGATCAGCGACTCGGTTCCGTGAACCTCTTTAATCTTCCCCGCCACGAATTCCGAATTCGCCAATGAGAGATTTCGCCGCAGGCCTTCGTTGGAAATACGCGCCACGCTCCCGCAACATCCGCGATATGCCGTGAGCAGGCCCGGAATGCGGTGATACCAGCGGTATTCGGCCTTCGGCCGTGGCAGATAGACCCAGGGAAAATGCACGTATTGAAGGCCTAAACGTCCGAAATCGAGTTCGTTCTGCGTGCCGAGCAGAACGTCGAAGCGCTCACGGCGATCCAATTCCTGTGACAAGCGCATGGTGAGACAGACGTGCATGAGAGCGCCAGGCGTCGGCAAGGAGTGCACAAGCATCCGGTAGCGGCGCGGCGCAACCCGCACCGTGAACTCACCATCCTGCAGAGACGTGCCGAAATTTCGATTGAGGGCGGCACAATCCACCGGCCCCAATGTGGCCAGCGTTACATCGAATTCCTTGCGCAGAGCTTCGATAGCCCAGGCGGCCACGGCATTCCCGCCGCCCGATGGGCGGACGTATGGATGTGCGATGAGCACCTTCTTACGCGGCATGAATTCCTCCAAAGACCGGACCTGCGACGCGCCGCCATTCATCCGTCCAAGTGGTAGTCCACCGGCCGCGGATATGCTCGCGCATGGCGACGAGCAGTGCCGGGTTCATGGCGACTTGCGAAAGAATCCCGGTTAGTTCTCCGGCTGTGTGGAACAGAAACCCGGTCTCGCCGTCGGAGACCTGTTCCCGCAGCGTCTTCCCGTAGTCCAGCGCACAGACCGGGACACCCGCGCTGAACAAATCCACGATCTTCATGGGGAGGTCGAGTCCCGAGCTGGAGCGGTGCAGGCTCAAACCGATGGCCGCCCGCTGGATCAAGGCACGGTAATCCTGATCGCTGAGATATCCGGTATAAATTCTCAGGCCGGCACCTCGCAACCGAGCGATGCGCGGCTCCATCTCCCGCCGGCGCGGCCCGTCGCCGGTGAGGTGAAATTCGAAGCGGCGCGTACTGAGCGATTCGAGCGAATCGAGCAGCAGTTCCATGTCTTCATCCGCCGTCCAGCCCGAGGGACAAATGGCAATTATTGTGGCGTTTTCGAAATGAGTTAACCGCGCGCTGTTGTACTGAGCCGTGACCAAAGGGAGCGGTAAGTCTAACACCCGTGCAGCCTCCGGGTTCTGGTGCAAGGGCCGATCGTACAGAACCGTGGCGGGAATGTGGAATCTCTCGTCCAGATCGGCCTGCATGGTTTCTGAGACGCAGAAGTGTGATTGGGCGCGGCGACCGGTCCACGCTTCATAACGGGAAGCCAACCGCGTCAGCGGATGTCTCGCGCCCAGACGGAGCCCCAGCATTGTGTAGCCGTAGTTGTGCCAATCGACCATGAATGGCACGCGTAAGATTCGGGCCGCGATCCAGATGGCAGCTAGAGTCGGAAACGACGGCGGATTCTGGGCCAGAATCGCGGCCGGGCGGCGGCGCAGCAGCACTGCCAGCAACTCGAAAAATCCCCATCCCAGCCGTAGGCTAGCCGCTATGAACCATCCGATCGATGCCTTCGTACCGCGCCACTTAAGGACGCGCAGAGCATGCAGTTCGACGCCCTCAGGGACATCGAATTCGCGTTCCCGATATCCAATCAACAAAACCCGGGACCCGCCGCGCGCCAGTTCGCGCGCATGGTTCACCATCCGTGGGCTGCGGGCCAGATCGCCCACCACAACCAACGCTATGGACGGGCGTCTCAAAGCCGTTGCTCCAAGAATGCTTCCGCCAGACGGCCCTCAATCAGGCGCCAGGCGCGGCCCGTGTGGTGCAGCACGCGCGCCTCATGCGAAATGATGATGACGGCCGGCTGGAACGGCAGCCGCTCGAGACTGTCCATCAGGCCGGCGATCCCATCCTCATCCAAGTGATTGGTAGGTTCATCCAGAATCAGCAGATCGGGACGCCGCAACAAGGCCCGCGCGATGACTAAGCGCTGCCTCTGGCCGCCAGAGAGCCGGACGCCCTGTTCTCCGATCTGCGTGTCGAGTCCCTGGGGAAGCTCGCTCACGAAGTGCGTGGCGCCGGCCCAGTCGAGCGCTTCCCATATGGCTTCCTCGGAGACCGTTTCGGTGCCGTAGGCCACGTTAGCGCGGATACTCTCCGCGAACAGAAATGGGTTTTGCGGAACAGTCGCCATGCGAGAGCGCAGCGCGCGGATATCGATCCGCTCATAGGGTGTCCCATTCACGGAGAGTCCCCCGCGGTGGGGCCGGTAGAAGCCGAGGATCAGAAACAGCAGCGTGCTTTTGCCGCTTCCATTGGTCCCGATCAGCGCGACTCTTTCGCCGCGCCGGATATCCAGTGAGGCGTCTTCGAAAACGGCCCGGCCGGCGGCATAGGCGAAGCTCAGGTTCTCCAGGTGCAGTTGGTGGATGGCTTGGACCTCGACCGCTCCTTGGTAAGGTTCGCGTTCCGGAACCTGCAGAACATCGGCAACTCGCGCGAAGGCCCGCATGCCCATACGGATCGCCGGCACCGTTTCCACGATCGTCCGGGACTGAGTGGCGAACAGAGCGGCAACTACATAGAACGCCATAATCTGGCCGCTCGAGGCTCGTCCTTGCGCCATCGCCCAGCCTCCCGCCAGAAGCACCGCCAGGGTGCTGGCCAGCAACAAGGTGTTCTGAAACAGTTGTTGAACGGAGTCGAAGCGGGTCAGATCGAGCGAAACCTGGCGCAGGGTTTCCACATTGCTGCCCTGCCGCCTTAATTCAATAGGTTCGGCGGCCTGAGACTTAGTCAGGTCCATCGCTCCGATAGCGAACCGGACTCCGCGGCTGAATTCCTCAAAGGCTTGCCGTAACCGCTCTTGCCGGAACCACGCTCTCCGCGCCATCATGCGGTTGGCCGCAAACAACGCCGGCGCCGAAACACCGATAATGACAGCGTATCGCGGCTCGGTCCAAAACAAGAGAGCAAATAGCACCAGCGCCGAAAGGGCCGCCGGTAGCAGATTCGCGGTAAGCGCGATGTTCATCGCCTCAATCCAATTGGTCTCGTAGACCAAGGTGACATGCAGGCGTTCGGCGTCCACGCCGGTGTGGAATTCGCGCGGCAGCTCATACAAGCGCCGGATCGATTGCTGTCGCAATCGGGAGACTACTTCCTGGCTAGCCCGAAGCGCCGCCAACCTGGTCCACCAAGCCAGCATGAGAGTACCGATCTGGAGGGCGAGCAAGCCTCCCACGGTGATCCACAGGCCGGACAGATCATGGGTTGGAAGTACCACATCGAAGGTGTGCCGCAGCAAAGCCGCAAGCGGAATATATGCAAAGGATTGCGCGACTCCAGCCGCCGTTATGCCACACAGCAGCGCGCGATGCGGCCGGAAATAACGGGCGTACTGCGACCAAAGCTGATACTTGCTCACACGCACTCGCGGCTAGAATACAACGGTGACTGCTCCGGGAGAGACACGAAGAGTAGTAGTTACGGGTGGTGGTACTGCTGGGCATATACTTCCGGCTTTGGAATTCCTGGACGCTTACTGCCGGGAATTCAACGCTAGCGGCTGCTTTGTGGGATGCGGCGTTGGGCTGGAATCCAAGCTGGTGCCCAGCCGGGGTGTCCGCTTTAAGGTGATTCCCGGGCTGCCGTGGGCGCGCGAGAAATGGTTCGGCCGACTCCGGGCGGCTGCCTGCCTGCCCCCCGCCATTCTGGCCGCCCGGCGCATCCTGGTGGCCGAAAGAGCTGAGGTAGTCATTGGCTCCGGCGGTTATGCCTCATTCAGTACTTGCATGGCCGCATACACGCTGGGGGTGCCGGTAGTCATCCATGAAGCCAACGTAGAGCCGGGCATGGCCAACCGGATGCTTGAGCGATTTGCCACGCTGATTTGTGTGGGCCGCCCGGAGGCCGCGTCCCACTTTCGCCGCCCCGTGTTAGTGACGGGAGTGCCTGCCGGCAATATCGTACGCTCGCGCCCGCCGGAGGGGCCGCCCTGGCGGTTCCTGGTCTTGGGCGGATCGGAAGGATCACCGGCGCTGAATGAACAAGCGCCGCTCCTGTTTGCGGAGCTGCGGCGGAAGGGTGTGGTGTTCGCAGTTCACCACCTCTGCGGATTCGCCGATCCCGCACCGATCGAACGCGCTTATGCGGCCGCGGGTGTTGCGGCACAAGTAGATGGTTTTGTAGATTCCAATTCGCTATATGCGGGCGCCGCCTTGGCGCTGACATCGGCGGGCGCTCGCACGTTGGCGGAACTAGCTGCGGCCGGCGTGCCCTCACTGCTTATTCCGCTCGATGGCGCCGCCCGCAACCACCAGACTGCCAACGCGCGGCTTTACGCTTCGCGCGCCGGCGCCGGCCTGATTCTCGAAAAGCCGTGGGAGATCGCCAACATAGCCGCGCGCATCGAAGAACTGGTCGGCAATCCAGTTGAACTACACGATCTCGGGCGCCGAATCGCGGCTTGGGCGCAGCCGAATGCGGCCCGTGACATGGTGCGCATCTGCGAGAGCTATCTGTTTGCGCGCCGTCCAGCGGAGTCCTCAGCGGTTGCCGTTTCCGCTTCCCCGGATTATTCGGTATCTAATCGGGCTGGGTCCCTGGATCTTTCCTAACGGGCTCAGTAACTCGCCTTCAGGTACAAACAGCACGTCAGACGGAATTCTGGCTCGGCATCCCGTCGACTGCCGGCGCTGCCGTAGATCATCCCGCCGGGCTTAACCATTCCGGCTACGCACAATGAATAATTGACCACTCACGCCACCCATGATAGTTTCGCGTGGAGGAGTTGACATGTGTACATTGGCCCAAATACTGCTGAGCACGGCGCTGCTCTCTACGGTGGCTCTCGCGCAATCCAACGAAGAGACCACCGCTGCTAACAACCCATTTTCCCTGCTCGACGACGCGTACCAAGTGAAGGCTTTCGCTAACCTGACCGCGTCCGGGGCCAGCAACATTATCGACCTGACCAACGCCGGAACTGTCGGTGGGAATGATAACACCGACTACATCTGCGCAAACGTGTATGTGTTTGCCCAGGATCAGCAGCTCATCAGCTGCTGCACCTGCCCGCTGAGCCCGAACAGTTTGCAGAACCTCTGGAGTCCGGAGCTCATCGGCAATAAGCTGACTCTTGGCATTCCGTCTGGAATAACGGTCGGGCTGGTGGCGACTGCGGACTACGGTCCCGGCACCTGCAACGCCGCCATTCCGGGCTTCTTGGTTCCCGGTCTGCGCGCTTGGGGCACCACCGTTCATATCGCCGGTGGTACGCCTTACCTGACCGAGACCCCGTTCTCCAAAGTGGGACTGGGCTTCTCGGAATACTACAAAATGACCAGCTTCTGCGGCTTCATCCAAGAGGATGGCAGCGGCGCTGGCATTTGCGCCTCCTGCCAGGTGGGTGCCTCGGGTGCCGCGAAGGCGAATTAATAAAAGTCGCCGGGCTTTAGCGATCCTCGCGCTCAGCGATGAAGTCGCCAGTCATCGATCCGGGGATCTTCGAGAGTCGCCGCCGGACCTCTTCGAGACCCGGCGCGGGTCCGGCATCCCGTAACTCCGTTCTCAGGCTTTCAAGGAATCCGGTGTCGAGGGGCAGGCCCCCCACCAAGATGGAAGTCCTCCAGCGGCAAGTCTACGGCTTTCGCAACTTCAAAACTATCGTTTGAGGGTTAAGACTATGTGTACGTGAGATCGATCAGCGGCGTGGGGGCTGCCCCCATTAATGGCGTAGAGCCCCTGATTTTCTATTGGTCGGGGCGGCCAGATTCGAACTGGCGACCCCCTGCGCCCAAGGCAGACAGAATCCAGAAATTATTGCTCGCGTAAACCATTAAGGTCCAAGGATTTACACGCAGAACGTCTACACTTCCAAAATCGGCCTGTAGATGAATCTGTCGCTGTGGCTTTCCCAAGGGCGCAACAGCCTGTCCCGACATGCCGATAGAACCACAGTATCGAATGTCCCTCCAGCAACACATCACAAAAAAAGGCACCCCCGGTTCAATTTCGGGGGTACCTTTTTGAAAGTCAATCCTGCTGTTCAGTCAGTTGGAACTAGCGGGGGATGCAACCGGAGATGTAGCGGTTGGGCTCGTTCGATCTGTGGAATGACCCCGCCGCCGTTGGAGGGCTTGTTTGTTGCGCTCAGTATAAGCACCAACTATCGCTCTCGTGGTCACCCAGTTTCTACCAAGCTTATCCGCCGCTACGCTCCCGAGTTGAACTGCGGCAGGCCACCCATACAATGCTCTGGTCGATGTTCAATACGGAAAAACCCAATTGTCAGGAAATTGATGCGGCCTCGCTCGGTCTTCACGTCCAGACCGAACGGCTGTTCCTTTATTAACCCAACCTTTCTTTTCATGATCGGCCCCCTCGCATACATCGGCGGCAAGAACCGCCTCGCCAAGCAAATCATCGCCCTCCTGCCCGAGCACATTACTTACGTCGAGCCGTTCGCTGGTGGCGCGCAGGTGCTCTTTCACAAGCCACCATCAAATGTTGAAGTGCTCAACGACCTGGACTTTGACGTCGTCAACTTCTTTCGCGTCTGCCAATGGCATTACCAAGAATTGGTACGGCACCTGCGTTATTGCCTGGCCAGCCGGAAGCTACACGAGCTTTACGTGAAGAGCGATCCGGCAACCCTCACCGATATCCAGCGGGCCGGGCGGTTCTTCTATCTTCAGAAAAACTCCTTCGGCGGGCTGATCCTCAAGCAGAAGTTCCATTACGGCGTGACGCAGCCGTCCAATTACAACCTCGAGCGGATTCCGGAGCTGATCGAGCAGACCCACCGGCGGCTGGCGCGGGTGCAGATTGAGTCCTTGCCTTATGAACAGGTGCTGGAAAAGTACGACCGGCCGACCACGGTTTTCTATCTCGATCCGCCGTACTGGGAACGTAAGCTCTACCGGTTCAATTTCACGGTGGATAATTTTCAGGCTTTGGAGCGGGGACTTCGCTCATTGCGAGGAAAATTTATCCTATCGCTTGACGACCGGGAAGAGGTGAGGCAGCTGTTTGCCAGCTTCCGCATGGAGGCGATAAATCTCGCCTACACCGCGAAACGCGACACCAAGGTACGGCACAATGAATTACTGATCTCAAACTTCGATCCATAGCGGAGAGCATGCGGGGTTTCGAGCCAAAGCTTTCTCAATTCGGCAGATCATTCGCCTGGCTTATAAGCAAGGATGTTTCCGCCGACCGCCTTGCAAGCCTGTTCGGCACGACTGCGGGGAACATCCGCGTCATTGCATTCCGCGCGCGTAACGTGTCCGAAAACAAAGAGAGCGAAGAGGCGATTCTCACTGCGTCTCCGTCTCCGGAACTCGCCAGCCGCCTAGGCATCCGTCCGGCAAAAGACGAAGTGATCGAAACCCTCTCCCCGAAAGCCGACATCGACAGACTTCGCAATGAGATCGACGAAACGGTGCTGGGGTGTCGGGCGCAGTATGCCTTTCTTGACGGCGCTAAACTGTTGCGCGCGCGTCTCCCTAAGATCGGCTACACGGGGGATGCCCGTCTGATTGAGTTGAGCGCATTGCTGCATCAGCACATCGCTTGGTTCCGCGTTCATGCGGGCTATAGCGTATCGGCTGCACGTGAAGCGGCTGTCGCTCGCCATCTGTGGCGCATCGCTTACCACGAATCGCAATCCATTGAATGTGCGGAGGGCTTTGTCCAGTCGGCGCTGATTGGCGCAAATGCCGCGCTCTTAAGCCGACAGCCACGCTGGGCCCTGGCGATTCTGGACCTCGCAAAGCAAGCGGCGGAAGCCGTTGGGCGGCCCCGTGGATCGGAGCACTTCCGCCAGCGTGGAGTAGCGCTGTTCCAGCTACGGGAAGACGAGCAAGCATTACGGCATTTTGACCGGGCGATGGAAGCGATGGACAGGCTCAACGAGGCTCAGCAGCCGATCCAGCTGTTGATGACCGGCAGGAGGCAGACCAATTTGCTCGGCAAGGTCGAATGGGAGAGGGCGCTCGAATTGGCAACCGCAGCCCGGCAGAGTTTCGGGCCGGCGAGCCTCGAGGCCGGAATGGCCCTCCATTGGGCGGTTGCCTGCGGTTTCTCGACCGGCAGTCCATCCATTGAACAACAAGCGCTTGATTCCTTGGACTCTGCACTCGAGATCGGCTCTCAGTTCGGGCACCAGGCGACGATTCATCAGCTCCTGTCGATAACCGCTGAGCTCGGTCTCGACGTGCGGCTCCGCGCCGCCTGGGTACGCCGGGCGCTTTACGAGAACGCCTTCCGTAGTCGTTAACAAAAATCCTTCACGCGTTACAGAAATCGCAGGGGGTGACTCTGGTTCATTTTGTCCAGAGGCTGCATTCTAAACCTGCGATGCAAGATCTCCCGCGATTCCGGCGCTGGCCGAACCTTCACGGAAACCCCGTTGGCGTGAGGGCTGAGAGCCAGGACGGATGTGCCGTGGCTTGCCCCAGTCTCTATTCGGAAGCGTCCCGGCCAGCGTCGAAACCGCCGGAGATCACCTTATTTACGAACTGAAAACCATGCTGGAACGAATTGTCACGAACATTTGGAACCAACTCCGCAGCCGGGGCTCGCGCACTACAAACCGGGGCGGTCTTGGTATCGGCAACCTGATTGTGGACGGAAGGATTTCGTCCGCCGTGGTGACCGTCCCACACGGCAAACGCGCCGAGCATATCGCGATTTTAGGCAAAACGGGCAGCGGCAAATCCATGCTGCTGCGCCACTTTGCCAGTCAGGACATCTCTGACGGCCGCGGCTTCATATTTTTCGACCTACACGGTGACGCCTCACCCCAGTTATTGAAACTGATTGCCGCGCGAGAGCGGGACACCAGAGAAGACCTGAGCACCAAGCTCATCGTTTTCGAACCGGCAGACCGCGAGTTCTCGGTTGGCCTTAACTTCATCGATCAGAGCGCGGGCCAGAACAGCTTCGTACAAATTGCCGAGTTCGCGCAAGTGCTCAAGCAGCGCTGGCACCTCGATTCGTTCGGAGCTCGCACCGAGGAACTGCTGCATAATTCCTTGCACCTGCTCGCCGACAATCGTTATTCCATTTTGGAGTTGCCGTCCCTTCTAACCAGCGGCCCGTTCCGCGCTGCTTGTGTCCGGCGCAGTCAAAACCCCGAAGTCAAGGACAGGGTCCGCCCGCCATCGAGGGTGCCGGCCACCTTTTCGGCATCACCAGATGAGAGTTGGAAATAGATGTGACTGCCGACCGCAGCCAGCGCCGACAGCATGGCGGGCGGGTGCTGGTCCAGGAACTGATTGGCGCTTACGATGGAAACGGCGAACTTTCTGGCTTCTGACAGCAGAGTGTCCAGGCCGCTGTCGAAAACGATTAGGTTCTGTATTTCATCGCAGTAGAGTGTGAGTAGTTTGCGGGAGCGGCGAGCAAACAGCGCGTTCTTTAGCTTGGTAAGAAATAGGCTGCCGAGTGTTGCTGCCTGCTCGCCGAGCCGTCCCTTGTCGAGGTTGAGAATGATCCAGTAGCCGGAATCAATGGCGTCCGCCAACGAAAACGACGATTCCAGTTGCCCCAGAATGTGGCGGAAATGCGGGTCAGCGGTGAATGCTGAGACCTTGTTGAGAATGGCGTCGCGCCAAGTCGCCTGCATGGCTTCGGTGCTGCCAACCGGCGTTAGTGCTTGCGTTCCGTCGGAGAGCAAGATATCTGCAGATGTTGCTGTGGATGACAACGCATCGAAGAACAAAACGCTACCACAGGTCTACTTCTACGCGATCACGGGGCAGAAACTGGCGACCTATCAGATATCGGCTGACGGCAAATCATTTTCGAGCGCGGCGCTGAACCTGTATTTCGGGGGAAAACTGATCCGGTCGGCCGGCAAAACGGTGGCAACGGATCGGTTGGGGTCGGTGCGGGCGAGTGTGACTACGAATGGGGGGAATCTGCAGAGCATGTCGTACTGGCCATACGGGCTAGAGCGGACGAGCACGGCGGACGGGATCGAGAAATTCGGGACGTACTTCAGGGACATGCCGGGCCAGGATTACGCGGACCAACGCTACTATAACGGGACGCTGGGCAGGTTCTGGACGCCGGACCCAAGTGAAAGCGTGAACCTTGCGAGCCCGTCCACGTGGAACCAATACGCCTACGTTCACGGGGATCCCGTCAACTTCAATGATCCAGGAGGGATGCTCGAGTACTGTCCGGCGTGCGGCATCTACCAGGACATGATAGGCACGGACATAGTTACGATTACTCCAACACTGCTTGACCCTTTTTGGGGCAATCAGATCGCCTCTCAAGTGAGCGCCCAAGCCGTAATCGCATCAGTCAATCATACGGTGCTGTGGCCAGCCGCGCAGTCGATACTTGAAAGTGCGGCCGAATTTGTTTCCACGATGAGCTTTTCTGAGGACTGTTGGAAGGGCATCGGTTCGATAATGAATTCGAGCAGCGATAACCCCACACGCTCAGATATTCAGCTTACGTCTGACCCGGCGAAGAAGTCCTTCCCCTTACCGCCGACAATTTCTCGCTCGAGTCTCGCGGCGTTTGGCTCGGATTACTTCTTCGCGGGAACTACTTCCATAGCTACAACCCGGCGGTTCGCGTGACGAAGCAACGGTTGAGTTTGCTCACTACATTTGGCCCAGTTTGCTCATCTGATTTGGCCCAGCTCCGATAGCCTCTTGAAGCCTGCTTTGGCAGGCTTTCAGGATGGAAAGGAGAGCCAAGATGGAGATGTTTGAGCAACTTTGGCGAGAATACGCCGAAGGGGAAACGATCGCGGGCCTATCGCGGAAACACGGGATTCACCGGAGGATGGTGCGTCAGGCGCTGGCGAGTGCGATGCCGCCAGAGCGAAAGAAGGCGGTCCGCAAACAGCCGAGGATCGACGGGGTCAAGCCGTTCATCGACCAGATCCTGGAGAACGACCGGCAGGCTCCAAGGAAACAGCGGCACACCGCGGAACGAATTTATCAGCGGATCAAAAAGGAACTGCCAGAGCATAGCGTGAGTTCGCCCAGCGTGCGGCGATACGTGGCACGGAAGAAACATGAACTGGGGCTGAAGGGCCGCGAAGTCTTCGTGCCGCAGAGTTATCACTTGGGCGTGGAGGCGCAAGTGGATTGGTTCGAGGCGGTGGCGATCCTGGGCGGGGTCAAACAGAAGGTGCAGATGTTTGCGATGCGCAGCATGTACAGCGGGGCGGGGTTTCATTGCGCCTTCCATCATCACGCCACGCAGCAAGCGTTTTTGGAAGCGCACGAAGAGGCATTCTCTTACTTTGGAGGGGTTTTCGCCAAGGTGCGGTACGACAACCTGGGCAGCGCGGTAAAGAAGATTCTGCGCGGCCCGGCAGCGGGAAGAGACGGAGCGGTGGCATGGTTTCCGCTCGCACTGGGGCTTTGAAAGCAGCTATTGCAACGTAGCCCGCGGCAACGAAAAAGGCGGTGTGGAAGGAGAAGGCGGTTGGTACCGACGCAACTGGCTGGTGCCGCTGCCGGAGACTGTGAACCTGGAAGTGCTGAACGGTTATCTCCGACAAGGTTGTGTAGAGATGCTGGGACGGATCATCGCGGGCCGGACGATGACGATCGGGAAGGCCTTGGAGGAAGAGCGGTCGCACTTGCAGCTGTTGGCGGCTGAGGGTTTCGAGTTGGAAGAGACAACGTTTCCGCAAGTGGATGGCAAGGGGTGCGTGAAGGTGAGAACGAACAGTTACTCCACGCCGTGCCAGCCGGGCGTGCGCGTGATGGTGAAGTTGTGGCCGAGTGTGGTGGTGGTGTGGAAAGACGGCGAGCTTGTGGCACGACACGAACGCTGTTACGGACGCAGCCACCAAGTGCTGAACCTGGAGCATTATCTCGATGTGCTGGAGAAGAAGCCGGGGGCGATGGCCGGATCGACGCCATTAGAACAATGGCGGCAAGCGGGCCGCTGGACAGAGAATATGGACCGGATGTGGGCGCGACTGCAGGACCGGAGCCTACGGCGGCAGCGGTGGTGAATGTGGCGGCGAAACGTGCGCCAGCAGCGTGCTGCCGCTTTGCACGACCCGCCAGACCGCGTCTTTCTGGTGGCGGGACAGGTCCCCGTCGCGCAGATGCTCCCGGTTCATGCCTGGCAGCAGAAGGTGCGATCCATCAAAGCTGCGCCGGCAACCGGGCTGCAAGGATTCCGGCATCAGGCCGAAGAAATGCCCGACGCCCATGGAGGGTTCCAGGATCTGTGCACCGGGTGCAAGCCGGAAGCGCTCCATCGCTTCCAGAGCGCCGGGATCACCAGCGGTGAGGTGAAGTGAGCGTTCGGCGTCGAGGCGCGCGCCGAGTCGTATTCCTCAGGGGTCAGGTGTTCTTTAACGTCGCGGGCAATCTCTTCCCAGTCGCTGCGGGATACGGATGGAAGACGTTCGAGAGGGCACCCCAGCCGCTGTAGCGGGCGAGCACGGCCTTCTCGGATTCGCGCGCCTCGCGGCTTTCGTCTTCGACCTGCCTGAGCGTGCGGATTGCGGCGATGTTGTCGCGGGCCTTTTCCTTCAGCCCGCGCCGCCCGATCCGGTGGGCTTCCGTTATCCGGAAGTCGCGCGGCGGAGGCGCGGGCGACTGCGGTGCGAGGTCGCTGATCTGGAATTCTCCGGGGTCGAGTTCCCGGAGCTTGTCGTCCCGGATGGGTTCGCTGTCACCATGACTAGGTAGTTCGGGCGATATCGTGCAGCGTGCAAATGTTCGGATGGTTGAGTGCCGCCGATGTCTTTGGCGTCGCGAAGGAATCAAAATGATCACCGGAAAATCCCCAGCTCCTGTTAAGGGTCAGGAACGCGCATCCCGTGAAGCCTGCAGATATCCTTAAGGATAATCTTCTGTCGGAGTCAGACAAGCTGAAGGCTCTTCAAAGCCTGGGAGGCGACCAGGGTGCTGCAGCGCGCTGATGACAAGAATACCGTCCCCTGCGGTCACAGCATAGAGCGGCTCAAGGAGCCACACCCCTTTCGGTAGTGGCGATGGCGTACATTTCCCCGGCGTCATTCACCAGTCCAGAAACAATGAGTGATACCTGTACGATTCGCCCATCTTTCGCGATCCGTTGTTGGCGCTGCGGCTCCAAGACGCCGGCTTGGCACTGTTGCCGGACGGTCGCCAATGCCTGTTCCCGCTCGCTGTCCGGCATCAGGTCGCGAATATTCATGGCCAACGCCTCGGCTTCGCTCCAACCGTACATCTTTTCCGCTCCGGGGTTCCAGGCCAGAATGCGACCCGTCATGTCCTGCACCAGGATGGCATCGCGGGCGTCGTGCACAACCACGGCCAAACGTTGCAGGGCTTCGGAATCCCGCAACGACGCTTGCGCCTTTTTCATGACGGTAATCTCCGTAAACGTAATGACCGCGCCCTCAATTACGTTTTCCAGAGTCCGATAAGGCCGGATTCGCAGCAGGTACCACTCCCCTGTATTGGTCTGCACTTCCAGTTCTTTCGGAACCAAGCTTTCTAACACCTCCCTAACATCCGCTACCAAGTGGTCATAGCCCGCGAGATTGGAGCGGATTTGGTCCACCGGACGCCCTACATCGGTCTCGATCAGGTTGATCAACGCAGAGACGGTGGGAGTGAAGCGAAGAATGCGCAGGAGGTGGTCCACAAAAATGGTGCCGATGCCCGTGCCGCTCAACAGATTTTTCATGTCGTTGTTGGAGCGCGATAAGTCGGCCACCTTGGCCTGTAGCTCGTTGTTGACCCTGCCCAGCTCTTCATTGACCGATTGCAATTCTTCTTTGGAGGTCTCCAGTTCCTCATTGGTGGACTGCAGTTCCTCGTTCACCGACTGCATTTCCTCGTGCGCGGAGCGGAGCTGTTCGTTGGAAGTCTCCAGTTCTTCGATAGTCGTCTGCAGGTATTCCTCCTTCGTCCGTAATTCCTGCTTCAGCCTTACAATATACGCGTCGAGATCTGTGCTGAGCGCTGCCGCGCCTTCCACGGCATCCACGGCAGCCTCCGTGGACTGCTTGGGGTCTGCTGCCAACTCTTCCTCGAAAATGACCAGAAATAGCCCACGCCGTACGGCTCCTTCCGGCTCCATGGGCACCGGAAGGACCGTCAGATTGACGGTCGTAGAGTTGCTATCGTTTTTCACGCGCACACCTGACTGGCGCGTCAGTATTCCCAGCGATACGGCCCGGTGCAGAGCGATGGTCAAGTCGCCGCGCAACCCTTCGCGGGCCATCTTGAAGATATTCAAGCTGGCCTCGCCTGGGGTCGGTTCCAGGTACCGGCCGGTGCGGCCCAGCAGGTAGAGGATGTCGCCGCGTTCGCTGACCAGCGCGCCAACCGGGGAGTAGTGCGCTAGGAGGGTCCGTTCGGCGATCTCATGCAACGGAAGCTTGTTTTCGCTCGGCGCGCTGCTCCCCGCCCGCCTTGCGATTTCTGTTCCCGGCGGGTGTGGGAACAAACTCAGGACGCCCATGCCGTGAGGGCCGAAATCATGTGCTTTACGCTGATAGATCCTTTCCTTGCGAGCGATAGGCGTAAAGAGGTTAACAAAGTCTCCCACACTTTCAGAGGAGCCCAGGACAAGCATACCGCCCGGTTTCAACGCATAGTGAAACAAGGGCATCAGCCTTTTTTGTAGCTCCGCGCCCATATAGATCAAGAGATTGCGGCAGCTGATCAGATCGAGTTTCGAGAACGGCGGGTTTTTGATGAGGTCGTGCTCGGAAAAAATGAGCATATCTCGGATGGTCTTGTGGATTCGGTAGGTACCATTGGGCTGCTCTGGGTCGAAAAAGTGGGCCAGTCGCTCCGGCGAGACGTCGGCGATGATGCTGGAGGGGTAAACGCCGGCGCGGGCATGGTCGATGGCTTCGCGGTCGATATCGGTTGCGAAGACCTGCACCTTGAAATTCTCTTTCAGTTCCTCCATGTGTTCGCGAAGCAGCATGGCAATCGAATAGGCCTCCTCGCCCGTGGAACAGCCGGGGACCCAGATGCGAATAGCCGAGCCTGCAGCCTTGCCCGCGAAAAGTCGCGGGATGGCCTGTTTCTGAACCTCCTCGAAAATCTCGGGATCCCGGAAGAAACTGGTGACGCCGATGAGGAGTTCGCGAAAGAGCGCGTCCCCTTCGCTCCGGGTGAGCTGCATATAGCGGAGATAGTCTTCCAGCCCATCGATCTGGTGGACGGCCATACGCCGCTCGACGCGGCGTGTGATTGTGCTCCGTTTGTATTGGGAAAAGTCATGACCGGTCTGGGAGCGGAGCAAGATAAAGATTTGTTCCAGCCCGTCAGGCTGCGGTGTAGCCGGCGAGGAGACCGGAGCGTGGGAAGCCCCAAACGCGTGGGCGACGTAGGCGAGGAGTTGAGCGGGCATCTCGTTTGGAGGCAACACAAAATCCACCATGCCGGTAGCGATGGCGCTGCGGGGCATGCCCTCGTACTCGGTGGATCCGGGTGTCTGGGCCATCACCATGCCGCCCTCGCCCTTCACCGCCCTGACGCCAAGGGCCCCGTCGCTACCAGTGCCGGAGAGCACGATGCAGATGGCGCGCTCGTGGTGGTCCTGGGCCAGAGAACGGAAGAAAAAATCGATGGGGAGCCGGATGCCGCGGGCTATTGTGGGTTCCAACAGTTGCAACGCGCCGTTCACAAGCGCCATATCGCGATTGGGCGGGATGATATAGGCGCAGTTAGGCTTGATCACCATTCCGTGTTCCACCTCGAAGACCTGCATTCTGGTATAGCGCCGGAGCAACTCGGAAAGGATGCTCTTGTGGTCCCGGGACAGATGCTGCACCAAAACAAAGGCCATGCCAGGATAATCCTCGGGCATGGCGGCGAAGAACGCTTCGAACGCCGACAGCCCCCCGGCAGACGCGCCGATACCGACGATCGGGAATTCCGCGGTATATTGCTCGGGTGGTGGCTCGACCTGCTCTGGATTGACTGTTTCGTCCGGCGCCTTCGCGCTGCGCGTTGGTTCGGTCATGATCTCGCCCCCCCGGTCCGCTAGTCCAAACCTGCGTCGTGTTCCAGAGTCGAGCCGTCCGGCAAACTTGATTATAAAGCGCCAGAACCCTCAAGGTAGGCGCGGCCCATCACGGGCAAGATGCGTTATCCAGCAGTTCACGGGCCGAACCACCGACGCTCCAGGTGGCCCGTGATAGAGTAATTGATGACCGCCAGTCTCGGCTTCCAACTGTTTGAAGGACATGTGCAACGTGTTCTCTAGGCCGGTTTCCTGGATCGACGGAGGAAAAGGGGGAAGCCTTATGCGCTCCTCGGCCTCTCTGCCACAAACGACTGACTGGCTCGTGGAGCACGGGCCGAAGGAACTCGAGCTGCTGTTCCGTGCGATCATATTCCACCCTTCCACGCCCATTTTGATCGCAGACGATGATCGTCATTACCATGAGGCTAGTTTTGGCGCCAGCAGACTCCTGGGTCTTCCGCGCGAAAGAATCATCGGCCGCAGTTTGGATGATTTTGCAGTGCCCGACATAAAGCCAGCGGTTTCGGAGCGCTGGCAGGCTTTCCTCGAAAAAGGCGAGCAGGCCGGCACTCTCCAGCTATTGGGTCCAGACGGAACCCCGCGGGATGTCGAGTACAGCGCTAAAGGGAACGTGTTGCCGGTCCGCCATCTCTTGTTGCTGCGTGACAAGACCAAGGCCGCCGAGGCGGACAAAGACCCCTCTCATAACAGGATTCCGTCCTGGGTGCAGGACTATGCGCTCTTCCTGTTGGATGTGGACGGACAGGTTGCAGCCTGGTACGCGGGTGCGGAACGCATTTACGGTTACAAAAGCGACGAGGCTGTCGGCCGGCACGTATCGGTTCTCTATTCCGGCGAAGATAAACTTCGCGTCAAGATGAAGGAAGAATTGGAGAGGGCCGCCGGCGAAGGCCACTTCGGCAACGAAGGCTGGCATATGAGAAAGGACGGGTTGCGATTCTGGGCCAACGTCATCACCATGGCCCTGAAAGACGAGCACGGAAACCTGCAGGGCTTCGCTAGAATCGTGCGGGACTTTAGCGACTGTCGCGAAAGGGATGAGAAGTTGCGGCGCAGCCGGGCGCTAATGCGCTCAGTGTTGGCGGAGTCGACAGTCGCGGGCGTCGTTTCTGGAGAGTTTGACCGCATTCCCGAGGCGAATGACACGTTTCTCGAACTCGTCGGCTACAGCCGTAAGGATCTGCTCGCCGGCCGGCTGGTGTGGCCCGATCTCACGCCGAAGGAATATGCGACTTTGGATGAATTTGCACACGAAGAAGGGTTACACTTCGGCGCTTGCACGCCCTTTGAAAAAGAGTTGATCCGGAAGGACGGGACGCGGGTCCCGGTTTTGGTGACCACGGCCGTCCTGACATTATCCCCTTTTCGCTGGATCACGTTCGTAAACGACCTGCGGGAGCGAAATCGGCTGGAGAATATCCACAAGGAAGTCGTCGAGGTCCAGTACAACTTTGAGGAGATTGTCGGAAGCAGTGCGGCCATGAAGAGGGTCATGAGGCAGGCGGAGGTAGTAGCGCCGACCGATGCGACAGTGTTGATCCTGGGCGAAACCGGCACGGGAAAGGAATTGATCGCGCGCGCCATCCATAGAATCAGTCCGCGAAGGGATCTTCCGTTCATCTCCTTGAACTGCGCTGCCATTCCGAACGGGTTACTGGAAAGCGAGTTGTTCGGCTATGAACGGGGAGCCTTCACCGGCGCTCTATCGCAAAAGATCGGCCGCTTTGAAATGGCGAACCGAGGGACTCTGTTTCTGGATGAGGTGGGCGACATTCCCTTGGATCTGCAGCCCAAGCTGCTCCGAGCTCTGCAGGAGAAGTCCTTCGAGAGATTGGGCGGCACGCGCACTATCCCCATCGACGTCCGGCTGGTGGCGGCCACTAACCGGAATCTGACCAAGATGATGGGGGAAAAACTTTTCCGCAGCGACCTGTACTACCGCTTGAAGGTGTTCCCCATTATTACACCGCCGTTGCGGGATCACCCCGAAGACATATCCATGCTCGCCCGGCACTTCACCAAGAAGTACGCCGCGAAAATGGACCGGACGATTGATAGCATCCCGTCCGAGACGATGAAAGCCTTGGAGAGTTGGTCATGGCCCGGCAATGTACGCGAGTTGGAGAACTTCATCGAGCGGTCCGTTATCCTGTCACGAGGTCCCACCCTCTGCGCGCCCGTGTCGGAATTGCGGGCTGACGTTCCGGAAGCCGACGGCGACTCTACGCTCGATCATATGGAACGGAATCACATCCTGCGCGTTTTCCGGGAGACCGGCGGCGTGATCAGCGCCGCGGCCGATCGTCTCGGCATACCACGGACGACCATGCACTCCCTGATGAAGAAGCTGGGGATTTCACGCAGCGACCTTTGACCGTGCCCGGTCAGACTACGGATGGTAAACGCCTACTGGAGTGAAAATCCGAAGTGGAGTGATTCGCAATGGAAGCTAAGAGTTTTGCAAAAGACTTTCCTGTCGTTTGCGTGGGCGGTTCGGCCGGTGGCCTCGACGCCTATACTCGGTTACTACGGCATCTGCCGGCCGATATGGGTGTTGCTATCGTCATCGTTAATCACCTGAGAACCGTAGCCACCCTGCTCCACGAGATTCTCCCGCGTTACACAGAGATGCCGGTTGAACTGATCACCGAGAGACTACTCATCCAGCCCAACTGTGTGTTCATCATCCCGGAACAGCGTGATTTGCACGTTCTTGATGGAGAGTTCCGTCTAAAGCCGATATCAAAGCCCAGGGGATGGCCCGACGTGATTACGGTTTTTCTGCGTTCCCTTACGCAGAACTGGGACGGCAAACTGATCGCTGTCATTGTCTCTGGCTATGATGGCGATGGGGCAACGGCGCTGTGCGGCATAAAAGAAGTGGGCGGGATTACCATCGCGCAGAGGCTCGACACAGCCGCGCAGCCAGATATGCCTAAGAGCGCAATCGCCAGCGGGTGTATAGATTTTGTACTTTCACCTGAGGATATCGCGCATGAAATTGTGCGAATTGCGCACGCGGTATCAAGGGCGGAATGATGGGACCATCAAGGCGGAGTTTAAAAGGCACTCGGCGACCCCGAGAACAAACTCACCGCTGGCCGAAGAACTGGGCGCTCGGGTTCTGGTCAGAGCAGAACGTTATCGCAACTAAAGAGCCAAGGCGAGGCAGCATTTTAAGGATTCGGATTAAATTTACGGCGTTGCCGGGACGCGAGGATGCGCGCCAGGTTCTCCGCGGCGTGGTCACGGTGCAGTTGAAACTCTTTTTGAAGATCATCGAGTTCCTGATCCGTTAGAGATTCCATCTGCACCAGCTCGGTCCTTGCCGTCTTCACCGAGCGGATTAGCTCGTCCAGTTTCAGCTGCATGACTTTGGAGTCCCGGTTCTGGGTATTCTGGATAAGAAAGACGATCAGGAACGTGCCGATGGAAGTGCCGGTATTGATAACCAGCTGCCACGTGTCTGAGTAGTGAAAGAACGAGCCCGTGGCCGCCCAAATCAGTGTCGTGAAAACTCCAAGTAGGAATGCCGCCGGAGATGCGACTGCGTCCGCGGCACCCCGCGCAAATTTTCGGAAGACCTCTCTCATAGTTACCCCTTCACAGTAATGCTCGCGCAGGATTTGGAAACCGGCTTGGAGCCATCTGCTGATTTAGGATTTGGGCGCAGCACTTGCCGCCCCTGTGCGGGATTGCTTGCCATCCTGCAACGGACTGCCTCGGCCATCCGTTTAATTTAAGCACCAGCGGCGTGAGAGAACATTGGGAACCGAGATCCCCTCCGCTGCCACGATCGTGAAACAGAAAGTTGATCCTGCCTCGAGCTCGGATTCTACCCAGATCGTGCCCCCTAGTCCTTCAACGATCTTCTTGCAGACCGCCAGACCGAGACAGGTACCGGGGACATCCCGATTGCCAGACGTATGAAAGGCATGAATATACGAGCCTGGTGCTCCGGCGCGATGCCGCGGCCGTTGTCCTCGACTCTGATGACCCAGCCCGCTCCACGCTGCTCGGCAGTCACGTGAATTTTGAGCGGGTCTTCACCCGGATACTTGACCGCGTTACTCATCAGGTTTTGGAAGAGGCGTACCAAATGAATTTCGTTGCTTTGGACGATAGGCAATCGATTCGACGGTCAGTGTTGCGCCGCTTATTTTGATGGCCAGCGCCAGATTTTGCCTGGCCAGCTGCCACGACATGCTGTAGGTTAACGCATCGGGCCGGTTCTTGCATGCCGGTGCTGGCGAAGGAAAGCAGATCGTCAATTAAGGTGGAAATGCGCGCGGCGCCATCTACAATGAAACCGCCTTAAGATCGACCTGATAATCTTCTGACTCGATCTCGGACCCGCGAGCGCGTGCTAGAGTTGCAAGCGAATGCCGCGGGCATGTTGACCGAAGGGTTCGTCTGGCGACAAAAAGAGAGGGAGGTGGTATTCCGCCCTCGAGTACAAAACGGGTTTGGCGCGAAAAGCGACTATTCCGGCAAAGCGTATCCGGTTGCGATTTCATTCGCACCGGTGCTTGTGAATTCAAGCGCGGGCGCCGACCGGTAGTAGTTCAGATTCGTCCCATTGGCGACGGTAAATTTTGGTGGTGTAAGCGCAAAACTAGCAGTGAATGATTCGGTCATTCCCGTATTCGTGGTGCCGGTGGTGGTCCCGGTCGCGGATGAGTTGCTGATGGTCAGTGTGCCAGAGCAGTCAGAGTTCAAGGTATAGGTGCCGGTGAACTGCAGGCTGGCCAACGCCATCTTAACCGCTGTTTGGGTTGTCGACGTGGTCGTGCCAGTTCCGGTCGTGGACGTACCGCTTCCGATACTTGTCGAGGATCCAGCAGCCGTGGCTGGCTGGCTCGCAACGATATTGCCCTGTCCGTCGAAAAGCAAGTTTCCTATCAGTGTAAACGGCTGGAATGGACCTAGAAGCAGCGCGGGTGTGCCGCTCCCGGTGGTTGTGCCGGTGCCAGTCGTTGTACTAGCAGTCTGCGAGACTCCGGTCAAGACAAACCCGTAGAGGCCGGTCAGGTTGGAAACGGAACATCCGTATGGAAGCAAAACGCGGACCAGTTTAATTGCCAGCTGGGAACCAAATTGCGTCGTGCTGGTAGTGGAAGTGGTGCCAGTGGAAGTACCCCCGGTGGACGTGGTGCCCGTCGAAGTCCCTCCCGTATTTCCAGTGGTTGTTGATTGATTGGTTGTGGTCATCAGGTCGATTTCGGAACCCCCGCCGAGGACGATGCCCACTAAAGTTGTCGATGTCGTGTTGGTGCCGAAGGCATCCTGTAAAGTGACAGTGATGGTGCAGCTTGAGTTGACACTATAAGTCCCAACCGGAAAGCCCGTTCCCAAACCCGAAGTTGGCGTTGCACTAACGTTTCCTGCCCCATCAAAAATAAGACGACCAGCCAGAGCGAATTGGTTATTGCTGGAGATTCCGCCGAGCAATTGTCCCAACGCCGTGGTGCTAAAACCCGAACTGGAAGTTCCGTTGCCTGTCGTAGTAGTTCCCGTAGTGCTGCCTGTGGTGGTTCCGGTGGCGCCGCCTGTTCCCGTAGTCGTGGTACCAGTGCCTGTAGTGTTTCCCGGACTCAGCTCGTTTGCTACGAATCCGTAGGCGCCATTCAGCGTTGAATTCGACGCCTGACACACCTGAGCTGAGGCCACAGAACTGAATACGATACCGAAGCAGCAGGTGGCGTAAAGAACAATCTTCATTTCAATTCCTCCTTCGGTACCCATGGCAATGAATAGCCCAAAGTTAGATTAGTCACTGAACTCCGCTGGTTGAGGACTGTAACACACTCAAACGCGCGTGCCGGATTCTGACGCCGCCATACACGAGTGCGCATCGGAAGAAAACGACAGCAGGATTGCCGTTGAAATGAAAAACTGTAGGCAGGGCACTGGCGAAGCAGTGCCTTCCTGGCCACTAGTGTGACGGCGTCGCGGCCGCCTCCCTGGTCGGCCTCGGGCGGCCCGTCCCACTAATGCAAGGTGATCGTAGCTGTGGGTTGGCTGCTCGCGGGCCCGACGGTGAGCACCACCGGAACCATTCCGGTTACACCGCTGGACTCTATGATGAAGACGCCGGGGATTTCACGCACCGATCTTTAACCATGCCCGGTCAGTGACTGCGGAAAGTCACCCGGTGACTGCGGGTAGTCGCGAGCAACCAGCCAGTTTTTGGTTGCCAGAACACGACATCGTGCCGTTTAAACTTACGAACATTCTTCTACGTGATCGGGCGCCCGTTGGGGTACATCCGCCCCTAATTGGCGTTGCACGTGCTACATCATGCCGGACAGGAAAGACTGTATGCCAAATGATGCCGCCACTTTTATGGACCACGTAGCGGCCGAGCCCTCGACTTTAGGCGAGAAGATATCCGATACCGCAGGACAGGTGAAAGACAAAATATCGGACCTGGGCCGGGCGGCTGCAAACAAAATTGACGACAACCGGGGTGAAGCGGCAAGCGGGCTGCAGCATGCCGCGTCGGCGCTTCATGAAAACGCCGAAAGTCTACCCGGCGGCCAGAAGGTTAGCAGTCTGGCGCACGCTACGGCCGAAACGCTAAGCTCTACTGCCGACTATGTCCGAGATCACGACGTCAACAGGATGATGGCTGATGTCGAGACGTTGGTCAAAAACAACCCCGGCCGTTCACTCCTTGCCGCCGGAGTAATCGGCTTTCTGGTAGGGCGGGCATTCAGCAGCAACGATTGAGGATGAAGGCGACAGGGGTACTATATGGCGGCAGAAGACCGGTCCCTTTCAGACGTCCTGGAGGACGTTATTCGTAATGTGCAGGAGATCGTGCGGTCGGAAGTCCGCCTTGCCAAGACAGAGATCCGGGAAGAGGCCGCCAGGGCGAAATCCGCGACGCTGTTGCTTGGCGCAGGGGCGGTAACCGCTATTCTTGCAATTCTCTTTCTGCTGCTCGTGATCGTCCACGCACTGGCTCTGGTCATGCCGAGCTGGGCCGCTGCGCTGATCGTGGGCGCAGCATTGGCGGTTGTCGCGAGCGTTACGCTCCCGGTAGGCGTAAGGCGGTTCAAACAAATCCCCCCAACCCCCGAACGTACGGTTGGAACCATAAAGGAGAACGTCGAATGGGCCAAACAACACACCAGATAGAAGCTCACATCGAGGACACGCGCAAAGACCTCGGCTCCAACCTGCACGAGTTGGAGCGGAAGGTTAAGTCTGTCACCGATTGGAAGCAGCATTTTCAAAGTAATCCAATGACTATGTTGGGCGTGGCGTTTGGCGGGGGCATTCTGCTGGCGACGATGTTGGGCGGGCGCAAGAACAAACGCGGGGAACGAGGTTTTTCCAGCCCCGCCACCGGTTCCGACTCCCATGCCGCAACCGACCATCAGAAGCACAAAGCCCTGGAAACCTGGGACATCATCAAGGGCGCTCTCGTCGGCGTAGCGGCCACGCGTTTCAAGGACTTCGTCGGTGAAATCGTGCCCGGTTTTCAAGAACAGTTTCAAGGTTCCGAAGAAAGGATCAAGGCGAAGGCGATTTAGCCCTTTGCGCGGTAATCAAAATGTCAGGTTACTCTCGACACCGAATCGAATCACATGAATCCATTAAAAGAATTGCTCGTCGAAGAATTGCGTGACCTACTCCATGCGGAGGGTCAGCTGGTTTCAGCCTTGCCCAAAATGGCCGAAGCTGCGCATGATCCAAAGCTCAAAGAAGCCTTTCTGAAGCACCTCAAACAGACGGAAGGACACGTCGAACGGCTCAAAAAAGCCTTCGAGCTGCTCGGAGAAAAAGCACAACCGAAGCCGTGCAAAGCGATGATGGGCCTGGTCGAAGAGGGCAAGGAGACAATCGAGGAGGGCAAAGACAAAACGGAAATCGCCGCGGACCTCGGGCTCATCGCTGCAGCCCAAAAAGTGGAACACTATGAGATTTCAGGCTACGGCACTGCACGAACTCTGGCCCGACAAATCGGTGAACGCGATGTCGCTACTCTACTTGCGCATACGCTCGGCGAAGAGGAAGGTGCGGACTCCGGTCTGACAGAACTCGCGAAGCCGCTGATGCAGCAGGCCGGCTCGGGGAAAGCCGTGGCGGAGAGCAAAACCGCCCCGCCGAAAAAGCAGCACGCCTGAACCCTGTTTTCCGGAGAACCCTCATGTATCACCATATTAAGAAGCTGATGTACACCGTGCAGATCGGCACGCCCGATCCCAAGTTCGGCAATATGCTGCTCGAACAGTTCGGGGGAGCCAACGGCGAGTTGGCCGCAGCGATGCAGTACTCGATTCAAGGTATAAATTGCGACGACCCCGATCGCAAGGACATGCTGATGGATATCGGCACCGAAGAGCTGAGCCATCTCGAAATTGTAGGCGCCCTCGCCCGCATGCATTTGAAGCCGCTGAAGAATAACCGCACCGCCGCGGAAATAGATCCACTCATCGCGATCGCGGGCGGCGGCGGCGTGGCTTTGCAGAATTCGATGGGCGATGCCTGGACCGCCGACTACCTGAAGGTCACGGGCGAGCTGGACGTGGATCTTCGCAGCAATATTGCTGCGGAAGCGCGCGCCAAGATCGTCTATGAACGCCTGATTAACTTCTGCGATGATGCCGGCACCATCGACGCGCTGCAATTTCTCATGACACGGGAAATCACGCATATGAAGGCGTTCACCGCAGCTCTGGAAAGTCTTGGGAAGGACAGGTTTTCGATCGGCAGCATCGCACCCACGCCGGAACTGGTCAATCAGTATTTCGACGACTCAACGGGAATGGGCGACCGGGGCGAGCCTAACGCGCGCGGACCCTGGAACAAAGGCGGAGAGTGGGAACTGGTTGAGGCGCCGGCCTTCAAGGAGTTTGAATCCCAGGAAAAAGGAACCCGTCAAGCTAGTGATGGCGCGCTCCCGAACGCCAAGCGTTCTGTAGCGACCAGTAGTAAGAGCCGATAGGCCCTGACTGGAGGCCTGGATATTGATTGCATGTTCGAAAGGATCTTAATTCAATGAAACACTCGAAAGTAGTTTTAACCCTCCTGTTCTGTACTGCGGCCGTCATCGGCTACGGACAGACGCCTGACACGAGCACGCCCAAGCCGGATAACACGAAGGTCAACAAGCGTGATCGGAACGCAGGCGAAGTAACGGCGGACCAACAGAAAGCGAATGCGACGGACCGGGATCTGACCAAAAAGATCCGACAGTCTGTCATGGCGGATAAGTCACTCTCCACCTATGCCCACAATATCAAGATCATCAGCCAGAATGGGGCTGTAACCTTAAAGGGCCCCGTCAAGTCCGATGACGAAAAGAGGGCCGTCGTGGCAAAGGCTGTCTCCGTCGCCGGCAGCGCGGACAAAGTGACCGATCAGATTTCGGTCAAGCAGTAGAGAAAGTTCAATCTAAAAGGAGTTACACATGGCAGGCAAGAACACAGCAGTATTTGGTATTTACAAAAACAGCGCTCAGGCGGAACGCGCCGTCGATCAGATCGTTGAATTCCGGACAGTAGCGGGGGGGTTCACGCATAACGACATTTCGGTGCTGCTACCTGACACCAAGAGCTCGAAAGAGTTCGCACACGAGAAAAACACCAAGGCTCCCGAAGGAACAACGGCCGGCGTGACTACCGGAGGCGTCATCGGCGGGACACTGGGGCTATTGGCCGGTATTGGCGCATTGGCGATTCCGGGCCTCGGTCCGTTCATTGCGGCCGGTCCGATCATGGCCGGGCTGGCGGGTTTGGGCGTCGGCGGAGCGGTTGGCGGGTTGGTCGGAGCACTCGTCGGCATGGGCATCCCGGAATTCGAGGCCAAGCGGTACGAAGGCCGGGTCAAAGACGGCGGTGTGCTGTTATCGGTGCATTGCGACACATCCGACGAAATCTCCAGGGCGAAGGACTTGCTGAAGCAGACCGGAGCGGAAGATATCTCATCCGCTAGCGAAAAACTAGTCAGTTCACACGGTGTGAACACTCACACTGCCGCTTCGACCCGGGTCTAGTCGAAATCGGAGGCTCGTAGGGCCGCCACCGTTGCAATTGTGGTTTGCGGCCCTTTTGGTTTTCCAATTGCGGGAAGGTGGACAATGTCATTTCTCGCGTGGATCGTGCTGGGTTTGCTTGCCGGTTTCATCGGGAGCAAGATTGTGAATAAACAAGGTGAGGGCCTGGTACTCGACATCCTTCTGGGGATCGTCGGCGCTATCGCTGGAGGCTGGCTCTTCAACACATTCGGTGCTTCCGGGGTTACCGGACTCAACCTATACAGCCTGCTGGTCGCTGTGATCGGTTCCGTGGTCCTACTGGTCGCTTACCACGCCATCAGGCGAACCGCCTGAGCATGCTCACAAGCGGCTTCGATTCTGGAAAGGAACATAGACTATGTTTGATTTTCTAACAACGAATCCTGCTCTCGCCCTCCTGAAAAAAGATCACGATACGGTAGAGGATCTGTTTGACAAATTCGAGAAGGCCGAAGGTCGGCCCGCAAAGAAGAAGATCGTAAATCAGGCACTCGAGGAACTCAAGGTTCATGCGGCAATTGAAGAAGAGCTATTCTATCCTGCGGTCCGCAAACCCGTGGGGAAAGACATCATGAATGAGGCTGATGAGGAGCACCACGTTGCGAAGGTATTGATTGCTGAGCTCGAAAGCATGGACGGCCGGGAAGATCACTACGACGCAAAATTCACGGTATTAGCGGAAAACGTCCGCCACCATATCAAGGAAGAAGAGAATGAGGCGTTTCCGAAAGCGAAGGACGCCGACATCGATTTCGAGGTGTTGAGCAAGGCGATGGTGCAGCGCAAAGAGACGTTACTCGCCAAGGGCGTGCCACCAGCAGCCGAGGACGCGATGGTCGCTGCCAGCCACGGCAAAGGCGACTCGCCTGCTCAAGCGGCACGTAAGACAAAACCTCGGGCAGCCAAAAGCCACGCGGTTCCTGGGGCCTAAGAAACATGATTAATTCAGACACGAAGGAGGAAAATCGCATGGAACAAATTCCAAAATCAACAGCCCCCTATCGAGCCGGCGTCGCCGAGACTTCAGTCAATAACGAGGCCAACTCGTCGGGTGTGTCCTGGGCGGCAGTTATTGGTGGCGGATTTGTGACTGCCGCGTTGTCGCTTATCTTGCTTGCGTTGGGCACTGGACTGGGCCTTTCTTCGGTTTCGCCCTGGGCGAACGTCGGCGTGTCCACCTTGACGATCGGTACGGCAGCCATCGTGTGGCTGATCTTAATGCAAATCATAAGTTCGTCCATGGGTGGCTATCTGGCAGGGCGACTGCGCACGAAATGGGCGAATATTCATACGGACGAAGTGTATTTCCGCGATACGGCGCACGGGTTTCTCGCATGGGCGGTAGCCCTGGTAATCACGGCGGCTTTTTTGGCAGCCGCAGCTGCCTCCATGGTGGGTGCCACGGCATCATCCGTTGCAGGCGGGACTGGGAGAACAACGGGAGTTCAGGCCGAAGGGCGGGAGTTCGACCCCAACGAGTATTATATAGATACCTTGTTCCGTTCGGAGAGTGCAAAGCCGGACTTGAATGGTACCTCGGTGCGTAGCGAGGCTGAACGCATTTTTGCGAATGCGCTTCGGCAGGGTGATATTTCGGCAGACAAAAGCTATCTAGCCCAGCTGGTAGCGGCAAGAACTGGACTCAGCCAAGGCGATTCCGAAAAGCGGGTATCTGATATCTTTATGAGGGCTCAACAAACCGCAGACACCGCCCGCAAAGCGGTAGCGCATTCATTGTTGTGGGCATTCCTTGCTCTCTTGATTGGCGCGTTTTGCGCGAGTCTCGCCGCAACCATCGGGGGTAGGCAACGGGATCATGTCGTAATCGTTTAGCGGTTAGCGCACCCTCGGAGTCCGATAGCGGTTTGCCAAAGTGGCGCTCGATCCAAGTATAGGGCCACTTGTGATTTCAAATTGATTGAGGAGACTTACGATGCGTTCAATTTTACTTTTGATGCTCGGCATACCCATCCCCATCGTCATTCTGATCGCGCTGTTCGTCCATTGAGACACGCGGCTCAAGGTCTGCTTCAGGTGAACGCTCCGGATCAGGCTGGCGAGGGCTTGCCTTGGAGTTACTGCTTTGGCTGCGTCAATAAACAACATGGGTACCAACTTCGAATTAAAGATCGGAGAAACACAATGACATCCAGTTTCGCAACGTCAGCATTTCAAGGACCGGTTGAAGATGTATTAGAGCTCTTACCGATCTCCCCTATCATGGAGTACTGCAAAGGCCAGATCATCTACGGTCCGGATCGGCCTTCGGCGAATATTTATCTTATAGCTGCCGGCAAGGTCAAGCTCTCGCGGATTGCTGAGGGCGGCAGTGATATACTGCTGGAAATCATTCTGCCCGACGAATTGTTTGGCGAGTCGGCTTTCGTCAACGGTCCTCGCCGAGCCGAACAGGCTACAGCCATGGAAAACGTCAAGTTGATGACTTGGCCGATTTCCGCTATGGAAGACCTCGTGACGAAGCGGCCGCGCCTCGCCGTGGCATTGCTACAGATTTCCGCACAGCGAACTGCCGATTTTGCTCACCGCATCGAAAGCTTTTCAAAAGATAGAATTGAACAGCGGCTCGCCCGCTCGCTTGTCCGGTTCTCCGATCGGCTGGGCACCCCGGAGGGAGATGGATCCGTCCGAATGATGCCGTTTACCCACCAGTTGCTGTCAAGGCACATCGGCACTTCGCGTGAAATCGTTAGCCTCTATATGAATCAATTTCGGAAGCAAGGTTACCTAAGGTATTCCCGTCAGGGCATCGTCCTCTACCGCGATGCCTTGGCTGCGTGTATCGCTGGGAGTGTACGTTATGCCTGACCAAGCCGGGTGCAGCGGAGGGTCAGCAGGGGATCCGCCCTCAGGAAAACCAGTCAGGTAGCGAGGGTGTCAGCCGCCGCTTTGGCGGTGTGGCGAAACCGTTTACGAGAGCCGAATCGATTCGAAAGGTGGGAAGCAAGCTCCACTTCGAGATGGCAATTACCCGCTCCGATGCGGGCAATCCGCCGTTCTGCTCGGCCATTTAGGAACTGCTTTTCGACGTATGCTCGAAACATCTCATCTCGAGTTGAGAACCCGAATAGCTCCAGTCTGGGGCGCACGTATCGATTCGACCAGTAATGAAAAACCGGCGGCAAGTCACGAACGTCCAGACAATCCCTGTGCGTCTCTTTTTCCGTCGCAATATAGGCCGTGTAGTCGATCATGGTTTCGCCCGACCAGCGCTGAGCACCCGTACGAAACTGGCGCGAAAGTTTTGAGAGTGCGGGCCTTGACATCCTCTTACAATACTTACCCATAGCTACTCGAAAACAATGAGATCAAGCACAAACGACCGGATGGGAAAGTTTATCAAAGCGCAAATCAGGATCTGGTAAGCGTTGCTGCAGACCTCGGGCTGAAGCTAGAATCGGGAGAGGGCCCGCAGGGCCGCTTCCCCAACTCGCGCTTCTGCCACTACAGCTACAGCTAATTCGAAGAACGCCGTGGCCGTGCTGCCGACGGTGTCGCACGGCCTGGACTCGAACACGCTGCGCACCTGCACGTCGGCGCCGGCACCGACCGAACCAACACACCCACGCCGGCCGTCTTCTCATGCGAATGGGTCGACCGGGTCGTCGGCTACGAGCAGCCGACCGGCCTGGCGGCCGGCCTGTCGCTCTGGATGGAGCGCAGGACTGGAGTCACTCTTCCGGTACCCACCGGGCCATTTGCACATGAGCAAGCTCGATGCCTTCGCCAAAGACCACCCCGATTTATTCCGGCCCGTTATCGCATCACTTCCGGCATCCCAATCGCTTCGGGCGGGTGGATGAGATGTATGTGCGGGTCGCCGGCAACTGGACGTACCTCTACCGAGCAGTGGATTCTGCTGGCGACACCATCGATTTCATGTTGTCACCAAAGCGGGATCTGACTGCAGCCAAGCTATTCCTCCGTCTCGCATTATCCGGAACGGGCGGAATCCTGCCACGGGTGATCAATGTGGAAGGACACACCTAGTACGCCCTCGCCATCGCCGAGCTAAAGCTATCGGGCGAACTCGGTCGGCGCTGTCGCTGCCGGCCATCGCCATACTTAAACAACATTATCGAGCAGGACCACCGGTTCGTTAAGAAGCGCACTACGGCGAGCCTGGGATTCCGGTTGGCGGAAGGGGCTTGGCGGACGAATCGAGGGTTACGAGGCAATGCACTTCATCCGGAAAGGGCAGATTCGCTGGCTTGCGAAGGGCGACGTGACAGGGCAGCGCAAATTCATCCACACCCTTCTTGGCATCGCTTGTGTAGACCTGGCCGGACCTCACCCTCCTCGCTTGCCGTCGCGGCGCTATTTGCAACAGATCCCTTTCGGAGCGGTGGGGTTTCGGTTCCTGTCAGTATAGCGCCTAACGCGTTCGATCCTTCTCTTCCCGATACCGTCTCCAGCGCTCCATGATTGCTTTTCGCGCGCTTGCACTGCGTTCAGCTGCAGTTAGCTTCTTGGCGCGGCTCTTTCCACCGGCGCGTCCTGCTTCAACCTTTTGGGGATCTTTCCCCCATGTCCTGTAATCGTCGTAAAACATCGTTGGGATGGCCTTGGTTTCCGGACGCGCATACACCAATAGACTGTCCAGATGGCCGAAGGGGTTTCGCTTTTTCTAGTCTCTAAACCAACATCGCAATAGCTAGTACCGTTTCATTTTAATTATGTCGATTGGTCGAAATCCAAAATCCTTTAAAAAAGTCCATTTGGCCGATAGTGGCCGTCAGATTTAAAATGAAGTGGTACTAGATGAGATGAGAAGGTCCGATTTCCGTCGCGTTATCCGCATGGTTATAGATGCACGCATGAGGTGCAGACGGCAATATTAGGAGATGGACCCTGAAAAAGAACAGCAACTCTCAGACGAACAATGATTGAGCCGGAAGCCGGGAAAGGGGCGTGGGCCGGTTCAGCAGGACGCCAAAGAAGTGATGGCAGAACTGGTGGCAAGTCATCGGATTACGCCAGGTTCGGGGACAATCCGGAATTCGACCGAATACGGCTCCCCTGTCGCAAATGCGCGGTCCGACCGGTCAGCGAGCAACCCGCGATTCGTCCGGGTGAACGACCTGCCGCGCCTCGTCCACATGTCTTCCAAGGTTCGCATCTGGCACTCGGCCGTAATGTCCATCACTGCTCCAATGATGCGCTGCGGAGCATTCGTACCGGACACAACATGCCCGCGGTTTCGATACCAGCGGACAGATCCGTCCGGCAGCACTGTACGAAACTCATTTGCATAAACCGCTGCCCCGAATGGCCCTCTGTCAGTCATGGCGGTTGCCCGATCGTCGGGATGAACGTTGGCAAACAGCTCGTCACGAGAGACTCGCATGGGCTGCGCCCCGAGGCCCGCCATTACGGCCGCTCCGGCGGAAAGCGTGAAGCGGTCGCTCACCAGATCCCATTGCCACATGCCAAAAGCCGCAGCCTGTTCAGCCAACTTGATCATTCCCCGCCACGCTGTCAGGTGTGATCTGGCACGCGCCTAGCCTACCGCGCAAAATGCCAATCCGAGCAGGAGTCAGAAGATAATCATCGGAGAGTGGGCCTATAGCAGCTCTATCTCATTTGCAGCCACGTCCGCGTCACGTGGTCCATCCAATTGCAGCATAAGCATTTGTGCACTGGCAATACTGTCTTCGGACAGGGCTCTGAGTGGCCGATGCCCTCGTGTGCAACGCTTTGATTTGTATGCGCTACAGAGCTTCAACGCATTCGAAAACAAGTGATCGCGGTTGAACGTCCGCTGCGTTGTCTTACTCCAAGCGAAGGCACCACGATTCTGGAACTGCAAGCGCAGCCGGTTCGCCCGCCCGCTGGTGCGTCATAGCGTGCCGCTCAGTGAAGTTGGGAAGACTGACGTCCCTTTTCCCCATCAGGAACATCCCATCGTCCTGCAAATTAACTCGGGACTGAGCTAAATGTGATGCGATGTCGCGGCATATCGAACTAGCGGTTCAGCGAGTAGTTGTAGCTGCCGATGAACTGTAATCTGCCCTCTATCAGTGCGCAGAGGAGCATTCAAGCATCGATCTCGACATGAGCAGGCGCGCGCCCGCGTTTCGAAACCCGTGGTTGACGCTATCACCACAGTGGATCGAGGCGTGAGCTAGCACGGCGCCCTACTCTAGAACTGTTATCGGTGTTGGCCTCACTCTTGTCGATATCCTCTTTTGAATAAGAGTTTTCGTTTCCGCATTTCGGGCAACGCAATTTCAACGGCTCGGTTCGCGATGACATGCCACCCGGCGGAGCAATAGGCCGCATTACTTCCTTACAATCCGGGCTTTTGCATATGAGCGCCAAGATTTCAGCCGTCCGTGCCCCTATGGTAGCGCGCGAGTTGTACGCCCAATCGGCCGCGCTATTGCCGGTCTCCGCCGGGTTATCCAGGCTTCGTCGGCAGACCGTGAACACAGGCAGCGGCAACGGTTTGGGGAACGTTTGCACTTGATGGGCTGCCAGTTTTCTCTTGAAAACCGTATACCCCAATTGGGCCCCGACGTGCCTATGCTTCCCCATGGAAACCGCACCGAGCCCAGAACCGCCGGAGCCGGGAATTCTGAGTTGGAACAGACGTCGTGATTTCGCGAATAACGGATATGTTCAGAGAAGGAGGTCGGAAATAACTAGCTTGGCTATGACGTCACGGCGATGCACCATTTGAGGCATCGCCCTCTAGGATAGAACTGCCGCAAAGGCCGGCATCGGAATTCCGGGCCCAGCTTTGAAAATGCGCTCCTTGTCATTGAAGCTCAGAGCTTAGCCTGGGTATGTACCCGGCGGGCATCGCGGCCTGTAGTCGATTTCGTAGCTGAAAAGTGCCTCCAAACTCAATAGGGCTCAACGCGGTCCCACAGCGCGCCCGCAACTAATTGAAACTCAAGTACTTGAAACCAAACTGTCTCTGTCGCATGCCTTGGGCACAGGGGATCTCCGGTTTTCACCCTACAGAATTGCACCTTGTTTTCAACAGGTTAGCGATTTGCCTGTTGCGGTGTGTTGAACCGTGAGGTTACCATGGCTACATTTTTCGCTACAATTCTCCGGCCCGGTCCACGGAAGGCCCGTCATTATTGGTCTTCAGCAAGGCCGACCCCCTGCTATTCAGGCAGGTGATCGCGGTGACTCCTGCCCTTGCCGCAGGTGCACGACATACCTTGGTGTCCGCTCACCCAACCGCACTGAGCTGCACAGGGGCAGCCGTTCGAGGCGTACAATGGGGCATGTCCATGCAAGTCGAAGCCGTGTATGAGGATGGCGTGCTCAAACCTCTGCAGCCACTGGATTTGACAGAACATGAACACGTGGTCGTGAGCGTAACGAAGGTCTCGTCCGCACCGGGTCCGCCCCTCGACACCGGATTCCTTGAAAGCCTGAGAACGGAGTTACGGGATGCCGGACCGGCGCCGGGTCTTGAAGAGGTTCGGCGGCGACTCTCGAAGATCCCCGGATCAATGACTGCCGACTTCATCGCTGAGCGCGAGGATCGCTAATCGGGGTGGATTGTTTCTTCGACTCCAGCGCTTTGGCGAAACTCTACCACTCGGAAATCGGAACGCCAACCGTGGATCAGATTGTCCGAACGGCTGGCAACCAGGTTCGCATTTCACGGTTGACCGTGGTCGAGATCTCCTCGGTCTTCGCGGTTAAAGTCCGCACCCAGTTCATCACGCGCGATGACGCAGGGCTTTTTCTGCGCCAGTTTCGAGAAGACCTCGTTTCCAGGAGGCTGGAAGTCTTTGCCGTGCGCGAAGAAGAATTCGCGCTGGCTCAACGGCTGGTCGAACGATACGCGTTTGATCGACGCCTCCGCACCCTCGACGCGGTGCAACTGGCCGTCGCACTTGGGTTGAGGGCCCAGGGACTGATTGAGAGATTTGTCGCGGCCGACAAGGTTCTCTGTGAGGTTGCGGCGCTGGAGGGCTTCTCAGTCCTTAACCCGGAACAACCCTGAGGCCGCTCCACCATGTCACAGCAGCACGACCTTCAAGCCAGACTGCAAGCAGCACTCTTGGAGGGCCAGCGCCTCCGAGAAGAGGTTCGGCAACTACGCGAAGCTCTGGCACAGCATTCTATTCCGCTGCCCGAATCTGGGAAGCCGAGCGATGTTGAGACACTCTGCCTGCCGATACCTCCAGAAATCGCCAATGTGTCTCCACCGCCCGACAAGGAATCCAAGGTGGAACTGTTCCGTTCTCTGTTCCGCGGCCGTGAGGATGTTTATGCGGAACGTTTTCGCATGAAAGACGGCACGTGGGGGTACCGGCCAGCCGGCAAGAAGGACTGGGAGGCGGTCCTCGCCAGCAGACCGGAAGACTACAAGAAGGTCGATCGTCAAACCCGAATTCTCTATCCGCTCACTGCGGACGTGATTCGGTTACACCTGACCGGCAAGAAAACGGTCGGCGTCTATCCACTCCTTGCTGACGAAACCTGCTGGTTGTTGGCCGCCGATTTTGACAAGAAAAGCTGGCGAGAAGATGCGCTTGCATTCGTCACGACTTGTCAAAGGATGGGCGTGCACGCTTATCTGGAAAGATCGCGCTCGGGCAATGGAGGGCACGTGTGGATGTTCTTCGAACGCCCGACGCCAGCCGTGCTGGCTCGAAAGTTGGGGTGCGCCATTCTCACTCAAACAATGGAGCGGCGCCATCATCTGGGCCTGGATTCCTACGACCGCTTTTTTCCAAATCAAGACACCATGCCCCAGGGAGGCTTCGGCAATTTGATCGCATTGCCTCTTCAGTGGATGCCCCGGCAGAGCGGCCACAGCCTCTTTGTCGACGACAATCTCTGCCCTTACTCGGACCAATGGCAGTTGTTGGCGTCTGTGCGGCGCATCGGGGCCGATCAAGTGGAGTGGATTGTCAGGGACGCGGTTCGCCGTGACCAGGTGGTTGGTGTCAGAATCGCTTGGGCAGACGCAGAAACAGAAGATGAGCCTTGGAATCTGCTGCCATCGAGGAAGGCCCCGTCAATTGAAGGCCCGTTCCCGAAGTCCGTCGAGATCGTGCGCAGCAACCTCGTCTTCATACCGAAGGAAGGATTGCCCGAACCGATGCTCAACCGGATCATACGGATTGCAGCCTTCCAGAACCGGGAGTTCTACAAGACGCAGGCGATGCGGTTGTCCACTTGGGACAAGCCTCGGATTATTTTCTGCGGCGAAGAGTTCCCCCAACACGTTGCTGTGCCGCGGGGCAACCTGTACGAGGTCACGGAGCTTCTGCAGGGACACGGAATCCAAGTGTCGATTCGTGATGAACGCTGCACCGGCAAGGCAATCGATGTGAAGTTCCTGGGCACATTGCATGATGAACAAGCAGCGGCAATCCGTCGGACGTTGAAATATGATGACGGGGTCCTCTGCGCCCCGACGGCCTTCGGCAAGACTGTTGTTGCAGCGAAGCTGATTGCTGAGCGGAGGGTGAGTACTCTCATTCTGGTCCACCGTCGGCAGTTGCTCGACCAGTGGCGCGAACGATTGTCCATGTTTTTGGATATCCCGGTGAAATCGATCGGTCAGATTGCCGGCGGGAAGGCGGTCCGCACCGGAATTGTAGATGTGGCTCTACTGCAGAGCCTGCAGCGCAAGGGTGAAGTGAAGGATTGTGTCGCAGAGTACGGACACGTGATTGTCGACGAGTGCCACCACCTTTCGGCCTTCAGCTTCGAGCAGGTGATGCGGCAAGTCAAAGCCAAATATGTAGTTGGTTTGACCGCAACGCCGACCCGCAAGGACGGCCATCATCCGATCATATTCATGCAATGTGGCCCGGTCCGATTCATGATGAGCGCCCGCGAAGCTGCTGCGCGGTCCCCTTTCCAGCATTTAGTACTGCCGCGGCACACTGACTTCCGGATGCCGATGGACGAACGCGATCTTAAGATCCATGACGTATACACCGCGCTCGTGGCGAACGCGAACCGAAATCATCAAATCATTGCAGATATTCTAGCCGTCGTCGCCGCGGGCCGGATGCCGTTGGTGCTCACCCATCGCACTGATCACGTGGAACGGCTGGCCTTGGAACTATCGAGTATTGAACACGTGCTCATATTGAAGGGTGGCATGGGCAAGAAGCAGCGGCAGGTAGCCGCAGAGAAGTTGCGCTCGATTCCAGAGGGGTGCACCCGGGTCATCCTTGCTACTGGCAGCTACATCGGCGAAGGCTTCGACGATTCCAGACTCGATACATTGTTTCTCACAATGCCCATTTCGTGGCGTGGCACGTTGCAGCAATACGTCGGGCGGTTACACCGCATCCACGATGGGAAGAAGGTAGTCCGCGTATACGATTACGTTGACAACCAAGTCCCGATGCTGGCGCGGATGTATGAGCGGCGGCTTCGCGGCTATAAGGCCATCGGGTACGAATTGGAAGGCGAATCTGGGGATGCCGGCCTTTCGATTTTTGGGGCTGGCGTTTGACAGCTTTCCCTGCTGTAAGGCAGGGTCAAACTCACTCAGGAAATAGGATAGGATACTCCGAAACTGTAGATGATTTCGTAGAGCTAAGAGCCTCAAAGCTCAACAGGCCTCAACAGGTTTCCACAATCTGCCCACAACAGCTTGAAATCTAAGCAGTTGAAAACACGCTGTTTCCTCATACCCAGAATACCGCCTTGGGCACAGGGGGTCGTCCTCTCTTCGATCCGCAAAATCAGCGTCTTACGAAGTTCAACTTGTTGAACCTTGTGGATTTGACCAACTACAAGTATCTACAGCGAACCCCTGCCCTAACGGCAGGTGACCCCAAGGGGAATTCGCAATCCTATCGTCGCTCGGCTTCCGGGTCGGGGACTAGCGACGCACTGTGGATCCCGCGGGACAGAGCGGCAGCAGTTCCGTCAGTCACAATTCCTCGGCAACAAGCGGATCATCACAGAGGTCCACGATCATGGAATGGAAACAGTACGTGAACCATCGCCCGAAGTTTTCATGCCGCGGTCTTGGGGCCAATCCGATGGCGCGCGATACCAAGCATCGAGTTGTTCCTCAAAGATTTGCTCGCAGACCGCCGCGAGGAGTTTGGCCGCCTCCGGATCATCATCGGCCTCCGGGAGCAAATACACCGTGGGATCCCGTTGGAGATCCGCGAGTGTGAGGTCGGCACTCGTGGGGTCAACTGAGCGCAGCCAATCCCTGAAGGGCTGCTCCACCACCACTGCCAATCGGTTCCAAGTCCGCATTTCCAATCTATAACGCAGCTTGCGCTGGGCGTATTGTCCGTCGTGCTGAAATGCGCCGAGTGCAGCAAGGCTGGTCACCGATTCGCGGTAGGCCCTCTGACATTCCGCCACTGTGGCCGAATGTCAGAGGGCCGGGTAGCAATCTCTAAGATGCTGAACCGAAGAACCTTGAGGAGATCTACAGCTACAAAATTGTCTACAGTGGATTTTGCGGCCCCCGAACAGAGTCCGCATCTTTTTGATTCTATTGGTCGGGGCGGCCAGATTCGAACTGGCGACCCCCTGCGCCCAAGGCAGGTGCGCTACCAGGCTGCGCTACGCCCCGACATCCGCTCACTTGATTCTAGTCTACTTCGGAACGAACAGGCTCACCACTCGATCAGTAAGACCACCGACCGGCTCTGGACAGTATACGATGAGCCGCCCAACGGCAGTTCCTGCCCAGCCGCGTAGATGTTCCCCCAGGACTCCGCTGCGGAGCTGGTGTCAGCTACCAGAAACCAACTGTTTCCCGGTAGCGGCGCAGGAAGGTTCGCCGTAATCGCATCAGACCAGCCGTTGTAAGCCACGTAAACCGACGCCGCTGGATCGCCGAACTCCGAACCATCCAGACGGTAAGCCAGGAAGTGATTGTTGGGATTCGCAAAATAGGTCTGGTCGACTTCCGCGCCACTATCGAAATACCAGGTCAGGTCTTTCAAGCCATTTCCGTTGTGATCTGTTCCCGTAAAGAAATCCGCCGGACGGAGACATGGATGGGCCCGCCGGAACTGCAGTAGGGTTCGCGTGTAAGTAGTAAGTGCGGTTTGTTGTGAGGCCGCCTGCCAATCGAACCAATTCGCGCTGGTATCCAGATTGTACGGGTTGTTGTTTCCGAATTGCGTCCGATAAAACTCCGACCCGCCAGACATCATCGGCGTGCCTGCGGACAAGATCAGAAGCGCGAGCCCGGTTCGCGCCGCCTGTATCTGTTGGACCGGATCGCCGCCGTGATCCCAGCACAGTTCGTCCGAAGCGCTGCGTCCGCCGATCGAAGGACCGAAGGGGAACGCCTGATTGTTGTTCGGCTGCTCGTAGGAGTAAAGGTCCCGTAGAGTGAAGCCATCGTGGGTTGTAATGTAGTTAATCGAATTCCAAGGCTTTCTGCCCCGCGCCCCAAAGAGGTCGACCGATCCGGCGAAGCGCATGGCTATGCTGCCGGGAGTGGTGATCGCAACGTTAAGCTTGTTCTGCGATGACCGAAAGACGTCGCGGAAACGGTCGTTCCACTCCGACCACCCCACCGGAAAATTGCCCTGTTCCTGACCTTGCGCGTTCGCCGTGTATGGCTCCGCGATCAGATCGACGCCGGACCCTCCCGCCGCCGGACGGGCCGGCAATTCAGCCACCGCGCGGTTCAGAATATTTTCCGGGTCATCGCGGTTGAAGGAGAAGCCGCCCTGCGCATTGGCGTTACCCAGCACCGCGGCGAGGTCGAAACGGAATCCATCCGCGCCCATAAAGTTCGTCCAGTACTTCAGAGAGTCGAGCACCAGGTTGCGAACAGTCAGTGTAGCCGCATTGACATTGGGTCCCACGCCATTGTCGTTCTCATACAGATTCGGTCCGGACGGCCCGAGAGTCTCGTAGTAGTTGGGATTGTCGAGCCCGCGCAATGAGAAGATCCGGCCGATGGTTCCCGTGATATCGTCTACCTTGCTCTCGTTGAAATGGTTGTACACTACATCCACGTAGACTTTCAGGCCGGCCGCATGAAAGGCCTTTACCATCGCGATCCACTCGCGCGTGGGACCGCCGGCAGACTGATCGCTGGCATATCTGCGGTCGGGAGCAAAGAAACTGAACGAGTCATAGCCCCAATAGTTCTGGTACGCCACGAACTGCTGCAGATCGTTCAGGGCGTTTTGTGTTTCGTGAATCGGTTGGAATTCTACGGCGGTTACTCCCAAATCCGCCAGATACCCCGCCCGCTGAGCAGCGCCCGCGTAAGTGCCTTGTAAGTTCGCCGCAACGGTGGGATCGTTCTTAGTCAGGCCGCGCAAGTGAGCTTCGTAGATGATGTCGTCTTTAAGTGCGTTGGTCGGTTTGGTGCCGAAGTCGGGGCTGGGAAGGTCGAGGACGATTCCTTTGGGCGCAAAGGGCCCGGTATCCACCAGGCGCGACGTCGCTCCGGACAAGTATATCGATGGGTCGGGTTGGCTGGGTGTCAGAGGATTGTGACTGACCTCCAGGGCATACGGATCGATCAGCAGCTTGTTAGGGTTGAAACGGTTTCCGCCGGAATCGACATCGGTAATGAACCCTCCGCCAGAGCCGGGCGTCCAAGTAGGGTCGAACAGCCAGTTCGGGCCCCACGCGCGGTATCCGTAGTAGATCGCATCTTGCAGTCCCAGCGCTGTCAGATCGGCAATCGCGACCGTGAAGGCGAAACTACCGTCGCCTTGCGCGGTCATCGCCTGCCGCAGGATCGGATCGGCTCCCGTGGCCACCGAATAGATCCAAAGTTCCAGCCGCGTAGCCTGCGGCGCCCGAACACAGAAACCCGCTTCCGATTCCCCCGATAAAAAACGGGAGCCCAAAAAGGATGCGCCGGTGGGTGCGAGAGATGCCACTTACTTACCCACCGTGTACGGCTTACCCTTGGCTTCGATTTGTAACAGCCAGCTGAAATTGGCGTTGCCGGTTTTGCCGAAGTGCCCGTTCTCGCCGTAGATGGTCCGCTGGCCGGAACTGTCCACGACATAGCTGCCGTCCGCATTTTTCTTGAAGCCGATACAGATTCCCGCGGAGTAGTGGCATACCGCGCAACTCTCGGTGCCAATCACCGGGGTGGTGCCGATGGGGGGAGCTGTGCCTGCGAGCCGGTCGTCCTGTTCCAACGGTCCGGCCGGTTGCATTCCTATCTGGAAGTAAGTCTCCATGGTCGTGTTCACGCTAAACACCGGCACCATGTCCCCGGGCATCTTGTGCGTGATGCTTTCGGGCGCGCTGCCGGCGCCCCCCGCAAATGCCGGCGCGTTGGGATGCACCGGCCACTGGGTGCCTATCAATTGATAATACCGAAAAGGCGAGTTGATGTTTTTCAGTAGCCCCTGGACAATCCCGTTGAATTCCTGAGTGCTCTTGCGGATGGACGCATCCGGCGGGTTGAGTTGGCCCTGCGCAGGGACCACAATCCGCTCCACGTCGACAGGCGTAATGGTGAGGCTTTCGTGCCAGGCCTTCGAACCATCCGGCGCAGTAGCGTTGGTGGGCGGCAAGACATTGACCTTGGCGGGCTCTGGAGGATTGAAGAAATTGTGACGCTTGGCTTTCGCCACGGCATCGTCGCTGTCGGCGGCATTGTCCACCCGTTCGAAAGTCGCCCAGATCCACTCCGGTGCAGACTGTGTGTGCATCAAGATGTGCATCCCCACTAGCCCCACGTCGATCGTTTTCTCTTGCGGCGTCTGTTCCGAAGTGGTGACCTTTACCTTCGTTGCGTAAAACCGGTTACGGTAATCGTTGGCGCCCAGTTCCTTCCAGGCGAACTTCATCTCAATGGCTCTTGTCCAATTGATAGTCGAACTCCTCGTGATTCACCAGCACCTCGTAGCGCACCCACTTTCCGTTCTGATCCACCGGGCCCGAGAAGGCCTCGAAGTTCTCATCGGCCGACGTGGTGTGCTGTCGCCAGCCTGGCTTTTTTCAGCAATCTGCTTAGAAGCCATTAACTTTAGGCGCTAACCCGGGGGAGGCGGCAAACCGGCTTGGAGATCGGCTCAATATGCTGGAGTAGCTCGCAAAAGGCAATGCCTTCGCCCCATTTGCCGCATTCGGGTCGAAGGGCAGAAGGTTGATTCCACCTTGCCCGATCTGATACTCGCGGCTATCGAACTCGTGGTTGCTGCCTCGCGCTTTGACCACTGTCACGCAGCGGCGCAGCGAGCTGCTGATTTCCACAAGGCTCAACAGAATAATGTTGTCCACGATTGAGCTAACGGGAAAATCCGGCATGAAGCATGAGAGTCCCAGAAATTCCGGGTTCTCGTAATTGAAAAAGGTTGTCATTAACCGGTCCTTGCTATAGGACACTAGGGCGTGAAAAAAGTCACGGTACACAGCATGGTCAACCAGTGCCGTGCTATAGCTGGTCATCCCGTCAATCACCATTCGCTGAATGTTGTGCTTCTCGATCAAATCGATTATCTTCGCGAAATGGGCATCGATGTTCAACTCTTGAGGGCTCTCAAACAGCAGATGGATGGTGCCGCAGTCTAGCTGATCCTGCAGTTTGAGGCCAATAGTATCGGCATTGCGGACGATCTGTGCCGGGTGTTCATCAAGCGATACCAGGAGTCCGTGATTCCCTTGCTTCCGCGCTCCCTCCAGCAAAATCTGCGTGCCAAGCACGGTTTTCCCGACTCCGGAAAGTCCAACCACCATGGTCGTCGAACCATCGAAGACGCCGCCGCCCAGCAAAGTATCCAAAGCATCCACCCCGATCGCGGAGCGCCTGGTCGTGGAGCTGGGCTGCGATGAACCTTGGCGGCGGAACGGCGCCTGAACGCGGCGGAACACTTCCAGGCCTTTGCCATGGGTGATCTGCAGACTGTGCTGACCGAGTTCATATTCCTGACCACGGCTCTTGACGATCTCTATACTGCGATTGTAACGCCGGCCGTGCAAGGATTGCTTCAGCAAAATGATCGTATCGACAAGTGCTGCGGTCGATTCGAAGGTCAACTCAGACTCCGCGTAAGTCCCCACGCCGTGCGAGAACATAGCAGTCAGGTTCTCCCGGTTCAGCCCTTCGATAATCTGCTGTAATGTTTCGCGGTAGGAACCCGGCCCGGCAGACGACATGGCGGATTGGTACAACAGCCCGATTCCGTCAATAAAGATACGGCGGGCGCCCATTTTGCGCGCCGTCTCCAGGAGCAGGCTATTTGTCGAACGCAATTCCTGCTCCAACACCTGCGGGCTGGAAAAAACGATCTGCAGCTTGCCCTGCTCCTGCAGTGGCGCCAGGTCCCAGCCTAAGGTGGCCGCGTCACGGACAAGCTTGTCCGGGCTTGTCTCGAATACCACGATTATGCCAGGCTCGTTAAATGCCGTGACCCCTCGATAGATGAACTCCACACCCATCAGGGTCTTACCGGATCCCACGGTACCCTGGACCAGAATGGTATTGATCCTAGGAATCCCGCCCATTAGGATGACGTCGAGGCCCGCGATACCTGTGCGAATCATTTTGTCGTCGCCCATCACAATTCCTTTCCAATAGGAACAGTTTCCCGTGGGAACTCGGCCGTAAACGAAAACCCGCCTTCCGTGCCCAAGTGATATGAAGCACCAATCTGGGTCGCTAGAGAGTCAATGATTCGATAACCCAAAGAATTAGTATGCTTCCAATCCAGCCCATCCGGCACACCGACTCCGTTGTCGGAAATCGTAAAGGAAACGCGATCGTCAACCGTGGGCTTGACAGCGATACAGATCTCACCGTCTTCCTGATTGGGGTACGCGTATTTGAACACGTTAGTGATGAGTTCGTTCAGGATCAGCCCGCAGGGGATCGCGTGCCTTATAGCAACGAGCACGGGCACAGAATCGAAGCGACATTGGATGCGAGCATCGCTCGCTTGAAACGTGGAGGCCAATATCTCCGCAAGATCTTTTACGTACTTGCCTAGATCGATCTCGCCCACCTGCTCACACTCATACAACAAGGTGTGAATGTGGGCCATAGCCTCTACTCTTTGCTGATTTACCTGGAGTACTTCGATGATTTTGGCATCCTGCGTACTGTCAAGATTTCCCGATTGCATGCTGAGCAGAGATGAGACCAACTGCAGGTTATTCTTAACCCGATGATGAATCTCCTGTAACATGACTTCCTTTTCACGAAGGGAATTGGTAATTGTCCGGTTGGTGCCGGCCAGCCTTCTATACAGGATTGCCGAATAGCGCTGTGCCAGACGGCCACGGCCCAGCGCCATCAACAAATTGGCGTATAGCAGCAGAGTGGCCTCTGTCATGGGAACCTGCTGAACCGCCTCATGCCAAAGCCGCTGCGGGGATACCCCATACAGTCTGGCCACTCGCTCCAAGCGTAATGGTTCGGGATAACAGATGAATGCCTGGCCCGCAATCAGCGCCCCCATTGGGTGACCGCCTAGTAAAATCGGTATGGCTACATGAGCAAGGCCGGCTTTGTCTTGCACCATCACTACAGTGCATCTTCTTAGTGCGTCCGCTACCGCGGTGCATGGTTCATCCGGCGCAAGGCAGAAGGGACACCCCTGATCGGCTTCTGTCTTTTCCCCATGTGCCAGGGCCCAGGTGGGCTGCGGATTGTGACACTTCCCTAACGAATGGCCATCGGTATCGATCAGGGCCACCGCCAAATTAACAGTGTCGGCAAACATCGCTAGAACGTCGCTCCAGCCAACAGGATCGAGCAATTCGCCGAGCCAGTCGGGCGGGAGTTCAAAGCTTCCAATTTCCTGTTCGGAAAGGTCGAGCGGCATTGGGACGCCTAATTTCCTGCCACTGACCGAACCCCATCGCCTTTCCGGTGATAGTCTTCCAGGACCACGAAAGAGGGTTTCCGGCTGCGGCGTTTATTCTCATTTAATTGCACGAGATTAATCCATGAGCGGTTTTGGCAAGTCGCCAGGGGCTTTCCGCCTTTGACCCAGAACCACTCTGGGGAAGAGGCACTGGTGAGCCGCCCATAGAGCTAATCTACTGATCTACCAAGCCTTACATATCGTCTCAGCAATAGAAGCTGCGAAGTCCCGGCCACGAAAAAGATGCGCGGAAACGGCTTAGCTTTGGGCGTTCGCACACGCGACACAGCTCACTCCTCGACACACGCCATCCGACTGGGCCTTTGTCCCGGTGACGGTTTAGTCCCGATCAAGTTCCTGCAACAGCGCGGCGTCGTGGCAGACTAAACACACCCCCACAACGTTGAGGATCTCGTGCGGCGTCTGCCTTTTGCAGCTTTCGCAGTAGTGCAAGATTCCAGATAAACCATCCGGGCTGACCGAGTTCGGCACCCTGAAAGCATCATTTTCAGACTGGGCTACTCGTCTCATTTAATTACCGCGCTTTGGCGTCGCGGCGGTCTGCCTCTTCGCCAATCGCAACTTCAGGTTAAGGAGGAAATTGACATTCGGGGCGGCGGAAAAGAAGAAGAATGTCTCGCCAAGATGAAACGCCACTTCAACGGCTGGATTATGGAACGAAGAGGCGGTCGAAAATTACGACCGGGCCTACCGGGATTTTCTCTCTCCTCCTGCACTCTAGTAACACTCCACCAACTACTGGAACAAGCAATGTCTGGAATAGCCGACTAACTCCCGCCTTGCGATGTGCGTACATGAATTCTCCTCACCCAGCGAACACACAACCGCGATAGCCTGTACGCGACACGCCACGCGATCAGGACCTATAAAAAGTACTGCGATGTTAGAAGCAATGCAAGAATATTTTTTGATTGTCATTTAATGCACAGATAATTGCTGTAAGAAATAGATGGTCCCACAGGAGGTTCTGTAGTAGGCTTCTGAGAAGAATAGTCCCGGAGGACTCACATGACACCAAAGAAGCAATCCAACGCCCAGGCCGCCGGCGTCGCCCGCGCTGCCGTCCCCGCTTCCGCGCGCTTCCAGGCACAGGCCGCCGCTGCCGCGCAACTGGTCGCCAAACAGGGTTCCTACATCTACCAGGAAGTCAACGGCTTCACTCCCAACCAACAGGACGCTTCGGGAAAATTTCTTCCCTGGCAGAGCATCGGCAATGTAGTAGCCGCGCCCTTCAATACTGCCGAAAATTCAATAGTTTTCTCGGCCTCCAATGGTGTCAGCGTCAAACTCTATGCGCTCGGCAGCAGCGCCTTTCGTATCCGTTTCAACCCGGCTCCCAACGCGGATTACTCCACTAACGCGTCCTATGCCGTGGTGAGTCCAACGGTAGGTCCGGTAAATCCCCAGATCACCAGCACACCCCCCGCCACGTGGGAGATGGATCTCGGAGATATCCAGGTGAAGGTCAATCTGCTACCGTTCCTGATTTCCGTTTACCGGGGCTCTCAATTGATCCATGCGGATACACCGGGCCAAGGAGTTTTCTATATTCCCGGCCAGGAAGTCATCGCGAATTTCAAGAACGTCCCCACCAACGCTCAGTATTATGGCCTGGGTGAAAAAGCCGGCGCATTGCTTGCCAAGAATGGCTTCACCACCACATTCTTTAACTATGACAATTTCATGTACGGCAAATCGCTGCCCAATAATCCCGGCGGCGGCCCGCTCGATCCGCGCGAGCCGCTGTATAGCTCGATGCCGTTTCTGATCGAAGTCAATCCCAATCCAGTGGGTGCTTACGCCGGCGCTCCCTACGCCTACGGACTTTTCTTCGATAATTCGGCGCAGTCTTACTTCAATATCGCAGCCAATGACTACTCGAACATGTCGAACAAGTATTACTTCGGCGCCCTATATGGCGACCTGGACTACTACTTTATGGCCGGGAATTCCGCCGCCGATGTGTTGCCTCAACTTCTCGCGCTAACCGGCGCACCGGCCATGCCTCCGAAGTATGCCCTGGGGTATCACCAGGGTTGCTACGGTTACTATGACAGCACCCGCTTGCAGGCGGCCGCCAACGCTTACCGGAATGCCCAAATTCCGATCGATGGACTACACATCGACATCGATTTCCAGAACAATTACCGAACCTTCACCAGCAGCGACGTCAAGTTCCCCAACGTCTCACAAGTGTTTGCGGATCTGCATCAAAACGGATTCAAGTGCAGCACCAACATCACCTCAATGATTACCTGCAATCCTCTGGACGAAAACGGAAATCCAACCTCGTCCTATGCCGCACGCGATACCGGAGTGGCCCAAGACGTCTTCCTGTATGACGTTCTGGCCGGGGAGACTGCACCTGCCCAGACACAATTCATCGGAACGGAAGACTACGGGTGCAATACGGGCGGCTTCAATCCGTTCATTCCGAAAAACAACCCGACCAACTTTCCCAATCTGAATCCGGCCAATACTCCGTCCTTCCAGAGCTGTGGTGGCGACCAGGCGTTAGGCGGCAGCGGCTATTATCCGGATCTCGGCGATCCTGCCGTGCAAGCGTGGTGGGGTCAGAACTATCAATATCTTTTGTCAGTCGGCCTCGACATGATCTGGCAGGATATGACTTGCCCGGCGCAGGTGCAAACCAGCGGCACTTCCACCAGTACCAACGAAAATGAGACTCCCGACAAGACTTTTCCGCTCGACCTGATGATGTACGATTCGCGCACGGCCAGCTATGTGCCGAATGCCAAAATTCATAATGCCTATGCGCTCAATTTAGTCAAAGCCACGTCAGCCGGACTCAACACGCTGCGCCCCAACGTTCGCAACTTCATCATCGCCCGCGGCGGCTATGCCGGCATGCATCGATACGCGGCGCTGTGGACTGGTGACTCGGCTTCCAGTTGGGATTTCCTCCGCGTCAATCTGCCCGAGGTGCTGAATCTGGGGCTTTCCGGCCAGCCGCTCTCCGGTTGCGACATCGGCGGCTTCGCCGGTGGCAGTGGATCTGTCGGAAGCAACGCCATCACGAATTACGAGCTCTTCACGCGCTGGATGCACCTGGGAGCCTTTCTGCCCTGGTATCGCAATCATTACGACGGCTATGGGAAGGGATTTCAGGAACCCTATAACTATGGGGATCCGGTCCCGGCCAATTGCCGCAAGTATGTCGAGATGCGCTACCGCATGCTGCAGATTTTCTACGACGCGATGTACCAGACCACGCAAACCGGACTGCCCATTGCACGCGCGCTGTTCCTGAATTTTCCAAACGATGCCGGATTGTTTCAGGGATATCCCGCCTTCGCCGGAGTCAACGGCTTTGTGTATACGGACCCGTTGAGCACGCAATTTATGGTGGGCGATTCCATTCTGATCGCGCCCATGCTCGATCCTCACGAAACCGACATCAACACGAATCAACCGCTGGCCAACCCGACGACACCGCTGCGTCCTGTCTATCTTCCGAACGGTCCGGGAGCGCAGTGGTACGCCTACCAGGACAACCAGGCGCCACTGCTCGCGCCGGTCCCAGGAGGGTCGGTCTTCACTTATAGCGCAGGGTTGGAGCTGGTGCCGATCTACATCAAAGCCGGCGCGATCTTGCCTATGCGCGAGCTCGAGCAGTTCGTCGGCCAGTTAGCCCAGAATCCACTTACCTTTAACATCTATCCTGGAGCGGACAGCACTTACACCTTGTATGAGGACGACGGCACTTCGACCGCTGCCCAGACCAGCAAGGCTTACCGGACTACACAGATTGGCCACACGGGCATCCCCAACGGCCAAAGCATTCAGATCACCCGCACCTTCGACAATTTCACCCCGCCGCAACCTTTCTACTATGTGAGCCTGCTGGGGACGAACGCACCGAGTAGCGTGGTTGCGGCCGGATCTAGTCTTCCGAACCTTGGCGATTCTGCGACTCTGGCTGCCAGCCCATCGAACGCATACTACTTCAACGCCAGTCTCAGCACAACGTTCGTGAAGATTTTCGACGTGACGGCCGCGTTGACCCTGACAATAACGTTCTAAGAAAACCAGACAGTAGCACAGGCCTCCTGGCCTGTGTCTGGTTTTGCAGCTATTGCTGCGGCTTGAACGTAGACTCCGCTCCAAAACGCCGGTAATTGCTGTACGCAATCCGCAGGCGTATTCGCTGCGGGCCGGTGCGAAACGGCAGGGCGTCGTCGGCATAGGTGTAAATCGGAAACCAGTGCTGGCCGTCGAGCGGCTTACGAATCGTGGTGAAGCGCGGAAACAGATTCTCTTGCTTTGTCGTAAGAATCTGCGGCACAGCCTGGCCCTCCATCCGCACAATGTTGTAATCCTTCTTGTCCACCCACATCAGGCCATCGAAGAACCGCTGGCCCTGCAAAATCTGACGCGGCCGTGCCTCGAGCACCCAGCAGTCAACATCGTCCATCTTCTCTTCGCCGCGAAAACGGGTCTGGTAGTTCCACAGCAGATCTTCGGTCAGCACCAGCGGCTGGATATTCCGGATATCGCGGAAATCCTCCTCGGTCATGCGCAAATTCTTGAGGCCGTCTTGCGGAGTACCAACTAACTCCTCGGTGCGCTCGTGCTCCGGCGAGAAGATAATGTCGCGGACTTCTTTGTACTCTCCGCGAGCGGCGCCGCGATCATCCAGTTCCTGCACCGTGACTGTCTGCCGGTACATGTACTCATTGCGCTCCGCCTGGGTCTCGGTCTCGCGATGCGCCACCAGTTTGGCTAGATTCGGCGGCGCGTCCTGCGCGCTCAGCAAGGTGCAAAACAGGGCGAATGCTAGAATGAGGCCGATGACCAAATCGCTCAGCAGCTTCTGGGCGGCTCTGCTGATCGGTTGGGTGGCGCTCGCCGCGGCGGGCGTGCTGTATGCGCGGTTCAAAGACATTCCCGGCTGGGCGGCCGGTCCGGTCCTGGCCGCGTTCTTAGTGGAATATCCATTCTATCTGGTTCCGGCATTCTCCGAGCTTCGCAAGCGCTTGTCCGGAACCGCGCTGCCGTTGTACTTGCTCGCCTCGGTGTTGCTGCCCTATCTCGCCTGCTACGTGGCTACCGGCCAGTTTCTCTGGTTCAACCTGGTCAAGCTGGCGGCACTCGCCCTGGCGCTGGGCCTCTGGTATCTGGTGCTGCCCGTGGCCGTGGTCACCGACTTGGCGTTTCTCGTGCTGGTGGGCGCCTTGCTACTGGGGAACTATTTCGACCGCATCTACCTGGACCCGTATCCCAAACTGAAGATCGCGATACTCGGGCGTGTGGCTCTATTCCAAATCACCGTACTCGTGCTTCTGATCGAGCGCCGTGTCCAAAACACCGGCTACGGATTTTTGCCCAACTGGAAAGAGTGGCGCATCGGCGCGCTGCACTACCTGTATTTCCTTCCCGTGGCAGCCTGCCTGGCGCTGCCGCTCGGGGCCGTGCGGTTCGCACCGCCGGCGCCACTCTGGAAAACCGCGGTCATTTTCCTCGGATTCCTTTTTGTCGTGGCACTCTTTGAAGAGTTCATCTTTCGCGGCGTGCTGCAGCAGTGGCTGGAAGAATGGAAGTGGAGCCGCGCCACCTCGCTCGTGATCGCGTCGGTGGTCTTCGGCTGCGCGCATCTGTGGTTTACCGGCGGTGGCCACCGGTTTCCCAACTGGCGATGGGCTCTGATCGCGGCGGTGCTCGGATGGTTCTGCGGCCGTGCGCGCAATCAGGCGGGAAGTATCCGTGCGGGTGTGGTCACGCACGCCCTGGTGGTCGCTACCTGGCGCGAGTTCTTCATCTGACCCCGCGCCATTGTACAATCCTTTGTCTATGGCAAAACTTGGATTCTTAGGTCTTGGGCTGATGGGCTATCCCATGGCGCGTAACCTTCTGCGGGCAGGCCACGAGGTCGCGCTGTGGTCGAACACCGCCGATAAGGCCCGTAAACTGGCGTCGGAAGAGAAAGGCAGATTCTGCGACAATCCCAGGCAGGTGGCCGAAAATGCCGACTGCATTTTCCTGTGCGTCGGCACCACGGCCATGTCTCAAGAGGTGCTCCTGGGGGATAACGGCGTCACTCACGGGGCCAAGCCCGGCACCGTAGTGGTGGACGCCAGCACCATCAGTCCCAGCGAGAGCCGTAAGATCGGCGCGTCCCTCAAGGCCCGCGACGTTGATTTTCTCGATGCCCCGTGCACCGGATCCACCCCAGGCGCCGAAGGGGGCACCCTAACCTTTATGATCGGCGGCGAGCAGCGCGTATTCGACGCAGTTAAGCCATATTTTGAGCCGATGGGGAAACGACTGTATTACTGTGGGGGCCCCGGCCTCGGCCTGCAAGCCAAGCTGAGCCAGAACCTCATCCTGTCCAACTTATTGCTGGCATTCAACGAAGGTATGGTACTAGCCACCAAGGGCGGCGTCGATCCCCAGTTGATGCTCGATATTCTCGACAATAGCGCGGCGAAATCGGGTTTGATCAGCTTCAAAGCCCCGTTCGTCTTCCGGGGCGATTTCCGGGCTGCTTTTTCCGTAAAGTGGATGTCCAAAGACATCGGCCTCATGCTGGATTCGGGCAAAGAGCTGGACGTACCGCTTCTACTAACCTCTTTGACTAGCCAAGTCTTTCAGTCGGCCATCGCCGAAGGCTACGCAGAAGAAGATATCTGCGCTACTATCAAGGTGTTAGAGAATATCACCGGAACTGAAGTGCGGTATCAATAAGAAAAATACAGATTTCTGTTGATTCCAAAAACGGAATCTACTAATATTGGAAGTAAGCCGGGGAGGCAACTCCCACCAAAGCGAGACTAACCTCTAAAAAAAGACCCCTGAAGCAATCCTCCCCGGCGCCCGAAAGGGTTAGAGGTCTTCCAAAAAGCAAATTCAGAACCAAGTCCCCGCTGCGAGGGCACGTGCTAATATGGCGATTACGCCCGCAATGGACGCCGGCACCTCATGAAGACGCTGACTGTTCTAGGTTCCACCGGGTCGGTCGGTACCAGCACTCTGGACGTCATCCGGCGCAACCGCCCCCTCTATGAGATCTTTGCCCTGGTGGCGGGGCGCAATGTGGAAGTCCTGGCGTCCCAAATTATTGAATTTCACCCTAAAGTTGCTGTCGTTGCAACGTCCGACGGCGTGGCGCGTCTATCAAACAGGCTTACGCAAGCAGGTTTTCCGAAGTGCGAGTGGCCCGAGCTGCTGTGGGGAGACGCGGCTCGGGTCCAAGCCGCCACAGCGTCTGCGGTCGATACGGTTGTTTCAGCGATCGTGGGCATTGCCGGCCTGGAAGCCACCTACGAGGCGGCCCGGATGGGAAAACGTATCGCGCTTGCGAATAAGGAAGTCCTGGTCGCGGGTGGACAACTGGTAATGGATGCAGTCAGACAGCACGGTGCGGAACTGCTGCCGGTGGATAGTGAACACAATGGCGCCCACCAGTGCCTGCGGGCTGGAAACCGCGGCCAGGTGACCAAGCTTATCCTTACGGCGTCGGGCGGGCCGTTTCGCAATACCCCCCGCGAAGCCTTGGCGCACGTCACTCCGGAACAGGCCTTGAACCACCCCACCTGGCGCATGGGTGACCGGATCACCATCGATTGCGCCACGCTGTTAAATAAAGGGTTTGAAGTCATAGAGGCCTGCTGGCTGTTCGATTTCGCTCCTTCCCAAGTGGAAGTCGTCGTGCATCCGCAATCGACGGTGCATGCCATGATCGAGTACAGCGATGGCAGCGTGCTGGCGCAGATCTGCGCCACGGATATGCGCATGCCCATCCAATATGCCCTGACCTATCCCGACCGTTGCGCCGCTCCGGTTCCCAAGATTGACTGGACTGAGGCACGCAAGTGGGAGTTTCAGGCGCCCGACCTGGATAGGTTCCCGATGCTGAAACTGGCGTATCAATGCCAGGAAACCGGGGGCTCGGCGACCTGCATTTTGAACGCGGCGGACGAGATCGCGGTCGAAGCCTTTCTGCAAAGAAAAATCGGATTCTTAACGATATTTGAAATAGTGGACGAGACCTTGTCCCGCATCCCCGTGCGGCGTCCCCGAACGGTGGGTGAGATTCTGGAAATCGACGAAGGGGCCCGTGCGTTGGCGCGCGAACTGGTAGCGGCGCGCGCCGATCGAGGCGCGGTAACGGCTTAGGCGGATATGCAAGTTTTAGAAAACGTTCTGTGGTGGCTGGTCCTGATCGGGATCATGATTCTGATCCATGAGCTGGGACATTTTTGGGCAGCCCGCTATTTCGATGTCAAAGTGGAAACCTTCAGTTTCGGGTTCGGGCCGCGTTTGTTCGGCTTCCGCCGCGGCGAAACCGAGTATAGGTTTTCTGTACTGCTGCTGGGCGGTTACGTCAAGATGACTGGCGAGCAACCGACCGACGAGAATATCAGCGATCCGCGCAGTTTTCTGGCCAAGCCGCGCTGGCAGAGGGCCATCATCGCCTTCGCCGGCCCGTTCATGAATTTGGTGCTGGCGGTTTGCTTGCTGACCGGACTGTTCATGGTCAAGTACCAAAAGATTGCCGACGAGGATATGCAGGCGGTCATCGGCCACGTGACGCCGGATTCTCCCGCCGCTAAGGCCGGGATTCAGGATGGCGACCGCATCGTGAAGCTGGATGGCAAGAGCAATCCGACCTGGGAAGACGTTGGCTTGAAGACCGTAACCGGCGCCGACGAGCCGATGTACCTGACCATTGAGCGCCAGGGCAAGCGGTTCGACACGGCGGTTACTCCGCTTCCCAACGATCGCACCGGCGGATCCGCCGGATGGGATGAGCGGGGCGAAGTTCAGTTTGCTACCGTGGAACCCGGATATCCCGCCGAGAAGGCCGGGTTGAAAAAGGGCGATCTGCTGGTGGCGGTCGACGGGCAGCTCATTCACTCCGTATCCAAATTCCAGGAGCTGACACGGAACAGCGGCGGCAAGCCGCTCCCGATCGAGATTCTGCGCAATGGCCAGAAACTTGAGGTCACCGTGCAACCGGTCTACGCCAAGCTGGATGGTCCTCCCCGATGGATGATCGGAGTCCAGCCGCAACAAAAATTGAAGTTGATCACCACGCGACTCTCGTTCCCCGAAGCTCTGAACGAGTCGCTGCATCAGAATGCTAAAGATGCTCTGTTGTTCGGCCAGGTCATCAGAGGCATCGTGGAGCGGCGTATGTCGCCCAAGAACATCGCCGGCCCCATCGTTATCGCACAGATTTCTGGCGAAGCCGCGCGCGAAGGCCCTTCCGCCTTCGTGATGCTGATGGCGATGCTCAGCCTGCAGTTGGCGATCGTCAACCTGTTGCCCATCCCCATCCTCGATGGCGCCACCATCCTGATGCTGTTCGTCGAAATGATCATGCAGCGCGATCTCAGTTTGAACGTAAAGGACGCGGTGCTAAAGGTCGGGTTCGTCTTCATCATGTTGCTTTTTGTGTTCATCATTTATAACGACATTTCCCGGATTCTGCCGGCGGGCTGAGCCAGCACAGTCACGGCCCTGCGGTGCCGGCGACAACATTCGGAACGGACGTGCCCGTCGCCAGCGCTACGTAACGCCGGCGGCGGAAAGGCCCATTCCGGGTCTTCGCCGCCGGTGGGCGGCCACTTGGAATCGAAATGTCCAAACTCAGCGGTAGGCCATGGGCCTACCCTGGCGGGCTGAGCCAGCTGCCTGCATCCGCCTGGAGTCCCCCGGCATCTGGTAAGCTGATCCTTCGCATGCAATGTAGCTGCGTTCGTCAGACCGAGTTGCCTCACACGTCCTCACTGTTCGCGGATGTGCTGTATCATCCGGACCGGTCCGCACGGTTCTACTGGAATCGCCGGCAAGACTTCGAGGCCGCGCTGGCAGCCGCCAAGGAAATCGACTTCTCCGCGACAAAACGAGCGGCTCTGGTCGCGGCCCTGAGGACGCAAAATCCGGAGAGCGAGTCGCTCCGAAGGCTCGCCCAGCCGGGCACTGTGGCGGTCGTCACGGGCCAGCAGGTGGGTCTATTTTCCGGTCCAGCCTACTCGATTCATAAAGCGCTAACCGCAGTGAAGCTGGCCGAATCGATGACGGCGAGCGGAGTGCCGGCTGTCCCCATTTTTTGGCTCGCTACCGAAGACCATGATTTCGCGGAGGTCAATCACACCTGGGTCTTTGACATCGAACACCGCCCTCTAAAGCTGGAAATGCGCCGCACGTCCGCGGCCCAGCCTGCCGGCGACGTGACACTGGTCGCACCCCCCTTGCGCGAGCTGCGCGCCCACCTGCACGGGCTTCCGTATGGCGAGGAGGTGGCTGACCTGGTGGAGGAAAGTTACCGTGCGGGTAGCACCATGGGAAAGGCCTTTGGCGAGCTGCTGCGGGCGCTCCTGCCTCAGTTCGATATTCTGCAAGTCAATCCGCTGCTCCCTGCCTTTCGCGAGCTCGCGGCGCCCTGCCTGCGTGCCGCCGTGGAGGCCGCGCCCGAACTGACAGCTCGCCTGTTGGAGCGGAACGGAGAGTTGGCTGCCGCGGGGTACCATGCACAGGTCCACGTGGAACCTCAAACCTCCTTAGTGTTTCTGCTGGAAAACGGAAAGCGCCTGGCGCTGCGCCGCAACGAGCGGGAGTATGTTCTGAACGGACGCCGCTTCAGCACGGAAGAGCTGATGGACCGGGCCGCGTCCCTATCGCCGAATGCTTTGCTGCGTCCCGTGGTTCAGGACTTCCTGCTGCCCACCGCTGCGTACGTCGGCGGGCCGGCGGAGATTGCCTACCTGGCGCAGTCAGAGGTCATCTATCGCAGCCTCCTGGGACGGATGCCGGCACAGTTCCCCCGCAATGGATTCACGATTCTGGACGAGCGCAGCCACAAGCTGATGGTCCGCTATGAGTTGGGCCTGACCGATTTCTTTCATGGCGAGGAGGCGCTGCGGCAACGTATTTCCGCGAGGATCGTGCCTCCCAAACTGAACGGCGCTCTGCGAGAAACAGGCGCCGCCGTAGATGCGACGATCGAGCGGCTCCGCGGCGAACTAGCGGGGTTCGATCCCACGCTGGCATTCGCTCTCGATCGCAGCAACCGAAAGATACGCTACCAGCTGGAAAAAATGGAGCGCAAGATTGGCCGGGAAGCGCTGCGCCGCGACGCGCGAGCGGCCCGCGATGCCGCATGGCTCTACGGTCTGGTCTGCCCCGAGCGCCATTTGCAGGAACGGATCTACTCGATCCTTCCGTTCCTTGCCAAGCACGGGCTCGACCTGCCGGCGCGTCTCTATGAGGCAGTCAATCTGGAGTGTCCGGATCATCGGCTGGTTGTGTTCTAAGAAGAGGCCGGAAGATCTGCCAGGAAGGCGGGAGCCTACTGCACCCGGGGGCGGTTTTGCTCATTCAGCACTAAGCCATCGAATATGGCCAGCACCTGTTTGCGATAACTGTACACACGCTGCAGGTTTTCGCGGAAGGTGGCCTCAAAGTCCCGTGCCCTCATCCACTTATCCATCATGGAGCGGGGCACATCAATGTCCTGCCGCAGAGTTTCGATGTCGTGTCCGCGCAAAAAGAGCCCGTAAAAGAAAGCCGCTTCCCGTTGCGGTGCTAAGGGATCGAAATCGTCTCTCGCCGTCATAAACATCAGCGAAAATGCCAGTATAGCGACGCCGGGAACTTCCAGGCAAGTCCGATTTTTGGCAGCCCCTGCCTGTTACCATGCACCGAGGAGGAATGGAAGACATGCCGACACTCATTACCGTCCCGGCGCGTATCGAAGCCGCCGGTAGCAAGCCCAAGCTGATCGAGGAGTACATTGGCCGCGTGAATTCGGGAACCCAGGCCGTGAGCATTGCGCACATGCATAGCCCCGAAGGCTGGCAGGAGCCTGGTCAGCGGCCCGAGTTCGATGAGTTCACCGTGGTACTCGCCGGCAAATTGCGAGTGGAACACGGGACAGGCACTCTGGACGTGGCCGCAGGCCAAGCCGTTATCGCGCACGACGGGGAATGGGTACGCTACAGCAGCCCTGAACCCGGCGGCGCCGAATATATCGCCGTTTGTCTACCGGCATTCTCCCCAGCTACGGTACACCGGGATAGGGAGTAGGACGATCTAAGCGCTTGCGGTTAAGGTGGCGGAGGAGCGGGTCCTGAACTCGTACCGTTCGATCCGGACCGCAGCCTTGGCCGCATCCGATCGTACAATCCGGCCGGTAGCAACTAACTGAAGGGGACACGTGCCATCCAGCCGTGCCGGCCAGTTCACCGAGATCTCTACCAAGCGTCCGGTTGGCAGCGGTTCGCTGGTGGTGAATAGAATGCCACTACTACTGATATCAACAGTTTTGCCTGCGCCAGAGAGTTGTATGGCTTTCGATTGCAGCAAACGGTACCGAACTTCCTCTCTGACTGGGAAGCGATTATTCTCACGCCGATCGAGCGTTCCTCCGAAGAACTGCCCTCCGCTTTTTTGTTGTGTGTTCATGCTGCTCATATCATGTTCAACGAACCACCCTCCAACAATAGCCTGAAAGCTCCATTTCCGCCAGATCATTTTTGGTACTTTAGTGTTTTTTTAATGTGAGGGTTCTAGGTAAATTCCTATAGTCAAAAACCGGTAACCACCGGGTCGCCAGGATGGGGTTTAGGCGGCGTTTGATATTCTTACCAGATGGACCAAGATCAACTCCGGTTATTACTGGAGCAAGTGCGCAGCGGAGCCCTGGACACCGAAGGGGCTTTGACGCGTTTGCGCCACATGCCGTTCGAGGATCTGGGGTTCGCCAATGTCGATCACCACCGCGCGCTCCGCCACGGAATACCGGAAGTGGTCTTTGCCAAGGGCAAGACCCCGGAACAGGTCATAGCCATCGCCGAGCGGTTGCTCGAGAGCGCCAACAACGTGCTGATCACACGCGCCGACCCGGAGTGCGCCGCCGCAGTAGCGCAGAAACTGGCCGGGGGAGAATACTTTCCGCGTTCCGGCGCGCTCCGGTTCTGGCGCGACCGGACTCTGCGCGGCAAAGGCACCGTGGCGGTGGTTTCCGCAGGCACCAGCGACATGCCGGTGGCCGAGGAGGCGCAGGTCACGGCCGAAGTCATGGGCAACGAAGTCGTGACCATCCATGATATTGGGGTGGCCGGCATTCACCGCTTGATGCACCACCGGGCGCGCCTAACCGAAGCTCGCGTGGTGGTAGTGTGTGCCGGCATGGAAGGCGCACTCCCCAGTGTCGTGGGCGGGCTGGTATCGTGCCCGGTGATTGCTGTTCCGACCAGCGTAGGTTATGGCGCCAGCTTTAATGGGTTGGCCGCGTTGCTGGGCATGCTCAACAGCTGCGCCAGCAACGTGACCGTGGTCAATATCGATAATGGGTTCGGCGCCGGCTATGTCGCCAGCCTGATCAACCGGCCGTAGAGGGCGGTGCTAGAGCCGCCAGGTCAGACCCACCATGGGGACGAAATCGTGCAGCCATCCCTTCAGAGTCATGCCGGGAGCGGGCGCGATCAACTGGTTGGGAAAGGGCGTGATCTGGTCGCGACATTCGACGCGGAAGACCATGCGTTGGCCGACCGTCCACTTCACCCCGCCTCCCACGCTCAGCATCGGTTCCAGCTGGCGTGTTTGCGTCAGATAAGCATATTGCATGAGAGGCCGATAAGCTTCTTCCGCGCCGGTTCCCCGGAACAGCTTCATACCACCGCCTACAGCGAAGTATGGGCGCACGCGCTCCTCTCGAGTGCGGGTGTTGTAAACCAGATCGTAATAGACCACGTGGGCTTGCCCGGCCAGCGACGCGGTCTGTCCGCCGGATGCGAGGCTGAGATCACGCTGCTCGAACAGGTAACGGATCTCGCCGCTGAAATGGCTGTAGAGATCCTGGCTGAGTAGAAAACCGACTGCGGCTCCGGGTTGAAATCCCCCAGAGGTGTCGGCGGGGGCGCCTCCGATGGGGATATTTCGCGAAACGGCGACGCCCCCAGTGATGCCGATTTCAGGCGTTTGCGCTTGCGCGGCGGCGACAGCCAGGACGAAGCAAACTAGTAAATTCCGGTACACAAGATTCCTTTCAATTAACCACGCGCTCGAAGACCGACGAGGTCACACCGCCCTGTGTGATGGTAAGCGGCACCTGGTCCCCTACAGGCGGCTTCAACGGCGCCTGAGCGTTAATCTGGTAGACCCCGACTTCGCCGGGGGCCAGACCGGCGTAGCTTACGGCGAGCGGAACGCCGCCTAAGCTTACTTCGGGCGCGACCACCAACAAGGCCGGTGGCGCAGACGGAGCTGGCAGCCCCGCTGCCACTACTGGTGAGGTGACCCCCAGACCGGTGGCATAGATGACGATCCAATCGTTGCCGTGGATCGGGTTGGAGGGCGTAACCAATTGCTGGTTGCTGGCCTTAACCACGCTAGGGATATCGGTCAACGGACCGGCCGTTCCACTCTGGAAAATCGCAGGGGCCTCCGGTTGCACGTTTAAGAAGTAGTCGTCGCTCGAGCCCCCCGGCGTGTACAGCGTCATGGTGACGGAGCCGGCGAGATATAGCGGCAATTGCGCGTTGATCTGTTGCGGCGATACGAACAGCATCGGTATGGCCTGACCGTTGGCCGTCAGGCAGGATTGGCCGATCGCGGTCGGCAAGGGAATTTGCGAGGTGGCAATGCTGGTGGGGCTGAGGTTATTGCCGAAGACGGAAACCAGGGAGCCCGGCGCCACCGCACTGTCCATACTGGCCGCATTGACGATGCTCGTAATCGTCGGTGCCACTGTCGCCGCGTCGAAGTTCCAGGACAGAGCGGTGAAGCCGGAGATGGTGAGCGCGATAATGGTATTGCCATTGGCCAGCGGCGCCAGGGTGCGCGTAAAGACGGAGTTGCCCGCGGAAGCCATGGGCTGCTCGGCGATGCCTGTGGGGTTGATGAAGCTACCCCCCGGCAGAGCCACGCGCGCCAGCACGCCGCTTGCGCCCGCGGCACTCTGCGGCCCGCTCAGTAGCAATCCCTGCCCGGTCAGAAAAGCAAAGCCCGATGAAAAGGCGGAGCCGCTCCAAGTCGCGGTGGGTACCAGCGAAGCGTTCAGCAAATAGTTGCCCGCGGCAAACTGTCCGTTACCGGAATCCGCATAGGCACCGGCTAACGATGTGGCGATGTTGCGTGACACCGTGAACGAATTGGCGCTGGCGTCGTACAGAAACAGGTTCCCGTCCGCAGAGGCAGAAAGAATGGAAGCGCCGTTGGCCGAGCCGGCCAGCACCGTATCGACATTCACAGAGTTCTGAAATACCCCGAGGCTTGGAAGGGCCGCAGCCGTGCCGGCGAGGAGATCGATCTGGTCAATGGTATTGATTGCGCCCACCACGCGGGCAGCCGCCAGGATGGCGCTTCCAGAAGCAGCGATCGACCGCGGGTAATGGCCCGCTGGGAAAACGATCGGCAACGACGGCATGAGCGAATCCAGGTCGAAAACGAAGGCCAGTTGCGAATTATCGTGCCCTACCAGCAGATACCTATTGTTCAGCGTGAGAGCCATGCGGGTCGGCGTGGTGCCGGTGCGCAGGATAGCAAGTAGCGACAGGTCGGACCCGTCGTAGACCAATACCTCGTTTTTGTCCTGGCGCAACACGTAGAACTGGTCGCGCGAGGGATCCGCTAGCAGATCGACTAGCGTTCCGGGCACGTCCGTCCACGTTCCCCGCTCGTTGGGGCCCTGGTTGTTTACCAGTAGACGGACCGCTGGAGGCAGATTGACCGCCTGTTGCGAGGAAATCGTCAGGAGTCCGGTCACCGTTCCCTGTTGACCCTGGAACACCGTGGGATCGATCGTCACCTGCACCGTGGCGGGTGTCTGGCCGCTGGAGGGCTGGATGACAACCCCTGCCATGGACGTACTGAGAGAGAACGCGGTGGTTCCCCCGTTGGGATCCACAATCTGGAAAGACTGTGTAATGGCACCGGGCTGGCAGAAGTTCGCTGGAAAAGTCAGGTCTTCGTGATCCGCGGCGAGACGATGAACATTCTGGAAGGATCCGACCGGCAACACCACCACACCGCTTTCGGAAACCGCGTAGAGCGTGTTGGCGGCGCTGTTGAGCAGCGAGCGGCCCGTGAGGTTCTCGGGCAATTGCAAGTTGTCCTCGACTGTAAGGTTGTCCGCGGCCCAGACTGTGAGTACCGGTGGGGCTCCGGCGACCGCATTAGTGGTGGGAATCTGGCCATAAATAACCCCGCCCACGGAATCGATCGCGTGGGAACCTACCGCCAACAACCCGGCGGCATTGGGGAATTGGCCCAGCAACACGCCGGTGCGCCCAAAGAGGCCCCAGCCGGCAGTGTAATAGGAACCGTCGCGGGCTACGCTGACCACGCGGGGGCCCATGGTAGGGGACGCCGTATAGCCCGTCACCGTGATCTGTCCAAACATCACGTCATACCGGAAATAGATGGAATCAGTCAAACCAAAGATGGATTCGCCATCACCGGAAACCGCCATCGCCGCGGCGACAATTTGTACCGGAGGCGTCCCGGGAGCGGCCGGAATGCTGTTGGCCGTCACGTTGGCGATGCTGTTCAGGAAAACGGTCTCACCGCTGGCTGGATCGAGCCGCAGAAACTGCGTTGTGGTGGCAAGCAGCGCCATCCCGTCCGCTCCGAAGGCCACGCCCAAAGGCGGATCGCTCAGAGCCAGGGTCTGGAGGCTGCCGCTGGTCCGGTCCAGGATGCTGACGGCGTTGGCCGGCGAGCCGGGGGGCGTCACATTGCCGAAGTGCGTCACCACCAGATAATGGCCATCCGGCGAAAGGGCCAGCGCCGACGGCGCCGCCGCCACGTGGATCGAGGTGTGAACTGTCTGATCTGACAGTGAAAGCACGTCAATCCGGCTGGCCGTGAAATTGGCGATGTACAACACGCCACGGGCTTCGTCCAGAGCAATGTCCGCCGCTTCTCCGCCTATGGCGACCACATTGCCGAGAGTGGCAGCGTGCGCCACCACCATTGCGCCGGCCACCGACGCTATCGCGATCACTCGGGTCAAGACCCTAATCCGTTCGGTCCTCATAAGACTCTTATCGGGTGAGTCGATGAGTTTCAACAGAGGGCACGTTCTTGAGATCACGTAATGTTGCTTGCCAAGCGGTGTGGCTATTCACCGCAATATGTGCCGCCCGTCTGGCGGCCCAGGATCAATTAGTGACAACCAGTATTTCGGCGACGGCCAGCGATGCCGTATTTCAGGTGGATGGACAGTGGATCACAGGCGAAGCCGCGTTCACATGGCCGGCGGGGAGCAAACACACTCTTTCGATCGCGCTACTCCAATATGCCGGGCCGACCTCGAAGACCCAATACGTTTTTCAGGGATGGCTGCCCTGGGCCAACGCCTCCAATAAGATCACCATAACGGCGGATGCGGGAATACCGTCTTATACGGCCAGCCTGCAGGCCGAATACGCCGTGAGCATCAGCTACTACCCGTGTCCTCCAGATCCGCCCTGTAGCGCGCCCGGAACGATCTGGATCGACCAACTGGCCTACGTGGGGAACACCGATGTGTGGGTCGTCGCGGGCTCCACAGTTACGATTGCAGCCGTACCGGGTCCGGGTTACCTGTTTACCGGATGGAGCCAGGGAGGGGGCTCGTTACCCCCGCTTTATACCTTTGTAGTGAACGCGCCCACTCTGGTCTACCCGACTTTTGCGGTGGCCCGCCAGATCCAGCTAAGCAGTTCCCCGACCGGCCTCCAGTTGCTGGCGGACCGCGAACCGGTGGCGGCTCCGATCACGCTCGAGTGGGGATGGAACACGGCCCACCAGTTGGGTGTGCTCTCGCCTCAAAGGGACAGCCACGGGCTGATGTGGATGTTCCAATCCTGGAGCGATGGCGGCATCATGAACCACACCTACCAGGTGCAGCCCCTCAGCACCCCCGCCTCGGTCCAGGCGCAATTTACGCGAGCGGTCGTTATTTCCGTAATGAGCCAGCCGGTGGGCTTGACTCTGACGTTGGATGGTGCAGATGCCGTCACGCCCAAGAACTTCTACGCGGCGCCAGGCGAGGTGCACACCGTCTCGGCGCCGCCCAGCTTGTTGGACGCGTCCGGGGCGCCGTGGGTATTCCAGTCCTGGTCCAACGGCAGCACAACGTCCACGCAAACCGTGGCGGTCACACTCGACCAGGCGGATTCGGGAATACTGCTGACGGCCGTGTATGCGCCGCGAAGCCGCATCGGCATCACGAGCATCCCCAGCGGCCTGACGGTGAGTGTGGACGGGACCGCTTGTGCCACACCATGCAATATTGAGCGTAGTATTGGAGCGGTAGTGCAGCTCTCGGCGCCGGTTTCGGTGATGGGCCCAACCGGGGTGCGATACGATTTCCTGGGCTGGGATGGGACCACCGGCACCCTGACGGCAGCCGCCGGATTCCGCACAGTTACGGCGCGTTATAGCACCTCCTACCAGCTAGTGCTCAGCACCCAGCCGACCGACCCCGGCACCTGGCAGGCCTCACCGGCATACACCGATGGATTCTTCCTGGCGGGCACGGCCGTGACGCTTTCCTATATCCCTTCGGCGGGCGCCCGGTTCCAGAATTGGGGTTTGGATTTGAGCGGGCCGCTCAATCCGGCCACGATCACGATGAACGCTCCGCATGCAGTCCGCGCGGTAGTCGTGCCCGCACCTCCGGCGCCAAAGCCATTACAGGTGTCCAACGCCGCGGCCGGAACGGCTACGGTGGCACCCGGTTCCATCGCCTCCCTGTTCGGCTCGAACCTGGCGAATACCACGGCGGGCAGCGTCTCGAATCCGCTGCCTCAGAGCATGGGCGGGGTGAGCCTGGTCTGTGCCGGCCGGATTTTGCCGCTGCTCTACGTTTCGCCCGGCCAGATCAATTTTCAGGTCGCCTCCGATCTCGATCCGGGGGACTACCAACTCGAGATTCACGGTGCCTCCGGCCCCCTGCGCCAGGTTGCCTTTACCATCGCGCGTGATGCGCCGGGGTTGTTCGTGGCTATCCGCCCGGACGGTTCCACCCCTACCGAGGCTGCGCCAACACACGCTGGAGAACTGCTGCTGCTATACGGGACCGGCTTGGGCCCGTACGCGGAGCCGCTTCCCGATGGATTTCTGGCTCCGAACGGTCCGCCCGATTTACTGGCAGATGGTCTGCAGGTGGTAGTAGCGGGCCGGAACCTGGTTCCGGACTCTGCCGCTGCGGCACCCGCGCTAGCCGGGATCGCCCTCGTACAGGTACGGTTGCCTGAGGATCTCGCCGGGGGAGACCCGATCAATCTGCAGGTTGTGGTGGGTGGGATGGAGAGTAACGTTTTGGTGATTCCCTTCCGGTGAGCCGAGGGAACGGGAAAGAAGGGCGCGGAGAGTTTTATCGCCGCGCCCGGATGCCAGGCAACGAGACTACTCGCTGTTGCGGCCGCGGCGTCGCATAAAGATAAACGCGCCAAAGGCGACTACCAGCACAGCACAGATGATGCGGACTAAAGACGAATCCATGTACGGCTACTCCTTTCTTGCCTAACTTATCGACCAATTACATGTTTTGGACCATAGGAATGAGGTCGCGCACGAGGTGCGTCATCACGGGACCGATCGTCACCACGAACAGCGTCGGCAGCACACAGAAGAAAATCGGGAAGACCAGCTTAACCGCCAGCTTGGCGGCGCGCTCCTCGGCCCGCTGCCGGGCCATCACGCGCATGTAATCGGAGTGCCCGCGCAGGCTCTGCGCGATGCTGGTTCCAAAGCGGTCAGTCTGGATCAGGACTGCTACCAGCTTTTTGAGCTCGGCGACGCCAGTCCGATCCGCCAGGTTATGCAACGCTTCCACACGACGCTTGCCGGCACGCATCTCCAGGTTCATGACCGCAAACTCTTCGCAGATCTCGGGATGGGCGCTCTGTAGCTCTTTGGCCACTTGCAGGGTAGTCTGGTCGAGTCCCAAACCGGCTTCCACGCAGACCACCATCAAATCGAGCGCATTGGGAAGACCCTTTTCCACAGCGCGCTGGCGCCGCCGGATGCACAGGAGCAAATACTGCATGGGCAACTGGTAGCCGACGAAAAGGCCAGCGCCAGTGAGGAGTATCAGATTCTGCGTAGTGACGTAGAAACGGAGACCACCAAAGAAAGCGGCCAGACATAGGACCACGGTCGAAATGGCGCGGGTTCCATGGAATGCGCGCACGGCGCTGGGATTGCGGAATCCCGCGCGGATCAGCCGGCGTTTCAGACGCGGCAAATCCTTAGGCGCGGCCGGAACAAACATCCCGATCCAGGCCACCAACTCCCGCCAGATGAGGCTCGGCGAAGGGAGGAAGGGCGACACAGTTTTAGCGCGCGCCGCCAAGCGGTCCAGGTACCGGCCCCGCAGATTCAAAAGCCGGAAGCTGAGGAGGCCCGTAACCGCGGCTACCAGTACGAACATGGAAGCTGTGAGTAACGTGAGCAAGTCTATACCTCGATGATGACAATCTTACGGATGATCAGATATCCGACCACTTGCAGGGCCAGGGCTCCAGCCAGCATCTCATGCCCCGCCGGATCGTCTATGAAGAATCGGGCGTAGTCCGGATTGACCACAAACATCAATGCGCCGACACCCATGGGAATCGCCGATAGAATGCGGCCGGACATCAGGCCCTGCGCGCTGATGGCGCGGATGCGGGCGCGCAGCTTGAAACGCTCGCGGATAATGTGCGCCAGTTTGTCGAGCAATTCGGCGAGATTGCCTCCCGTGCGTTTCTGGAGAAGCACCGCGGACACAAAAAAGTGCACGTCCATGGAAGGCATCCGCTGGCCGAGCTTTTGCAGTACGATCTCCAGCGGCTGGCCGAGATTCTGCTCTTCGAAAGTGCGCCGGAACTCTCCGGCCAGCGGTTCGGGGAACTCGCGATGTACCATTTCGAGCGACACCGAAAAGGCATGGCCGGCGCGCATGGAGCGGGAAATGAACTCCAGGCAATCGGGGAATTGTTCTTCAAATTTCCGCACGCGTGCTTTGGCCTTGCGTCTCGCATAGATCAGGGGAGCGGACGCCGCCAGCGCGCCACCCAACAGGGCGAACTGCGGCATGCGGTTAACGGTGGGCACCGTGACCACCACGAATCCAGCCAGGAACAGGGCCACGGACCGGTGGGCGAGGCCGACGGCCCCCCACTTGAGATCGGCGGTCTCCAGCATTCGCTCGATCGCCTGCTTAATTCGGAGCCGTTCCAGAAGCTGAGTGGCCAGACGTCCGCGAACCTCGCCGGCCAACTGCATCAACAACGGTCCGGTAACCGGGCTGAGTTCCGCCTTGACGAGATATTTTCCCATCAGGCGGCGCACGGCCGCCGAGCGTACTTGGCGGCCCAAGCGCCGCGAGACCAGCAAATAACACCCGATGCTGGACAGGAGTGCCAGGAAGAAGACCGCTACGTTCATTCCGGCCCCACCGCTACGATTTCGTCAAACATCTCGACGGGAAGCCGGATCCCCGCGGCGACCAGCTTCTCGTTGAATTTCGGGAGAATGCCAGTGGCGGCAAAGCGTCCCAATACCAGACCTTCCGGCGACACGCCTCGTTTTTCAAAGACGAAGATGTCCTGCAGCGTGACCACGTCGGTCTCAATGCCGGTCACCTCCGTGATGTTGATCACGCGCCGCGAACCATCGCTCATGCGCGCGGCCTGCACCAGGATGTGCACGGCGGAGGCGACCTGCTGGCGGATGGCCAAAAGTTGCATGTTGGCATTGGCCAGCGAGATCATCACCTCCAGCCGCGCGATGGCGTCCCGGGGGCTATTGGCGTGGATGGTGGTCAGCGATCCGTCGTGGCCTGTGTTCATGGCCTGCAGCATGTCCAGCGCTTCTTCGCCGCGGACCTCGCCGACGATAATGCGATCCGGCCGCATACGCAAGGTGTTGACGAGCAACTGCCGCTGACGCACCATGCCGTGGCCCTCCACGTTGGCCGGGCGGGTTTCGAGGCGCGCCACGTGAGGCTGCTTCAGTTGCAGCTCGGCCGCGTCCTCGATCGTCACGATACGCTCTTTGGGGGAGATAAATACCGACAGCGCATTGAGCAGGGTCGTCTTGCCCGACCCGGTGCCGCCGGACACGATGATGTTCAGCCGCGCTTTAACGGCAGCTTCGAGGAGCCGCATCATCCCAGGCGTCAGCGACAGCCTCTCAACCAGATCAGCAGGCAACAGCTTATCGGTGCCGAAGCGTCGGATCGAAAGCAGCGGTCCATCCACGGCCAGGGGAGGGATGATCGCGTTTACGCGCGAGCCGTCGCTAAGCCGCGCATCCACCATGGGATTCGATTCATCGACCCGGCGGCCGACTTGAGAAACGATCTTGTCGATGATGCGCAGCAGGTGGCTGTCGTCGTGAAAACGCACGCTGGTAGCTTCCAGGAGTCCGCCGCGCTCCACATAGACGTGTTTGTACCCATTCACCAGGATGTCCGAGATGGTGGGGTCCTGCAGCAAGGGTTCGAGCGGACCCAATCCGAATACCTCGTGCAGCACCTCTTCGCTGATTTGCAGTTTCTCCGCAGCGGTAAGCAGGGTTGGCTCGTTCTCCACGATCGACAGGACCGCCTGGCGCACCTCGGCGCGGATCCGGTCGTTGTCGATGCTGGCAAGCGTCTCCAGGTTGATCTGGTCCAGCAGCTTGCGATGCAGCGTGAACTTGAGCTCCTGGTACTCGGGCTTCAGGGTGGTTTTGCGGGAGGGATTACGCAGCAGCCGCTGTTCCCAGCTGGTGGCTTCCGGGGTCGCAGTTTCTGTACTCATGGCTTGGGTTTAGAAACCTCCACAGGTGTTTCGAGGAAAGGCTTGGGCATGACGGGAACCTGGCTTATGTTTGCGGCCGGCAAGGCCGTTTCGGGTGTCACGATGATGATCAACTCGGTTTTCGTCTTGGTCTCCTGGCGGCTTTTAAAGAGCGCGCCCAGCAGGGGGATATGCGCCAGGCCAGGCACCTGGGAAAGGTTCTCGGTGACCCGGTCGTCCAGCAAGCCACCGATGGCAAAGCTCTGACCTTCCCCGAGTTCGATATCGGTCTCTAAACGTCGCGTGGTCAGCGCCGGGACCGTGAAGCCGGAGAGATTGACACCATCCGCCGTGTCGAGCGATGAGACCTCCGGCTTGACGTGGAGCTTGATGGTGTGGTGAGGAGTGAGCTGAGGGGTGAACGAGAGGCGGATGCCGAACTCTTTGTATTGAATCGTGATGGCTCCGGCGACGGCTCCGCCCTGAGACACCGGTACGGGGAATTCGCCGCCGGCCAGGAAACTGGCTTCTTTGCCGCTGGTCGCCACCAGGTTGGGTTCGGCGAGAATCTGCAGAAGCCCGCGGGTCTCGAGATCTGTAATGACCACCCCGAGATTCAAGTCCGGGCGGAAGGCGAACACGTTGAGGATATCGGAGAGGTTGAACGTAGCGCCCTGACCGCTTCCAATGGCCTGGCCCAGTTGCGCCGAGCCGAACTGTCCGGTGCCGATCTGCCCCGCCGTGTTCAGGGCTCCGGTGGAGAGCAGGTTCACGCCGAATTCTTTCTCCGCCGAGCGAGTCAGTTCGGCAAACTTGACCCGTAGCAGGATCTGATTTTCCACTGGAGGCGGAGCGATCTGCAAGTTACTGACAGCCCCTTTTGCGGTGGCCGCGACCAGCGCCAAGGCGCGCTCGGCGACCGCCGTACTGCTGGCCTTCCCGACCAGCGCCATCGACTCGCGGGAGGCGCGCACGTCAATCTCCTCGTCCGGAAACGTCTCACGTAGCAGCCGGCGCATGGGCTCGAGGTTGGGCTCCACGGTCACGTCATAGCTTTTCCGTTTGCCCAGTTTCGACCAGATCACCACCGTCGCCCGGCCCAGTCCCTTGCCGTTGAGAAGGACTTCATGATTGCTGGCGGTAACCACATCCACGGCTTCCGGGGTACTGACAGCCACCCGCGAAATCCCGTCCGGGCAGTCGACCACGACCCCCCCGCCGAGTGGGAGAACCAAGTCGGTCACATCGGTCTCGGCGTGATCCGCTGCCCCGACGGGCCCGACTGTCCCTAATAGTATCAATGCAATAACCCAATTTCTCATTTCGACCCACCTGCACTAGGCTCAAAGGACTCGATGACCTTCTGATTTCCACGAATGACCACAATCCCCTCCAAAGGAACCTCCGGAAGTCGCGGCACCGCCGCTGCCGGAGCAGGAGCGCGTGGCGGTGTGGGAGCAGGCCGGTACTGCACTACCGGCGCCGGAGCCGTTGTCTGCTTTTCCAGGCCGTACAGTTCGCGCAACTCGCGGCCCGCCGTGGCGGCCACCTGCTGGTCGCTCGAGTTGCGCAAGATAAGTTGGATCTTGCCTTCGTTGTTGGCCAGCGTGAGAGCCTCGGCCTGTGCCGGAGTCACCAGCAGGGTCACCACCGGGGTGATGATGGACTGGCTTTTTGCATCCGCCTGTGTGGTCTGGCCCGCCGACAAAACGGTGATGTTCTGCAGCACCGTGGACGTCATCATTCCCTCGTGTCCGGGCGGAAGGCCGGTGACCAGCACGTCTACGCGCATACCCGGCAGCACGAACCCGGCAACGCCCACCACGTCATTGACTCGCACTGCGATGGCGCGCAGGCCCGGCGGAATCAGAGGCGCCAATCCGCCGCCGCTGCCGCGCGCGGCGATGCGCGCCTCCACAATGGGCTCCTCGGGCTGTATGGGGCTGATGACCGAGCGTTCCAGCACGTCCTCGATGCGCGAGAAGCCACCGTTTGGGAAGAAGCCTTCGGGCACGCCGGAAAGCTTCACAGAAACTGGTTTGATGACCGTTCCAATGGGCAACGGTGCGACTGCCACCACTACGGACTTTTGCGGCTGCGGGCCTCGCGACGGGCGGCCGCCGCTGCCCGCCACCCGGTAGAATGCGGCCGATACCAGAAATGCCCAGATCAGGCTGAGCCCCACCACGATCGCGAACCTACGGTCTATACGCATGTGTCATCCTCGTCCTAACAAAGCCAGCCAGGCGCCCAATACGATCGCCGGGGCATAAGGGATCGAACGGCGGCGGCGGTTCCACGCCAGGCAGGCCGCGGCGATCAGCGCGCCGATAGGCGCCGCCAGCAAGGCCGCCAGAAGAATTCCGGATGGCCCCAGGAGTGCGCCAAAGGCGGCCATGAGCTTTACGTCTCCGCCACCCATGGCTCCCAACCAATAGAAAACCAGAAACACCACAAACCCCAGGAGAGCTCCGGCCAGCGCCAGACCAAACCCAATCCAGCCGTGGCATATCCCGTGGTAGAGTAATCCCGCCAGCAGGGCAACCGCGTTGATCCAATTCGAGATCGCGTTCCGGCGAAGATCGTCGAAGGCCGCTGCACACCCGAGCGCGAGAGCTATTGCGAAGAGCACGTTCATCCGCCTACCACATGACATTCGGCTGTACTGCGGGTTTCCTTTAGCCCGGCGGCGCGGCGGACGAACAACCGTGCGATATGGTCGCGATACACCAGTTCCCAGTGCGGATCCCGCTCGAGCACGCTCCCGAGAGGCCAGTCGAACGGCAGGAGAGCGATGTCGAAATCATAGCGGGACAGGATCTCGGACCATTGTGGCGCAGCCGAGAGCAGCGCTTGGTAGTCGGCTCCCAGCGCCGGCCCGTAGAAATCGCTGCGGCCATCGAAGAACACACGCTGGCGTGGGTAGAGATGGAAGATCAGGTAGTCGGCCCACTGGTCGGATGTGAGCACGCGCGCGGGGGCCGTCAGGCGCGCCAGGTTGCGCGATACCGCCGCTACGGGAAAATGGGCTGCTGGGAAATCGGCGATACGCGACTGCGGCAGCGCCAGCCAGAGGGCCAACGCGCCCAGGACAGCAGCCCACCAACCCAGGCGGCGGGAGCGGCCGATTTCCTGTCCCGAATCCCAGAAGACTCGCGCCACACTGCCGGGCGACGAACGCTGGGACCAAGACGCCCACCACGAGGCACACTCGGAGGCGATCACGGGCGCCGCCACGACGGCATACAGAGGTACATGGCGCACTGAGCGCATTGCCGCCATGGCCCAGATCAGCACCAGCGCTCCTTCAAACCATTGGCGGCGCGCCATAGCCCGCGACGACAGCGCCACCCCCGCCAGCAGCAGAGCCGCAAACACCAGCATGTTCTCGTCCCGTATGCGGGGGGACTGGAATTCCTGGACATTATCCATAATCCAGGACGATCTTAAGTACGCGGCGATGTGCGCATGCAGGCGCCAGCCATAAGGGTTGGCCAGAGTGGCCACCGCACATGCCGCCGTGAGCGACGCGTAGCGGCGCACGGCAGGCCAGTTGCGCTCCGCTGCCGAGACCAAGGGCAGGATCGCCAAGGTGGCCAGCCAGGCCGCGAAACCACCGTGCAGGTTGGCCCACAGAGCGGAAAGCGGGGCCAAGACCCAGACCCACCGCGAGCGGCAGCGGCGATCCTCATCCAAAATCCAGAGCGCCAGGGGGAACAAAAGCAGCGAAAACAGGTGCGGCCGCGCCAGGTAGTGGATGGTAGACGCGCTGATCGCTCCCAGCGTCACACCCAAAGCAATCCACAACCCCACGCCGCGGCGCAGGAGCCAGCACAACAACAGCACGCCGGAAGCACAGAGTGCGACCACCGTGAACGCCGCTACCGCTTGCAAGCCACCCCGGACGTAGAAATGCGCAAAGACTACATCCGCCAGCCACTCCCAGGCGAACCAGGTCTGACCCGGCCGGGAAAAGGAGAACGGATCGTGTTGCGGCACGCTACCAGACTGCAGGATCAACTCGCCCGTGCGGATGTGCCAGCCCGCATCCCCGTCGAACAACAGGGCCTGCCACGCATCGGGGCGTCCAAACAACGCCAGCAGCAGGATGGCGAAGAACAGTTCCGGGAAGGAAGGCAAGCGAAACCTGCGAACCCAGGCGGCCGGACCGGTTGGCGGTTGTGCGGAAGGTTGCGGCATGGTCCCTGTGGAACTGATCGACTGAACGGGGAATCTCTTTAGCCATGTAGAACTAGACGTGAGAAGTCTGCTCGCTCAAGACAAGCCATCCTAAGGTTTTCGGGGTGCCTGGCCGATCTGGTAAGTGGATGCACTGATGAGCGCTCACGGCATGAGGAGTCAATGGAAATTGCTGATCGTCTGTCCCCATCCGGCGATGTCGCGGCAGATTCGGACAGCCGTTGGGGATCTGGGCCTGGAGGTATGCTTGCTCTCCGAGTACCCCCGCCCCGGAACCATCGCCGGTCAGTTGGCTCAGAACGAGTGCAACATCTGCTTTCTGGATGTGGCTTCGCATCAAGAACAAGCCCTCCAGTTGATCGCCGAAGCGGCGCCGCTGGTGCCGGTAGTGGTCTTGAACCCGCAAAACGATGCGGATTTAATCTTGCGCTGCCTCCGGCGCGGGGCATGCGAGTTTCTGTCCGACGCCAGCCCCGACCAGTTAACCGGTGTGCTGGAACGGTTGGGGCTCTTGCGCACGCCGATGGAACAGGCCAAGCCGGCGACGGTCTATTGCGTCGTGCCGGGAAAGGGCGGGTGCGGCGCCAGCACTTTGGCGACCCACCTGGCGATTGAGATTAAGAGGATCGGAAGTGGCCGCGTGTTGCTGGTGGATGCCGACAGCCTGATGGCCAGCGTTTCGTTTCTGTTGAAGCTGAAGTCCTTGTTCCACTTGGGCGATGCGGTGCGGGACTGCTTACGACTGGACGGGGACCTGTGGGGGCGGCTGGTGACCAAGTGTCACGGTGTCGATGTGTTGACCGCTCCGGAGAGTCCCGGTACGCGCGTCAACATCGACCGGCCCGCAGCCGTGGAATTGATCTGTTTCTGGCGGGAACACTATGATGCGGTCATCATCGACGTGGCCGGGGCATACGGCCCAGGCTGCGATCTGGCTTCGCTTTCGGATGAGATCCTGCTGGTCACGACCAACGAACTGGCGGCGTTACACGGGACCAAGCGGTCCATCGAGAACCTCGAGCAGAGCGGCGTAGCGCGGGGCCGGCTGAAACTGCTGGTGACCCGCTACACACCCTCCACCGGGCTCAAACGCGACGACGTCGAAACTGCCTTGAAGATGTCGCCCTACGCGCTGCTGGGCAACGACTACGCCGCCGTGCAGGACGCCATTCTGGAAGGCAAGCCGGTCGCTCCCGGCTCGCAGTTTGGCCGCAGCATTAATAGTCTAGCCGAGCATCTGCTGGGGAAGGAGAAGTCCGGCAAGAAACGTCCGTTGTTTGGCCTGCTTCCGGCGCGCAGTTAAGGATAAAGAACTCCTTAATTAGGTATTTAGCCGAATAGTGCTGGCCTGGCTTTCTTGATAAGTTTCAAGTACGGGAGCTTGCTCCTCCGGTATTTCGCAGATGAGAGACAAGAACAAGATCATTCGGAGATTCTGGAAGAATATACGAGCACAGGACATGGTGGAGTATGCTTTGGCCGCTGGGATGCTGGCGGTGGCGGCCGTAGGCGCCTTTCCGGTACTCAGTACCTCATTGAACAGCGCTTTTAGCAGGATCGGATCGTTCGTCACCGCAGCTATGGGCTCCTGAAAACGCCATGACCAATCAGTCCGGGGGTCGTCCCGGCACGTTCGTTCCGGGTGAAGAGGCCAAATCATCACTCGCCGGATAAGCAAAGGTGCGCTGGCCTTTTCAGAGTGCGCCAAAACAAGAAAGGGATGGAACAAAACATGAAGTGGATAAACAAACTACGCAATATCAGCAAGGATTCTCGCGGGCAGGACTTGGTCGAGTATGCCCTGGCGGCTGGTATGGTCGCGGTAGCAGCCGTAGCGGCTATGCCTGGCCTCACCACGACAGTGAACAACGTGTTCAGCAAGATCGGCTCGATTATTACTTCCAACGTCACGTAATCACTGCGAAACTCCGGGGCGCCGGGATGTCAGGCAATGGCCTGATCGACGGGCGACCCCAAGACTTTCTGTGCACAGAATAGGCCGCCTGGTCTACAGGCGGCCTGATTTTTCTGGCGCGTAAGCCGGCGGCCATCGCCCGCGGGAGCCATGTATACTGCCAGGATGCAGTCTGGCAGTGATCACTTTACCCGCAGGAGTCTGGCCCGGGTCGCGCTGACGGGCGCCACCGCAGCTCTATCGGCAAAGGCCCAGCGAGAGCAGGCAACTGCCGCCAACACTACCGACACCACGGGGTTGACCCGCCTGTTCGCAGATTTCATCGTCCAGACCCGTTATGGAGACCTGCCGCAGGATGTCGTCGATTTCGGTAAGAAGTCGATCCTCGACGGCCTCGGTCTGGCGCTGGTGGGCTCGCTGGCCAAGTCCGGCCAAATTACACGTGCATATCTGGAATCGCTGGGAGTGGTCCGCGGGAATGCGACCGTGGTAGGCTCGGCCCTGAAATCGCCGCCGCGGTTTGCCGCATTTGCCAACGGTATCGGCATTCATGCCGATGATTACGACGACACCCAGTTGTCGGCAGCGCCGGACCGCGTGTACGGATTGCTGACCCATCCGACGGCCCCCTGTCTATCGGCGGCTTTGGCAGTGGCGGAATCCCGCGGAATGTCGGGGCGAGACCTCATGCTCGCTTATCACGTCGGCGTGGAAGTGGAATCGAAGATAGCGGAGGCGATCGCGCCCCGGCACTACCAGGACGGCTTTCACTCGACCGGAACCTGCGGCACATTCGCGGGGGCGGCGGCGGCCATGAAGTTGTACGGCACCGACGCGCCGGCATGTGCGCGGGCGCTAAGTCTGGCCGCCAGCCAGTCGGCCGGCCTGCGTGAGAATTTCGGCACCATGACCAAACCGTTTCATGCGGGACGGGCCGCCGAGTCCGGGCTGGTGGCTGCCGACCTGGTGCGCATGGGCTGGACGGCCAGCGATCGTATTCTGGAATCGCCCACGGGCTTCTTCCATGCCGCGGGCGGCGGTTTCGATGCCGGCGCCATCCACCTGGGCCGGCCCTGGACGTTCTCATCGCCCGGCGTGTCGATCAAGCCCTTTCCTTCCGGTTCGCTCTCACACCCGGCCATGTCGGACTGATCCGCGCCAACCAGATCCGGGCAGACCAGGTCGAGCGGCTGGATGTCGGAACCAATCGGAACGTCCCCACCGCGCTGATCCATCACCGCCCGACCGATTCGCTCCAAGCCAAGTTCAGCATGGAATTCTGCATGGTCTCGCTGCTGCTGTATGGCAAAGCGGGCCTGAATGAGTTTACCGATGATGTGGTCCGGCGGCCGGAAGTTCTGGCGATGATCCAACGGGTACGGTTTGGCGTGCATCCGGAGGCGGAAAAGGCGGGTTACGACAAGATGACCAGCATTCTCGATCTGCACCTGAAGGACGGGCGCACGATTTCGGGCAGGGCCGATTTCGCCAAGGGCAGCCCGTCCGATCCCATGAGCTTCGACGAGGTCGCCGCCAAATTTCAGGACTGCGCACACTTCGCGCACTGGCCCAGCGCCAAGGCTGACGCCCTGGTCGAAAGCGTGCGTAAGCTGGAAGAGATTCCGGACGTTCAAACCGTCACCGCGCTGGTGAGCGCATGAAGAAGAGGATTGAGCGATGACCAAGAAATGGATTTGCGGCATTTTGCTGGCGGTAGCCCCCGTGTTCGCCCAGCTATCCCCGTCGGCCACGTGGGCAACCCACGCTGCGAACGACTACCAAGTATTTCCCAACCTGACCTACCTGGTGGCCACCAACTACGAAGCCAAGCTGGACATCTACGCGCGGCGCGGCGTGACCACTCCGCAGCCGACTGTGATCTACATGCACGGCGGCTTTTGGGTGGCCGGCAACAAGGAAGGTGCGCTGATGTCGCTCATGCCCTGGCTGGAGATGGGCTGGAACGTGGTGAATGTGGAGTACCGGCTGGGGCGCGTGGCCCTGGCGCCGGCCGCGGTGGAAGACTGCTTGTGCGCTCTCCGCTATTTGAACGCGCAGGCCAAGACCTACAACATCGACACGAATCGCCTGGTGGTGACCGGCGAATCGGCGGGAGGCCACCTGGCGCTGACCACCGGTATGATCCCGGAGAGCGCCGGGCTCGACCGGGAATGCGCAGGCGCACCGCTACCCAAGGTGGCCGCGATCGTCAACTGGTTCGGAATTGCGGATGTGGGGGACGTGATCGATGGTCCGAACCGCAGGAATGCGGCCGCACAATGGTTGGGCAGCTTGCCGAATCGGGATGAGATCGCGAAACGCGTGTCGCCCCTCACGTATATCCGCGCAGGTCTTCCACCCGTTTTGACGATTCATGGCGATGCCGATCCGACGGTGCCCTACCCGCAGGCGGTGCGGCTTCACGAGGCGCTTTCCAAGGCCGGGGTCCCGAATAAACTGCTGACCATCCCAGGAGGAAAACACGGCGGTTTTACGCCCGAAGAGCGGACCAAAATCTATGTCACGATCCGGGAATTCCTGGCTCAGAACGGGCTGGACCAAAGATAGTTAATCAAAGATAACATTGATTTCCCCGAGGCTTCTGAGGAATCCTGATGAGCATGGACGCTTTGCTAATCGGGCCGGCACTGGCACTCAGTTTTGCAGGAACCTTGTATGCGGGTAAGGCTTTGTTGACCGCATTTGTCTCTGTGTTGGAACATCGTAGCCGCCGGGTCGACTAACGGCGCCAAGCGTCGATCTAACCTCACTCCGCCTGCTGGCGGATCTCCTCCATCTTCCGCGTCTTCATCTCTGCTCGGATCCCGCTCCCGTTTTATTGTGAGACTCTGATGCTATGAGAAGCGGAATCCGTGCGCTCGAGCAGGCGCTGGTGAAGGATCCCACGCTATTAATCGCGCCGCTCATCGTTTTCGCGGTTGTTCTCGGGATCGGTTTTCTCTTCCGGCAGGTGCTCCTCCGCCTCCTGCGCGAGTGGAATTCCCGCGCCGCCAGCCGGCCGAAAGCCCTCCTGATCGACGCCCTGCGCGTGCCAACTCTATTTTGGCTCCTCATCCTGTCGGTTCACCTGGCGATTCAGTTTTCGGACCTCCCGCCCAAATTCACGGCATGGGCGCCGGAGGTCTTGCTCGTGCTGTTCATTCTCTCCTTGACGCTGATGTGCGTGCGCATTGCGGGAGACCTGGTGCACTTTTACGGGGATCAAATCCCGGGAGCCCTTCCGGTCAGCACCCTGACGCAGACGCTGGCGCAATTGGGAGTCGTGATCCTGGGATTTCTGATCATCCTGAACCAGCTCCATGTGTCGATCACGCCGATCCTGACGGCGTTGGGCGTCGGCGGTCTGGCAGTCGCGCTGGCGCTGCAGGATACCCTATCCAACCTCTTCGCGGGATTTTACGTCGCCGTGGCGGGACAGGTGCGGCTGGGCGATTACATCAAGCTGAATACAGGCGAGGAGGGCTACGTCACCGACATCAGTTGGCGTACGACGACCATTCGCACCCTGGGCTCCAGCCTGATCATTGTTCCGAACTCCAACCTGGCGAAAGCAGTCGTGACCAATTACCACCTGCCGGACAAGCGCATCTCGTCGCAGGTGCAGGCGAACGTGAACTACGATTCCGATCCCGACAAGGTCGAGCGAGTGCTGCTCGAGATCGGCACCGCGGCCGCACACGAAATTCCCGGTATGCTGGCCGACCCGACGCCCTCCGTCACATTCGATCCAGGTTTCGGCGAGTCTTCTCTCGGATTCACGCTCAACTACAATGTGTCCGAATTCTCTAACCAGTTCCCGGTAAGAAATGAGCTCCGGAGGCGCATCCTTCGCCGCTTCCGCGAGGAACATATCGATATGCCGGTTACGACGCGCAGGGTGTTGCTGCGGGAAGACGCCAGTCATGATTGACACTAATAAGGTAGCCGCCCTGGTTCGCAGCTTCTCCGACGCCGCCATCGGGGAGGGCGCCGGGGACGGGGAGGCGCTCAAGAGCTGCGAGTTGGCCGCGATGTTACTGGTCTCGACGCCGGCGCCGTTCTCGCGCCATCAATTTACTCCGGGTCACATCACCTGCACCGGCCTGGTGCTCGCTCCCGACGGCGTGCGCTTGCTGCTGGTCCACCACGGGCGCCTCAACCGCTGGCTGGCCCCGGGCGGGCACGTGGAACCGGAGGACGTCGAGATCTGGGATGGCGCCCGACGCGAAGTCATCGAAGAGACCGGCGTTCGGTTGGTTGCGGACGGAGTTCCCGTGCTGGCTGGAGCGGATGTGCACGGCATCCCGGCGAAAGGTCCGGAGCCGTACCACCTGCATCACGATCTGTTATTTGCATTTCGGGCGTCCGCGGACGAGTTTCGCCTGTCCGACGAGTCGCTCGCCATCGCCTGGTGCGCACCCGCCGACTTCGACCGTTACGCAGTGCCGGCCAACCTGCGCCGGGCATATGCCCGCGTGCGAGAATTGTCTTCGACAAGATGAAGACTTTCACTATCGCGGTGATCGCGGGCGACGGCGTGGGCCCCGAGGTCGTCCCGCAAGGCAAACGCATTCTAGAAGCGGTCGGGAAGAGACACAAAGTCACCTTCGCGTTTGAAGATTTCGACTGGGGCGCCGAGCACTATTTCCGCTGGGGCAGCATGATGCCGGCCGGCGCCATCGACCTGCTGCAGCCGTGCGATGCCATTTACCTGGGCGCGGTGGGGCATCCGCAGATTCCCGACCACATTACGCTCAACGGCTTGTTGCTGCCCATACGCCGCGTCTTCGATCAATACGCCAACATGCGGCCGGCGTATCTCTATCCGGGCGTTGACTCGCCGCTGGCGGGCCGCAAAGGCGGAGAGATCGATTTCGTTGTGGTGCGCGAGAACACGGAGGGCGAATACGCCCAGGTGGGCGGGTTCGTTTACCACCAACAGCCCGAAGAGGTCGCGATCCAGACGAGCGTGTTCACGCGGCGCGGCATCGAGCGCGTCGTGCGGTTTGCTTTCCAATTGGCGGTGAAACGCAATCAGAAGAAGAAGGTCACGTCGGTTACCAAGTCGAACGCGCAGAGCTACAGCATGGTTTTGTGGGACCGCACTTTTCAAGAAGTTGCAGCCCACTACCCCGACGTCGAGACCGAGTCACTGCTGGTGGACGCGGCTGCCATGAACTTTATCCGCCGCCCGCAGAGCTTTGACGTGGTGGTGGCGTCCAATCTGTTTGGCGATATCCTGAGCGATCTTTCGGCGGCGATCATCGGGAGCATGGGCCTCGCAGCCAGCGCCAATCTCGATCCGGAGCGGCGCTTCCCCTCCATGTTCGAGCCCGTGCACGGATCGGCCCCCGATATCGCAGGCAAAGGAATCGTGAATCCACTCGCGGCCATCCTCAGCGCGGCCATGATGCTGGAGCATCTGGAAATGACCGCGGCCGCGCGGGAGGTGGAGACCGCTGTGGCCGCGGTGCTGGCGGAGGGAAAGGTGCGCACACCCGATCTCGGCGGCAAGAGCAGCACGGAAGAAGTGGCCGGAGCCGTGCTGGAGAAACTGGCTTAGTGGAACAAACGGGGCGCCACGCGTTCCTGGTTGGGACGGGAATCCTGCTCAGCCGCCTGATGGGGTTGGTTCGGCAGAGCGTGTTCAATGCCTATTTTGGGCTGGGGGATGTCGCGGACGCTTTCCAGCAAGCCCTGCGGATTCCAAATTTCCTGCAGAACCTGTTCGGCGAGGGAGTGCTCTCGGCATCGTTCATTCCGGTTTATGCGCGCCTTCTGGCGGAACGTGACGAAGAAGAGGCCGGCCGCGTGGCCGGCGCCATCGCCGCCATACTGGCACTCACCACCTCATCGCTGGTTCTGCTGGGCGTGCTGGCTACACCATACCTGATCTTCGCAATCGCACCCGGCTTCCACGGCGCAAAACGAGAGCTCACCATTCGACTGGTGCGCATTCTGTTTCCGGGGGTGGGACTGTTGGTGCTCTCGGCGTGGTGCCTCGGAATATTGAACAGCCACCGGCGCTTCTTCCTCTCCTATACGGCGCCGGTGTTTTGGAACGTGGCAATGATCGGGACGCTCGTGGCATTCGGCGGACGTCCGCTGGATTCGCTGGCGGTGATGCTGGCGTGGGGTTCGGTGGCGGGCAGCGCATTGCAGTTCGGCGTGCAACTACCGGTGGTGCTGCGCCTGGCAAAGCGGCTGCGGGTCCGCCTGGACACCGGTGCCCCACGAGTGCGCGAAGTACTACGGAACTTTGGTCCGGTTTTCGTCAGCCGCGGCGTGGTGCAGATCAGCGCCTATGTCGATTCGCTGCTGGCCAGCCTGCTGGGGCGGAGCGCTGTCTCAGGGCTGACGAATGCGCAGACGCTGTACTTGCTGCCGGTGAGCCTGTTCGGGATGTCGATCTCCGCCGCCGAATTGCCGGCGATGTCGAGCGCGCTGGGAGACCAGGAGGAGATAGCCCGGCACCTGCGGGAGCGGCTGAATGCCGGCTTGCGGCGGATCGCTTTCTTCATCGTGCCTTCGGCCGTAGCGTTTCTGGCTCTCGGCGATGTGATCACCGCTGCGCTGTTCCAAAGGGGGCGCTTCAGTCATGACAACGTTTTGTATGTCTGGGGGATCCTCGCCGGGTCGGCGGTCGGGCTGCTGGCATCTACGCTGGGCCGGCTTTACTCCTCCACGTATTACGCGTTGCGGGACACGCGCACGCCCTTGCGATACGCCATAGTTCGTGTGGCGCTCACCTCCGCGCTTGGGTATCTCGCTGCGAAACCGCTGCCGGGCTGGATCGGAATTGAGCAGCGTTGGGGCGTGGCCGGCTTAACGGCCTCGGCGGGCGTGGCGGGATGGGTGGAGTTCGTGCTACTTCGGCGGACTTTGAACGCGCGCATCGGACAGACGGGCCTGGCCGGTATGCTCACGGCGAAGTTGTGGGTCTCAGCAGCGGCCGGGGCGGCAGTTGCGTGGGGCGTGAAATTAGCGATCGGCCGGCAGAACCCCGTGGTGGCGGGCATCGCAATCCTGATACCGTACGGACTGGTTTACTTCGCCGCCGCTTATGTGCTGCGCGTCGAGGAATGTGTGCAGCTGTTGCGGAGAGCTCTGCGCCTTACCCCTTCAGGTCCTTAAAGGCTTCTTCAATTTCTTTCTTGGCGGCGGGAGTGGGCACACTTAAAGGCAAGCGCGGTGGCCCGCCGTAGTAGCCGTTCAGGTCCATGGCGTGCTTCAGGCCGGGGATGCCGTATTTCGAACCGATGAGAGTGGCGGGACGGCTGATGCGATTCTGCCAGTCGCGCGCAGCTTCCTCTTCGCGCGTACGAAAGGCTTCCCAGATCGCGATGGCGGAGTACGGCGCAGCGTTGGCATAGGCTAGAATCCCGCCCGACGCACCCATCATCAGAGCAGGGAGCAGCACATGCGCGGAACCCACCAGCACTTGAAACCCTGGCCGTGCTTCCCGGACGATATGCATAATGCGTTCCACATTTCCCGAGCTGTCCTTGATGCCGATGATGTTGGGATGCTCGGAGAGCGCGGCTACCGCATCGCCCGAAAGATCCACGCCGGTTAGTTGGGGAAAGCTGTAAAGGAGTACCGGAATTTTGACCTGGTCGGCGACCGCACGAAAGAATAGCATCTGGGTTTCCATGCGAGTCATCTGATTCTTGAAGTAGTGGGGAGTGCGCACGAGGGCCGCATGGGCGCCCAACTCGGCGGCACGATTGGTAAGGCACACGGTTTCTCGCACGCTTTCCATGCCGGTGCCGAAGATCAGGAGTTTCTCAGGCGCAGCATGCTTAGCAACCTGCTCCCAAAGGGTACACTTTTCTTCCGCGGAGAGGAAGACGTCTTCGCCGGTCGATCCACAGACCAGATAGCCGGCCAGGCCGGTCCGGTTCCACTTCTCGACGTTGTGCTGGATTTTGGTGACGTACAGATTCCCGGCGTGATCGAAAGGCGTAGCCATCGCCGGGAAAATACCGTGTAGTTTCATCGCTGAATTTACACGATACCAGTTTCGGCGGGCTGGCCGGAGGGCTGTTCTAGCGGTTCTGGAGCCCCACCAGGGCGACTAATTCATCCAGGTGTTTCCGGGTGGCAGTTACCTGACCCGCCATGGCAGTCGCCACTTCTGCCGTGCGATGGGCATTGGCGGCGTTGTTCTGAGTAACTTTTTCGATACGGGAAATAGCCTGGCTGATGTGGCTCACGCCGCGCGCCTGTTCCTGACTGCTGGCTGCGATCTGGCTCACCATCTCGCTTCCGCTGCCGATCCGGGCCGAAACCTGATCGAACGAGTCGTGGGCTTGCGAGACCAGGCCAACCCCTCGGCCGACATCGGCAATCGTCTTTTCGATTATGTCGGCACTGTTGCGGGCAGCATCGGCTGCGCGATGCGCCAACCTCCGCACTTCATCGGCGACCACACTGAACCCGGCACCGGCCTCACCCGCACGCGCCGCTTCCACGGCGGCGTTCAGCGCCAGAATATTGGTGTGAAACGCAATCTCATCGATGCTCTTCAATACACCGGCAACCTGGTTGCTGGACTTGGAGACCAGGTCCATGGAGGTGGTGAGGTCGTTCATAGCCTGAGACGCACGGGTTACCGTGTCGCGGGCCTCTTGCATGAGGCCGTCCGCTTCGCCGGCGCGGCTGGCGTTCTGTTGAGCGGTGGCGGAGATCTCCTCCAGTGACGCCGAGGTCTCTTCGATGCAGGCGGCTTGCTCCTGCGCATCGTGCTGTACCGCGCGGCTGCACTCGGACATGTCCTCGGAGGCGTCGGCAGCCCCGTTAGCGGCCAACTGCACGCCGTCGATCACACGCAGTACGGGGCCGGTGATGGAACGGCGGATCGTGAGGCTCACGACCACCGCCGAGACGATGAGGGTACCGGCAAACAAAAGCAGAGCCGTCCATCGCTGTGTAGCGGAGCTTTTTCCGACCGCGCTCAACTGGTTCTGCAGATCCTTGGAGAGCAGTTCTTTGGCTTTGGCCAGTGACGTTTTGAGCTCGTCGGTGCGCGAGGCGATGCCGCGCATCTGCTCCTGGGCTTGCGCGTTCATATTGGCCGGATTCGCCAGGATCGACCCGTAGAGCGAGCGCGCGTCGGCCAGCAACTGACCGGTAGCAGAGCTCAATCGTTGCGCTTCCGCGGATCTCTCGGCGGAAAGGCCGGGGATGGCCGCGATCGTCTGGAGAGTCTCCACCGTCTTTTGGCCATCCGCGCCGGCGCGATCCAGGCCATCTTTGTCCTGGGTAATGACGGCATCACCAAAGCCCTTCACCATCCGTTCGAACGTCGTGCCAACTTCTTGACTGCGCTGGGCTGCCGGGAACAACGCCTCGGAAGTTTCCCGAAGCATGGTTTCCGTCCGACGCCCTTGAAACTGACCAAGCATTGTCGAAAGCACAAAACCGAGCACGAAGACGCCAATGCTCAACCAGATCTTAGCCGTAATGTTTAGTCGTTTCATGTTCCTTCTCTTACTTCACTTCGATAGCCTTTACACCTTCCGTGCTCGTTCCGGCGCCCACGTATCCGATCGCTCCTTTAGTCTTGGCCACGAAGGTGACCACCTCCGCATCGGATGCCAGTGTCTTCGGCATGGAACCCTTGCCGGTGAATACCAGGCTTCGGTAATACGTTTCCAGAGCGGCGTCTGTTTTGCCGAGGTACTGCTTCACGAAGGCCTCGTGGGTGGCGCCCGACTTCAACAGTACGGGTTCCACATGGCTGCCGTCGGACAACGAAGTCTTGGTCGCCAGAAAGACGCCTTTGAGTTCGTCGGCGGATACGGAAGAGGCGCCCACGCTGGCATTGGCGATTACCTTAATATCGGCCGCCCGGACGCTGACAGCCGTGAAGCTGCAAAGCGCTGCGGCGATGAAGAAATGCTGTAGATGTCTCATGGGGTTTTCCTTTCGCCTTTCCACAAGTTGAAGCCCGTCCGGACATTAAGCAGGTCCGTCTTCGGCGCGAGGTCCAGTGGATTATCTCGCCGGTAGAAACGGTCCGGATAGCAAGTGCCAGCCAAATCATCCAGAAAGTGGCCTTCAACTTTGACGTTCCGGTCCCTGTTCAGGTCGAAACGCGCGGTCGTAACCTTGTCGTACCGGTGGCGGTCCGGTGAACTCTGGCTCGGGGCTTCAACCTAGCCGGGGGTTGCGTTCATTGTCGCTTCACTCCTAATTCACAGCCCAAGTGGAAGACCCCGCGTAACGGCTGCTAAAGATCAATATCGGACGAAATCCGCAAGGCTTTAGAGGCTTAGATACATTGTGGGACTTGGAAATCAGAAAGAAACAAGCATGGTGGAATCAACCACACTCAAGGTGCAAAGAGTTTCAGATGTTGCCGAACCGCGGCAGTGGTTACGATCAAGATGGCGCGGGCCACCAGGAGGATCAGGACAAGGGGATTGGCAAAGAAGCGCGGAAAACCGATCAGAGGAGCGAAGCGAGACTCCCGACCCGGGCTGTTTGGGCCATGGAGCCGAAATCGCCGTTTCGCCTCTTCGGCAGTCAAGCCGGCCGGAGTGGCTTCGAGGAGTTTCAACAGGCTGCTGGACAGGCATTGCGGCAGAACGCAGGTGGTCTATGTCGCGTGTGTCGTGTGGTGTGTCGACTTCTCGTGGGCGTGTTTGGATGCCGCGTAAGCTTTCGCTGCATGGTCGAAAGCTTCGGCCGAGTGCTGGTTGGCCGCTTCGCGGTCTCCCTTTTCATCGTGTTCCGCGGCCCTGCGATGGCTCCGGGCGGCTGCCTCGTGAAGCTCCGCCGCGGCAACGTGTTCCTCTTTTGGCATGATCTTGCTCCTTGCACCTAATGACGAATGAGTTTTGAGGCGCGCTTTCGCGCTGCCTGCTTAGCCTTGATGGCAACGAACCGGGGGTCTTTGGCAATCATCTGCCTCACCTGGTCGCTAGGCTCTTGCCAGTCATGAATGAAATAGCCGGCTTGGTTCTTCGCCATGACTTCGGCGCGCAACTCTTTGAGGATCGCGATCAACTCCTCGGTATCCGATCGATCCTGCTCTACCTGCTTGGCGGCTACCGACTTCATGGCGTTCGCCACGCGATCGAAATCCTGACCGACCCGTTCCTTAATTTGTTCGGCCCAATCTATTTGATTGACCGTGCCGGTAAGTTCACTCGTGGCGGCGGCAGCGGGCGGCGCAGGGTTGGAGCCAACCCCTCCTTGAGCCGCTGCTCCGCCCTCGCTCTCCCATTCCCCAAGAGCGTCTGCCGTGAGCTCTTTCATGATGGCACCTCCGAGGAACAGAGTGATCTCGCTAAACCACCCTGCGTCCCTGCAGAATCCGGAACACCATCACGATCAATGCGACAGCCAGCAAGATGTGAATCAAGCCGCCCGCCGTATAGGAAGTAACCATTCCGAGAAGCCAAAAAACCAACAGAATCACACATAGAGTCCAAAGCATGCTTTTTCTCCTTTCGAACACATTTTTGCCGGCCAACGTGCAAACTGCCAATGCTGGCCGTGTTAAGGATGCCCGTGGCGCGTGAGGTCGTCCGCCACCCCCATATCGAGGGGCTGCTTCAAATGAAACGTCAGGAACGATTGGGCTAGAACCTTCGCTTTAGCATGGGTTAGGACTTGCTTGATGGCGCGTGTTAACTTAGCGCCGTCGACAGCGTCTCCGGTCCGCGCATTAGCTTTGAAGCCGTCGTGTCGTTCGCCACCCGTGCCACCACCCGCAACCGTGGTCACCGAATAACGCAGCCCGTTGACCTCAACCGATTCCAGATCGAGCGCCAGATACTCATCCGAATTATTCTTGACGATCAATTCCGCGTACGAGCCTCGGGGGATGGCAACATGTCCATTTTCATCCAAAACATCTTGATACACCGCGCCAGAAAACTCCCGGCCGTCACTCTTTTGAACGTCGATCGTCTCGTTGTTCCGCACGGAAATGCTGGTACCAGCGCCGACGGTTTTCATTTGGCTGTGCGCGACATCTCCCCCGTTTCCCACCGCTCCCGAAAGATCGAACTCGGCCCGGCAGCCGCGGTCCACCCAAACGCCGCCTGCATCGTAGCCCCAACTCGTTTGCCGGCAATCGAAGCCGCTGGTCTGGCGGATGAGCCGGACTCCGTGCCGCGTATCGGCCTTGCAATACTGGCGTTGTCCGTTGTCCGACGAGCAGGTGACCGTGTTAGGACTGGGCAGCCCTTCTTGCGCGTCCACCGGTTGGGTGGCGCACAACGTCCAGGCGACTCCAATCACTAGCGCGGCCGGCTGCCACATTCTGAGAGCCGACACCTTGCAGCTGCCGATAGGGCGCATATGCCGCTCTCCGTTCGCGAGTCTTCACGTATGGAGCCGGAAAGTGCTCATCTGGGACCACAGCCCCACGGACTGCAATACCCAGACCGCCACGACCACCACAACTACGACATTCAGAATCGTCTTGATGCTCTCGGCCATGGGGATATAGCGGTTAATCAGCCATAACACCACGCCAACGACGATTAACGGAATGATCAAATTTAGCAAAGGCATTTAGAAACTCCTCATCTCCCCGTGGGCAATCGTCTGCCCAATCGCAATCAGGCTGCTGAAAAAGTCACCCCAGCCCCCGCTCCCTAACGGTCACGGCTCGGTAACGGGTTGCAAACTCGTTGCTGCGTTTCTGAGCCGCGCGCGTCAGCAAGCGGGGGCTGGCCTTTTTCAGCGGCCTACTAGATGGTTAGGATCTTGTTGCCCCACAAGGGCCTGCAGGGTACGCCGTGATTGCAGGAGGCTCTGATTTGGCAAGTGCTCGAAGGGCAAGAAGATCGACCCGCAGCCGTCACATGACCGAATATGGTCAAAATTGAACTGCTATCCCCTTTCCAGGTGATAAAATCGTATTTGACCGCCATTCTCGGCTTCCCTGCCGCTTGGGAGTAGTATCCTGTCTCCCTGGCGGCTGGGGTTCCCCAGACCGTCGGGACCAAGGAAGAAGGCGTCATGCGTTCCACAGGCGTACAGCGGCAGGCCGGCTGGCTGGCTGCAAATGGCCCAAAAGAACTGGAACTGCTGTTCCGAACAGTTCTTTATCATCCCTCTCAACCCATTCTGATCACGGACAGCGACCGCACTTACCTGGATGCCAACTCCGGCGCCGGCAGGCTGCTCGGGCAGCCGAGAGATCAAATCATCGGGCGCAAGATTGATGACTTTGCAGAGCCGAGTTTCAGACCTCAGATTGAGCAGCTTTGGCGGGAATTTCTGGCGCGAGGAGAGCAAGAAGGCACGCTGCCTCTGCTGGGTCCGGATGGAAGCGTACACGAGGTTGACTACACCGCAAAGGGGAACGTCTTGCCCGTGCGGCATCTGTTCGTGCTGCATGACAAAACAGAAACGAAGGTTGAAGAAGACCCGGGCTCGTCATGGGTGAAGGACTTCGCGTTCTTATTGTTGGATCCGGATGGCAAGATCGTGGCCTGCTACGCCGGCGCAGAGCGTATTTACGGCTACAAGGACAAAGAGATTTGCGGCCAGCATGTGTCCTGTCTCTACCCAGGGGAAGACAGCCTCCGGATCGCGCTGCTTGCAGAACTAAAGAGGGCTGCGGCCGGGGGCCACTTCGGAAATGAAGACTGGCATTCGAGGAAGGACGGATCGCGATTTTGGGCGAATGTCCACACTGTTGCTCTCAAGGACGAAAACGGGGAGCTGCAGGGCTTTGCGAGAGTGGTCCGCGACTTTACCAAGCGGCATCGCGTGGATGAGACGTCGCGGCAGGCAGACGTGCGCTTCAAACGAACTCCGCCAGCACCAACCATCGCCGGGATCGTTTCGGGCGAGTTTGACGATGTTACCGAAGCGAGCAGCGCCTTTCTCAGAATGTTGGGCTACCAACATGATGATTTGGTTGGCGGTCAACTGCACTGGTCGGATCTCACCCCCGCGGAATACCTCCCTCTGGATGAACGGGCCCATGAAGAAGGGCTGCGGTACGGGGCATGCACGCCCTATGAAAAAGAATACATTCGCAAGGATGGCACTCGGGTTCGGGTGCTGGTTACGAATGCAGTGATAACCATCGCCCCGTTTCGATGGACGACTTTTGTCCAGGATCTTACGGAGCGCGAGCAGGCCGAGACGGTCGCAGGCGACATTGGCGGTGAGAATAACTTTGAAGAGATCGTGGGTAAGAGTGCGGCCTTAAAACGGGTCCTGGGGCAGGCTGAAGTCGTCGCACCGACGGACGCGACCGTCCTGCTGTTAGGTGAGACCGGCACGGGGAAGGAAATGGTGGCCCAGGCCATCCACCGGCTCAGTGCTCGCCGGAAGCGTCCTTTCATCACATTGAATTGTGCCGCGATCCCCACTGGCCTTCTGGAAAGCGAACTATTTGGCTACGAACGCGGCGCCTTCACGGGGGCGCTGGCGCAGAAGATCGGGCGCTTTGAGCTGGCCCACCAGGGTACCCTCTTTCTGGATGAAGTGGGAGACATCCCCCTGGAACTGCAACCCAAACTGTTGCGGGCCTTGCAGGAAAAGGAATTCGAAAGGCTGGGCGGCATCCGAACCATCCCGATTGATGTCCGTCTGATCGCGGCGACCAACCGCAATTTGAAGCAAATGATGGGGGACAAGCTCTTCCGCACCGATCTCTATTATCGGCTGAAGGTTTTCCCAATCACCATACCGCCGCTGCGCGACCGCCCCGAAGACATACCCCTCCTCGCCCGCTACTTCGCTCAAAAGTACGGCCAGGAAATGAATAAGAAGATAGAAACCATCCCTTCCGAGACGATTCGAGCCTTGGTGAGTTGGTCCTGGCCCGGTAACGTGCGGGAGCTCGAGAACTTCATGGAAAGGGCGGTAATCCTTTCGCGGGGCCCCAAACTTCGCGCGCCCCTGGGTGAGATACGGGCGGATGCGGCGGAAACTCCGAATAGTGCCACGCTCGAGCAAGTGGAACGGGAACACATCATCCGCATTCTCCGGCAGAACGGTGGGGTAGTGAGTACCACGGCCACTCGTCTCGGGTTGCCACGGACAACCTTAAACGCCATGATGCGCAAGCTGGGAATCTCTCGTAAGGATCTTTGAGGGAGTCTCCCGGTAGAAGGCAGCGTGAGTCCTGCATGAGAACGCGAATCATTGTGTTCACGGCTGCAACCGTGCTCTTTGCCCAAAGTGACGGGGGTTCTCTCGGCGGGCCTCCGAAATACTTAAACCTCTCAGACGCGCGACAGATCATTGGGCCGTCCATTGTAGCGACAGAGCGAAACTGGCAAGCGAGGGCCCGTTACGCGTACATGGAATTGGATGAGAGCCGGCGTCTGGATATGGATGGGCGGGTGAAATCGCAGGATGTTGATGTATCGAGAATCATTTCCGTGAACGGTGTTCCTTTCGAGCAGCTCGTGGAGCACAACGGGCGGCCTTTATCGGCCGAGGAACGGATGAAACAGGAAGAGAGGATCGAGAAGCAGAAGCGCGAAACGCCAGAGGAGCGGGCTGCGCGACTGGAGAAGGAACAGGAGAACCGGTCGTTTATCCGGGAAGTGCCCGCGGCCTTCGATTTCCAGCTCGTCGGCGAAGATGTGGTCAATGGCAGGCCGGCCTACGTGCTTCAGGCGACACCGCGCCCCGGCTATCAGGCCCACGGCAAGTACGGCAACATCTTTTCCAAGGTGGAGGGTAAGCTTTGGATCGACAAGCAGGACTTCGGGTGGGTCAAGGTCGACGGACAGGTGATCCAACCGATTTCGATGGGATTGTTCCTGGCCCGCGTGCTGCGCGGCTCGCATATCAAGATGGAACAGACGCGGGTCGCCGAAAGGACCTGGCTGCCGGAACGCATCGAAGTGCGAGCGAGCGCCAAAATCTTCTTCGTAAAGAGTCTGGTCATTGATAAGATCCTGACTTATTCGGATTACCGGCTGGCGCAAAGCGACGCGTTTGCGACAGCCCGGCAGTGAATCGTCGTCGGCGTCTTGTTTCCCCTCGATTGAGCAGATGCGGGTCTTGGGCATCAGATTGCACATCCGTTGGAGCGGAGGAAACAGATGAAGCCGAGCACGAAGGATCAAGTTACGGGCAGAGTTCACGAGGTCAAAGGCAAACTCAAACAGAAGGCAGGCCAGGTCACCAACCAGCCTGACTTACAGGCTGAAGGCCAATCCGAGAACCTGGCCGGCAAAATTCAAAAGAAGATTGGGCAAATCGAACAGGTCTTTGAAAAGTAAGCGAGGCGGAAAGTAGTCGGAGTTTGGCGCGAGCGCTGATCTCAAGGAAGAGAAGGATCTAAATGTTGATACTACTGATTGTCGTTTTATTGTTGGTTTTCGGCGTCGGTGGGTATTACGGCTATGCCGCTGGGGTTACCGAGGAGGTGCCGGAGTCGGGCTGGGCCCCGTGCTATTGATTCTCCTCATAGCCTACATGTTGGGGATTTTTCACTAAGAAGCACAGCGCGACGCTCGGCGGGGGCGCGTTGTGGCGGGCAGTCTTGTAACTGAGAAAAGGAGAATGAGTTATGGTTCTAAAACGAGTGATCGGATTGGTTTTCGCTGGCGCACTGGCCTTCAGCGCGATGGCAGCTGATATTGTGGTTCGTGTTAGACCACCCCATGTTCTAATCGAAAAGCGTGGGCCGCCGCCCAGCCGCGACCATGTGTGGATTTCCGGGTACCACCGTTGGGATGGCAACGCTTACGCCTGGAACGCGGGACGGTGGGAACAGCCTCCACGCCCTCATGCCCGCTGGGTAGCGCATCACTGGGTTCACCGACACGGCGGTTGGGTTTTAGTGGAAGGCCACTGGAGCTAGATCCGCTGAAACGCGATCCTCAGGTTGCGGCGGTTCCGAACAGTGCTCCAACACCCGCGGTGAGCGCCATGGCGAGAGCGCCCCAAAACGTGACGCGTATAGCGCCCAGCACCACGCCTGCGCCTCCAGCGCGCGCCGCCAGCCCTCCCAGAAGCGCCAGGAACAACAGCGAAGTTCCAGCGACCAAGGGGATCAGTACCGCCTCCGGGGCTATGGCGGTGACCAGGAGAGGCATGAAGGCTCCGACGGCGAAGCTGGCGGCCGACGCCAGCGCTGCCTGAATCGGACGCGCATGGACGGTTGCGGAGATGCCGAGTTCGTCGCGGGCATGCGCGCCTAACGCGTCATGGGCCATCAGTTGCTCGGCAACCTGTTTGGCGAGCTTAGGATCGAGCCCGCGAGAGACATAGATCGCCGCCAGTTCCTGGTGCTCGCCCGCGTTGTCTGTCTTCAGTTCCGCGCGTTCCAGCTTAAGGTCGGCCTGTTCGCTGTCCGCTTGCGAGTGCACGGACACGTACTCACCGGCTGCCATGGACATCGACCCGGCCACTAGGCCGGCGACCCCCGCCACCACGACGTTGCTGTGGTTCGCATGCGCGGCCGCGACACCGAGCACCAGACTCGCTGTCGAGAGGATTCCGTCGTTCGCACCCAGTACGGACGCGCGAAGCCAGCCCACCCGTCCGGTGCGGTGTCGTTCCGTTTGGCGTACAGGCATAGTAAGCTGGCGCGCCGGCCTGATTACCGGCGCATCCAGTCGCCTCTCTTCACCCCTTACTTAATCTCGATATTGAGAAGCGAGTTATCGGGGTGTGTATGGCGCCACTTGAAGTATTGCTGTTGCTGGGGCCGTTTCATTTTATTGAAATCACGATAATCCTGATGTTGCTCCTGGAGATAGGCGCGGTAGGCATGATCTTCGTTGCTGTTCCACGTATGGTAGTCCTTGCCGTCTCGATCGTAGTAGCGTTTGTCGTGCGGGTCAGCTTGCCCCACGACAGGGCCGACCATCATGGTGGTGCCCAATACCAACGCGCTCAAAATTAAGAACCGATGCATGTCGTTTTCCTCACCGGCGCCAATGCGCACCTTGCAGGCCGTTCGCCAAGATAATCCTTGCACACTACCTGCCGTTCCAAGTTTGACCTTATTTGGTCATATGACCACATAACGTTAAAAACAGGCGCATCCTCTTGTGTCTCCGATCCCGTCCACTCCAGCTTGAGGCTTCCACCGTTCGCGGCACCCGCTGGATTTATTCAGCGAGCCGGCCATCGTGGGAAGAGTTGGTGAGGTTCGTGCACTAACGACGAAGTCGCGAAGCGTCTGCGACAGAAAAGGCGAAACAAATGAAATTGGTTTTAGTAAGTGCTCTCGCCCTCACACCATTGCTCATCGCACCACTACTGGCCATGGACAAAGAAGAGGCCAAGCGGCTGGACGAATCTGCGGCCGTGTTCTCGGAAGTCATGTCAACACCGGACAAAGGCATTCCGCAGGATCTGCTCGAGAAGGCCCACTGCATCGTTATCGTTCCTGGACTCAAAACCGCGGCTTTTATATTCGGCGGCAAATATGGAAAAGGATACCTGAGCTGCCGGAACAAAGGCGGCGAGGGCTGGTCGGCGCCGGCCACCGTCCGCATTGAGGGCGGCAGTGTTGGCTTTCAGATCGGCGGGTCTGAGACGGACCTGATCATGTTGGTCATGAATCAAGGGGGTCGGGATAAACTGCTTTCCAGCAAATTCACTCTAGGCGCAGAAGGCTCTGTCGCTGCGGGTCCCGTAGGCCGCACGGCTACGGCGCAAACGGACGCGCAGCTCCACGCCGAGATTCTCTCTTGGTCGCGATCACAGGGATTGTTTGCGGGTCTCGCGCTGGAAGGTGCCACCTTGCGGCAGGATCTGGATGATAACGCCGTACTCTACGGCAGAAAACTGGAGAACCGGGAGATTGTGACCTCGGGCATTCGTGCACCCAGGGCTGCCGAGAGATTGCTCGACCTGCTGAACAAGTACTCGCCCCGCGAGCACGTTGTGTCCCAGCTAGATCGGTAAAACAACAAAGGAAACGAAAAGGTCTAAAAGATGAAAACGATCAGTGCGTTCCTAATGGCGTTCGGAGTTCTCTGGGCACAAGCGCCGCAGGCTCCGAACCCGACTCAGCAATCGAGTTCAGCTGAAAACGCGGCCCGAATAGCCGCCGGATCGGCACCCATATATCGAATTACCGTGGTAGCGCGGACCACCAAGGCCATCAACTACAATCACCGCAGCGGATCGACGATGATCGGTTTCCGCGGAACAGCGCTGATGCCTCAGGCCCGCGGCGATGCCAAGGTGGAGAGCAAGCAAGGCGTGATCAAGATCGATGCCGACATGCAGAAGCTCGATCCGGCAACTAAGTTCGGCCCCGAGTATCTGACCTATGTAATGTGGGCCGTCACTCCCGAAGGCCGCGCAACTAATGTCGGCGAAGTGCTCTTGAACGGCGGCAAGAGCAAGCTGGACGCCACGACCGAATTACAGTCATTCGGCTTGATTATTACGGCGGAACCCTATTTCGCCGTGACGCAACCGAGCGACGTCGTCGTCATGGAGAATTTCGTCCGGAAGGATACGACCGGCACGATCGAAGAACTGGATGCCAAGTACGAGCTGTTGTCGCGGGGCCAGTACACCTTGAATGTGAACCCGGCCGACATCACGCCGATACGGCTGGATGGGAAAGTGCCGCTGGAACTCTATGAAGCGCGCAACGCAGTCCAGATTGCCCGATGGACGGGAGCTCAGCAGTACGCTAACGAGACTTTCGGGAAAGCAGTGATTGGGCTGGAAAACGCTGAAGGCTACTTGAAGGGCAAGGCGGGCCGCAAACCGATTGGCACAGTGGCGCGAGAGGCCGTTCAGATGGCGGAAGATTCCCGAATCATCACGGTCAAAAAGATAGAAGAAGAGCAACTGGCCAATGAGCGCCAGGCTGGCGTGGATCGGGAAGCGCGCGCGGAGAGCGGACGGGTTGCCGCGCAATCGGAAACGGACCGTATCGCTCGAGACGCTGAAGGGGCACGCATCGCGGCCCAAGCGGAAACCGAGCGCGTAAGACGGGAGCATGACACGCAGCTCGCGGCGGCTCAGGTGGAAGCGGATCGTTTGAAGGGTGAAAGCGACGCTAGAATCGTTGCCGCTCAGGCACAAACCGACCGCGCCAGGCAAGAGAATGAAACGCTAGCCGCGACTGCCCAGGCACAAGCGGACCGCCTGAAACTGGAGAACGACGCGCAGCTTGCCACCGCTCAGGCCGAGACCGATCGCCTGACGCGCGAAAATGAGGCGCAACGAGTCACGGCCCAGGCCGACGCCGATCGCGCGACCAGCGAGAAGGCGCAAGGGGAGGCTGACAAGGCCCAGTTGCGAGCGCAACTATTACTGCAGTTCAACGCCATTCTGCAGACCCGCGACACCGCTCGCGGCTTGATCGTCAACATGTCGGATGTCCTCTTCGACACCGCCAAGTTCTCGTTGCGGCCGGCAGCGCGTGAGAAGTTGGCGAAGGTGGCCGGGATTCTCTTGGGGCACCCCAGCCTGCACATGCAAATAGAAGGCTACACCGACAGTGTGGGCACCGACGACTACAATCAGGTGCTCTCCGAACATCGCGCCACGTCCGTGCGCGATTACTTGACGGGAGCGGGAATTCCGTCGGATTCGATTACGGCCAAAGGCTTCGGAAAAACCCAGCCAGTGGCATCGAACGGCACCTCCGCCGGGCGCCAACAAAATCGCCGCGTGGAACTCGTCATCTCCGGCGAAATCATCGGTACGGACATCCGGCCATCGCCATTCCTGGCGGTCCGGTAATACGAGCGGACTTCTTTCCCGGGGCCGGCCACGTGATCGGCCCTGGGCCGAAGGAGTAGTCGCTCAGTCGTGCAGGACAACGTTCAGCAGGGAGCTATGCACTTCCAGTTCGCCGTTGTACTTGATGAAGCCGAGTTTGCGAAACCTGTTCATGAAAAAGCTGACCCGGGACCGCGTGGTTCCAACAATCTCGGCCAAAGTTTCCTGGCTCATTTTCGGAATCACCTTCTCGGGTCTGCCCTCTTTGCCGAAGTTCGCCAATAGCAAAAGCACCCGCGCCAGGCGTTTCTCGCTAGAGTTGAAAAGCTGATCTACCAGATCTTCTTCGATGCGAATGTTTCGCGAGAGCAGGTATTTCAGGAACAGTTCCGAAAAGGCGGGCTCGTCGTGGAGCACGCGGACCGCGTCCGCCTTCTCCAGTCGCATGATTGCGCATTCGGACATGGTGGTGGCCGTGGCCATACGCAGCTGTTGCCCTGCCAGACACCCTTCGCCAAAAAAGTCGCCGGCCCCTAGAAGTGCAACCACGGCTTCCTTGCCAATGTTCGAGACGACAGTGAGTTTGAGCTTACCCTTCTGAACGTAGAAGATAGCGTCCGCCGCGTCGGCTTGTGCAAAGACCACTTGGCCCTTCCGGTAGGCGGCGATTGTTTTCCCTTTGCCTGCCTTCGCTAAGAAGGCAGCCGGGTCAAAGGGACTACTCTTTTTGACGGTGCCGGTGCCCATACGCCGAATGGATGCGTTCACACATCAGTATAATATATCCCTGGCCTTGCGATCTAATCCAGGCTCCGGTCGGACCAACTCCTGAACCTGGTCGACAACCTGCGCCAGGATCGTGAGCAATCGATCGGGCCGTGTCCGTTCGAAACGCACCTTGGCCTTCTCCGGATCCCCACTAAACCCCAGACTCCGATTGACCAGCTTGATTTTCGGAAAGCGTTCGCGAATCACTTTGCACATTGTACGCGCTGGAGGAAAGGCGCAAGGCGGAGATGCAAATTACGTCGTCCTTTCTTCTCTCAATCAACGCCAGCTACTCCGTGGGGGAAGATGAACGATCGGATGTCTCAGGTCGAATCTCCTGATCGGCATGAAGACCGTGAAGATAAGGACGAGCGATCAGATGTCGACTGTTTCAGGATCGCGTTAAGATGAGAACCCCTTAGTTGGTTGTGTCAGCCCGGGGGGATCCGCCTCTATCGAGCACCGCATTTAAAGTTTCGCGATGGAGGAGGATACCTCGCCGCGAATAACTTAGGTAGCCTTGTTTCCGGAACCGATTCATATATTGAGTGATGATTTCGCGGGAGGTGCCAACGTAGCGCGACAACAGCTCGTGAGTAAACGGCATCATCCGGGTGAACCCGTCTTCCTCCGGGGTCCCCAAGCGCTCGGAGAAGTGGATGAGCGAGCGTGCCAGCCGCCGTTGGATGGTGTCGACCGAAAAGCTCGCGATCCGTTGAGTGAGCTGGGCGTTACGTTGTGCGAGGATCTGCAGCAACGCAATCGCAAGGCGCGGCCGTTTCATGACGAGGTCTTCCATATCGGAAATGGCCCAAGTCATCAACCTGGCCCTTTCGATAACCGTGGCCTCTTCGGTGCAGGGAGAAACACCCAGGAAAGCCGACTCGCCAAACAACTCATCTGGCCGCACGATTTCCAGCAACACCTCGCTGCCGTCGTCAGTGATCTGTGAGATTCCCACTTTGCCCGTGACCACTAGATAGAGACTACTTGAAGAAACGTCTCGATTGTAGATTACTTGACCTTTGCCATACTCCGTGGTGCTGGAAACTGGTAAGTGCGCTAATAAATCTTCACGCTGCGGATGCGCTTTTAGCGATGGGGTGCTGGATGCCATTGTCTTCTCCTCTTTGATTCGTGCTAGCCGCGAGTGAATTGCTTTGCACGGGCAATCATTGCAATCGATCATCCAGTTGGTGTTGGCGCAAGCGCCAGCCATGCTGGCTATCCATTAGGGTCAGCGAACAAGGACACGTAGGAAGTGTATTTTTCACGGACTTAGTGATTGGACCATTTTCGGCGGCATCGTGTCTGTTCAAAAGTGCTCACTTTGACGGCAGATCCGTGCAGGCGCTTTGGCACGCTTTTCCCGGCAAGTAATGAGATAATGGGCATGTCTCAAGAAAGCCGGCATCGAATGAACCACTCGGAATTTATAGAGCTGCACGAGAACTCCGCCCGTTCTCTACGCGCCTACTTCGCCGAGGCTGAGAAGACCTCCACCATGTTGGCGGGATGCGCCGCGGAGCCCCTAACTTTCATGGAGCGCTCTAGGCTGATGTCACAGGGCATTGCCGAGAATGACGCCCACCTGACTTACTTGGAAGCCAGGAATGTTCTTTTTGAAGCCGCGCGACTAGGCTACGGTTGTTCTAACTGAACTGTCTCTGGACAGAATCAGGCTAGAGTGAGGTGGCCACGAATGAAACGCGAATCAGTGGGTCGCGTTCACTCTTGCCTTGCACTGAGTCGCGTGGACCGGATCGACTCAAGCCGCAGGTAGCCCGCGGCAGCGCGGACTCGCACTGCTTCCTTTTTGTCTTCGAGCAGCGGCAACAGGTCCGACTCCAGGGCGGGGTCGTTTCTCAGGGCGATCGCATGGACCGCAGCCGCTCGCACCAACCAGTCTTTATCGGCCAGCGCATCTTGAAGCGCAGGCAGAACGTCGGGGTGTCTGTCCGTGCTGAGGAGGAGCGCTGTGGCGGCGCGCCCGGAAACGCTGGGATCGGAGAGGATTCCTTGCAGGGACGAAACACCGGTGCCCGCTCCCGGGACGGGTGCGAAGGCTGCACCCGTTTTTGCTGCAAACAGAAACATCGTCTTGGGCGTATGAAGCATCCTCAGCGCCTCCCGTTTCTGCTTGGTGATGAACCCGGATGAGGTCTTCGTATCGCCGCTGAGGACGGAAACCAACGCCTCCCGCCCAAGTGGCTCGTCGAGCGTCCAGAGCGCCTTTGCGGCAGCAAAACTAACCTCGGGCACATCACTGTCGAGCGCCTTCCGCAGGGCGGGGACGGTGCGCTCGCTTTTCAAATCGACCAGACTGGTGATCGTAGCCAGTCTAACCCCGACGTCTTTGTCATCCAGCATCGTTTCGAGCTCGGAAAGATATGGCTCTCGCGCGCTGACCAGGCCCAACGCCTGGACCGCCTGCTCTCGATTGTCCGGGTTCTTGTCCTTCAATGAGTCTTCGAGAAGACCGCGAGCCCGATCGTGGTTGGATACTGTAGCGAACTCAGTCGTCTGGCCGAAACAGACACCAAGAGACAGAGCGGGAATGATCACAAATAGTGGTCGCATAACCGTTGTCCTCAACTGACGACAACGGGCACTTTGCGGGCCGTTCGGCAGGATAAGGCCAGTGCAGGTCTTATTCAGGATTCCCGTGTTGGCCGCTGACGACCTGTGGTCAAGTGACGCTTTGCGGTCGGGACTGCGGCTTCCCTGGAAAACCGTGTCCGGAGCCGCTACCCTTGTGCACAGGGGGTCGGCCCATGACGCAGGAAAGCCACCGGCTGACATTCGGGACATTGATGAGGCTGTTCAGGCAGTCACTCGCCGCGTGGCTCAACGATAATGCGCCACGCCTCGGCGCTTCCCTCGCGTTTTACATACTGCTCTCGGTAACTCCTGCGATCATTATCATCGTCGCTGTGGCCGCGTTTGCCTATGGCCAGAAAGCTGCTCAAGGGCAACTCGCATGGCAAATCCGGGACTTCGTCGGAGCGGATGTGGCCCAGACCATTCAGGATCTGATCAAAGGGGCTGCCAAGCCGGGCGCGGGCGCGATTGCCACGATTTTCGGCCTGTCGACGCTGGCGTTCGGGGCGTCTTCCGTGTTTGTGGAGTTGCACGATGCACTCAACATGATCTGGGGCATTCCGCTCTACCCCGACCGCACAAAGACAGCCACGGCCATTCGGCTGGTAAGGGATCGGTTCTATTCATGCGCGATGGTGGTGGGCGCCGGTTTCCTGCTTCTGGGCTCCCTGATCTTTAGCACCTGGATCGCGGGCGTGGCGCCTCCTGCGCCGCGGGCTACGGTGTTCGTTCTTACTTTCTTTCTAGTCGCAGCACTGTTCGCGGTGGCTTACAAAACCGTTCCCGATGTCAGGTTGAGGTGGAGCGACGTAGTTCTTGGGGCCGCCATCACGTCGTTGCTTTTCATGCTCGGCAAGCAAGTGATCGCGCTATACTTCGCGAAAACGGACTTCAGGTCCACGTATGGTACCGCCGGTTCACCGCTGGTAGTGTTGCTATGGGTGTACTACTCAGCGCAGCTGTTTTATTGGGGGGCTGAATTCACCAAGGTGTATGCGAGGGCCTTGGGATCTAAATGCGAATCGGTGCGGGAAAGTTGAACCATGAAGGCTAACACGCCCACTCCGGACCGGCTCCAAGAAACGAATGCCTGCTGGCGCGCCACCGCTGCTGGAGCGGCCGCTGGCACTCGCGGATGTGAAACACATCCTGCTGGGACACTGCCGGAAGGACGAATGGATACCCCAATGACTCCACCTTCTTCAGTTAAGGACATCCCACTCCCGGCCGGCCTCACGAGCGATGAAGCCCGCCTCCGGCTCGAGAAGTTTGGTCCAAACGCTATTCCAGACACGGCCCTGCGACCATTGCGCATGGCGCTGGCCAAGTTCTGGGCGCCGGTTCCATGGATGCTTGAAGCTGCGATTGTGCTCGAGTTTGCCCTCGGCAAGTACGTGGAGGCCGCGATCATCGCGGTTCTGCTGGCCTTCAACGCGGCTCTCGGGTTTTTCCAGGAAGGACGCGCCCAGGCGACTCTGGCCGCGTTGAAGTCGCGGCTCGCGCTGAACGCGTCGGTCCGTCGCGACAATGCCTGGGCGACCGTACCTGCTGTCGGACTCGTGCCTGGCGATGTTGTGAAGCTATCGCTCGGCGCCGTGGTGGCCGCCGACGTGCGCCTGACTGATGGATCGGTGCTTCTAGACCAGTCCATGCTCACCGGAGAATCCGTTCCGATCGAAGCCGGCGCCGGGTTCGAAACCTATGCGGGAGCACTGGTGCGGCGCGGTGAAGCCGTGGCGGAGGTCACGGCGACCGGAGCGCGCACGAAGTTTGGGCGCACCGCGGAACTGGTCCGCACCGCGCACGTCGAAAGTTCCCAACAGAAGGCCGTCCTGCGCGTGGTGCGCAATCTCGCCATGTTTAATGGCGTCCTCATCGTGATCTTGGTGGGATATGCTTACGTTCTCAAGCTGCCGCCTGGCGAGATCATTCCCCTGGTGCTCACGGCGGTTCTGGCGTCGATCCCGGTCGCGCTTCCTGCCACCTTTACCCTTGCGGCGGCGCTTGGCGCGCGGGCTCTGGCACATTTAAACGTCCTTCCAACGCGGCTCTCCGCCGTGGATGAAGCGGCCAGCATCGAGGTCCTGTGCGCGGACAAGACCGGCACGCTGACCCAAAACGAACTGACGGTCACCGCCGTCCATCCCATGCCCGGCTTCGACGAACCGCACGTGTTGGGACTGGCTGCCCTGGCAAGTTCGGACGGCGGACAAGATCCGGTAGATGCGGCCATCCGGGCCGCCGCCGCGAAAAAAGCGGCCTCCGATCTGCCGAAGCTGATCAAGTTCGTTCCGTTCGATCCTGCAACGAAGATGTCGGAGGCGACTGCCACCGATCCGGGCGGCGCCACAGTGCGGGCAGTCAAAGGCGCCTTTGCCGCGGTTGCCGGATTGACGCAATCAGCTCCTGATGCATCCAAGACGGCGAGCGAGCTTGAGGCACAGGGCTTCCGCGTTCTGGCCGTCGCGGTGGGTTCGCCGGAGGCGATAAAGCTCGCCGGAATGATCGCCCTCAGCGATCCGCCTCGATCGGATTCGGCGGCGCTGATTACGGAGTTGCACACGTTGGGCGTTCGCACCGTAATGGTAACGGGCGATGCCCCGGCAACGGCATCGATCGTGGCTCGCGCGGTTGGCCTCGATGGAGCTGTCTGTCCCCCCGGGCCCATCCCCGACCGTGTACACGCCGAGGATTTCGCAGTTTTCGCCGGCGTCCTTCCTGAGGGAAAGTACGACCTCGTCAAGGCGTTCCAGAAAGGCGGCCACACCGTTGGTATGTGCGGCGACGGCGCCAACGACGCGCCCGCGCTGCGCCAGGCTCAGATGGGAATCGCGGTGTCCACTGCGACCGATGTTGCCAAGTCAGCAGCCGGCATCGTGCTGACCAAGCCCGGACTCGGCGGTATCGTCGCGTCGGTAAAAGAAGGACGCGTGACGTTTCAGCGCATCCTGACTTATGCGCTAAACTCGGTTACCAAGAAAACTGTGCAAGTACTCTTCCTGGCGGTGGGTCTGGTGATGACCGGGCATGCGATCCTCACTCCCATGTTGATGGTCATTGTAATGCTCACCGGCGACCTCCTCGGCATGTCCTTGGCGACCGACAACGTGCGACCGTCCCCGATGCCCAATGCCTGGCGAATCGGCGAACTGACGATCGCGGGTGTCTTCATGGGAATCTGCGAGTTGGCCTTTTGCACGGCCATCCTGGCCATCGCCAAATTCCGCCTGGGCTTTGGAATCGAGATGTTACAAACTGTGGCCTTCGTAGCCATCGTGTTCGGCAATCAAGCCACGACCTATACCAATCGTGAACGTCAGCGCATGGGATCCGCTCGCCCAAGCCGATGGCTCATTGGGTCGTCGGTAGTTGATGTGCTGATCGCCTCAACGCTGGCGATTTCCGGAATCGCCATGACTCCTCTGCCTATCTTCGTGGTGGTGGGTACACTCGTGTCCGCAGCGGTGTTTGCATTCATTGTCGACTTTGCCAAAGTCCCCGTGTTCCATCGCCTCAAGATCGCCTAGAAGGAGTCCGCGGGCGCTGGCTTTCCAACTCTTGCCTCATCGCGCCGCTGGAGGCTCCTGGTCGGTGGGAATTCCGACCAGGGATCGATAGAACGCGACGGCCCGGTTGATCGAGGAAGACTCGTGTCCCGCAGCCAGCCGGCTCGCGTTTCGTCCGGTTCGCACCATGCTGTAGTACTGCCAGACGTCGTCCCCTTCGCGATCCAGAAAGTAGATCGACTGCATTTCACCGGGATGAAAGAGTGTCACAAAAAGATAGCGCATGATGCTGACATTCTCCACTGCGAAGACAAGCCGGTTCGCCGAAACCTCTGCCATGCGCATTTGGTAGAGAGCTTTGCCAGAAAGGTTATCAGCCTGTTCAAAGTAGAGTACCCTTCCCTCTTTCATTTCATCGGGCGTAAAGTCCTCGCGACGTTGACTCTGCTGCGAGCCGGTTGAAGCGTAGGCGTTCACAATCAATGTTTGCCATTGCTGGTGAGTGGTGGACCAATAGCGCATGCCCTCGAGTCCTGAAATCGCCCCGATGCGGCGAAGCAGGCCCTCGGCGCCGGAGGTATAACGAAATCGCGCGACCATGGTTGTCAATGTCGAAAAGCCCGGCTCGGCCCAACCGGTGCAAGCCGGTGGTTTCCAATCGTGGCCGAAAACAGACTCGCTCCAAAACTTTGTGATGGGCGAATCATTCACACCAGGATAGGGCGGAACGGGTTCCTTTCCGCATGGCGGCTGCGGTCCGAATTGCGCATAGCCGTGCGCCTGGCAAAGCAGCATGGCCGATAATACGAACCGAACGCGGTGCCCGGTCCAAGTCCGGGCAAGCGTCTCATGGCGAGGATCTGTGCTCATCAGAAAGTCCCGGAATAGAGCCTTCGGTGGGCTAATTCGCCGAGTCCTTGGGGCGTGTGGCCTTGACACCAGATACAATTCCGAGACCCGCCAGCACGATAACCCCGACTGCTATCCAGTGAGTGGGCACATGCATGAGCTTGGCGCCATACGTCAGCCCGCCGATTACGATCAAATACCCCAGTATGTAAAGTCCGAATGACACGATTGATCTCCTCTCTCTCTTTGCTCCCTAAGGGATATTTCAGCTTATCGATCATTCCGAAACCGGCACGCCCGGCTTGACAGACACTTTAGATCCCGCCGCCGGAAGGTCCCGGTCTATGGCCTCCAGGTGATTGAGTTCGTCCTGCAGCCTTGCCCAGTCGCTTTCGTTCGATTTGGTAGCGATCGGAAGGCTGAGGTCCTGGTAAAAAGCGAGAATATCGCTCCTCAGGTCCTGCGGCATATCTGCGTAGTGGCCGTCCAACTTGTGCAGCAGTTTTGCGTACGCGGCGTCAGCCAGTTTGTATCCGCCTGCCTTTGTGGCGGCTCCCACATCGATATTGGTATTGGGCAGGTTCAGCCGGCCGCCACCCACGTCGGCGAGCAATTCGCGATATCGGTCGATCGACATGTTGAAGCTGGCCATGTACAGCTTTTCGGTCTCCGGTGTCAGCTTCTTAAATGCCATTGCCTTGAATGGGCCTACTCGGGGCACGATGCGGAAGAAGGTCGCCAGCATTCTGGACCGAATACCCGGTCGCTGGTAGGTGGCGCCCCAGTTCTTTTCGTAGCTGGAGCGAGACAGATTGTAGAGAAACTTTTTGCGGGTGATGCCGGGAGCATCCTTCATGATCTCCTGACTCTTGATTTGCCACGCGACTTTCGTCAGCGCCGGCAGGACTGTCCCGACCGCCCGCCGGTACGATCCGACCGTCAGATCCAGGTCGAAGAATATCTGCTCGATTCTCACTCCATACGTGTCCAGAAAGGCCCGCTCGAGCACCGGTTTTGCGACTTGAAAACCGATAAAGTCTTTGTAAGTAGCCGAAGCGTAATGGCTCTTGGCAGCCTGAAACACATCGAAACCAAACTCTGTCTTGGAGTGAGAGAAAGGATCATCCGCATACGTTATCGAGTCCCCGAATTTCAGGCGAAGCTTCGGGTAGAGCAGCGGCACCGTGACGTTGGTAGCCAGGCGGTGGCCATTGTTGTCGGCGGCGTAATGCGCCAGCGCTCCCAGCGCGAATGCATACTCGTCCAGATCCTGAGACTCGCGTATCATGTTGACAACGAAGTCGCCGCTCCGTACGTAGTGCGTCAAATCGCTGTAAAACTTGCTGCCGAAGGGATAGTATCCCAAGTCCTGGATGATGCACCCTCCGTAGGCGTATCCGTGCGCCGCCGCCAACTCGTCCCCGGTGGCAGTTGGAAATCGCTTGAGCAGTAGCGGTCGAATCGCGCTATCCCAGGTCGAATCGATGATGGCTTCATGGGTAAGGACAGAATAGGCCTGGGCGGTAGATGCAGGGAATAGAGCCAACAGCCCCAAAGCTGCGATAGGCGGCAGTCTCCACAGGCCCGAATTAGGAAACCCACGCCGGATCCACAAGACCATTACCTTCCCCGGACACAGGAGCACTTTGTGGCCCACCGGTATGCCTACTGGACAAAGCCAGCCATCGCGCGCATCACTTGCAAAACACCCTTGCTTAGAGCCCGTGTACGTCGGCGAATCAGGAAGAGATCAAGCCGAGGAACTGACCGAGTGAGGCCAGTTGACCAAATGTGGTCAAGTAGTGCGTAGCGGTACCAATGCTGGGGAACAGCCTCCAGACTCCGGCCCCTCCGACAGTTCCAGGCCCAATTTGCCTGGCGTGCGGCATCCAAGCAGTTAACGGCCGAATGTGTTCATGTACGCCACCAGGTCCGAAACCTCGTCGGGCGACAGGTGTGGCCAGGGCGTGCCCTTATTCTGCATCTGCTGATGCATGTCTCGTGCCGGCCCCCATCCGAGAGCGACCATGGAAAGCGCGGTGAACGTCTTCCCGCGGTGCGGGCTCTCCGGCTCTCCGTTCGCGGGGTTCCGGTGGCAGGAGACGCAGCCCTTGTTCTCGAAATCGCTCTGACCGCGGGGCACGTTCCCTTCCGGACCGAGGTATTGCAATTCCCACACGTATGCGATGACCTCTCTTATCTCGGCCGCGGACAGGGCTGGCAAGCTCTGCGGCAATGCACCGTGGTTCCACAGGCCGGCGCCGATATCCATCCAGGTCTTGTTCCGTAGGCGGGTTGCCAGGGAGAGCGGTCCCGTGTGGCACGCGCGGCAGTTCTCGTCAAACGCTTCCCTCCCGCGGGCGGCATCGGGAAGAGAGACCTCACGGTTGGGCGGTAGTCTTTGAATCAGCTGGACATAAGCCGTCAGATCGAGAAAATCCCGGCCGTTCAGCCGCTTCCACTCCTGATTCCGCGCCGCAAACTGCTCCTTCATCGTGGAGGCATGGTTCCACATCTGGTACACCAGCGTGACCGGGTCGTCCACACGCGCCCAGTCTCGAACCGGCTTGCCTGGCCCGGCGCCCGTTTCGCCCGCGGCGTGGCAGGCCCCACATCCCATGCTCTCGAATGCCTCTTTCCCCCGCCGGGTCTCCGCCGGCATTTCAAAGAACCGGAGGGAATAGAGGTAAACGAAGACGTCCTCCCAATCCGACTCGGAAGACAGGGAGCGGGCCATCCCCTGCGCGGAGATTTCGGCCCACATGGTGGGCGAATGATTCCACAGAACGCTAGCCAAGGCCGGGACAGTATAAGTGGGGGTTAAACTCGCACCCAAATCGGGAGCAATTCCCGAAGCTTCATGTCCCTCGCCCGCTCCATGAACGCTGTGACAGGCCAGACAGCTTTCATTCGCCAGTATCGCGGCCCCATGTTGGGCGTCGGCCGCCCACGCGCCAGCCGCGATGGCGAAGCAGAGCGGGAAACTCCACACAGTTCCACTCATGACGTCCTCCTGCAACCGGACGCCATAACTCAGGCACTTCGGACACCAAAACGCATACCGGCTCATCTGATTGGAAACAGAAGGGATTCGCCAGAAACCGGGGAGGCGTGCTGGAGTCCTGGGTCAAGCCGCCCAATGGCGCTGGTGGGTTGCGCACAGTGGGGTTCGTCCGGCTCGGGAGCGAGGTAAGGCGGATGCATCGCGACTGGTCGCACAACCTTCCGTATTCAGCGGCTATTTCTGGTTCTCGGTTACCGGATTCGTTGAAACCTGGGGAGCGGTGGAGGTCTGAGGCCTGCGGTTGTGGCCGCCAATTCGGCCGATCAGTGGCCCATCTGAAGATTCAATACAAGTCTTGTTGGGCACCGCGAGCACCCGCCAAGATTAGTGTGCACTTGTCGTTCCGTCCGAGCGGCCGTCCGAGCCCACGCTGCGGGATCTGGCAATGGGGGCATTTGGCCACTCGCCTTCACCTCGGAGTAACTGGCAGACTGAGAACCGATCCCGGCAATCCCATTTGGGGGGAGGCCTCTTTGCGCATGTCTTTGCGCATGTCTTTGCGCATTCAGATCCGTTCGCCGGAGCCCGTTGGCGGCGCGCTCCTCCACGAACCACCGGATCGAATCGATCCGCGCCCTTGGCCGGTGAGCGTTGTGAGAAGTTGCGGGGCGCAGCCCGTTGCAGTTTGCACGGAAATCTACGCGACAACCGGCTCCTTCGTCACAAGCGAGGGCGCAGGTTTGCCGTCCAGAACCGAATCGATGTTGTCTAAGGCAAGCATGCCCATTGCTAAACGCGTCTCCACTGTCGCGCTCCCCATGTGCGGCAACAGAAACGTGTTCTTGAGTGCAACATATCCAGGGTGAAGCTTCGGTTCACCTTCGAAGACGTCCAGCCCCGCTGCGGCGACTTGGCCACTTTTAAGGGCAGCAATGAGATCCTCGTCCACCACCATGCCACCACGAGCCGTGTTGATCAGGATCGCTCCGTGTGGCAGTAGATCGATTGTTTTCGAATTGATGAAATGATAAGTCTCCGGAGTCTCAGGCGCATGCAGGGTAAGAAACTCACTCACTCGAAGTAAGTCCGACGCACTGGAGTGAAATACCGCATCTTTCTCTAAAGCCGCGGGCAAGCGGGTTGGACTGAAATAGTGGATAGTCATCCCGAAACCCCTCGCACGTTGAGCAACAGCCCGGCCCACTCGTCCCATACCAAAAATGCCGAGAACTTTTCCGGTTAGCTGCCACCCCAACAACACTGGACTCGAAGGTTTCCATGTTCCTGTACGCACCATTTCCTGGCCTTCGTGCGCCCGCCGTGACGCACCCAGTATCAGCAACATCGCGATGTCTGCGGTGGCATCCGCGTTGATTCCCGGCGTGTACGCTATGGCGATCGTCCTATTCGCCGCAGCCTGGAGGTCGATATGGTCAATGCCGACCGAGTAGGTAGCGATAACCTTCACAGAGGCGGACACCCGCTTGAAGAAGTCGGAGTCTAACCGGTCGAGGGGTGTAATGAACAGCGCATCGGCTCCTGATGAGGCCTCGATCAATTCGTCACGGGTAAACGGCCTTTCGTGAGGATTACGGCGCGCATCGTAGTCTCGATCGATGCGCGCCTCGATCTCATCCATAAAGTGAGTTGTAACTACGAGCACTGGTTTATGCACAGACCTTCTCCGTTCTTGGCACAAAAACCTGCGCCGGACGTCAACAGGGTTCCTAGAACACGTGTTAATGGCTTCAAGATTGAACTCTTCTCCTCGTTTGCATGCCGGAACTGTCCGGGCACACACGTTTACCCCATCAGTCCGCAGCAAGTGCTCAGCTCGATATCGAGCCAGGATTCAGTCGGAGACCGGTTTCAAAGTATTACCCTCCGAATCCTGTGCGCGAGCCACGGCTCGCTCACCTGCGACGATCATTCCGCGACGGAATCTGGTTAAACCAGTCTTATATTGTGTTCGATCGTTTTTATGAGACTGTCCATTCTGCCGCTGAGCACCTGTTTCGCAGCGCTGAGCGTGTAGCCTTTCATGGCATGAAAAGGTACGTGCGACGGCATGGCGAGCGCATATGGGTCCACCACGACATCCACTACAACGGGACCGCTCTTGTGTGCGAGAGCTTCGGTTAGGCCATCGCTGACTGCGTCGGGATCCTCAATTCGAATCCCCCTTCGCGCCCATTGCTTCGGCCACCGCGGCGAAGTTCGGGTTCTTGAATCCCACTCCATAGGGAATGAAGCCGGCTTCCTGCTGCTCGATACTCACGAAGTCGAGCGACTCGTTGTTTAGTAGGATGTGGATCACAGGTGTCTTTCGTTCTACCTGAGTCAGCAGATCGCCCATCCCAAGCATCGTGAACCCGCCGTCGCCGCAGATTGCGATCGTTTGGCGGCCAGGATAGGCCGGTTGCGCGCCAAACGCGTTCGGCGCTGCGTTGGCCATGGAAGCCCAGGAGAACGATCCGAAGAGCCTCCGATTCTTGCCACCTTTGATGTGCCTCGCCAGCCACATTACCGCCGTGCCTGTGTCTGCGAAAAACATGGCGTCATCTGAGGCTAACTTACACAGCGTAGCGGCGAGGTATTCCGGACGTATTGGTTTGATGCCCGGTCCGTTGTCAACATAATGCTGTTTCAGTTCGGCGAAGGACTCCGTCTCGGCAACATATTTGCTCAAAAAGCGGTCGTCAGTCTTTTCCCGGACATTTTCCATTAGTGCTTGGAGGGTCGATTTGACGTCGCCGACGAGTCCAAGATCGAGCGGGGTTCGGCGGCCTATGTGTTTCGGATTCTGGTCGATCTGTACCTTCCTCACTTGCGCTCCTGGAAGGAATTCCGAAAATGGAAAATCGGTCCCAAGCATCAGAAGGAGATCGGCATGGTTGATCGCTCCATAAGCGCCGCCATAACCTAACAAACCCGTCAGTCCCACAGCGTAGGGATTGTCGTGCTCCAGCCATTGCTTACCTCGCAAGGCGTAGCCGACGGGTGCCTTCAATCTTGCGGCCAGCTCGATTTTCGGAATTCAACGATTGGATGAAGTTTCTGGATTCGCAGGAGCGCGAGACGATGACGCTGCGCTTTGTCGAGGAGTGGGAATACCACGAGATCGCTGCCGCTCAAGCGGTCCCTATCGGCACAGTTCAGTGGAGAGTATTCAATTCCAAGAAAAAGCTGGCGGCGTACTTGATCCCCGTCCAGGTTCTGGGTAAAAAGGCTGCCTGACAAGTGTGATGCATATATGACTATTCTTCTTCACGAGATCCGATCAAGAGCGCTGACGGATTACAGGTAGCGAGTGCCCGGTGGTGGGCTGCCCGGGCCGATTAGGGGGCTCGGTCCAGATTGCCCGTGGCATGGGTGAACATATCGTTATGTCGCGGCGGGCTGAAGTGTCTGCGCCAAGTCAATCACTTGGATTTTCTCTTCAGGGCCACGACGCAAATTCCGTCCCAGGTCTTCCGCTCCATCCCGGCCGGTGGGGAGTTCTTCATCGCTACGATTCCGACATTGCTCGAGTCGAGTTGGAAGTGGCTCTGGAGATATTGGCGGACCAGAATAGCGCGGATTCGAGAGAGCCTGAGTTGCTCCGCCGGCCGGGTGCCATTACAATAGCCCTCAATCACGATGGGACTCTCGAAAATAGAGTCGCCGTTTACCGTAAGCGCGCCATCCAGGAGCGCCTTGCCGCCAGCGGAGAGCTCTTCCTGGCCGTTCGAACCTGCCTGGAACAGTTCCGAGGTGGATAGCCAGGCGCGGTAGTTTGCAGGGCTGGTGAACGCCGCATCACGGCGATACTGTTCCGCCGAAATTCGATCCAGGTTGTAATAACCCCTTCTTCGGAAGAAGCCGCGAAGAAAGAAGTTGTGTTTCAACGCCTCGGTGCCGTCGGCAAGATTCAGGCTCGCGGCATTCGCGTTCATCAACGATTCTCTAATGTTCGTCCCGGGGGTGACACCTTGCCGGTCGGGTTGGACGATCTCGTAGACCATGTGTTGAGCTTGCTTGGCGGTGTCACTGAGGCTATCCACCACCGCGCTTATCTTTGGCGGCATCTGCTGCGAGTTTAGATCGGAAATCAGAGCGTCGGCTTGATGGGACGCATGGTCGAGACTGGCGGTCGCCTGCTGCATGTTCCTGAGGGACTCCCGGATCTGGCCCTCGACCGCTTCATCGCGCAGGAGCATACCGGCTGGGCCGCGGCCGGCCTTCAACCCAGCCAGGATTTCATCGACGCTGGAAGCCGAGGTGGAGACGGTCTGGCGGATCTGTTTCGCCAGTGCATCGTCCGTCAGAAGCATGCCCGCGGGTCCACGACCCTGCTTAAGACCAACGGCGATGTCATTAACGTTGGCCACCGTGGTGTTGACCGTGTCGAGCGTGCCACCGAGTTTGCCGCCGACTGAGCTCAACATGGTTTGGGCTTCGTTCAGCAGACCGGAGCCGCGAGTCAAGATCTCGGATAATTCGATTGGTTCCGTGCTTGGAATAGTCGCGAGGGCGGGCGCTGAAGCGGCGCGGCCGGTGCCGGGGCGAACCGCGAGGTAAGTGCCGCCGACGACGCCTTCCGTCTCGATCGTGACCATGGAATCGGTGCGCACCAGGCCGCGCAGCTTCTCACCGATCCTCCATCGGACACGAAAGCGGGACGACGGAGAATCCGGGACATTGATCGCCAGCACTTCCCCGGCATCCATTCCACCCACGCGAACCTTGGCGCCGTTTGACAGGCCGGCAAGATTGACGAACGCGGAGTAATATTCCATATGGCGGCCGAAAGCCTGCCGCCGGTCGCCAATCAGAAACATGCCGGCGCCAAAAAGCAGCAGGCCTGCGGCAACGAAGAGCCCCACACTCACATTTCGATTCTTCATTACTTGTTACTCCCGATCAATTTCCGTGCCACCTCATTCTCGCTGTGCTCCACTTCCGCGACCGTACCTTGGGCGATCAGCCTTCCGCGGTCGAGTACCACAAGTCGATCGGCTACGCGTTTGGCGCCATGCACATCATGGGTAACGACGATGAGGGTGGTCTTGTGCTCGGCCTTTTGCCTGAGCAACAACTCGTCGATCTCGGAGGCGGTGATCCGGTCCAAACCGCTGCTCGGCTCATCGGCCAACAAGATTTTGGGTTCGAGCACCAGGGCGCGAGCGAGTCCCGCGCGTTTGCGCATGCCGCCCGAAAGCTCCGAAGGCATTTTCGCCTTATCGCCGGCGAGACCAACCTGGCCCAGGACCCGGTCCACCACGTAATCGATCTCGCCTGGGGATTTTTTGGTCAGCCGGCTGAGGGGCAGCGCCAGGTTCTCATACAGCGTGAGGGAATCGAATAGCGCGGCATCTTGAAAAAGATATCCGATCTTGCGGCGCACGGTGGAAAGCCGCGGCGCTTCCAGTTGGGTCACTTCATCCTGATCGATCCAGATGCTTCCCTGGTCCGGTTTCAGGAGCGCGATGATGAGCTTCAGGGTTACGCTTTTGCCGGTGCCGCTACGGCCCAGGACGCAGACCGCTTCCCCCTCAGGTACACTCCACGATACATCGCTCAAAACGTGCTTTGCGCCAAAGGATTTTGAAACCCGATCGAACGCGACTGCCGGATGATGGCCATTCGTCATAGCGCGCTCTCCGGAAATATGAAAAAGATCAGCTTGATCAGGAACACGTCCAGCAGGATGATCATCAGCGACGAGACGACGACGCTGCTGGTGGCCGCCTTACCCACCCCCTGTGCGCCTTCATTGGTGGTGTAGCCGAAGAAGGAGGAGATGGTCCCGATGATGAAACCGAACACGCAGGTCTTTAGCGTCGGAGGCCAGAAATTCGCCCACTGGAAGTTTGAAAACGCCCGAAAAATATAGAGTTGGAGCGAGAGCCGTGAAGTTGCGAACTCTGAAAGAAAGCCTCCAGTGAGACCCGAAAAATCCATGAACAAGGTGAGGAGCGGGAGTGCCAGCGTGCAGGCGATGATGCGCGGGACGACGAGAAATTTGAAAGAGTCGATGGAAAGCGATTCCATGCCATCGATCTGTTCGGTAGCACGCATGTCGGCCAGGACTGCGCCGATGCCGGAACCCACACGGCCCGCCACCAATAATCCTGTGACCAGCGGCCCGATCTCGAGAAAGAACGCCAAAGCCTGCACGCCCGGAATGATGGCAGTGGCGCCGAACATAACCAGCGTGCTGCGCGTGTGCAGACTCATGACTGCACCCAGCGCGAAGCCGGAGGCAATCACGAGAGGAAGAGATTTCGACCCGATCTCGCCAAGCTGCCTAACGATCTGTCTGCCCTCGAATGGACGGCGGAACGAATCGATGGCGGCACGGAATCCGAAGAGACTCACCTTACCCGCGAGTTCGAACGTGTTAATCAAGTTGCAAGCCTCCAGCGCCGATTATGCGGCGAGCGACGCCGCGGTCCTTCAGCCATCCCGTGTCACTGTCTCGCGGTAGAGAGCAATGAAGTGGAGTCGTGGTTTCTCCCTCGTGTTTGTTTTTCTAAACGCCCGTTGCGGCGTTTGGCACGACGCGCTGCAGGGACGGAGCAGCCAGAGACATACCGCACCCGGTAGGAAGTGACGGGCACATCAAACCCGCACGCAGCGTTGAGGTTCCAGCGCCCTACATCGCGGAAGCGCATTGAGCAGCCGACACGCGCGATCTCTTCGGGCTGGGCACCGCTGGCATACACGGCGCAACGATGGATCCGGCGCTGACCCCGGTAATGCAATGAATGGGAACACGGTGCTGATCAAAGATCTTGAGGACACCGGCGTGAGCGATCCCGCGCGCGAAGCCGCTACCCAGCGCCAGGCCGATACGAATCGGAGACTTGGACATGACCGGTCCCGGGGTTTCTTCAACGACGACCAGCGCACGCTTTGGCACGTAGTTCCAACGACCGCTGACTCGACGGCCTGCTTTCGACTGCTAGCCCCGGTCCATTCGGTCCTCCTCCTTCCACCGGCGAAAATCTTCTACTTCGAAAGAGCTTGTGTCGGGCGTTCTTGTTGGGTAGTTCGGTTCGATGCCGTCAGTATTTCCATTCAAACAAGACTGCGGGAGTGCTGCTCTTTCGAGTAGAAGCGGCCGCCAAACAGACGTTTAGCGTTATCCCACCCGCTTATTGTTAGGTTAGGTCTGAGGTGGTGCGTGAATTCAGCCGAGTTGGCTCATCAATTCAATCTTTCAAATGCTCTGGGCTTTGAAGACGTATAGGGCGGACTGGTGCGCGCCGTGGTCAACACCCCTGCGGCGGAAGCCGAGATTTATTTGCATGGCGCTCATATAACTGGTTGGAAGCCGCGCGGACAACGGCCGGTCCTTTTTGTCAGTTCCAAGAGCTTATTCTCGACTGGTAAGGCGATTCGCGGCGGAATACCGATTATCTTTCCGTGGTTCGGCCCTCGCACGAATGGCAAATCCGGACCGGCTCATGGTTTCGCGCGCACCATGGAGTGGGCGCTTGAAGGCACACACCTGCGCGACGACGGCGACGTCGAGATCACCCTGGGCCTGGCACCAAATAGTTCGACTCGTGCTTTTGGCTACGCGGACTTTGCGCTGCGGTATCGTATCACGGTCGGCTCCACTCTGGGAATGGAGCTGGTAGTTCACAACTGCGGGAGTACGCCGCTTGTCTACGAGGAGGCGCTGCATACTTATTTCGCCGTCGGCGACATTCATCAAGCGTGGATCTCCGGCCTCGAAGGGACTCTTTTCATCGACAAGACTGATGGCTTTAAACGGAAAGAACTGGGTTTCGAGACCATACGGATTGCCCGCGAAACCGATCAGGTACACCTGAACACGCACGCGAACTGCGTGGTGCATGACCGGAAGTGGGATCGCCGCATCGTTGTCGAAAAAACTGGTTCCGACACTACGGTCATCTGGAATCCTTGGACTGAGAAGGCAAACGCCATGTCCGACATGGGGCCCGGCGAGTGGCAGAACATGATTTGCGTCGAATCAGCCAATGCGGCAGACAACGCCGTGCATCTCGCTGCCGGCGCGTCTCACAAGCTTACGACCCTAATTCGGTTGGATCAGTTCAACGATCAAGGTTGCTGAATGTTGGGCACCTACCGCTCTTATTGGTATCGAAATCGCACAACGGCACTCCTCATCGTTGAGTCACTCCCGCGCCGTCGCATAGTATGGACGCGGCGAACCTGAGCCGAAATTTCGCGGAGAACGTCGCGCAGGTTCAGATTCGATACGACGCGATTGGTCAGGTCGAGCAAGCTCCCTGCAACCTTACTCAACACCTTCAATTGATTGCACTTAAACTGCCGACAATACATCTATTTATTGGTGGAGGCGGGGGGAGTTGAACCAATCGGGCCCTCTGAGAACACACAAGTTACTGATTTCAGAGTTCCGCCGATTCCACGGATGCCACCATTTCCGCCCATGATGGCACGATTTGGCACGGTGGTCGATGCCTCATCGCGGGCCCTGGGGCTCCCAATCTCCCTTGTGTCCCTTAGTGCATCTGCCGAGGTTCGCCGTCGCCTTGCGCGGCACCGCCGGGCACTGGGGAGCCGTTGAGGCCTGAGGTTGTGGCCGCCGATTCGGCCGATCAGTGGTTACAGTACGTGGGGGGCGGTGCCGAAGTTTGGCCCGAGGAGGCAATCATGCAACACCTAGTTGCACAAATTCCCTGAGGTCATAATGTCCGGATCCTGGATTATCTCAAAGATCCAGTGGAGCGAGAATGGTACGTTCGGGCGACACTGCAGCACGGCTGACGCTGAAAGACGTGATCCTGCGATTTTCCGCCACGGCCGATAGACACGTTCGCCCGGACGAGGGCACAGGGCCTCTCCGCGCTTTTACGCGGTTGCAGATCAACTGTACAGTTCAGATAATTGAACTGAGGAGTAAATGTGCTACCCGGCAAGACTGAGAACCCCATCGTCGTTTCGGCGCTCAGCGCCCGCACCGGCTTCGGCAGGCTGTTGCGCAGGGTGGAAGACGAACACCTGTCTCTCGTCATCGAAAAGCGCGGCACACCCAAGGCGGTGTTGCTCAGCATCCGCGACTATGTGCGCCTGGCCGCGCCCGAGCCGGAAGTACTCCGGGTGATCGGCGAGGAATCGAAGCGCAAGGGAACGGACAAACTGACCTCGCGGCAGATCGACCAGGTCATCAAGGCTGCCCGCGCCAAATCCAAGCGCGGATGATCCCGCTCCGGCTGGTCATCGACACGAACCTCGTGGTCTCTGCGGCTCTGAAACCGGACGGCCTCCAGCGTACTGTTCTCCTTCTGGCGATCACCAAACCGGCTAGGCTTTATGTTTCCGAGGCCGTCATTGCCGAATACCGCGAAGTGCTCGCGCGCCCGGAACTCAAGATCCGCAAGGGCCTGCGTCAGCAAGTCCTGCAGCTCATTAGGAGCCATTCGCAGACCGTGACGCCCTCACGGCGGCTCCGGATCACCCGCGATCCCGACGACAATATCTTCCTGGAATGCGCCGATGGTGCTCGCGCCGACTACTTGGTGACCGGCAATGCGCGTCATTTTCCGAAATTCTGGAAGAAAACCAAGGTGATCACGTCACGCGAATTCCTTAGCATCGTGGTGCCGCACCTCCTCCCTTGGGCAACGCCCGATGGCAGGCTTCGGTGCCCGCGGAGGGGCGGTGTCTGACAGAGTACAAGGCAGGCTGAATGACTCAGCGGAGCGTTAGCCACTGATTCGCTTGATCAGCGCACGCACTGGCCCCGGCTCTGAGTTTTGTACAACTCGCAGCTAGATCAACAGGCATTTGTGTGCACGATGTGTGCCTTGGCGTTCCGGTTTTGAGGCACCCGAGAAGTCGGTTCCAGTTCTTGGCGGAGCCTGTGAGTTGTGTCACCGCCTACGAACGGCAGTCTCTTTCTACCGTGAGCGCGGTCTGGCAGAGGCATTTCGGCCGTATCCTTCAGGTTTCGCAGTCCCGCCCTCATTTCTTAATGAACTCTCTCGAATTGCGCTCTTGAGCACTGAACGGAGCCAAACCGTTCCTGGGTCCAGGTCTCGTGATCGGTGCCACTGCATCGACTCTTCCAACCGTGGAATCTCAAGGGGCGGAGTAATGAGCTTCAATGGTAAATATCGTTCGTAGAACCTCGCAAGCCTGCGATGTAGCGTTGCAATTCGCGAAGTGCCCACGAGAAGCTGAGGCACGAGGTTGAAGGCCGTCGTTACCACCTCAATTCTGCGCCGGTGGCCAAAGTGCTCCACGAACCACTCGTCAAAACTTGGAAGCTGCCGATCCCTCCCGAAGCGAACCACTACGTGTCCCAAGCTTAAATAGGTTTCCAGGGGAAGGCTGCGCTTGATCCGCGTATTGCCGGACCACGCCAGGCAGACGAACTCGTCGTCAAAGAGCGGTTCGGTTGGATGTCCCGGCGTCAAATATCGGGTAGGCATGATCGCCAGGTCGGTTTCGCCTCGCTCCAGCGGTCCCGCATCGCCGACTACATTCACCAGAAGTTCCAGAGTGATGCGGGGCGCCAGGTTCTGCAACCGGGGCAGGGCCTCGGTCATCACGACCGTCTGCACATAATCGGACATCATCACACGGAACTTCCGTTCCGATGTCGTGGGATCGAACGCGGGACTCTTATTCACGATCGTCTCGGCTTGCAGAAGAAAGGCCCTCACCGGTTCGATTAAGCCCTCGGCCAGCGGGGTAAGGGTCATCGTTCGTCCGACCTGCACCAGGAGAGGATCGTGGAAGGCTTCGCGCAAACGGGCCAGCGCGCCGCTGGTGGCGGATTGGCTCAAGTGCAGGCGCTCACCGGCCCGAGAAACGCTCTTCTCCGCGAAGAGGGCGTCCAGAGCCACCAGCAGGTTTAAGTCTAAGCCGCCGAAATCCATGTCGCCAATGAATCGGCCGCAACGATAGATCCGGCCGAACGGATCTATCATACAAGATCCTCGAGATGGAATCAGGATTCGGAAGTCAGAGACCGGGTGTCGCGGAATGCCCTTGCGGTTTCGGTTCGGCGGACGCGTCGGCGTGAATGTGAAGCAAAGTCCGAACCAACTGCGGCGTGCGGCAGCGCGCCATGCCGCACTCGGTGGCGATACCGAAATCGGGCACGTACCGGGCGGCGGCTTCGATGCGGTTCCGCGTGGCGTCGACGCCATCGCTATGAACCAGGCCCAGGAAGAGCTCGGTTTGAGGCGGGAGCGTCAGGTTGCGCAGTGGCTGAAAATAGGCGTCGTCATGCTGTAGAGCCCGTTCGATGTTCATCAGGCTTTCGAGGCATCCTCCCTGGACGTTGTCATTACCTACCTGGATCAAGGGCTGCGGCGTTATTGCCGAGTTCACGCCTTGTATACCGAACAGTACGATCTCCTCATTCGAAAGGGAACGGCTTTTCCCGGACGAAGGTCGGTGGCTTGGGAAGATCTGACGAAACTGTCCCTGTGCCTCTTGTCTCCGGACAGTCCCATCTTCGGTAAGACGGAATCGGAGATCCTGGCGGAGATTCTGACCAAGACTCCGCATATTGTTACCAACGCGATTTGGATGTTAATGGATCATGTCCGAACCGGAAAATGGGCGTCTGTGCTTCCGAGACCGGTCCGGATCATGGCGTCCGACGACCCGGAATTAGAAGCGATTCCGCTGCCGAATATCGGTAAGCCTGGTTCGGTGGCGATTGCGATTTCCAAACGAGGACCTGTGTCGCCGCTTGCGGAGGCCTTTTTCGAGATTGCGACCTCGAGCGAAACCTCGTCCAAGTTGCGGGCTGTCCTCGGAATGAAGGAGGGTCGGCCGGCCGCCGGCCGCTATGCCTTCGTTACTTGAACTCGAAAGCGGTCGCGGCAGGAGTCGATACGGCAACTCCAGTTCCCGATGACTGAACGTCTCCGCTGACCGCATAAAACCGGTTGCCGATCACCGCACCAGCTACACCGTGGCGCGGCGTCGCCATGGGCGGAAGGGTCGACCAGGTATTCGTGGCCGGGTCGTACGCCTCGAACACCCGGAAGGCGGTTTGTACGACGGGATCCTGCCACTCGCCGCCGACCACGTAGATCTTGCCGTTGCAAACCGCGGAGGCCACGGCACTCCTCGCCGTTGGCATGCGCGCGCCTGGCGGCTCCCAAATATCGGTCGACGGGTTGTAGATTTCCACGAGCGAAATGTCGGACGCAATCGAAATGAATGCGGCTCCAACACGCCCGCCGATCACGTAGATCTTCCCGTTGACGGTTCCGACGCCCATGTGGTTGCGCGGGGTTGGCATCGATGTGCGTGTGCGCCAGGTGTTGGCTTTGGGATCGTACTCCTCGACGGCTCCAACCACGTTCTGGCGCGTCGTGAAATTGATGTACGGCTCTTTGACGCCGGGCGCCGTGGTGGCACCGCCGATGACGTAGATCTTGCCGCCGGCCTCCGCGGCCACCGCTGCGCCGCGTTTGGTCGGCATCGGTGCTAGCGCCTTCCAGGAATCATTCTTGGGATCGTATTCCCAGGCGTTGTTGATCGGCACCCAACCCGCGGGAGCGGGAGGGTCGGGATAGACAAAGCCGCCGAATGCATAAATCTTGCCGTCATGTTCGCAAAACGCGACGTGGTGGGAGGGCAACGCCATGGGTTTCTTCTTGGTCCACTGATTCGTGGCTGGATCGTATTCGTATACCAGGCCTGCCGGATGCCAGAGCGGGATCAGGCCCGAAAAAACGTAGAGCTTGCCATTGGCGGCCTCGCCCATCACCTCCTCCCGTGGGTCAGGAAACGGCGCCAGGTCCACCCATTTGCCCTGTCCGCGCACCAATGGGGCGCATAGCGTGAGGAGAAGCAGTGCGAAGGATTTGAGGCTTGCGGTTCTGTTCATGGCGTTGCGTCGACGACGGATTTTTCCGGATTAATGAGGAAGGTCCAAATCAAGGCGCCCAGCAGCATGACGCCTGATGTAATGAAAAAGGGAATCATCCACGACCCTTTCCCGAAGTAGTACCCAAAAACCAGCGGCGTGAAGGATGCAGCCAGGGCCCCTGCCATATTCATGACGCCGGTTACGGTGCCGCTGAATTGACCACCGACATCCATAGGAACGGCCCAAGCAGGCCCGATGACGAATTCCAAGAAAAAAAATGATGTCGCCAGGAACAGCACCGATGCCCACGCACTCTCAGTTGTGGCGGCAGGTATTAGAAAAACGCCGGAAAGAAGAAATCCAGGCGCGGCAACAATGCTTCTTGCGAACCGGGCCTTACCCGTCTTTTTGAACATGAAATCGGACAGCGATCCGCCGACCAGATCCCCGGCCATCCCGGCAAAAAGTGGAATCGAGCCAATGACCCCGAGCGCCTGCAAGGTCATGTGCCGATGTTCGCGCAAGTACGTCGGATACCACGTCAGATAGAAGTTCGTTCCAAAGAAGAAACAGCAGTAACCGACCGCGATGAACCACATGTTTGACGAGCCAAGGATGCGTCGCCACGGCGCGGACTGTGGCGCGTCCGAGAGAGTTTTGATCGAGCCGTCTGGATCAAGCCCCCGGATCTGCGCCAGTTCAGCACGATTTACTTGCGCGTGCTCTTCGGGACGGTTCCGGTAGTAAATGGCAAAAGCTATGGACCAGACCAAGCCGAGCGATCCGAAGATGTAGAAAATCGTGCGCCAGCCAAAGGCCAGCATGATACTTCCTGCGACGAACGGTGTCACCGCCACCGCAAAACGGCTGAAGAAATGCGTCGTGCCCTGGATGCGTCCACGCTCCGATCTGGGAAACCAGAGTTGCATTCCTCGGCTGGCGACTGGAAAGGCCCCGGCTTCGCCCAGTCCGAGAAAAAATCTTGCGGCAAACAACGAGCCAAGCCCAAGCGCGGCTCCCGTCATCATGGCGGCGACCGACCACCAGGACATGATTGCCGTGAGGACTTTCTTCGGTCCGAACCGGTCCCCCAGCCATCCCGCCGGGATCTGTCCCAGCGCATACGACCAGGTAAAGGCGCTCAGCACCAGCGCCATGCTGTTCTTGCTTAATCCAAAAGCCTTCGCGATCTCGGGTTGAGCGACCGAGATATTGCTCCGGTCCATGTAACAGATGAGGTACATCAGGCTGATCAAAAACAAAATCAGCCAGCGCGTTTTGGTCGGCCCGGAGAGTGTTTGTCCCGCTGACGTGGTTGGCCCGGTAGCGGTCGTGGTTTTCGCCTTCAACACGTTGGTCTAAGCGAGCGATGGAATCTCGGCGTTTTCTTTGACCGTGATCTCAACCGGTTGCCCGCTCTCCGCGGAAAGGTCCGCAGCCTGGTACACCTGCATCACCATCCGGGCGTGCTCCGGAGTTACCAGCGGCTGACGTCCCGCAACAACACACTCCAGGAAATGAATGGTCTCTGCTGCCATCGGACCGGCATAGACGTGACCGACACTTTCTCCCGGCATCGAGGAGATCGGGAATTGGATGCCGTTCTGCATGGAGGTTATATAGACATCGCGATGGGTATCATCTACCATCACGGCGCCTTCCGTACCGACCATTTCAACCCAGCAGCTCGAGAAATTAGGATAGGCAGGCGGAAGCACCCACCCAGCGCCAATGGTAAACGCTGTGCCGTCGTCCATGGTGACTACGATCCACGCACAATCTGGGACGTTGTATTGCGGTCCCATAATCTTGCGAACTTCCTGCGCGTAGACACGGACCGGCTTCCGCGGGGCAAAGCACCACAAAACGAAGTCGATATCGTGCGTAGCCTCCATGGCCGCGGGCGATAGCTTCACGCGCCCACCAATTTTCTTGCCCAGGTTGCGCGTGATGTGGCGGCTCACTAAGGCGGTGACCGGTTGGCCGATGCTGCCATCATCAATCGACCGTTTGATGTAGGCGAACTTGGGGTTGAACCGCTGCGAATAGCCGATCGTGAAGAGCAGATTCTTCGAACGTGCCAGCGCGATCAGTTCATCGGCTTCCGCAAGGTCAAGGGCGATTGGCTTTTCCAGGAAAACATGCTTGCCGGCCCGCAGACTTTCCTTTGCGATCGGATAGTGGGTGGGCTCGGGGGTCGTAGAAATGAACACGGCATCGATGGTCTTGTTGTCGAGCAGAGTGCGATACTCCGCAGTCGCGGTAACAGGCTTGGTCAACTCCGAAACTTCTTTGAGCCGGTCGGGCTTGATCTCGGCAATGTGCAGATCTCCAACGAATGGGCTCTTTGCACACGCTTGCGCACGGATCCCTCCGCACCAGCCTGTGCCAATCACTGCGACGTTAATCATAAACGAGTTATCCCAGATGTTGTTTTCGTTGCCGTTCACTTTCCACCGGCAGGTTTCGACGGGTTCTTCAGGCTCGTATAAACGGCCTCTACAAACATCTCGGTGGTCCATGGGCCCGACGTTGCGCCGAAGCGATCATCATAATCCGCGGTCACTTTTGCCGCCTTGACCGTTTCCAGGCCGGCGCCGTTCTTGATGAGACTCTGCACTCGGTCGCGAATAATGACGAGCATATCCCTGTACTCGGCCATTTCCCACTCATCGCACAACCGTCCATGTCCCGGAATGATGAGCGTGCCTCCTTCTTCATCGTGCTGGTACACCGTCCTGTCGAGAATGTGGTTCAGAGCCTCAATTTCGCCCTGGATGCTGCCGCCGTTCTTTGTATCAATAGCTGGGTATGATGTTGTCGAGAAAATGTCTCCGGTGGCGATCACATCGGAGCGGCGAAAATGGACAATCGTATCGCTATCCGTAGTCGCGTTGGGTTCGTAGAAAATCTCCACTGCCTCGGCATTATGAAATTTTCGCCTCCGGCCCTGAATGAAGGTATCACTCGGCCAGCCTTCGGCCGGCTTTTTGAGAGCGAGCAAATGGTTCTGCACGTTCTGGTGGCCAATGATCGTGGCGCCGCGTCCGGCGTCGGCGAACTGGCCTGAGAAGAAAGATCCTTCCACGCTGGGGTCGCGACCGGCGGCGCGAAGTTTGACATTCCCACCAGTAAAATCCGGGCCGAAGTTTGTGTTCACGATGAACTGGATCGGCTTCTCAGTCAGTTTGCGGATGGCTGCGACCACTTTATCGGTAAGCTGGCCTGCTCCGCTGTTAACCACCAGTGGGGCTTGATCGCCAATCTGTACGGCGATGTTACCGCCGTCGCCCACCAGCATGTATAGGTTTCCTTGCACCGGCAGGACGTGAATCTCGCCGTCATGCGGGTTCGGGTCTACGGCGCGACTGGCGTGCGGCGGACCGGTGGAAGGCGTCAGCTCCGCTTTGGCGGCTGTCTCCATCGCTTGCGGGTCCTTGAATTTCGCCAGAATCTCCGGGTACATCGTCTCCGGGCCTCCCAACGTGGCGAGCAGCGGGATGTGCTTGCTGTCCGCGAACTCCCGCAGGAACGGATGTTGCCCCCATGTGTAGCTCTCCACCTGATCTTCGCGGCGGCCCAGAATCTGCTCGCCGTCGTCGCAAGCGTACTGCCATGCATCCGGCTCCTTCACATTGCGCCCCAGTGTGTACGTTCGGCTGAAGGGCTCGGCGAGATATACCGGATCGTTCACCACGGCCAGGTAGGTAATTCGGTCGGCATGCCGGATGAAGTGCTCGGTTACCGTGGCCTCGTCGCTTTGCGCAAGACCGTTCGATCGAATCCAGCCACGCTTCAGATGAGTGGTGGAAACCGTGAGCGTATTGCCTTCGTATTTGCCGGTGGAAAACCCCGCCCAGGTATGCTGCGCGTAAGCCGGCGGATGCGGACGATCGTCCATCCAGATCGTGCGCGTGCCTTCGCTGATCTGCCAGTAATGTTTGATCGCGATCAGGCCCTGCGTGAACGGGTCGCGCTCTTCCCAAAACCGCAGATTGCCGGGCTGATTGTAGGTGTACGGGATGGTGTAGCCCATGCACTGGTGCTGCCGTCCTTGGATACGGGCCGCGCTCCACGCCAACGCGTAGAGTCGGCCGGCCTCGTTCACCGGGATCCCGCCATACTCAACCAGCGAGCCGGAAGCGGTAATCAGGCCCGAGTCTTGACCCGGCTGCGGATACCAGGTGCCCGACATATCGATGCCCGCGGGTAGATTTGTGTGGCCGGAAAAGTCCAGGCCCTGGCCCCAAGCCACCATGGCCACCATGGCCACCAAGAGAAAAATGCACGGGAAGAGTTTCATCGCCATCTCCGATACGTTATCGTGCCGAACAGGCCGTCGGGTTCCAGCCCTTCGCGTCCGCCTGCTTGCGAAAATGCGAGGCGGTTAAGAACGGCTGTGCGAGATAGACCGGATCTTCCACTGTCGTGGTGACCACCAGGTAGGCGTCGCCATTGGGCTCGCTGACGCGATCGAAATACTCTGTCAGAGTCGCATTCGCGCTATGGGGAACACCGTTCTTTCGCAAATACCCGGGCTTGAGATGAGTGGTGATCACTTTCAGCGAACCAATGGGCGTCGTCCCGCGGCCCGCCGGCACTATCTCCCAAAGGGCGTTAGAAACGCCCTGCCAGTTGCCGCCCGCATCGCTCGCCGGGGCAAAGTGGAACGTGCGGGTCTGTTGGCCGGCGTCGGCTTCGATTTTCAGGGTCTGGTCGTCCTGCCAGGTGATGTGCAGTCGTCCGGGCACACGCATGAGGTTGGGAGCACCGTAGCTCTTGCACTGCTCTCCGGCAGCCTCGTCCTTGGCCGGGTCCCAGGCATCGGCGACTTTGCGGCCCTCCAGATTGAGTGCCACGCCGGTGTAGTCGCCTTTGGGCGGGGTCACCATGCGGAAGCGCCAGTCCTCCGTGACAACCGAAACCCAGTAGCCGGTGATGTCGTACAGCGCTGCTGCTTTGCCGGTCTTAGGCGGCTGCGGCGCTCCGGGGAACCCGCGGCCCTGGCTATAGACACTGCCGGCCGCAACCATCCCCAGGCTAACGGCAAGGGCCAGTGTTTTCGTGGCCAGCATCCGTGACATGCAACCTCTCTTATGAATCTTCCTTGGCAAACGCGTACCTTCTCGATGGCGATCTATTATCGTACTGCCGCGTTTGCGATCTGTACAATGGATTGTCTCGATTGAAGCTATCCATTGCTTCAATAGGTAGGCGCCCCGCCGCTCTTTCACCCAGTCGAGGAATCTATCGGCCTCTCCAATATGAATTATCCAAACAAACGATTTTACAGATTGTGGATTTCGTCATATAGTCCCTGCTGAGTTGCGACACGTCGAGTAGACCGGAGGGGAAGACGGACTCTCTTCGTGAATCGCGTGGGAGGGGTCTAAATGAAGTTAGCCATTCGCGCCGCTGCCTTGGTTTGCTTGTGTCTCCTGGTTGCCCCGGTGCTGTTCGCGCAGGAGGTAGCCCAGATTAGCGGTACCGTGACGGACCCGAGTGGCGCCGTGGTTCCGGGCGTCGAAGTAACAGCGATCCAAACGGACACCGGCGTCAAGAGAAGCATAGTCTCAGACGCGAACGGCTTCTACTTACTTCCGAACTTACCGCTTGGCCCCTATCGTCTGGAAGCCACCAAAATGGGTTTCAGCACGTACGTACAGACGGGAATCGTGCTGCAAGTCAGCAGTAGTCCCATCGTTCCGATCGCGCTGGGCGTCGGCAGTGTCAACGAGCAAGTCGTCGTGCAAGCGACGGCGTCCAACGTGGAAACGCGCAGCGCCGGCGTGGGCACTACCGTCATGGAATCCCAAGAGATTTTGGACCTGCCCCTCAACGGCCGCCAGGCGACCGACCTGATCCCGCTTTCCGGCTTGGCTGTTCAGACGGGGACGGCGCCCACGTACACCATGTACACAGGTGTAAACATCTCGGTCGCCGGGAGTACGAGTTGGAGCGTGCAATACAACCTCGATGGGGCTCCCAATGTGGACGCGTATGTGGGCACCAATATGCCGATCCCGTTTCCGGATGCGCTGCAGGAATTCCGTTTGTCCACCAGCGCGCAGGACCCCGCCACCGGGGGCCACTCCGGAGCGACCGTCGATGCCGTGACCAAGTCCGGCACCAACGGATTTCACGGTGATCTGTTCGAATTCTTCCGCAACTCCGACTTGAATGGCCGCGACTTCTTCGCGGCGGGGTCGGATGGGCTGAAGCGCAATCAGTTCGGCGGAGTTTTCGGCGGCCCGATCAAGAAAGACAAGCTTTTCTTTTTCCTTGGATACCAGGAAACCATGATCCGCCAGAACCTGGTGAATAACAGCGCCTACGTTCCCACGGCGCCGGAACTTACCGGGAACTTCTCGCAATACATTGCGGCTGGATGCCCGGGCGCTGGGGGCATCGCGAGTTCGTTTCTCTTCGCCCAGGGCCATCTCGTCCTGCCCCTAAGTCCCGCAGCGCTCAAAATATCGTCTTATCTCCCCCAGACCAGCGATCCCTGCGGGCACGTGCTGTATGGAATTCCGTTGCATCAGAACCAACTTCAGGCGCCCGCGCGGATCGATTATCAGATCAGCCCGAAACAAAGCTTCTTTGCGCGCTATATGGCCACCAGGATCGAAACTGCTCAACCTTACGACATATCTCGCAACGTGCTATCCACGAACGGCATCGGGCAGGACGATCTGGCGCAACAGTTCGCTCTGGGCGATACGTTCGTAGCCAGCCCGACGCTGATCAACTCAATCCGTCTTTCGGGAACGCGCGTGGGTGCAGCCACGCTCGGAGCGAATAGTTTCACGCCGCAGGACGTGGGGATGAACTTTTACAGCTACTACGGCTTTGTCCCCATTTTCATGACGGGAGCCGGGTTCAGCACCAATTTTCCGGCTAATTTCTCCGTCGGCACTGACACCGTCACCAGCTTCGGCGCCAACGACGACGTAACTTTGATCCGCGGTTCGCACCAGTTCAGTTTCGGCGCCCAAGTGTCACGCTCGCTGCTGAACGCGCACTCTTACGCCTGGTCGGAAGGCTTCTTCTTATTTGTGGGACTTACTGGCCTGGCGGGTTCCCCGCTGGTCGATTTTCTGACCGGAAATCCACTGCAGCTCCATCAAGCGAATCCGAACCCCGATAACCTGGCGCAGAACTATTTCGGGCTTTATGCGGCGGATAAGTGGAAGGCTACATCGCGGCTGACGTTGACTTACGGCGTGCGGTGGAATCCGTTTTTCCCGGCCGTATTCAAAAACGGAGACGACTACAATTTCAGCCTGACCAACTTCTATAACAACGAGCACAGCACGGTGATTCCCAGCGCGCCTCCGGGCCTGCTCTACCCAGGCGATCCTGGCTTCAACGACAAATCCGGCATGAACAATCAGTGGACGCACATCGAGCCGCGCTTCGGAATCGCCTGGGATCCCTTCGGCGACGGGAAAACCGCGATTCGCGCCGGCGGCGGCATCGCGTACGACTACATCCGCATGGACATTCACGAGAATACGTCTTCGGTCGCTCCGTTCCGCATTACCGTGGTCGAGAACAACCCCAACCCCGTGATCCCGGGTGGCCTGAGTCTCGACAATCCCTACGCCAACTTTCCCGGCGGTAACCCGTTTCCCTACAACTTCAATCCCCAGGTGTTTCCCAATCTCCCCTATCAAGGCTTTCTCCCCATCGACCCGAATCTCAAAACCACCGCGCAATATTCGTGGAATTTCGGAATCCAGCGGCAGATCACGCCCCGATTCTTTGTTTCCGGAACGTATGTGGGAACCGAGTTGGCCCACCTGTGGACCGGCGTGGATTTGAATCCGCCCATTATGCTGCCGGGAGTGCCGACCATTGCCAGTGCGTCCACACCCGCGCAATTTGCCGCGTGCGCGCAGCTCCAAGCCAACTGCTCGAGCAACGAAAACCAGCGGCGTCTGCTGGAGCTGACGAATCCTTCGGCCGGCGACATTTACGGCTCCATCACCGACCTCGATTCCAGCGGCACGCAGCACTATGACGGACTGTTGCTCAACACGCGTTGGCGCGCGGCGCAGAACGTGAACCTGCTGGCGAACTGGACGTGGTCGCATTGCATTGGTCTTCCGGCCAGCAACATTGCCAATCTGGAGGCTGTGTATCCGCACCAGCCGTATCAGAACAACGGCCCGCAAGACCGGCATCTGGATATGGGCGACTGCAACGGCAATTCGCTGGACATCCGACACATCGTGAACATCACAGCGGTGGTGAGTACGCCGCGGTTTTCCGGAACATGGGCGCGTCGCCTGGGTACCGGCTGGACCATCTCCACGATCGTCAACTGGCGCTCCGGTCCGCCGCTGACGACAGCGCTCGGCACCGATAACGCGTTGAACGGCTTTAACCCCTCGGGAAACAATCCGGTCCCGCAGCGCGCGAGTCAGGTACTGCCGAATGTCTACGCTACCAACGAAGGGCAATCCTGCTCGCCGGCGCCTTGCGTCAGCTACCTGAACTCCAACGCGGTGGTGTTTCCGGCCGCGGGAACGTACGGCAATATGGGCGTCGGAGACATTCGAGGCCCCAGCTTCTGGGAGTGGGACCAGGCCGTCAGTCGACAGTTCCCGATCCACGAGATGATCCACATGGAATTCCGTGCGGAAGCTTTCAACGTGACCAACTCCGTGCGGCTGGGGGCGCCGAACACCACGCTGGGCGGCACCTACGGCCAAATTACGAGCGACCAGCCGACCACGGGTTCGGGGCTTGGTGGAGGCGGGATCAGCGGGGGTACCGGCGCGAGAGTCATGCAATTCGCGGTGAAATTTGTGTTTTAATAGGCGGCGATGCGGACATCCGCAGTTCGCTGTACGAAACCTCGCGCCGTGCTTTTCTCAGCCGGCTGTCGGCCCTCGGCTGTGGCGCACTGCTTTCGCGCCGTAAGTCGATCGCACAACCCGTCGTCAATCCGCGGCGGATCGACGTCCATCATCACTTTACTCCGCCTTTGTACCTACAGTTTCTGAAAGCGCACAACCAGGGCGGCGGTGGGGTTCCCGGTGGAAGGGGCGGTCTGATCGGTGCGTACGCGGGTTGGACTCTAGCAGAAGACCTCGAAGATATGGATCGCAGCGGCACCGAGACCGCCATCCTTTCGATCACCACTCCCGGGTTTTACTTTGGTGAAAGAGACGAGGTGCGCAAGGTGGTCCGCGAGTCGAACGAATACGCCGCGAAGCTTCGTTCCGATCACAAAGGAAGGTTCGGCAGCTTTGCTGCTCTTCCGGCCACCGATACCGATGGCGCACTGCGCGAAATGGAGTACGTGCTCGACACCTTGAAGGCGGACAGAATCGGACTGTTCTCCAATTATGGGGACATCTGGCTTGGCGATGAAACGCTGAAACCGCTTCACCAAGAACTCAACCGCCGCAAGGCAGTGGTCTATGTTCATCCCATCGAGGGAAACTGCTGCCGGAATATCGTGAAGGACGTGACCGACACTGTAGTCGAATATGGCGCCGACACCACCCGAACCATCGCCAGCCTGATCTTCAGCGGAACCACCACGCGTTATCCCGAGATCACGTGGATCTTCTCGCATGCGGGCGGCATGATGCCGTTCGTGATCGAACGCTTCGTCTCCGGGGAGCATGGTGGAGATTGTTCCGGACATTCAGACCAAGGGACAAGGGACGATTCCGCCGGTCAAGGTCCCCAAGGGCGTTCTGTATGAATTAAGAAGGATGTATTATGACACGGCGCAGGCCACCAACCCTGTGGCCATGGACGCACTTCGCAAGGTGGTTCCGGTTTCGCAGATCGTATATGGAACCGACTATTGGTATCGCAGCGCGCGGGAGACCGCTCGCGGGCTAGTGACCAACCGCGTGTTCTAAGCGGAAGAGCTCCAGGCCATTAATCGCGGAAACGCGTCGCGGATTTTCCCGCGGTACCGCACCTAGCGCCGCTCAGGCCTAGGGCTCCTTGCGGCGGGCGATGTTCACCTCGGTGCACGCCGACATGACATCCAGGAACTTCTGATAACTGGCTTGGCCGAGCACGAACGGGTTCCGTCCACCGGTTTTGCGGTCCTTGAGTGCATCCAGCTTGGCCTGAATTGGATCCATCAGAGGGTGGTTCTGGAGTTCGACTGAGACCTTTGCCTTCTTAGTCTCTTCCTTAAAGTGAGCAACTGATTTGAGATAGGTCTGCAACCCGTCATCGGAGACGATCCCGGGAGTTAGAATCGTACCGGCATACATGGCCGCCATGTAGGTCTTGCCATGATCCTTGACTGGAAAAATGAACCCCATTGATCCGGGCGTGTGTCCCGGCACCGCAAAAGGCATGATCTGGAAATCTCCCAGAACGATCGGCTGGCCCTCCGCGATTACCTGGTCGTGTTTCGGCATAGGTGTCGGCGGCCCCTTTTTGCCTCCGCCCCGACCGGCTGGAGGGTGTTCCATCAGGTCCCAATCGGCAGCCGAGATGTAGATTTTCGAGCCGTAGTGCTCCTGAAAATAGGCGGTGCCGCCAAAATGATCGGCGTGACCGTGACCCACGACGATAATCTTCACCTTTGCCGGATCGAGACCGAGCTTCTGAAATCCCGGCAGGAGTTGGGTCTCGGTTTGATCGGGCGAGAGCGAGTCGATCATCAACCAGCCATCCGAGGTGCTGATGACGTACGCCACCGTTCCTTGATTGCCGATAACGTAAACGTTATCGAAGACCTTGGTGGGTTCGATCGGCGGATCGCTGGGGCTGTTGGGACGCGGCGCTTCGCAGAAGAAATGCTCCTCGCCCGCCCACATCGGACCGCCGGCCTTCTTGGCTTTCTCAATCAACGCCTTCACGGCCTCGGAATCCGGCTTGGCGGGAGACGCAGGCGCGGGCTGGCCGTGAACTACACTGGCGGCCGTGCAAATCGAAAGAAATAGAGTGGCGTTTCGGAGCATAGATCCTCGCTCGACGATTTTAGTGGATTACGCCGCCGGCCGGGTCGCGCACGCGTTTGTTAAAAAGCTCTACCTCATCGGCCGGTGCGCACAGGTCTTCCATCAGCCCTGTCCAGCCGTCCACGGTCTTGATCGCATCTTTGGTCAGTTTGCGGAATTTCTTCGGTTCGCTCACCCACGGCCGGGTGTAGACCTTTGGGTCGGTGATGGTCATCGACAGCTCGAGCACATCGTAAGCGCTGCGCCGATAACGTTCTTCAAGGACCATATCGACGCTATGCGGATATCCGAAATGATCGACCCACGTTCGCTCATCGACGCCCGTCGTAGTGACAACGAAGGTGTCTCCATCCCACCGGCCAACGGAGTAGCCCCACCAGCGGGGCTCATCGGGGTCCATCAAGGGCTTGCGGCCATCGGTCCAAATGGCGCGCGTTCCATATCCCCACTCGAATTGCTGGATGATCCGGTCGGGCAGGGCCAGCATTTCGAGCGGATCGGGATAGATCAGCGCGCGCGAAGGGCCCATGGGATTGCAGTGCTGATAGGGGTCTGTGTCGTTGGCCGGTGGGGCCGCGCGACGCCGCCCGATCGGCTCCTCCGGATGTGCGGCGGCATCGGCAGTTCCCAAGAGCCGGCCATAAGACGGCTTGTTGGCGTCGAACATCTTCCGGCCGAGCGGCGTCAAGGGCGGGACATCAGTGCCGAATCCGCGGTCGCCACAGTCGCGGCACGTACCGCCGCCACCATATCCGGCAGGAGACCCGTTGCGCGACCAGATGCCGGCGATATCGTGTTTGTCGTAAGGTTTATTGTCGTTCGCGGGGCTGTGCGCCAGAATGCCGCCGCGGCCACCCGGACCGCCCTGTGCCCGCACCATCGGCGCGAGCAGCAGGGCGCCGAAGAGCGTGACGCTCGCTGGAAGGAAGCTCGTCTTCATGGGCGATCGCTACTCCTTCTTCTGTTCCGGAGGGCCGCCAGCTGGCGGACCACCCTGAGGGACCTCGCCGGGACCGCCACCGGCTACGCCCAAGAGCACCTCGCCTTTGTCGTTGAGCAGTTTTAAAATCGCCCCGACCTGTGTGCCGGCCCGCGAGGGAGCGAGAGTGATTGTGACCTTCGTGCCCGCGGCCAACGCGGCTTCGGAGCGCTTCTTACCCCATCCGCTTTGCTGCAATTGTGAGGGATTGGGGTAGAACTCGGCGCTCCAGTGCACGACTCCGCCCTTATCGTCCGTGACATCGAAGAAGAGCTGCGGGTGCGGGTTGGCGTAGTGGAATTCGGTCACCGTTCCTTGTAAGGTGATGGGCTTCGATAGATCGTACGAGGCACCCGTTCCGTGGTGTGCCGCCGCCGGAATCGCAAGCGCGAGGAGCGCGCCGAAAACATGCCATTTAGAAACCATATATGTCCTTCCTAATGCGCCACGGCTTTGGCCGGAGCCAGCACGGCCGGGGCAGGCTTCGCAAATTTGCCGGCGTCGATAGCCACGCCGGTCTGATACTCATTTACTTGGTAGGTCGACTGTCCGTTGGTCCACGTCACGATCCAACGGAAAGGGCGCTTGACTCCATTGACGTCACGGTAGTCGGCGTAATCGATCTGAATCGGGTTGGTGCCAACAGCGGTGCTGGAGTATCGCACTTGCCGAATCAAGAGGCCGGTCTTTTGATCGAAAAACAGCTTCACGCGTGTTTTGCCGGAGCCGGTTCCTTCGATCACGTTGACGTCGCTGTCGCCGATGGTCGTGATCGGGAACCCCGCGCGCCACCGCGTGAGCGCCTCTTTGATCTGCGCCGGAAACCACAAATGTGCGTCGAGGTGTGCTCCATCCACTTCCGCGCCGGCTGCCAGGGGAAGGAGCGGCACGGGATTACCAGGCGATGCTACCCAACCGGCACTGCCATTGAAGACAGTCATGGCGTCCCCATTCTGCGTGTGGACCACCGTAGTCAACGCCGCTGGCGTCTTGGCGTAGAGTTCGAATGGCACCTTCTGGTGATAGCTGTCATACCCTTCGTATGTGCCCTTCGCGCTCAAGCTGGTGACGGCAGCAAGCCGCGACGAGCCCCCCACCGCCGCAACAAACTGATCTAGGATCTGGTCAGCAGAAGGGCTACTCACCGCTTGCGGCGGAATCTCGATTTCGTTGGGATCTTCTTCGGGCGTCCCATACTGAATCGCCAGGCTGGGAACGTCTTTGGGACGTTCGTTACCGTGATGACAGGAGTAGCAGGTGATGACACGCCGGCCGCCGAAATTGTTCTGGTTGATCGTGTTCACCATCTGGATCATGGTCCGCGCGATGCGCTTCCGAGGGACGTCCTCGGCGAATTTCTGCCAGTTCTCCAGGCTTTCCGGCACGTGGCAGTAAACGCAGTTCAAGCCGATCGAGGCAGAAAAGAAACCCATGGTCGCCATGAATTCGCTCACTGGAATTCCTTTGAGCACTTGAACGTTCTTGAAAACATCCTCCGCGAGCGGCTGTTTGTCGGGCGCGGAAGACTGACCGGCGAGAGTGGAACACCCGCCTGCCATTACGACGGCCACGATGCTTAGCGATCTTTTCTTCCAATTCATGGGTTCTGTCTTCCCACCGCGACGAACGCCAAAGCCAGTATATGATCGCAAACCCCATCCGCAAAATCGATTGTGGCGATTACTCGTATCTCTGCGGCAGATAGGGCATAGTGTAGAGACGGTTGTTCCGACGGCGGACGCCAGGCGCTGATGGCAGCACAGCACTATCCCCGTTATTTCGACGGGATCGTTTCGGGAGCGCCCGCGTTCCGCGTGAACACGCCGCGATTGGTTCGGCTTGGGAGACGATAACATTTCTCAGCATCGCACCGAAAAACGAGGCGGGCCGGCCGATTCTGAGTCGAGCCTTTTCCGACGCTGATCTGAAGCTGGTTGCTGATGGCGTACCTAAGAAATGCGATGCCCTCGATGGTCTGACCGACGGGTTGGTGATGAACACCCGCGCCCCCCGCTTCGATCCCGGACCGCTGCAGTGCGTAGGCGCTAAACAACCAAACTGCCTCAGTGGAGAGCAAGTAGCGGCTCTCGAAAAAGTAATCGGCGGCCCGAAGAACTCGCGTGGCCAAGCGATTTACTCAGACTGGACGTGGGACGCCGGCATCGCCTCGCCTCGCCTGCGTGGCGCGCGCTGAAACTAGGCACCTCTCCCACTGTGCAACCGAACTCCGTCGATGTCTTGCTGATGCTGAGCGGTCTGAAGGGCTACTTCATGGATCCATACGACAGAACCTCCGATCCGCTGAAGTTCGATTTTGACAAGGACACGCCGCGCGTGGACGACACGACCGGGCTGCAGGACCCTACATCGACGGATATCGGCACATTCATCGAACATGGCGACAAGTTCCTGCTGTACCACGGAATGTCCAATCCGTTTTTCTCAGCGCTCGACACGAACGCCTTGCGAACGACAACGGCGGGCTGGAAAAAACGATGAGCTTCGCGCGTTACTTCCCGGTGCCGGGCATGAATCATTGCCTCGGTGGACCGGCGCTGGACAATTTCGATGCTCTGGATGCGATCACGCAGTGGGTCGAGCAGGGAAAAGCGCCTGACAGCATACTTGCCAGTGGGGCGCAGTCCCCCATTGTGTCGGCCGCTCTGTGCGTGGCCCAGACACGCCAAATGCAACGGAATCGGGCCGCGCGACGACGCCGCGAGTTTCACCTGCAAAGAGTAACCGCGATCAGTGGGCGCTGCACTGCCAAGATTCCGCCGCGTTGGCCGGTCCTTTGGCGTACTTTGGATATTCGGGATAGGAGCACATCGGCAGGCTCCGGTCGCCCGCAGTGACTTCGATGGACTTGCCAGGAGCCGTTCCCTTCTCCACCCAATCCGTCAGCAGCGCGAGGCGGTCAAACGTGTTCGGGATCGGCCGCGCTTCCAGTTTTCTCCCTTCGCCATCGGTCGTGTAATTCGTGCCGGTGAGCCCATGCCCGGTCTGCGGCAGAACGTAGAGGCGCGCAAAACTATCAACTGTCGAGCGCCCCATCTTGTCGATAACTGCCTGGTAGAAGTCGAGCTGCGTTCCGGGCGAAGCGAGCGTATCGTTCGTGCCGATCGCAACGATCATTTTGCCGCCGCGGCGCGCGAACGCTGAAAAATCTGGATCGTCGGAATCCAAAATTGCTGAAAGTTCCTGCCAGCGCGCGCTGTACTGACCTCCTTCCAGATAGTCCAGAGCGTTCGCCTGAAGGTTCTGCATCAGGAAGCCTGTCACTCCCAGCACGCCAAGCCAGTTGTAAGACGCCGCGTTTTCGGCCGCGCCTTCCTGGCCGCGGAAACGTGCGTTTGCGATCAGGCCACTGCCGCTGGGATCGGTATTCGGCAGCCACATCCCGAACGTCTTCACACCGTTCGCGAGCGGCTTCGAGAACGGGTAGCGGCTGTAAACGAATTCGAGCGTGGAAATCTGGCCCTCGGTGAGACACGCATCCGCGCTTGTATCAGCCGGATTCGGGTCCACGTTCCCGGGGCAGCGCTTCCCAGCCCACGGATGACGGTTGGGCTGGCCTTGTTTCACATCGAAGATTTCGCGGCAAGCCATGTAGTTGTTGATGATGCCATCGACGAGGCCATCCAGCTTGTCGCACTGCCGCATGAATTCACCGCGAATGGCATTGACTTTCGCGGGGGGCACCCAGTTGGCCTGTGGCTTTTCCTGAATACGGATGAGCGCCGGCGCCAGCATCAGTGAGGAGAAGCCGACAATCGGCACATTGGCGGCGATGCCGTTATAGTCGTTGGGATAGCGCTCGGCGACGGTCAGCGCTTCCCGGCCGCCCTGCGAGGTACCAACGAAGTAGTTGAACTCCGGTTTGCCTCCGTACAATCTCTCGATCAGCACCATGGCGGCGTCGTGCGTCTTCTTCAGCTGCATGTAGCCGAGGTTCTTTATCGCCTCGTCGTTGAGGGCCCAATCGTCGGACGCTGGATCACCTCTGGCGGGGCCTCTCCCAAACCCGAAGCCTGCCTGATGACCCGAGTCGCTGCCATAAGTAACAAAGCCCTGTGACAGCGGAGCACCCGCCAGCATCGGGATCATGCCGTTCATGCCGCCGCCGCCCAGTTGCAACGCGCGCCCGTTCCACGTGAAAGGGAACGCCACCTGAAAGTTGATCGGCTTCGCGTTTGCCGCGCGATCCACAGGCGCCATCGAGCCGTTCACGCTGCAGTATGCCGGAAGATCCCTAGCTGCCGCGTTCCAGCGTGGCGCACTGAGCGTGATTACGGATACCGGCTCACCGATGGCGGAAACCGGGATACTGTCGCCAAGTTTTGCCGCCGTGCACTCCGCCTCGGTGATCGTCCGGTAGGTGGCCGGAGCCTGCGCTCCAGCGCCGCCCGACCACATCAGAGCGGATGAACCCGCCGCGACAAGGATCCACAGACGCGCGCGTTTCATAGAGCTAGTCGATCCCCTTTTTCTGGAGGTGCCATTTCGGATCCTGGCAAAGGCCGCAGTTCGCACCAAGGAACATCTTCCCGGCTTGCTGGTCGCCCTTGAGTTGCCACTGGAGCAGCGCGACCGCGACCTTGCCAAATTCGCCGCCATTCGGCTGATTGTAAGTGCCGCCATGCCCGACGCCGTCCTTGTAAGCGCGGAACGCGGGCACTTTGGTAATACGCCGAAAGTCGTCATTTACGTTCTCAAAGGCGATGTCTGTGGAATCGCCCGAGATGTAGAAGATCGGCGAATGAAGTTTCTGCAGCTGTTCCTTGGGCACGTTTTCCACGAGCCCGCCCGCGCCATTCGGGGGAGTAGTGAAAAGTCCGCCGCTCCAGTTTCCAATCATCGTAATGCGAGGATCTTCAGCCACCGCCAGCGCCTGAATGCCGCCGCAAGAGTGGCCCATCACCGCGACCTTCGTCGTGTCAATCTTCTGGTAGTACCGGCTGTCGCTGCGGCCGTTCTCGGCAATGGCCCAGTTGATCGCGTCGATCAACTGCGTTGACTTGGTCGCTGGACCCGTCGGCGCACCCTGCCTCCCGGCTCCTGGCGCCGCGGCTGCACTACCTTGTCTGCCGGCAATGGGCGCCCGCGGCGGCCCGGTGGCGATCACAAGGAATCCGTGTGAGGCGATTTCAGTAAGATAGTCCCGGTAGGCCGCACCGTTGTTGACGCAGGCGCCATTGCCCCACGCAACGATCGGGAGTTTCTCTCCCCGCAATGCCGCGAGGTCTTTCGGCCGGTAGACCGTGTGGGTCGGCAGGCCCGGATCCTGCTCCATGACGGCCGGCAACGGGCCTGTCCCCTCCTGGCCCCACGCGCAGGCGGTAATGCAAGCTAAGGCGAATAGTGTTTTCATCATGTCAACTCGATATCAGAAGCGAAGTGTGAGGGCAAACTGAATTTGACGCGCAGTGCTCACAGTGTTGGTAATCTGTCCGGCTGTCGGGTTGGGAATTCCATTACCGTTCGGGTCGATGCCGGAGAACAGTACCTGCCCGGCAGGCCACGCCAGAACAGCCCCGCTGGAATCCATGACGACACCGGAACTGGTGCCCGTGCCAACCTGGGCGACGAGCCTTTCGGAGAAAAAACCCGCCGCAAAGAACGCGAGTACAAACAATGCTCTGCACCCAATCGCGCGCATCCCGCTCACCTCACCGGGTGATCTTCTCGCATTTGACCGGGTGTGTCAATACGGCATTCGAAAGACGCCTATACTGAATTGGTATAGGTAAAACGATGCCGGAAAGAGGATAAATGGATCTTCGGCAGCTCCATTCGTTCATCGCGGTGGCAGAAGAGCTCAGCTTCACCAAAGCAGCTAAACGGCTGCGGATTGCGCAGCCTCCGGTAAGCCGCCACATACGCGATCTGGAGACCGAACTGGGTGTTCAGTTGTTCGAAAGAAACAGCAGCCGGGTTTTTCTCACCGACGCCGGGCGTAGTTTCCTGAATGAGATTCGCGTCGTGCTGCAGCATCTAACTCAGGCGGTTGAGGCCGCGCGCCAGGTAGGCGCCGGCGGCGCAGGCACTGTCCGCCTTGGAATCGGCAAGGGCCTGGGCGAAGTGGTCAGCAGGATTGTCAATGAATATCTTCGGTTGGCGCCAAAGGTGGAGATCGATGTCAGAGACATAGCCTCGGGACTCCAGAACGAAGCGCTCACCGGTCGGGTCGTCGACGTCGGTTTTATGCGCCCGCCGATCAATGCCCCGCAACTCGTCTCGGCGCCGCTTTTTGAAGAGCCGTTTTCGGTGGTGCTGCGCAGGTCGAGTCCGCTGGCGAAACGCAGGTCTTTGCGCTTGAGCCATCTTGCCAATGAGACGATCCTGCTCATTGACCGGCAGATCTCTCCCGGCGTTTATGACCGAACGCTGGAGCTGTTTCGTCAACGTCGGATCGAACCGAAGACCGTTCCGACGGCTACGATGCCGTATGAAGAAGGAGGATCCATCCTGGTGGACTCCGGTAAGGGAGTCTACATTGCTGTCGGCGGAAATCCAATACATCCCTCATTCTCGGCCCGACTCATCGCTCTGCCGCTTCGAGAGCCCTCGGCGGTCACTGAAGTACATGTCGCCTGGCGCAAAGATGAGCAGGCTAAAACGACCCTAGATTTTTTGCAGTTCACCCGGGATGCGTTCCGGAACAAGCAGGGGTTCATGCAGGGCCAGAATGCGGGTCGTGGGCAGGTAAATCGGCAAAGAGGTACAGGTCGCGCGTTGGACACGAATTGCAAGCGAAAGAAAGGTCAAGCTAGGCGGTGACACATCGGACATTTTTTAAGCACGTCGGCGCGCTGAGTGCGATGCGGAGCCGCCGGTCAGATAACCACGGGTTCGACGGCACGGGCGCGCGAACTCCAGGCACGCAGAACGAGCAGGTCGGCAAGCGACATTACGGCAGCAAATGCCACGAAGAGCCACCCCGCGGTGAAGCCGCCGGTTGAGTCGCGTAAGTAGCCCAGCATTTGCGGCCCAAGGTAACCGAAGATGCCGCTGCCCAAACCAACGATGCCCATTCCAGTGCCAATTTCATCCCGGGTCAGGACGGCGCCACAGATCGCGTAGATCTGATTGGTGGCAGCGTGGCCGAGCGACACGACCAGCGCAATTGCGATCCGGAAGACAAGCAGGTCATGCGACAGAACCGCGAAACTAGCGGGAATCAGCAACGCCGCCAGAAGAATCATAATGTTCCAACGGGAATAACGGTCGCACAGCCAGCCGACGCCAAGGTTCAGGAAGATGCTGAACAGGTAGCTGGAGCTGATGATGGCTGCCGATTCCCTGGCGTCCAGACCGAAGACGCTCTCCACCGCGTAAGGCACGAAAAACGTGGCGCTGAAGCCGCCCATGTTAATCAGGCCCAGAAAGATTAGTCCCCACATGACGGGATTGCGCAAAGCAGACAAGGATTCGGCGGTGAGGGCGTGTCCGTGCGATCCCCTGGCAGATGCGGCGCCAGTTGCCGTGGGACGATATAGCGCCGCGAACAGCGCTCCACCAACGACGGCGATGGCGGCGAATCCGAACATTCCGCCTCTCCAGCCGACCCATTCCGCCATGCGCGTTCCGAAAGGCGCGCCGATAACCGAGGCGAGCGCGGCCATCGCGCCAAGGATACCCATGGTCCTGCTGCGGTACTTCTCCGGAGTGCCGACCGCCATGGCGGTGAACACGCAGATGAACGCAAACCGGTAGCCGATGAGCCATACGGCGCGGCTCGCCAGCGCGACTCTGTAGGAGTGCGTGAAGCCAAGGCTGGCAAGGCCCACCGCGGTTACAGCCAGCCCACTCAGAAGCATCCGCTTTTCGCCGAACCGAGCGGCCAGAATGCCCGCAGGCAGGCTGATGAAGATCGCAATCAGCCCATACATTCCGGTGAAGAGTCCCATCTGCGAATACGAAGCAGCCAGGTCTTTACGGATGGCTGGCAGGAGTGGGGAGAAGCCAAGGCTCGACATCTGGATCGCCATCATCGCGAGGATCACGGCAACGACGGAGATCGCCCAGTGCCGTGTTCGCCGCGGAGTTTCGTTCCAGACGGTCATTCGACGCCCCTCCCGACCACGGCTTTTGCAACGCGCTGCTCCAGAAACTGCGCGACCTTGCGGCGCATCTCAGCCGCATCCCAGTTTCTGGCATCGGCCATATCGGCGAATATTGGCAGCGCGGGAATGCCGGCTCGTTCCAGCGCGAGTTCGATGAACCGGTTGCCTGTCGCCGAGGGGCGGGTACCCAGCGGAGTCAGAACCAGAGCCGCATCGATACGATGCCGTTTCGCCTGATCCACGACCCATTCGTTCGCCCACGGGGGATTGTGGAGTTGCTCGTTCATACTGACCGTGCGGCTGGCAAGCGCCTTCATTGGATCGTCCAGGCCATAACGAATGTAACCATCGGGTCCGAACGCCAAGTACATCGACCAGACAAACACAGCGCCATACCCGGCTTCAAACGCCGTGTAGAAGTCCATATCGTGCCAAAGCCCCGCGCCCACCCACATCAGCCGCACCCGCTCCGACGGACACGCCGCAATCCTCTGTTCGACCCGCGCCTTCACTTCATCGCGAAATCTCTGCGCGTGCGAAATGGCCCATTCTGAACCCCGCAGCCATTGCGTGGCCATGACGTTGCTGACCTGTTCCTGCATGCGAACGGGTGTCCTGGGCGCGGTGCATATCAGATCGCGAACTTCTTCGAAATACTCTTCCTGGCGGTTCACGCCCTCCATCAGGTTACGCAGCCGTTCCAGATCGAATTTCTTCGACGTAATGCGCTCCATGCTCCCGATTAGCCGCCGGAATTGCGCAACCATGAAGTCCAGCCGATGCGCTTCGAACAATTCGCGCCATCGATAGCGGCTCAACTCCCACCAGCGGGGAGGAAGCTCGGAAGCGCCGGGGGCATCCAGCGCGATGAACTCCGTGTCGAATGCCTCGGACCAGATTCCGAACACCCGTTGAATGCAGTCGCACGTCAAGCGAGCCGCGATCAGCGCCGGTCTCGGGAGACCGCCCCAGGGAGGCGGTGCCGCATCGCCGCATAGAGTGGATGCCAGCGGCAGGCTGCAATAGCGGCAGAGACCCTCATGAAAACCTTTCGCATTCATCGAATCCAGATAAACCGATGAGAGCCTCTTCGCCGAAACGATTGCCGCCCACCACTGGTTACTGACGACCGGCATGTCCATCGCCTGAAACAGCTCGAGCGGCATATCGGCCTGAACAATTGCATACGGCTTCTGGTATTCGAACACGTCGCGCCGCAGCCCGGCGAACCAGGTTTTCTGGTGTTCAGCCGCGGCGACGGTACATTCGAGTTGCTTTTCCGCCATGTGCGTTCAGCTTCTTATGGAGATGCGGGAAATGAAGTCTTCCATGCGCCGGTGACACTCAGCGCTTGGTTCGTTCGCGGCATTCTCGCGCACCAGCAGGCTGGGGATTCCGCGCTGCTCGAGAGTTTTTCGCAGCCCCGGATAGTCCCACCCCAGAACGTCATCTTCGGGCGGCAGATAGAAAACCACTCCGTCGATGTTGGCTGAAGTGGCCAGAAACCACTCATCGGCAACCTTGCGCGGGAACACACGCGGGCTCGGGGCGTCAAAGTAATACGTTTCAAAGATCGACCGAACCATATCCCTGCTCGATGCGATTTCTTTGGTAATGCTACGTGAGCTCCACCAGTCGTCTTCCGCGACGACCACGGCCCGGTGCGACTCGATGGCCCGGTGCAAACCGGTGTAATGGAGCGGAGATCCCTTGATGAGGATGCGCACGCCGCGGACAGGCGGGCGAAGGGAGAGTTCTGTCGCCGCTTCGTCGGCAAGCTGCGCGTACTCCGCCCGGTCCATAAAATACACGGCGCCAATAAGGGGTAGTGCCTCTGTTCCCGTCAGCCTCGGTTCCGCACCCTGGCGAAGATCCAGCAGCATTCGAATTGCCCGCGATGCCCGGTTCGATTCTTCTGCCGCACAAACGAGGTCGGCTGCTTCGATGTCGTGGCCAATCAGATCTTCCAGATGCCTCCTCAACTCGCGTGTCCGCTCCAACCCGTACACTTCGGCTTCGCATGAGCGCGCGTGCAACAGGTTGTAAAGGTAAAGATCTGGCAAGGCGGTCGCGAATCCCTGGCGTGCCACCTCGCGCAAATACAGAAAGAGCTTGTGTTCCTGCTCGGATGTTCGCGGAATTACGACCATCTTCAAGAACGGCCATGCGCCGGATACAATGCCGTTGAAGATCCCCCGCATCCGGGTACCGAAAACACCGTCTTCCATGAACCGGTCGGCGAAAGGAACCGGTCCGCGCGATGGATTCAGCATCAACGGGAAATAACCCGCCGCACGAAGGAGTTCCCAGGGTACTGTGTTCGAGGTTATTCCGGCGACAGGCTTTCCGTGGCGCGTTTCTTTGATCGCTTGCGCGAAAGGATGTTCGTAATGCCAGGCTAACTGCGCGACAGCAGAACGAACCTTCACCGCCATGCTTCAGATCACTCCGCTGGATTTCAGACATTCCAGGCGTTCTGAAGAATAGCCGAGGATTCCGCCGTATACCGCCTCGTTGTGTTCTCCCAGTGCCGGGGCGGGCCGGTCAAAGCCGGCTGTCGCCCCGGAGAACTTGATGGGAATACCCATTCCGTATACCTCGTCCACAGCCCCGTATTTCGGATGCACCAGACGGACCGTTTCTCCGCGGGCGAGCACACGCGGATCCCTGACCGCCTCATCCGGATTCCGGACCTCGGCCGCGGGCACTCCCGCGCCTTCAAGGATCGACACGGACTCCGCGTTCGTGTACCGGCTCGTGAAATCGCCAATGATTGCATCCAGCGCGCGGACATTCTCGACACGAGCATCGCGGTTCACGAATCGCGGGTCATCGATTAAATCGGCGCGCCCGATTGCTTCAAACAAGGAGCGTGCGAAGGTCTCGGTAGGCGCGCAGATCGAAATGTATCCATCCTTTGTGCGGTACAAACCAAAGGGCGCCAGCCGCGGAACGGTCAGACCCGTGCGCTGCGGGATGCCGCATCGCTCCAAAAGATCGAAAGTTTCGACCGCCACCATCATGGTCAGGGCGCCAAGCATGGAAACATCGATGTGCTGCCCTTGACCGGTATGTTGAGCCTGGTGAAGCGCGGCCAAAACGCCAATCACACCGAACAGTGGAGCAGTGAGGTCGCCAACCGGCAGGCCCACGCGAATGGGCGGATCGCCGGGTCCGCCAGAGATCATCATGGTGCCGCTCAGAGCTTGAACAATGGCATCCATGGCTTTGGCGGGACTCGCATCCGGGGTGCTTCCGAACCCTGTGATCGAGCAATAAATCACTTTGGGATTGACCTCGCGGGCGAACGCGTAGCCGACGCCAAGCCTGTCCAGGGTCCCGCGGCTGAAGTTCTCGACCACTATGTCGGATTTCTTTACCAGGTCCGCGTAGACAGCGCGCGCATCCGGGTGCTTCAGATTCAAAGTCACGCCCAGCTTGTTGCGCAGTCGATTGAGGGCGGAGACGGAAATATCGTCTTCGCACTCACGAACGAGTTTGGGGCCGTCCGCGCCGAGGTACGGAGCGTTGCTCCTGCAACTGTCTCCCCCCCGGGGATTTTCAACCTTGATAACTTCGGCGCCGAGGCCGGCCAGAATTAACGTGGCAAAAGGTCCGGCGAGCGCCACCGTCAGATCGAGGACAGTGATGCCATCAAGCGGCTTGCCTGGGATAGTGTTTTGTTCCATGCGGCGGAAAAATGTGATGACTTACTTCTCCCGATACCGGTCAAAGAAGTCGAAGACCGCCGGCAGCACCAGAGGCACCATGCCGCCGTGGTCGGCTTTGACTTCGTAGTATTCGAAGGTAAAGTCCTGCTGAAACATCCAGTCTCGCATGACGCGGCTGCCCTGTACCGATGGCAGGGCCAGCGTGCCCTCGCTCATCATGATGGGAATGGACCGAAGGTGGTCCCAGGGATAATTCGCCTGGTCAACGAACGGCCCGGACATGGGAGCGATGGCGCGCCAATACTTCGAGTATTTCGCACCGAGGTACCACGTTCCGCCCGAACCCATGGAATGCCCGGCGAGGAATACCGAGGACCGGTTGATTGGATATTCATTCAGTACGATCTCCAGGACATTCATCACGTCCTTCTCGCTGAGTTCGAGGGTGTGCTCCGCTTCGGCTGTTACCCCGGCTCTCTGTTTGGCCGCGGCCTCCGACTGGCCGAAGACAGCCGGCAGCCTGAGAGGCGTGCCAAACGCTCCCAATGGGCTGTAGCCGAGCGGCGATGCAACAACGTAACCGTGCTGCTCGGCCAGGCGCATGATCTGTTTACTGTTCATCTCCATGTAGCGGTTCTCATCGGACCCTCCACCGTGGAGCATCACAATGAGAGGCAGCCTGGATTGACCATCCCACGTCGTGGGAACGCACAAGCGATAAGGCATCTCCTTTTTGGCCGCCGGAAAGTTATAGGTTCGATGCTGATCTCCTTTGGCGCGGAGCTGAGAATTCGGGATAGATAAGATCCCCTTTGCAAGCTGCTGCGATTCCTGAATCTGTTGATCGGCATCCAGAGCCGAACCGAACGGGATTGGCGTCCCTTGCGCCAGAAGTGTCCCACAAACGAATGTAAGCAGAAGTGCTGGTGATATTTTCATTTGAAGTTCTTCGTCTGCACAACCCATTTGGGATTGACGCACAAACCGCAATCCGAACCGCGGAACATCAACGCAGCCCGCTGATCGCCTTTCAGCTGCCAGTTCAGCCACGCCACGGCGATGCCGGCAAATTCGCCACCATCCGGCTGCCGGTACGTACCGCCGTGGCCAACGCCCCTTTCCCAGGCGCGAAACACAGGGATCGATTTCAAATACTCGAAGTCGGCATTGGCGTTGTTGAATGCGATATCCGTTGAATCCCCGCTGATGTAAGCCATGGGAACGTGGATGGACTCAAGATCCTTTTTGCTGAGTGTCTTTCCCCCGCCCATATTCGAAGGTTGCGCAAAGAGACCGCTGTTCCAGACCATGGCGGTCGTGACGCGGCCGTCAGCACCAACTTCGATCGCCTGAACCCCTCCGCAGGATTGACCCATTACCGCGATCTTGCCGGTGTTGAGGTGCTTGTAGTACTTGCTGCCAGCGCGCTCATTTTCGGCCATAGCCCATTTGATCGCATCGATCATCTGGGAAGGATGAGTTGCTGCCGGAGGGAGATTGCGGGGAAGTTGCGTCGTGTCGGTGGGCTGTTGGATCGGCGGCTGCGCTGCCGGAGCCGGAGCGGCAGGAGGCTGAGTTGGACCAGCCGCGTCGCGTTCCACAATCGGGCCCAATGCGATGGCGAGGAACCCGTAGGAAGAGATATCGGTGAGAAAGTTACTGAACGAGTTCCCGGCGTTCACACAGGCTCCGTTGCCCCACACCACCACAGGCAGAGTGACGCCATTCAGCGCCGACAGATTCTCCGGCCGGTAAACCGTGTGGTCCGGCAAGCTTGCATCCATTTCCATCACGGCCTTGTAGGGGCCGGATCCCGTAGTGGGCCGCGGCGGAGCGCCCCCGCGGGTCTGAGCCGCACCGGTCCAGCTCATCAGGAGCCCAGTGAAGGTAACTGAGGAAATTGCCCTACATCGCCATAGGTTCAGCATTATTGATTGTCCTTTCCGCACGACAAACGTTTCTCAGAAACTATACCGCAAAGGCCCCGTGGCTTGGCCATTTTTCGAGGTGTAACAAGAGAGCGTTATAGCAATTCATGGGCGAGGCCGTTGAGGTCGGGCTAAAACTCGAATGCCAACGCCATGCCGGCCGAGGAGCTGGTGGCGGCTCTCGCGGAGCGGAGTAAGCGTCAGCCACTCGTGGGGAGTGCCGGGAGATTCGAAATAGATGTTCGTGATGCCGGCTTTGGTCAGCTGGTCGGTGAGGTTCTTGGTGTTGGGGCTCAAAAACCTGAAATAGGTACGCCGCTGCCAGCTGTTTTTATATCTGTCAATTGGTATGAGCGAGCATTTGACCAGAGTCTAATGCCACGATAGACTGTCTTCCAGCCCGAATCTGAGGTCGTGACTTGCCGGCTCTGACATGAGATTCTTCCTGCTTTTGATTTCGATTGCAGCGTATGGACAAACCGCAAAGGTCGTGCCGCCCCGACAGGCCGACGGGCGCCCTGACCTGCAGGGAGTCTGGCGTAACGCCTCGATCGTGGCAGCGTTTAACGTCGAGGGGCAGCGTGGACGAAAACGAATACGTCGTGGAGCACTTCACGATGACTTCACGCGACATGATCGTCTATGAGGCGCGTGTCGATGATCCCACCATCTATTCGCGGCCCTGGACCCTGCGTATTCCGCTGCGGCGCCAGCCCGCGGGCACCGAGCTGATTGAATACGACTGCATCGAGGGTGAGCGCAGTGAGACACATTATCCAGGCGCCACGCAGAAAAAACCCTAGCTGCGGTTTGGTTTTGGTGGTGGTGTTCACTGCCGCGAGTGGGCAGGGCTGGTCACAAAACCCGGGAACGGATCTGCGCGGCATCTGGATGGCCGGGAAGAACGCAAACGCGGGCCTTGAACGCGCGCGGGTAATAGTCGATCCGCCGGACGGGAGGATCCCGTATCGGCCCGAGGCAGTTGCCCAACAGAAGCAGAATTCCGTAAGTCGGGCGACTGCCGATCCGGAAACAAAATGCTTCCAACCCGGAGTGCCGCGCGCTGCGTATCTGCGATCGCCCTTTCAGATTTTCCAGAATGAGCGCGCCGTGTACATCGTTTATCAGGACGTTCACGCTTACCGCATCATTTACTTAAACGGGAGCCCGCATAATGAAGGGCTTGGGTATGCGATGGGCGATTCGCGCGGTCACTGGGAGGGCAATACGCTCGTGGTGGACGCCACGAGCTTCAGCGATGCCACCTGGCTGGACGCCGCAGGGGACTACCATAGCGACGAATTGCACGTCGTGGAGCGCTACACGCGCCTGAATCCCGGCACCCTTATGTACGAGGCCACTATCGAAGATCCGAAGGTGTTCACACAGCCTTGGAGAATTCGGATGCCCCTTCGCCTGCAGAAGGGGAGTCAGATCTTAGAGGATGAATGCGAAGAAGGCGAGAATGGCCGGCGGCATCACGTGAAACTGTTCAAAGAAGCGCGATAGAGCTTCTAGCGCCTCTCTGAGAAGACGGTAACGTTAAGCGCCGAGCGAAGGAGCAACGGGATGAAATCATTAACATTAGCCATACTGTCGGCATCTTTTATCCTGCCGACCTGCGGAATTGTGCAGGGGCAGACTCCTCCTGCGACCGTGGATGAGTACCTGGGGGCAGCCAAGGTCGCCGCCGGGACGGATTGGGCGGAATATTCGTTCGCATGTGCATTCCACCTCCAGCCGGCGCCGCCAGGGCGCCCGGAGGAAACCAGACCATCCCTGCGCGCGAAACATGGTATGCGGAACCGGCGAAGGTCGCGGATAACTTCTATTTTCTGGGGACTAAGATTCACAGCGCATGGGCTCTTGTAGGAAGCCAGGGCATCATCCTTATCGAGGCATTGTTCGACTACGCCGCAAAGGATGAGATCCTGGGTGGACTTAAGAAGCTGGGTTTGGATGCGAACAAGGTGAAGTACGTGATCCTTTCGCATGCTCACGGCGATCATGACGGCGGCGCCAGAATGTTGCAGGATACGATTCCCGGGGTACACCTCGTTTACGGCGCGGAGGATTGGGACGCGATCGACAAGTCGCCGACTCATATGGGCGGAAAACCCAAACGCGACGTCACCGCCGATGATGGGATGGCAATCGCGGTTGGCGACGCTTCCGTACGCATTGTCACCATGCCGGGCCACACACCAGGAACGCTTTCTAACTTGTTTGAAATTCGGGACAGCGGCAAGGCGCTCCGAGTTGCCTACGTGGGCGGCACGGCGATCCCCTTTAATGCCGATGCGGCATACTATGACCGCTACATCGCCTCTTCGAAGAAAATGGCGAAAGCGGCTGCCGATTATGGCGCCACCGCACTGATCACCAATCACACGGAGTTCGACAATGCCTACTTCAAGGCCCACACCGCCGCAGATCGCACGAACGGCGAAACGAATCCGTTCGATGTAGGCGCCGATGGCGTGGCCCGCTATTTTGAAGTGGTCCAAAACTGCGCGGCTGCCGCCAAGTTGCGGACGGCGGGCCAATAGGAGTACATATGAACCTCAGGAATGTTGTAGTGACCGCCTTTGCGGCCCTGTGCACGCTGGTGCTGCTGCATCCCCAAACTAGAGCGCAGAATGGGAGTGAGACGAAGAAGAGTTCGTGGGAGAGGATCCAAGGCCACGGCAAGTCCCTGGAAGGGAATCTGGAGGGCGACTCTCCGGATCGCGATGTATTTGTCTATCTTCCGCCGAGTTATGCCACGAGCCCGAACCGTCGCTACCCCGTGGTTTACTTCCTTCACGGCTACGCCGCGCGGGCCGAGACTTACTGGAAATCGCTATCGGTTCCCACCGCCACTGACGCCGCGGTTGCGAACGGATCGTCTCGTGAAATCCTGGTGCTTCCAGATGCCTTTACGGTCTATAACGGCAGCATGTTTTCGAATTCGCCCACCACAGGCGATTGGGAGGCATACATCGCGGAGGACCTGGTCACCTATATCGACGCTCGCTACCGCACGTTTGCGGATCGTAACTCGAGAGGGCTCGCCGGGCATTCGATGGGCGGATATGGAACAATGCGAATCGGCATGAAACATCCGGAGGCCTTCTCGGTGCTCTATGCGATGAGTTCTTGCTGTCTGATGAACGACCCCCAACGGCTGCTTCCGGGGGCGGGAGCGAATCAGCCCCCCAGCGGCGCACTGGCGAAGGCGCTCTCCGCGCAAGCCGCCGCATGGGCCCCGAACCCCATGAACCCGCCGCAGTTCTTCGATCTTCCCACGAAGGATGGAGAGATCCAGCCTCTGATCGCGGCCAAATGGGTTACGAACTCGCCTTTGGTGATGGTCGACCAGTATGTGCCGAGCCTCAAGAGATATCGCGCAATCGCCATGGACGTCGGTACGCAGGATCCTTTCCTGACAACCAGTTCGCAACTGGACCAGGCCCTCACTCGCCTGGGAGTCACTCACAGGTTCGAAACCTATGAAGGCGATCATGGGAACCGTATTACGGCCCGTTTCGCGGCGAAGGTGCTGCCCTTCTTTTCCGAAAATCTCGCGGCGGCGAAGTGAGAAGTCGAGTCATGATCCATGCGACATCCTCCACCGCTCGGTCGCTTTCTGTTTGCCCTCGGCATATTATTTATCGTGGTGACCAATGATGAAATATCAGCGCAACAGTCGCAGAGAGTTCATGGGCTTGGCCGGAGCGGCCATTACAGGCGTCCTTGGTGGATCCTGGCCAGCCAGAGCGGCTGGCGCCGAAGGGTCCGACGCCGATCTCGTGGTGTTCAACGCAAGAGTCTATACGGTCGATTCCGGCATGCCGAAGGCAGAAGCGTTCGCAGTCAAGGGCGGCCGGTTCTCCGCTGTGGGAAGCAACTCGGACGTCAGAGCGCTGATCGCCAAAGGAACGCAGACGTTCGACGCCCGCCAGATGACGATCGTACCGGGTTTCATCGACTGCCATAATCACGCTCCGGGCACTTCATTGCTCTACGACGTGGCCGTCGGCAATCCATATGTGGTGGAGTTCGTGACGATCTCCAGCATCGTGGACAAACTGCGCGCCAAAGCCCGTGAGACACCGCCGGGGACCTGGGTGGAAGGATATTTCTTCGACGACACCAAGGTGCAGGACAATCGCGAATTGAATATTCATGACCTTGACCAGGTATCGAAGGACCACGCGGTCGTGGTTCAGCATCGCGGCGGCCACACGTCGTACTACAACAGCAAAGCCTTCGAGATGGCCGACATTAACAAGAGCACACCCAATCCGCCCGGCGGGACCTTCGATCGCGACGCCAATGGCGACCTCACCGGCCGCGTGACCGACCGCGCGCGAGCCGCATTCAACCGGGCCGGCAAACGCAGAACTTTTACCGAAGACGAGAGGCTGCAGCGCGACCGCGATGGGTTGGCATACATTTCAAAGCAATTCGTCCGGTACGGCGTCACCAGCGTGCACCACGAGGGTGGCAATCTCTTTGCATTGCAGGCGGTGCGGGCGCGCGGTGACCTCAAGCACCGGGTGAGCTACGAATCCGGCGGCAAGGTGCTGGACGCGATGATTGCCGGCGGCATCGAGACCGGATTCGGCGACGAGTGGATCCGTTTGGGAGCCACCTCCGAACACGGCGTGGACGGATCGTTCTCCGAACGCACGATGGCGCTCAGCACGCCATATCCCGGCGTCACCCCTCCCTACAAAGGCAACGTCACAGAGTCGCAAGACGATCTTAACGCCTGGATCGAACGTGTCCATCGAGCTGGCATCCAGGTCAATTGCCACGCGAATGGAGATGTCGCCATCGATATGGTGCTCACCGCAGTCGAGCGGGCCCAGAAGCTGTTCCCGCGAATCGACGAGCGCCCGAAAATCACTCATTGCACGTTGATCAACGACGATCTGGTGCGGCGTATCAAGGCGGCCGGCGTCGTCCCAGCTGCCTTCACATCGTATGCCTACTACAATTCCGACAAGTTCAAGTT
>Ga0182024_10000085_pt1 | contig 180969 bp, 147 predicted proteins | sample P32metaG_FD_120480 | JGI IMG/M metagenome (GOLD analysis project Ga0182024, IMG submission 120480) | Permafrost microbial communities from Stordalen Mire, Sweden - P3-2 metaG (Illumina Assembly) | ecosystem: Environmental > Terrestrial > Soil > Wetlands > Permafrost | place: Sweden: Stordalen... | reverse complement strand
TGGTTCTGCATCTCCTGCAAATCGGCCAGCGCCACCGAAACCGTAGCACCCTTGTGGCATTCCACGCCGCCTTTGCTCGAGAGAACCACCAGGCTGGCCGCGGTCGCGTCGGCCGCCGGAGGACCCGTTAACTGCAGCGCGTCGCCTTCGCTGACTGCGCATTCCGTACCCGACGCGTCGATCACGTCCAGGTCCCCGCCCGCCACGAACACGTGTTGAATGTTGTCGCTCAGCATGCGGGCGATACCGCTCGACGCCGGGTCGGGAACGTTGTTCGCCGCCGTGGTCTGCGCTTCCTGATTCGTGAGCGCCAACTGGCGCTTCACTTCTTCCGCCACCAGCGCCTTGATGTCAGGCGTCATCGGCGCCGCATCGGGCGCCATGGCCTGCTGTGGTGCCGCCGCAGCCTGTGCCGCGGCGTAGTTCGCGGCGAGGCTTTGCGAAATGATGTAATCCGTCAGCCACAGCGACGCGCTGGGATACACCGGATACGGCGTAAAGTACGCGCCGTAGAATCCATACCACGGAGCGGCTACGAAGCCCCAGGCGTAAGGCACCGGCGTGACCCACGGATTGTACGCCCAGCCATAAAACGCCGGAGCGTAGTAAAAGGCCGGAGCGTATCCGTTGACGTACACGCCATGATAAGAATAGCGGTTGTAATAGCGATCGTAGGCGCGCCCGTGGTCGTAGTACGAGCGTCGTGCGTATTCATGTCCGCGATAGCCATAAGGCCTCTGCTGATAATAGCCGCGGCCGCCGCGCTCCGAAACCACGCGCGAATGATCCGCGCGCTCCGAAGCCACTCGCCGGTTCCCGCTCAGCCCGTGATGAATGTCCATGCCGCGTTTGGAGTCGTGCACGTCGGCGCGGCTTCCGTTGGCGCGCGTCCGGACGGAACTGCCGTTGGCCGCGTGAGCCGTGTGGCTGCCGTTCGGTTCACGTCCTGCTGCCTTGCCGCCACCCGCAGGACCCTTCGCGGAGGCCGGACCCTTGCCCGCAGCGCCCTTGCCCGCAGCCGATGGTGCGCCCTTGCCCGCAGCCGATGGTGCGCCCTTGCCCGCAGCCGACGGTGCGCCCTTGCCCGCGGTTGTCGGTCCGGTCTTACCCGCAGTCGTCGGTCCGGTCTTTGCTGCGCCTGCGGTGGTCGGGCCTTTTCCAGCAGGCGCTGCCGCCTTGCCTGCCGCTGGAGCGGCGCTCTTGGCTGCCGGCGCCGCCTTGGCGGGAGCAGCCGGTGCTGCGGTCTTCTTCTGACCGTTGGCAATCACGGACCCGAACAACAGCATGGCCATCATGCCCGTTAAATATCGGTGCGCGTTCATGAAATTCTCCTTATGCCTTTTTACTGGACGTCCGTGACCTTGCCATTCACAAAGGTCACCTTACCAACATCTTTGTAATAATAAATCTCTTTCGTTCCAAGCTTGACCACTTTTTCCGGCTGACCGAAATTCGCCACAACCTCATCCTTCGACTGCCCGATTTTCAGGGTCTTCGGCGGCCCCTGCGGTTCATCCGGAGGCGGCGGAGGCGGCGGAATCGGCGCCAGAGGCGTTTCGGCGGGCGGAGGAGGCGCGGCCGCGGCCGGAGCCTGCTGTTGTGCTGGAGCGGCTGCCTGACCGCCGGCAGCCTGCTGCTGCCCTCCGCCGGTCTGGTCGTCGGCCGGCTGAATCTTGAATACCTCGCCCACCAGCTTGTCCATCTCGTCGGCCGATGGCATCGCCCCCTTCTTATCGAAGAAGAACTTCAGATCCGCCTTGTAGCGCACCTCCGCGTACGCGTCGGTAAATAATTGAAAAACAAGGCCATCATCCCTGCACTCAATCTTGGTCACCCACACCTTCTCGCCCGGCACGAAGGTCCTGGTCGCCGGCGCGGCGGGAGCGGAGACGCCGGGAACGCCAAGCTTGCTGAACCTGCCCAGCCCCGACGAAATCTTCCCAGCCGTATTCTGGGTGATTTTTCCGTCCTTATAGGTATTTTGATAGTAGTTGGTCCCGGAAACGGGAGCCATCATGATATTGCCCTTTTTGAGCACTAGGATCGACCCAGCCGTCACGATATCGGTCTGGTCGGCAGTCGCCTGCGTCGTCGTGTATTCCGCCGTCAGCTTCTTCTCGATGGCGGTCTTGCTTTGGCCGCTGACCGCGAAGGGCAGTGCCACGAAGATGAGCGTGATCAGAAAGCCTGGTCTGTGCATGGAAACATCCATCCTGTTGTGAGCGTGCAGTTTTTTCGCGAAAAATTGAAGCCCCGCGCCAGTATACACCGCCCCCGGCTTGCATTCAAGCCATCCTTAGCTCCTAGAGGTCGGGGAAGCCCCAGCCTCGTAGCAAAAGGATCTGTTACCATTAAATTCCTGCTAAAGGGAGAAACTTGGATAGATCCTCATCCAGACGTCCCTCCATTAAGTTCCTGCCGATTCTGCTTGTCTGGAAACTCTGCTGCCCGCTTTGGGCCGGCGTTGGCGGAGACATCTCTGGAATTGTAGCCGATAGTAGCGGAGCCGTTACGCCTCACGCTAAGGTTACGGCCATCAATACTGCCACCGGGGTGAGGACAACCGTCGCGACCGACGACCAGGGATTCTACTCCATGACCGGTCTTCTCGTCGGCCAGTACGACGTCCTGGTGGAAAGTGTGGGATTCAAGCCTTACCGGCGCACGGGCATCGTTATCGATACCAACAGCAAAATCCGGGTGGACGCGGCCCTGGTGGTGGGCGACGCCGCTGATAGCGTGAACGTCTCAGAAGGCGCAATGCACGTGGAGACTACCAGCACGCAAATGGGTGAGGTGATTACTGGCGCACATATGACCGCGGTCCCGCTGAACGGCCGCAGCTACACGGACCTGCTCTCCCTGCAAGCCGGCGTCGTGCCGCTTTCCACTGTCGTGCCTGGATCGATCGCCGACGTGGGGGCCAGCGCGTTCTCCCCTTCCGGCAATCTCAACCCCGGCAACATCTCGGTGAGCGGACAGCGCGAGGACGCCAATAGCTTCACAGTGAACGGCGCCGACGTCGAGGAACGCGTCAACATGGGCGCCGCAATTATTCCTAATTTGGACTCCATCGCTCAGTTTCGCATTCTGACGCACAACTTCGATGCTGAATATGGAAACTATAGCGGCGGCATCATCAATGTGATCACGAAATCCGGCGGAAACCAGTTCCACGGAGACGCCTTCGGCTTCCTGCGGAATACCGATCTGGACTCGCGCAATTTTTTCTCCCCCACGCGCGGCGCGTTCCGGCAGAATCAGTTTGGCGGAACCTTTGGTGGGCCCATCAAGCGCAACAAGGTGTTCTTCTTTGCCGACTATCAAGGGACACGCCTTACGCAGGGTGTCGATACGGGGCTGATCCAGGTGCCTTCGCTACAGAACCGGGCGGGCAACTTCTCGGATCAGGCCAGTAAGTTCACGGGAACCGTCAGCGGCCAGTCTTTCGGCGACCAGCTCACCTCGACGCTGGGCTACGATGTCGACCAAGGTGACAACTACTATCTGCCTGGTTGCAGGATCTCCGATGAGTGTACTTTCCCAAATGCAGTGATTCCGCAGACGGTCTGGTCGGCGCCCGCGCAGCATCTGATGCAGTACATCCCGCTTCCCAACGTGGGAACAAACTATTTCTCGACTTCCGCGTATAACGAGGTGCTCGGTGACGACAAAGGCGCATTGCGGATCGACGGAAACAGCGAAAAGTGGGGAATGCTTTCCGCTTACTACTTCCTTGACAATTACAAGCTGAATAATCCCTACCCGACCCAGCAGGGCGGAGCAAACGTCCCAGGCTTCAATGCGATGTCGCTAGGCCGTTCTCAATTGATTCTTCTTTCCAGCACTAAGACGCTCAGCGCCACCGCGGTCAATGAATTTCATTTCAGTTACACGCGCGACGCGAATCAGCTCGGCAATCCGGTGGGCGGAGTGGGAGTCAGCCTGGCGTCGCAGGGCTTCGTCACCGGAGCCAACACGCTCGGCATCGTTCCGCTTGCTCCGAAGATCGAAGGCGTTGAGAATGTGGTTTTCAATAACCTCACAATCGGAGAGACCACCACCGGCCTCGCTCAGGCGAACAACACGTTTCAGTTCCTGGACAGCTTCTCGAAGGTGATCCAGAAACACACCATCAAGTTCGGCGGTGAAATTGAGATCGCGCAGGTGAACGCCAAACCAGACGTTCAATCGAATGGAACATTTTCTTTCTTCGGATCGGAAACTGGAATCGATTTTGCGGATTTCCTGCTGGGAGTTCCAAGCAGCTACACGCAGGGCGCTGCCCAGGCTTTCTACAACCGGAATAACTATTCTGGCTTGTTTCTCCAGGACAGCTGGCGCCTGCGGCCGCGCTTGACGTTGAACTACGGTGTCCGCTGGGACGTTGTCGCGCCCTGGTACGAGAAATACAATCAGGTGCAGACGCTGGTTCCGGGTGAACAATCGGTGGTTTTCCCCACCGCGCCCATGGGCCTGGTTTTTCCCGGCGATCCCGGTGTATCCCGAACGCTCGCGCCCACGCGGTACAACAACTTCTCACCCCGGCTTGGGCTGGCGTATTCGCCGGGGTCCAAGGACGGGTTTTGGGGCCGGCTCCTCGGCCGGGACAATACCAGCATTCGGGCCGGTTTCGGCAGATTCGCCTCCGCCATCGAAGGCGTGAGCGCCGGCGTGATGGCGGCCAATGCACCGTACGGAACCACCTATACAAGTCCCTCGCCGCCGCTGTTCGCCACGCCGTTCGTCGACGCGGCCGATGGCGTGAGCCAGGGCCAGCGATTTCCATTGGCCTTCGCACCCTTGAATTCGTTCCCGAGCCACCCCGACTCGAATATCGACTGGGCGCAACTGGAGCCGATTACCGGTGTGGCCGCATACCAACCGTCGAATCGCACGCCTTACACGATGGAGTACGATCTCTCGATCCAACGGCAGTTCGGGAAAAGCACCCTGCTCACTGCCGGCTACGTGGGAAGCGAGTCCCATCACCTCCTGGTGCTGGTGGAAGCCAATCCGGGAAATCCCGCGCTTTGCCTAAGCTTAAGCCAGCCAAGCGAGGTGCTGCCGGGCACACCGACGTGCGGTCCGTTTGGCGAAAGCGGCGCCTATACCACCGCCGCTGGCAAAGTGATCAACGGGACCCGCGGGCCGTTCAACTCGGCGTTTGGCAGCAATACTTACCAGGCCACTGTAGGAAATTCCAACTACAACGGACTGGAACTGACCCTGCGACATAAGACTCAACGGACAGATTTGATGGCGGCTTACACCTATAGCAAATCGCTGGACAACTCTTCGAGTCTGGCCGAGCAGTTGAACCCGACAAATTACCATCTCACCTATGCTCCGTCGGCGTTCGATTTGAAAAATAATTTCGTCGCTAGCTATCGCCAGGAACTGCCGTTCGACTCGCTGTTCAGGACGAAGAACCGGCTCACTGAGGGCTGGGTCATTTCCGGGATCACCCGGCTGAGTAGCGGTTTTCCCGTGACGCTGTTCAACAACAGCGACAATTCATTGCTGGGAACTCAACCGGATGGCGTTAACAATTATGGCGTTGACGAACCCAATGTGGCGCCGGGCCCGCTGAATCTCAATCACAATCCCCGCAACGGGAAACCGTATTTCAACGCTGCGCTGTTCAGCCTCCAGCCGTTGGGCCAGCCCGGAAACGCCGCGCGGCGGATGTTCTACGGGCCGGGTATCGAGAATTTCGATCTGGCGCTGCTGAAGACCGTGAGAGTCTCGGAGTTCTCCTCTTTTCAAATTCGGCTGGAGGCTTTCAACGTATTCAACCATGCGCAGTTCGATGGCCCTGCATCGATAAACGGAACCATCACCAGCAGTGGGTTCGGGAACGTCCTGAGCGCCGCACCCCCGCGCCTTGTCCAGGTTGCCCTGAAATACATTTTCTGAGCGAAACGTCATTGCACGGCAATATACAGGCTCTGCGTACCCGGGACGCCTCCCAGAGTAAACGTTAATAGCGTGGTGTCGCTGGCCGGAACGCTCGGCACGACGACATTGATCTGATACAGACCCACAGCGCCAGGCGCCAGGCCGGCATAAAGCGTCGCCGCCGGCGTCTGTTCAAGAAATACCTGGATGCCCGACGTCAGCGCGTTCGACTGTTGCGCGATCTGCCCCGCCGGAATTGGCGGGACAACCGGGCCGAAGCCTACCCCATAAAGCGTGATGATATCGCCCGGTTGCGCCCTGCGCGAAGGCACGCCCGCAATCGCACCGGGAGGAAGAACATAAGTGACTCCGTCGGAAAACAGCGCGGCGACATACCTGCCTCCAGCGATAACGAACGAAGCGGGTGCCAGCAGACCGGGTTCCGTCGCGTTCACACTCACCGTGTACTGCGCGCTGACGCCGGCTTCTGTGATCACAATCAGTTGCTGCGGTCCCGCCGGGATGTTCGAAGGCACCTGCACATTAATGTGCCCTGGATCCGCATATTCCACGAACGCGGACGCGTTGCCAATGGTCACGCTGGTGCCATTCAGGCTGGTCGGCGCCGTGGTGCCGTTGAAATTCGCGCTGCTCCAGGTATTGGTGCCCAACGCCAGATTCGTACCATAAATCTCAATCCAATCGCCGGGTGAAATGGCCGTGAACTCGCCAAACGCGCTGGCGCTCACCACCCCTCCCTGCGTAATCGCAGGAGGCTGCCCAAAAGCGGCCGGTATCAGCGCGCGGACTCGTTTGTTTCCCGAGTCCACGAAGTAAAGAACTCCTGTCGGTCCCAGCGCGACACCATAGGGTTCATTGATTTCGGAGTTGGCCGCCGGTCCGCCATCGCCGGCAAAACCCATGACGCCGTTGCCCGCAATCGTGGTGATGATCCCGCTCGCCGAAATCATGCGAATCCGCTGGTTGTCTTCGTCGGTGAAATAAAGGTTGCCCGCGCTATCCACAACCACTCCATGCGGATCGTTCAGCAGCGCGTTGATCGCGGGTCCGCCATCCCCCGAAGAGCCAAAATTGCCGAAGCCCTGCCCCGCCACCGTCGTAATGATTCCGCTGGTCGATATCTTCCGAATCGTGTTGTTTACCGGTTCCGTAAAATAGAGTATGCCGGCCGCGTCGAAGGCAACCGAGTTGGGGGCGTAGATCTCGGCGTCGATGGCTGGCCCGCCTCCGCCGGTAAATCCCGCCACGCCGGTGCCTGCGATCGTCGAGATGGCGCCGTCGGAAGCTATCTTTCGAATCCGCTGGTTACCGCTGTCGGCCAAATATAAATTCCCCGCCGCGTCGAACGCAAGTCCGTTCACCTCGTCCAATTGAGCGTTTACGGCAGGCCCTCCGTCTCCCGAAAACCCTTCGGAGCCAGTCCCCGCAAACGTGGTGATGATCCCATGCGTATCGATCTTGCGGATGACAAAGTTCCCCGCATCGGCGATATAGAGGTTTCCGGCCGTATCCACGACGACGCTGGTGGGAAAAGACAACGACGCGGCGGTGGCCGGGCCGTTATCGCCCGAATAGCCCGCTGTCGCGGTGCCAGCCACCGTCGTGATTATGCCGTTGGTCGCGACCTTCCGAATCCGGCTATTTACGCTGTCCGCGATGTAGATATTGCCGGCGCCATCTACGCCTAAGCCCGCCATCGCGAAAATCTCTGCGTTGATGGCCAGGCCGTTATCCCCAGTGAACCCTTGCACCCCGTCGCCGGCCACGGTGTTGATGGTGAACCCTTGTCCGCTGCAAAACGAGGCCATTAGGCATAGGCCGGAGACCATTGGTCGCATAGGTTCTTTGTATCATCTCATAGGCCATCCGATTTCCTGGGGGTTCCGTTCGACCCGCCGGGAGCCGGAACGATCACCCATCGCATCACGAATCTGCGGTCCGACGTCGCATTCCTGGGCGGCTTGCCGGGTCCGATTTCGGCTACGGTCGTCATCAGCGGCCCCGAGCCCATCACGTTCCCGGGCGGCGTCACCTCGACCGAGGTCACCGTCGGCTTTCCTCAAAAAGGAATGATCGCGAAGCTAGCTCCCTCCCCCACCGAGACGATTCGCGTCACGGAAGGTTTCTCGCTGGCATGGAAATACCGGAATATTGAGAACACGCTGTATGTTTCGCCGGACCAGAACGATCCCACGCAAACGCAGAATGATCGACGCCTACCTGACGCGGGAGGCGCCCGGCAGGCTGATCCAATCATTGAAATCGTTTCTGTCGAGCGCGCTGTTCCGCGAAACGTGGGTGGCGAGCGAACGCGATTCGGTGAAGGATCTGACCAGACGCATGGGGCTAACGCCGAGGCAAAGCGAACGCGACGTAAGCCCCCTGAATTGGATGTTGCGTAGCGGGAATGAGACCTTCCTGCGCGGCGGCGCAAAAAACGATGTATTCGCGGCCGTCGATCTCGTAAACGGCCGGCATTCCTTCGAGCGCCGCGCCCACTTCGGCTTCCCACAGCGGCTTACCTGTTTCGACATCGAAGGCGCGAACCTTCTTGTCGCGCGTACCGGTGAAGAGCAGTCCTCCAGCGGTGATCACCGGCCCGACCTTCGGATAATGCACGCCTGTGCCTTTCAGGTTTTTCTCCGGCACGTCGCCGAGCGCGATCTTCCACTTGATGGTTCCTTCGTTCAAATCGTAAGCGGTGAGAGAAGTCCACGGAGGCTTGATCGCGGCCAGGCCGTCGCTGGCGATCATGAAGCCGAAGCCGCTGAGGTAACGTTCCTCGTCTTTCTTATCGGCCTCGAGCTTCAGCAGCGACGGCAGATCTTTCGACACGACCACCAGCGTGCCTTTCGCCGGATCGACCGCCGCGCCGCCCCAGTTGGCTCCGCCGTTGTTGCCTGGCATCTGAATCGTGCCGCGCTTGGCGGGCGGAGTAAATAAGCCTTCGTTGCGAGCGCTGAGAATCTGGTCGCGAAAACGCGCGCGATCCTCGGTCGACAAATAAGGGCTGAGATCGTCGACGGTGAATTTCTGCCTGGCATACGGAGGAGGTTTTGTAGGGAACGGCTGCGTGGGCCAGGTGGTCTCGCCGGGCATATCGGATTTCGGGACGGGGCGCTCTTCGATGGGCCAGATCGGTTCTCCCGTGACGCGATCGAAAACCCAAACAAAACCTTGCTTGCTGACCTGCGCGACCACGTCGATGCTTTTTCCATTTTGATGCAGCGTGAGTAGCTTGGGCGCGGTAGGATCGTCGTAATCCCAGATGTCGTGATGCACCATCTGGAAATGCCACAACCGTTTCCCCGTGCGCGCGTCCAGCGCCAGCAGGCAATCAGCAAACAGATTCGCGCCGGCGCGGTCTTTTCCGTAGAAATTGTATTTCGCGCTGGCGGTGGGCGCGTAGAGGATGCCTCGCTTCTCGTCGAGAGTGAGCTCGCTCCACACATTCGCGCCGCCCACGTTTTTCCACGCCTCGTTGGGCCAGGTCTCGTAACCGAACTCGCCCGGATGTGGGATGGTGTGAAACGTCCAGACCACGCGGCCTGTGCGCACGTCGAAGGCGCGCAGATCGCCGGGCGCCGAGCCGTATCCCTGATTGGTGGCCGAGCCTAAAATCAGCAAGTCCTCGAACACGCGTCCCGGCGTTGTGGATTGGACCAGCGACAGAGTCTTGGGATCGCGTCCGAGGCCTTCCTTCAAATCGACGGCGCCGCCGGTTCCGAACGATTCGATGGTTTTCCCGGTTTGCGCGTCGATGGCGCGCAGAAAATGATTGCTCGCGTAGAGCAGGCGACGATCGGTGCGGTCTTTGCTCTCCCAATAATTGATGCCTCGATTAGTGATGATTCTGATTTCGGGCCCGGAAGCGTGGGTCCAGATTTCCTTGCCGGTCGCCGCGTCCAGCGCGACGATGGAGTTGTTCTTCGCCAGCACGTACGCGATGTTGTCGACCACCAGCGGATTGAAAAAATACCTGTTGTGGTCGCCGGTGGGGTAAGTCCAGGCGACTTCCAGTTTGGCGACGTTGGACCGATTGATCTGTTCGAGCGCGGAATACTGTGCGGAATCGGGATTGCCGCTGTAATCGGACCAGCTGGTGTGGATCTGAGTGCCGTGGGTCTGAGCGAAGAGCGACCAGCTCAGCAAGAAAGCGAAGAGCCTCATGAGTCTTTCATGATAACGGCAAAACACTGCGAACTCCTTCCGGTCCGCCACGTATAAAGCTTTATGAAGCTGAAGCACATTCTGCGGCGGTTGCTGCGCACGCCCATGTTTACGATAATCGCCGTCGCGACTCTGGCCATCGGCATCGGCGCGAATACCGCGATTTTCAGCGTTATCGACGGCATTCTGCTGAAGCCTCTGCCGTATCCTGATCCGGAACGACTGGTCGCACTCGATCACACCGCGTTCGGCGACGGCATTCCCCATGCCGGAATGGCGCCCTTTCTTTATTTCACTTATCGCGAACAAAATCGGACGCTCGAGGATGTCGGGATGTGGGACGACGGCACCGTCAGCGTCACGGGTCTCGCCGAACCGGAGCAGGTTAATGACTTGGAAGTGACCGATGCGGTGTTGCCGCTCTTAAAGGTCCAGCCGGTACTGGGGCGCGTGTTTTCGCGTGCGGACGATTCGCCGGGAAGTGCGGAAACGGTCATTCTGACCTTCGGATACTGGAAGGCGAGGCTGGGCGGGGACACGTCGGTGATCGGGCGACGCATCCTGATTAACGGCAAAGCGACGCAAGTGATCGGCGTGCTGCCGGAGCAGTTCCGCTTCCTCGACCTGAAGCCGTCGTTCGTTCTGCCGATGCGAAGGGATCGGAACAAGACGTATCTCGGCCAGTTCAGCTTTCAGGCGTTTGCAAGGCTGAAGCCGGGCGTCACGGTGGCCCAGGCGAACGCCGATATGGGCCGCATGATTCCCATCGCTCTCAACGGTTTTCCGCCGTTTCCAGGTTATAACCGCAACATGTTTGCGAACGCGAAGCTGTCTCCGTTAGTGGAGCCGCTGAAGCAGGAAGTCGTGGGCGACGTCCGGAGCGTGCTGTGGGTTCTGATGGGGACCATCGGCATGGTGCTGCTGATCGCCTGCGCGAACGTCGCGAATCTGCTGCTGGTGCGTGCCGACGGCCGCCGTCAGGAGTTGGCGATCCGCGCGGCACTGGGCGCGGGGTGGACGCAACTGGCGCGCGAACTGCTGATGGAGAGCGTCACACTGGGCGTCGCGGGAGGCACGGCCGGATTGGCGCTGGCCTATGGCGCGCTGCAATTGCTGGTAGCCATGGCGCCGGCGAATCTGCCGCGGATCGAAAATATCTCTATCGACGGCGGCGTGCTTCTGTTCACGCTGGCCATCTCCTTGTTCGCGGGCCTGCTGTTCGGCGTCATTCCAGTGATCAAGTACGCCGGTCCGCAGCTTGGAACAGCGCTTCGCGCCGGAGGGCGCACGCTCAGCCAGAGCAAGGAGAGGCATCGCGCGCGGAACGTTTTAGTGGTTGTACAGGTCGCCCTGGCGCTAGTGCTTCTGATCGGTTCCGGGCTCATGATCCGCACGTTTCAAACCTTGAAACACGTAGAACCGGGATTCGTGAACCCGGAGCAAGTGGAGACGCTGCGGATCTCGATTCCAGAATCGCAGGTGAAGGATGAGGTCCAAGTGGTGCGGGCGGAGCAGGCCATTATTGAAAAGATCGCGGCGATTCCGGGAGTTTCGTCGGTGGGGTTGACCAGCTTGATTCCCATGACCAACCAGGGATGGCGCGATGGGATCTTCGCGGAGGACCACGTATACAATGAATCGCAGATTCCCCCGTTGCGTCTCTTCAAGTTCATGACACCCGGCCTGCTGAAAACGATGGGCAATTCACTCGTCGCCGGCCGCGATTTCACCTGGATCGACATTTATGAGAAGCGTCCGGTGGCAATGGTGTCGGATAACCTGGCGCGCGAGTTGTGGAAGGATCCGGGAGCGGCGATTGGCAAACGCATCCGCGAGAGCCTGAAGGCGCCCTGGCGCGAAGTAATCGGCGTCGTCGGCGACGAGCGCGACGCGGGCGTAAATCAGAAGGCGCCCACCATCGTGATATGGCCCATTTTGACGGATAATTTCTCCGGCAATAAAACGTTCGTCTGGCGGAGTTTGTCGTACATCATTCGCAGCAGCCGTACCGGATCGCGCGGGTTTCTTGACGAGATCAGCCGGGCAGTCTGGGCGGTGAATCCGAATCTTCCGGTGTACAACGTTCACACCCTTCAGGAAATTTATAACAAATCGCTGGCCAGGACCTCGTTCACGCTGGTGATGCTGGCCATTGCCGGCGCCATGGCATTGCTGCTGGGAGTCGTGGGAATTTACGGCGTTATCTCCTACTCGGTTTCTCAGAGGACGCGCGAGATCGGCATCCGCATGGCGCTGGGCGCTCGCAAAGAGGAGTTGACCAGGATGTTCGTCGGGCAGGGATTGCGCCTGGCAATGAGCGGCGTTGCCTGCGGGTTGATCGCAGCAGTGGGATTGACGCGGTTGATGAAGTCGCTGCTGTTCGAAGTGAATCCGCTGGACCCGGCGACGTTCGCCGCCGTCGCGCTGGGCCTGATCCTGGCCGCCTCGCTCGCCAGTTACCTGCCAGCCCTGCGCGCAACCGCGGTAGATCCGATGGAAGCGCTGCGCGCCGACTGAGCGTAGCGCCGCCGGTGATTATACATGCGGACAGGCGAGGAGTCTTTCGTTAATCCAGGGGAGTGCGTCACACAGAATGGACATTACATAAGTGCTGAACTCTGTTGTGGCGCACGCCCCCGGCGTGCCGCGTCGACACTCGTGTCGATGCCTGGCTCGTTGTTTCTACCCGGAGGGACTGGCGTCGAGAGGAGTCTCGACGCGGCACGCACGAGTGCGTGCGCCACATACACTAGCGCCACGAAATCTCGACGATTTGGCGGATATAAAACGGGGACACCGTATGCACCACTCGCGCGTTCGTCCCTTTTACGGCCTCGTCCACCATGCTTCGCATCTCTTGTGGCGTATACGACCGCCTGATCGACGTGACTCCGTCGGATGCATTGATCGGGTGCAGAAAAGGACTCATAAACGTGCGAAATAAGGTCAGGGGCATCCAATGCCGCACCAGGTCGAGCACAATCAGCCGCCGGCAGGATCGCGACACGTTGCGAATCATGCTCACGACCTCCTCCTCGGAAAGATGGTGCACCAGGCAGATGGAGATGGCGACATCGGCTTCCGGCAGCGGATCCACCGCGGCGTTGCCGGTCAAGATCGGAATCGATGAGCCGGCAGGCGCGGGCCGCAGATCGAAGCCGACAACCTCCACGCCGAGTTTCTGGCGAATTTCTTCCAGCAACGCACCTTGCCCGCAGCCCAGGTCGAGCACTCTGCCCGGGTTCTTGCCCAGCCGCCGGAAAATCGCGGCGGTATTTCTCAACAGGCGCTGCGTTCGCGCCAGATCGCTGTAGGCTTTGGCGACGACCTCTTCAGGCAGCGACGGATCTTCCAGCAACTCCGTGACGTTGACCCGATCCGTCATGAACACGTTGACGGGTTAAAGGCGCGTTGGTCTTACTTCTTGCGCGATCTTTTTTGTGAAGCGTTCTGCCACGCGACCGTCAGCGCGCCGCGCAGAGTTTCTTCCTTGACCGTTTTCAGGCGGACGTTGGTCGCGCCCTGCCTGCCCCATCCGCCCTTTACCGGCGCGAATGCCGATGGGTCCAGTTCGATGAAGGCCTCCTGCTGATCGGGAGGCAGTTTCACCATCGCGTATCCGTCGTCCGGGTAATGAAGCGTCGCGAAAATCTTGCCGTTCGCGCGGAAATCGGGGTGATTCATGTGCGAGCTTTCCACTGTGTCGGGGAAGCTCAGAGCCATGTGGCGAAAATCGTCGGTATTCATATTGTTTAGTCCGGCCGGTTCATCAGGAACGTCGCGGTATTGGCGAAAAAGTCCTGCAAGGTCCGATGCACGTCCTCAGGAAGGCCCGCTTCGTCCAGAGCCCGCCCCATGACCTGCACCCAGCGGTCACGCGCCGCGCTTCCGATGGCGAAAGGGGCGTGACGCATCCTGAGCCTGGGATGGCCGCGCGTTTCGAGATACTTCGAAGGCCCTCCAAATCGAAACATCAGAAAATCGCGCAGCCGGCGCTCGGCTCCCTCGAGATCCTGCGCCTGGTAAAGCGGCCCCAGCACCTCGTCCGACGGAATCTGCCGGTAAAACGCCGCCACCAGTCGCCGGAACCCATCCTCGCCTATGACCGCGAAAATATCCTGTTCTTCCATTTTTTCCAAGTTTACTAATGTGGGCGACACCCCTGCGTCCTTATCTATCAGGAGGCAGTTATGAAAAGCAGATTGATGGCGGCGGTTCTGATGCTGATGTCGTTCGGGGCGGTTGCTCCAGCGGCGGTGGTTGTGGTTGCACGGCCTGTCGTGGCGGTTCGCGTAGCTCCGGTCGTGGTCTATGCGACTCCGCGTTACTATGTGGCTCCGGTGTATCCGGTTTATCCCGTGTACGGCTATCGCGTGTACGGCGGCTATCGTTACGGATACGGCGCCCGTTACTACGGCTATCGCGCTTACGGCTATCGTGGCTTTCGGCGGTAGGAAATCGCTACAGGCTAAATAATTTCGTCCGTTTCGACCGGGACCGGCTGGAGAGCGGCGGCGATGATTTCTCTCGCCTCGGCTTCGCGGTCGCGCCCGACCTGAATGCGCCGCCATTTACGCGCGAACGGGTCGACGTCGTTGACCAGCGTGGTGATCTGATTCAGCGCAAAAAACGGGATCTCGGCCTCCCGCAGACACCCTTCGGCCAGCGCCAATGCGTAGGGGTCGTTGGTGTCCAGGACCACCACTAGTTCGAGATTAGCATCGCTGTTCACCGACCGCAGGATACCACTCTTGCGGCCTCTTAATTCGATTAAGGGCAGATATGGCGGCGACCTTCAGCGCGACGGGAGCGCAGACCAGCGGAATGGCGGCCGCCAACGGCAGGCAATTGCAGCTGGCGCTGCGGATTATGTTTTGAGCCATAAAGGTTAGCCCCATGCGTCAGCTTGGGGTTCGCTCACTATAGGGCGCTCTTTAGAGGCGTGCCTTCCCGGATCTCGTCACTCGCCCGCCGCACCACCATATCGCCGGCTTTCAAATCGCCCGAGACTTCCGTCAGATCGCCATCGGAAAAGCCTTTTACGACGTTGACCCATTCGGCGCGCCCGTCATGATTGCGGATGACGAAGGTCCGCTCCGTAGTGCTCACGACGCTGGTTTTGGGAACCATCAGCGACGCATGTGTGCGGCGAACGGGCCACTTCACCGAGGGGTACATACCGGGTGAAAGCGAGCCGTCGCGGTTCAGCACATCGAGTTCCACGGGCATGGTGCGCGTCTTCTGGTCAAGCGAGTGTGAGATGCGCGCAACCACGCCCGAGTAGGCGCGCTCGGGGTAGGCGGGAACGTGGAACTGAACCTGTGCGCCACGGACGATGCCGCCCGCATCCTCCTCCGGGACGGCGACGACCAGGCGCAGGTGCGCGATTTCTTGAATGACCAGCATCACCGGGTCGGCGCCAGGACCGACCAGCGCGCCGGGATGGACCATGCGGTCGGTGACGATGCCGTCGAAGGGTGCGACGATTCGCAGGTACGCTTCGAGGTCTTTTAGCGTGCTTACGGCGCCCTGGATGGCCTGCGTGGCCTGGCGCTTCCCTTCGACCAGGGCGCGCGCGGCGTCTACCTGCTTTTGCGCCAGAATCAGCTCATTGCCGGCAATGGCGCCTGGCGTTTCCGACGCCTTCTTCAAGCGGTCGGAGGTGCTTTGCGCGGCGGCGAGCTGCGCTTCCGCCTGCAATCTCTCCGATTCCGCGGACTGGACCTTCGATTCGGCTTCGGCGATTTGAGCTTTCATTTCGGGAGCCGAGAGTTCGGCGAGCAGTTGCCCTTGTTTCACGTCACTGCCGCGATCGACCAGCATGCGATCGACATAGCCGCGCACTTTGGCATGGATGGACACGCTTTGAAATGGTTGCAGCTCGCCCGGAAGGTCGAGTGTGCGCGAGAGTTGTTTCGAAACAACCGGCGCAAGTTCGGTGGTCTGCGCCACCGCGATTGCGGCGAGGAAAAATACGTTAAGGCGCTTCATAGTACCGGCTTTCAGGGTCCGTCGGATTCAACGATGGAGAGGACCTGGATGCTTTGCGCTGGAGGATCGCGTAGATCGACGGAAGGATGGTCAGCGTCGTAAAGGTCGAGACGATTAATCCGCCGATGACGGCTCGACCCAAAGGTGCGGATTGCGATCCTCCTTCGCCGAAGCCGATGGCCATGGGCGCCATGCCGAAGATCATCGCGGCGGCGGTCATCAGCACGGCGCGGAGTCGGCCGGAGGAGCCTTCGAGAGCGGCTTCCAAATGAGTACGCCCTTCGCGCCGGGCGCGCTCCGAAAACGTCACCAGCAAAATAGAGTTGGCGACGGCGATTCCGGTGGCCATGATCGCGCCCATATAGGACTGGACGTTCAGAGTGGTTTTCGTTGCCAGCAGCATCAACAGGACGCCGCAGAGCACGGCGGGAATGGTCAGGACGACGGCCAGCGCGAGCCGCACCGACTGAAAATTTGCGGCCAGCAAAAGGAAAATGACCAGCACAGCGAGCAGCAGGCCGGTGCGAAGGCCGTTGAGCGTCTGTTCCAAAGGAGGGATTTCGCCGCGCAGCACGACGCTGATGCCTCTCGGAGGAGCGCCCGCGTCCGAAAGAGCGTGATTCAACCTTGGCGCGGTTTCGCCGAGCGTCAGGCCGTGGATGTTCGCGGTGAGACTGACGATGTGCTGCCCGTTATAGCGCTCGATGAGCCCGGGCATCGTGCCCAGTTTGAGTTGGGCGATATCGATGAGGCGGACATCGGTGCGCCCCTCCTGCATCACCGGCACATCGCCGACGCTCTCCACGCTCTGCATGTGGTTCTGCGGCAACTGCACCTGAATCTGGAACGCGTTCCCGGAGTTGGGATCGCGCCAGTAATTGGGTTGAATGAAGCGCGAGGACGATGTCGCGGGCACGACGGAGTGGACTACGTCGGCCATGGTCAGGCCGAACTGCCCGGCGCGTTCGCGATCGATATTAATGTCGAGCGTGGGGAAATCGGAGGCTTGTGCGAATTGCAGGTCGCGCAGAAATTCGAGCTTCTGCATCTGCGTTTGGATCTTGCGGGCGTAGGCGTAATCGTCTTGCAGGCCGGGTCCCTGAATGGCGACTTCGATGGGGGTCGGCGATCCGAAACTCATCACCTGGGTGACGATGTCGGCGGCTTCGAAGGATATCTGGCAATCGGGCAGGTCCCTTTTGAGACTTACGCGCAGCGCTTCGCGTAGCGCTTCCCCTCGCGGAGTCTCGGGCTTCACCGCGATCTGAATGATCGCTTCCTGAGGTCCGCTGGTGAACAGATGAATCAGATCCACGGGATAGCTTGACGGAATCAGGCCCAAGAAATCGCTAGTGATTTCGATGTTCTTGGACCCGATCTGTTTGCCGATCACGTCGAGCGCGCGCAGGACGATTCGCTCGGTTTCCTCAATGCGAGTGCCCGTCGGGGCGCGCAGGCGGATGCGAAGCAGAGGAGCATTCGCGTCCGGAAAAATCTCGGTTCCGATACGAGGCAGCAGGAACCAGACGAGAATCGCGGCGGCAGCGAGGTAACCGAGCACAAGAGGCCAGCGCAACCAGAGGACGGCTTTCAGATAACGCTCATATAACGACCGCAGCCATCCCCCTTCGCCGCGATGTCCTTCTTTCATGAGCCACGTAGAGAAGACTGGGACGAGCGTGCTGGATAGCAGGTATGACGCGATCATCGAAAACGCGACCGCGAGGGAAAGCGGAACGAAGAGCTGCCGCCCCACGCCAACCAGGAAAAACGACGGGACGAATACGGCCAGGATGCAGAGCATCGACAGCAGCCGCGCGATCGCCGTGCGGCTGCACGCTTCGACCACCGCGCGAGCACGGGAGACACCGGGAAGCATGCGGGTATGGATATTCTCGATCTCGACCGTAGCTTCATCCACCAGAACGCCGACGGCGAGGGCGAGCCCTCCGAGCGTCATGATGTTGATCGTCTGGCCGGTCGCCCAGAGACACACTACCGCCGCGAGCAGCGCAAATGGAATGTTCATCACCACAATGAGAGCGCTGCGCCAGTCGCGCAAAAAGATCAGCACCATCAGGCCGGTAAGGACGGCGCCCAGCAACCCTTCGAGCACAAGGCCGCGAATCGAATTGGTGACGAAGGGCGACTGATCGAATTCCAGGCGGACGTCGACGTCGTCGGGGACGGCTTTTTTGAAGTTGGGAATAGCCGCTTTGACGGCATTGATGACGTCCAGCGTGGACGCGTCGGCGCGCTTGGTGACCGGGATGTAGACGGTTCGTTTCCCGTTGACGTGCGCGTAGGCGCTCACGATATCCGTCCCATTTTCGATCGTGCCGATGTCGCGCAGATACACGCTGGCGCCGGAGACGGGACGGATCGGCGTACTCAACAACTCGGAAAGATTACCCCCCAGCGCCGCGTTGGTGCGTGCGATGCGCTCCACCGTGCCGGTCCACATGTTTCCGGAGGGCATGACCAGCGTCGCTTTACTGACCGCGGCGATGGCTTCGTCGGGCGAGATGCGGTACTGATGCAGTTTGCCGGGATCGAGCGTGATGACAATGGTCCTCTGATTCCCTCCAAAGGGCGGCGGCGCGGACACGCCTTGCAACGTGGCGAACAAAGGGCGCACGCGGTTGATCGCGAAATCCTGCAATTCGCCCTGCGTGTGCGTCGCGCTCGAAAATACCAGTTGGCCGACGGCGACACTACCGGCATCGAAGCGCGTGACAAACGGCGGGACGGTTCCCGGAGGCATGAACGCGCGCGCCCGATTGACATAGCCGATGGTCTCCGCCATCGCCTGCGCCATGTTGATGCCTTCATGAAAGACGAGCTTCATCAGCGCGGCGCCCTGGATGCTTTTACTCTCGACGTGATCGATTCCGGTGATGTAAAGGAAATGATACTCGTAGTAATACGTAAGGTAGCCTTCCATCTGCGCGGGGTCCATTCCGCTGTAAGGCTGAGCGACGTAAATGGCGGGATCGCCCACCTGCGGGAAAATGTCGACGGGCATGCGCTTCAGCGCGAGGGCAGCGCACAGCGCCACGGCCAGCAAGGCCGCGACCACGGTGAACGGACGGGAGAGTGCTGTTAAGACGAGGCGCATGTTAACGGCTCGCCTCCGCAACGAATGGTTGAATATCTCCGGCCGCGGTGGCGATCTGAAGCAGGCCTCGCCAGACGCTGAGGCGCGCGAGAACGTCGTCAATCTCCGCCTGGGTGAGCAGGCGCTGGGCTTCGGCTAATTCATCGATATTCGCAAGCCCCGCATCGTATCGCGCGGTCGCCTGCTGAACCGCGGTGCGCGCGGACGAAACCTGCACCGGAGTATTGCCGGCCACGCGGCGGGCTCCGTTCAGTGTCGCGACGGCGCGGTTCCACTGGGCACGCAGATCGACCGCGACCTGGGCGGATCGCGCGGCCTGAGCACGGATGGTCGCGCTTTGGGCCGCTTCGCGGGCGCGCAACGCAGGCAGGTCGAGAATCGGAAAGGTCACGGTGAAGCCGATCGCGTAATTTTGATAATTTGGCGCGAGGCCGTTGAGGCCGCCCAGGCGATCGCCATTGGTTTCGGCGCCGGTGCCTCGCGCGTAGGCTGAGGCTTGTAGATAAAACCTGGGGAAATAGGAGCGCTCCAGCGCGCGGAGTTGGGCGCGAGCCTGTTCGACGGCGGCGTTCTGCTCGACCACGATCGGATTTGCGGCTGCGTTCAGGCTGGGCGGGGCTTGATCCGGAGGCAATTGAACCAGACTGCCGGCGACAACCGAAATCTTTGCAGGATCGTCGCCGGTGAACTGCGCGAGAGTCGCAACGGACACGGAGACGGCCTGCTGCGCCTGGATCAACTGCGTGCGCGCGGCAGCTAGTTCGGCCTCTGAGCGCGACTGGTCGGCTCCGGGACGCAATTCTGCGCCGACTTGCGCGGTGATCGTCTTGAGGACGGCTTCGGCCCGATCGACGCCGGCTTGGGCTGCGCGCACCGTTTCCTGGGCTGCGACCAGGGTGAGGTAAGCGTCGACGGTGGCGACGGCAACCTCGAATTGAGTTTTCTTAGTCGCGGCTTCGGATTGCGCGCGCGCGGCGCTGGCCGTGGCGACGTTGGCGCCGCGCAGCCCGAAGTCGAAAGGCTCCCAGGTGACCAGGCCGCCGATGGCGCTGCCCCAGACCGAACCAAAATTGTTCGAGCCGATCACCGGACCGGACATCGATGGAATCACGTTCTGCGGCAGCAGCAGGCCAAACACGTTGTTGCGCGTCGCGCGATTGGCCTGCGCCAGCGCGTCGACCTTGGGCAGGTAAGCGGTGCGAGCCAGCTGGATCGCGGCGGACGCGGCGTTGATCTGTTCCTGCGAGACTCGGATGGACGGATAATTCTTGAGGGAGTTTTCCACCGCCTGAGGAAGCGTGAGCTGCGCGGACAACGTATCGGCCAGGGCTGCGAAAAGGATCATCAGCTTCATGAGCGTTCGCCCTCGATCAGTTCATGAAAGAGCTCCCGCACTTTGCTCTTGGATGCCGCCAGCGCTTTCCTGCCCAGCGGGGTCGCGCGGTACAGCCGTCGCAGAGACTTGCCGTTTCGCCGCTCCGTCGACCGCAGGTAGCCTTTCTCTTCCAGGCGCCGGAGCAGGGGATACAGGCTTCCCGCGCTGATGCGGTATCCGTGCCTCGCCAGTTCCTCCATCATGCCCAGGCCGAAGATGGGGCCCTCCGCTGCGTGATGCAGCACGTGCAGCCGGATCAGGCCGGAGTATAAGTCTCTGTCATCCTCTGCATTCGATTTCGACATTCGATTACGAATGATGCTAGCGTAATCCTGAAAAAGCATTTTGTCAATGGCCTCCTCGTGAGTGAGATACAGTGTGAGGACTGAGTTGCCGTGAAAGAGGCCAAGAATGAAGCCAGGGGTTTTGCGAACGCCGGACGAGTGTTTCGCGAACATCGCCGATTTTCCGTTCACACCGAAATATGTCGAGGTCGACGGGTATCGGATTCATTATGTGGACGAAGGCCCTCGCGATGCCGCGCCCATTCTGCTGATGCATGGCGAGCCGTCGTGGTGTTATCTGTACCGCAAAATGATCGGGCCCCTAGTCGAGGCAGGGCACCGTTGTGTCGCTCCCGATCTCGTCGGATTCGGAAGGTCTGACAAGCTGGCGCGGCGCGAGGATTATTCGTACCAGTTCCACGTCGACGTCATAAACGGATTTGTGCGCGCGCTCGATCTCCGAAATGTGACACTCTTCGGGCAGGATTGGGGAGGGTTGATCGGGCTGCGGGTGCTGGTGGACAATCTCGACCGCTTCAGCCGCTTGGTGGTGGCGAACACAGGTCTGCCGACGGGCGACCATAAGGCATCGGATGGCTTTCTGCGATGGTTGAACTACTCGCAGACGGTGGAGAATTTTCACGTCGGAGGGATTGTCAAAGGCGGATCGAAGACTCCTCTGTCGGCGGAGACCATCGCGGCCTACGACGCGCCGTTTCCAACGGACGCCTATAAAGAAGGTGCGCGCCAATTTCCGATGCTGGTGCCGATTACTCCCGATAATCCCGCGTCGGAAGCGAACCGGCACGCCTGGGAAGTACTGCGGCAATGGAACGGAAAGGTGCTGACGCTGTTCAGCGATCAGGACGCCGTGACCGCGGGTGGAGAAAAACCGTTTCAGAAGTTATTGCCGGGCGCCCAGGGCCAGCCGCACGCGATCATCGAAGGCGGAGGGCATTTTTTGCAGGAAGACAAGGGCGAGGAGATCGCGGCGCGGATGATCGACTGGCTCAAAACCACATGAAAAAGGTGCTCTTGGCCGTTGTTCTGCTGATTCTGGCGGGATGGTTCGTGTTTCCGGCGATTCTGCATGTGATGGGCCTGCATCCGGCGTACACTGGCACGCGATACCAGTTGCCAGGCGCTCGCGCACTGATCGTCACGACCAGTCATGCGCAGCTTGGAGATTCGGGCAAGAAGACCGGCGTGTTTGCATCGGAGATGACCGCGCCGTACTACGCGTTCCTCGATGGGAAAATGCTCGTCGACCTGGCGAGCATCGACGGCGGTCAGATTCCGATCGATCCGATTTCCTTCCGCTGGTTCGTCGAGGCGCCCTCCGACAAGCGTTTCCATGACGACGCCGAATTTCAGAATAAAGTGAAACACTCGCTGAAGATTGACGATGTCGATTTCACGAAGTACGACGTTATCTTCCTGGCTGGAGGCTGGGGCGCGGCCTACGACCTGGGATTTTCCGACGTTTTGGGGCGCAAGATCACAGAAGCGTGGCACGCAGGGAACGTGATCGGGGGCATCTGCCACGGTCCTCTTGGCTTGCTGCGCGCTCGCGACGAAATGGGCGAGAGTTTGGTGAAAGGCCGGCATTTGACGGCGGTCACGGACAAGCAAGTCGCGGAACTTGGCATTACGATGACGCCGCAGCATCCGGAGCGCGAGCTGCGGGCGGCTGGAGCGATCTTTGAAAGCTCGACTGCGGTGCGGGATTTCTTCGCGGATTGTGTTGTGGTCGACGGACGCCTGGTCACCGGGCAGAATCAGAACGCGGGCACGGAAGCGGCCGAGGACATGATGAGAATCGCCGGAGGGAATCCGAAGTGACGCAGCGTATCTTGCGAGTCCTGACCGGATTGATCGGCGCGTTGACCCTGGCGATGGGTCTGACGTTTCTGCTGGCGCCGTCAAGACTGATGGGTCAGTTCGCCGTGCTCGTGTCGGGAAACGCCGGGTTCAGCACGGTGCGCGGGGACCTGGGCGGGCTGTTCATCGGGATGGCGATCTTCACGCTGATCGGCGCGATTCGCGCGTCGAGTCGCTGGCTGGCGGTGCCCGCCGTGTTTCTCGGATTCATTGTTCTCGGACGCATTCTGAATCTGCTGTTCGATGGGCGCTCCACGGAAGGCGAGCAAGCAGTGATCCTCGAACTGATTTTGATCGCTGTTCTGCTGCTGACTATCGGGAGTCTGGAACGGAGCGGGACAAAATCCTTCGGGCTGCGGCTGTGGGTCGCGATTCCGGCTCTGTTGCTGATAGCGCTGGGGACAGCGTTCCTGTTCCAACGGCAGATCGGCATGATGATCATCGAACGGCTGGTTGAGCGCGGCTTCCAGAATCAGTTTCTCGCGAGTCTGCCGGACGGTCTGCACGCGGGGCTTTGCGGATCTGGCTCACCGCTTCCCGATCCGACGCGGGCGGGGCCGTGTGTTTTTGTCATCGCCGGGAAGCACGTCTACATTGTCGATGCGGGCGACGGCTCTCCGCGCAAGATGGCTCTCATGGGTTTGAATCCGGGTCTCATCGACGCGATCCTGTTGACGCATTTTCACTCCGATCACATCGGAGGGCTGGGCGAGATGATGCTTCAGCGGTGGGGTGGCGCGAGCCATAAGGATCCTGTGCCGGTGTTTGGACCGCAGGGTGTCGAATCGGTGGTTCAAGGCTTCAACGATGCTTACGCTCTGGACAAGAAGTACCGCATTGCGCATCATGGCGAGGCGACCATGCCTCCAACGGGCGCGGGCGGCGTTGCTCGTCCGTTCACGATCGATGGTCCGGAGTGGAGCCAGGTGGTGCTGGAACAGGATGGGCTGATTATTACCGCGTTTGCGGTGAACCATGCTCCGGTTTTTCCGGCGGCTGGATTTCGCTTCGATTATCGTGGCCGGTCGGTGGTGATCAGCGGCGACACGGCGCCTTCAGCAACGCTGGCCAAGTACGCGCGCGGCGCCGATGTCCTGTTTCACGAAGGACTGCAGGTTTCGATGGTCGCAGTGCTGCACGATGCGGCGGAGAGGCACGGTCGCGCCGGGGCGGCAAAGATCACGGCCGATATTCCGTCGTACCACACCACTCCCGAAGACGCCGCGCGCATCGCCCAGCAGGCCGGAGTGCGGCAGTTGGTGTTTTACCACACCATTCCAGTGTTGCCGTTTGCTTACGTCAACGCGACGTTCCTGGGAGATGCACCGAAGATTTTCACGGGACCCATCGTCGTTGGCAAGGACGGGATGATGGTGAGCCTGGCGCCAGGGGCCACGTCCGTCGCCATGCGCGAGTTGCTTTAGGTTCGATTGGCCGTCCTTGGGTTCGTTGCCCGACTACTTTTCTCTCGATTGCGTAGGCATGCGTGACATGCATCGTCGTACAGTAGGACGCTCGCGTGTTACACTTTTGTCGCATCGTCGATGAAGATATGGATCGCGGTCTTGCTGGTATTGACGGGGCTGGCCTACGCGGGACTCTTTTTATCCCTCTCCAATCCGCCGTTCACCGACGGGCCTAATCACTTCGCCCGCGCCGTGATCATGAAATCGTTGTGGTTCGACGCACATTCTCCGTTTCAGGGGAACTTTTCGGCGAGCCGTTCCTTCATGCCGTACATCCTGCCGGACCTGGGATTCATCCTGCTGATCGGACAATTGGGGGCGGAACGGGCCTATCCCGTGTGGAGCATGCTGAGCATGCTCAGTCTGGCCCTCGGAGTGTGGGTTTATGCCCGCCAACTGCTGGAAACCTCCTGGGCAATGGCCGCGGCCATGCTGTTCTCCTGGTACTTCGCCACGAATTATTTTTTCATCCAGGGCTTTTTCTCGTTCCAATGGGGATTGGCGGCGGCGTTCGTCGCCCTGGGCGCTTTGGATGCCTGGCGCCGGGAGAAAACATCTTGGTGGATCGTGCTCTATTGGATCGCGTGCTTCGCCTGCTACGGGGCGCATATGGCCTGCTTCGCGATCCTGGCGGGGATGGCCGGGGCCACCGGCCTGGCTCGCATTTACCGGAAAGAACAAACCCCGAAGGAACAAACCCCGAAGGAACAAACTTGGATGCGCCTGGCTTGGGAGCTGCTTCCTTTCGCGATCCTCTGCGCCTGCCTTCTTCCGCTGGTGCCGGCACATCCCGCGGCGGCCGGCGGCCGGATGATCGATCGCGATAAGATCAGCGGGAAATTTGTCCACTTGCTGGAAGCGATGTTCGTTCGCCAGAATTTTGTGCTCGACCGGACGATTCTGGTGCTATTCGGGGTCATCCTGGTGGGCGCGATCTGGTTCGGCGTGCGCCGCCATGTGGACCTTCGCCGGCACTGGCAGCTTGCGCTGGTTGCGGGTCTTGCGCTGGCGCTTTATTTCGCTCTCCCTTTTGGAATAGGAACGATCGCCTATGTGGACCAGCGCGCGCTGCCGTTTCTGTACGTCGCTCTCACCATGCTCGCGCTCCGCATCTTCGAAAGCGCGGGCCCCAGCCGCCGGCAGATCGCGATTCTAATCGCTGCCAGTTTCCTGCTGGCCGCGGCGAATCTGGGATCGCTCGCCCGCTTCCTGCCGAGGCAAAGCCGCCAGGTCGCGGAGTACCGGCAGGCGATCGCCAGTATCTCGGAAGGCCGGATGGTTCTGTCCATCGATGCTCAGCCTCCGGACGGATATACCTGGCCCCTGCGCCACGTCGGCTCGTTTTACGCCGCGGACCGGAACGGGTACACTCCCTACCTGTTCAGCCAGCTGAACGGCAGTGGACCTTCCGGGTACTTTCTGGACCTCTCGCCTCTCTACCGTCCCGACCAGAACTGGTATCTGCGCAATAAACCGCTGGATTGGGAAAAGGTGTTTCAGACCTACGATTACGTCATCATCACCAAACCCTGGCGTCCGGAACGACTGGATTTGAGCCGCCTCGAAGTGTGTTATGAAAATGCCGCCGCGACCGTTTTTCGCGTGCGCCGCTAGGCGAATCGCTGCTATTTCACCGTGATCTTCACCCGCGCGTTCGTCCAGCAGCACTGAAACCCGCGCCCACCGTCGCCCGACGCGTCGTTGGCGACGACTCGAAGAACGTACTCCCCTGGGGCGCTGAACTGCGCCGTGGTCGTCGCCGTGCCGCTGAAGATTGCCGGAGGGGGAGCTTTGAACGACGCCTGTTGCACGGCCGGCCTCTCGTTCGCAAACGTCACCGTCCCCGGTCCGCGAAATTTGCTCCAGGCAACCGTCACCGGAGGCCCGGCGAAACGCCCCGCAGGCAACTGCGACTTGGCGTCGTCGGCCACCCAGACAGCCAGCGTCAAAGGGCTCGCCACGGTCGCGGTCAGCGAGATGCTCTGCCCGTTCGGACCCTGCACAAACGGGCCGCTTTCCGAAAAACCGATAAACGGCGGAGTATTGTCGCTCGCGTCTTTAAACGGCGAAACCTCGTATTGCAGATGCAGGCTGATTGGGATTACGTTCGTTTTCCCGTTGACCACCAGCGTCCAGGTCAACTTTTTCTCGCCGAAATCCTTGGGCACGGTTACCGTGAATACGCCCCACTGCCTCCCGGGGAGAAAAAGCGTCGGTTGCCCCTGGTCCGGCCCTCCCGGCTCAATCCGATTGTTCGGTCCAATAGGGACCTCGACAGTCTGCTTCTGGTTGCGATTGTAGTACCCGGCCAGCAAGCTGAAGCTTCCGTCGGCGTTTGCGAACCATCCTTCGAACGCGCCCGTGATGCTCTGCCCGGCGTCATGATACGGCTCCAAAGGCAGCGACGATTGCGCCCACGCCGAGCCTGCCAGCGCGATTATCAGAAATGTGCGAGCTTTAGCGGAGATCGCTCCCTGCGGTCGCGGCTCAGAATCGGTTTTACCGAGCCGCGACCACAGGGAGCGATCATTCGGGGCCACTATCTGTTTACCCTGCAGCTGCACTACGGTCTTGCCTGCGCCGCCGCGGTCCGCGTTGGCTTATGATTGGCAAGCCACTGATTGTAGTCGTCGTCGGAAATATAGGTCACGTTCACCCACGCGTGCCCCATTTCATCCACTGTGCGATCCCCGTACCCCACCCACTGGTCGGGATCCGGATTGTTCGGATTGTTGACCGTGTTGTCGTACCAGGCCGTGATGTGGATAATCGTGCCCTTGGGCAGCACCGGCGCCGCGTCGTCGGCGTAAATGTAATTGTTCATCCAGTTGAAGTTGAAATGGTCGACGTAGCTCAGCATCTGCACCGATCCGTCGGGCAGAATCGCCTCCATCGCCATCGCCTTGCCCCGCCAGTGCATGTGCGGCTGAAAATTTTCGAGGCGCGCCGGCTGCCGCAGCGTCTGGTACATCTGCATGGCCACTACGCTATTCGGTGGAATATCGAAACGACCCGGAGGACTAACCGACGCTCCGAACAGGCTCAAGCGCGTCCGATACTTCGGCGTCTCGCCTTTTGGATAAAGATAAATTCCCAGTTCCACATGATCGCGGATCTGCTCGCCCACCGCGTGCAGATGCAGTTCCCAACGAATCTGTGCGCCGGGCAAGAGCAGTTTTCCGGTGCCCGGCCGGTAGATATCGAAGCTCTTTCCAACGGCCCATTCCATGAGCAGGCCTTGCCCCGCGGGGTCGGCGGGCTCATCCTGCCGCAACCCCGCCAGCGCGTGATGCACGATCCTGCGCCCTGCCGGAGTCGACGGCCGCATCTCGACCGCCCTCACCCAGCGCTCTTCCGTAATTCCCATGTCGGTCATCGGTTTGAACCACACATCCTGTCCATGCGCGGGCATCGTGTAGGGCTCGGATTTGACGACAATATCCGGCGGCCCGAACTGTTTGGCGAGCTGCCATCCGTCGTCGTTCGACCACTGTTTGGGAGCCGGCAGATCCTTCGGATCGCCCATCGGCGCGCCCGCATCGGCCCACTTGACGACGGTCGCGATCTGCTGGTCGCTCAACGACCGGTCATTCGCAAAATGCTGAATCCCAACGGTTTTATCCAGGTGCCAGGGAGGCATGTTGCGCGTGATCACGCGTTCCCGGATGGCTTTCACCCAGGGCCTTATTTCCTGATACGTGACCAGCGACATCGGCGCCATCGACCCAGGGCGATGGCACTCCTCGCACTTGGCCTGGAACATCGGCGCGATATCCTTGGTAAACGTGACGGAGTCCGCCGCGGGGGCCAAGCCTCCGAAAATTACGACCGCACTAAGCTGCAACGTGGCATGAGTCATGCTAACAGCAGTCTATTTGCTTGAAACCCTCCTGTCAATGCTTGTTACGAACAGGGTGCTCCCGGAAGGTGTATAATTTTTACGGTTTCTGGGAGGAAATGTGAAACGGACGATTGCTGCGATTGCAATGGTAGCCCTGGTCGGGCTGGTGCGGGCCGATGAGCTTGAGGATTCGTATACGAAGTTGAAGAGCACGGTCGAGAAAAAGGACGCCGACGCGGTGAAAGCTGACGCTGCCGCTACGTTCAAACTGGCGCAGGCGCTGGTGACCGCGCGGCAGCCCTCCGACGCCGCCGAGGTCGACAACTGGAAGCAGCGCGTCGAATATGGGAAGGAAGTGGTCGCCTATACCGAGTACGCGCTCGCCGCAGTGGCGGCGGGAGCGGAAGGGCCGAAGGCCATCGAACTGGTGGAAACTCTGGTGGCGCAGAACCCGAAGAGCAAGTACATCGATACGTGCACGCAGGCGTATCTCGCCGCGCTCGGCAAAAGCGGCGCCGCCAAACAGATGGAGGGGATGACGAAAATCGTCGCGGGCCGCCCGGAGAACGAAGTCGCCCTCGCGGCGCTTGCCGAAGGCCTGGCGAATAAGGATACGGGTCGCGCTTTGGCCTACGCCAACAAACTCGTGGCATTGAAGGGTGCCGGATTGGCGACTGGATATTACATCTCCGGCCTGATCTACGGCGGCAAGAGCGCCTGGGTCGATTGCGACCGGCAACTGAAGGCCGGGCTTCCTCTGATCAAAGATAATTACCGCCTCGGCATCGTTTACTTTTACCTTGGCCTGGCGAATTATCAGCTCGGTAAGCAGACCATGGACAAGCCGCGGATTCAGCAAGGCCTCAAATACAGCCAGCAATCGGCGGCCATCGCCGGGCCGATGAAAGATCAGGCGTACCACAACGTCCTGGCCATCCAGAACGAGTTGGGCCACAAGTAGGGCTACGATGCGGACAGGCGTCCGCTGGTCACGGCTTGGTAGGGCCGCCAATGGTGGCGGCAAGCCGGCGTTCGGCCGGCGCTCTTCACATCGCGAGGCCGCCTCGAAAGGGCGGCTGCCGCCAGAATTGGCGGCCCCACAGTTAATTGGGCCTCGCCGGAGTCATCCTCTGCAGCGGCGCGGGCGCCGGTTGCGACGACCGATAACTTTCGAGCGGCGGCAGAAACGACGTCAGGAAATCCACGAACCGGTCTGTGAAAATGGTGCTGTGATCCGGCACAATCGCCGTCGGGATTTCGAAAATCCAGTAGGGCGTGCGATTCCATGCCTTGAAATCGCGCGCCACGCAGTATTTCAGTTTCTCATCGCTTCCCGTGCTGTTCGATGGCGCGTACGCGGGCAGCGTGATCGCGATCGGAATATAGTATTTATCCAGCTTCAGGCACGGCGAACAATCTCCGTTGGCGCACTGGACGATCTGGTGGCTATAAAGCTGGGGCGTGTGCGCGGCCGCGGTGGTCAGCACCTTTTTCGGCGTCAGGCCGGACGGCAGCAGCGCCTGCGGAGGCGACGGCGGGCCATTCGGCGGCCGGGCGACGGTCTCCGCCACCGGCAGCACGCCTTTCGTGGCGATATCGGTTACCGACGACACTGACAGGATCAGCGGCCGCGTCAGTTGCTTGCAGTCCTGTAACTCGCCCGCGTCGCAGCTCGCTTTTCTGGGAGGCCGTAGCAGATTCACTTGTTCCAGATCCGCCCGGTATTGGATCAGCGTGCTCACCGCGTTGGCGGCCGGAGCGGCCTGGTTGATCAGCACCACCAGGTCGGCGAAATCGCTCAACGTCTTCAATTGCACCTCGTCGCGCGTGGTCCCTTTTCCCAGCTCGGCGTGCAGTTCGTCGCCGATCAGCTTCATCTGCTTGGTGATCGCGTATTCCAGCACCAGCCCGCCAAAGGAATGCCCCACCACCACGGAAAGATTGCTCTCCGCGCCCGACTTGACCTGCTTCATCACCTTTAATACCGCATCGGCGATAGGATCCACCGCGACGCGAATGGCGGTGTCGCGGCGATCGAAATAGGTTAGCGTCCGCGTGGTATTGGCATAACGGCTGACCAGGTCTCCGCTCCAGCCCAGATACACGCCGACGACTCCGCAGTGCTCCAGATCGCCCTTGCAGACGTCGGCCGCGATGCGATTCAACTGGCGGCGGAAGTCCAGCACGTTGTTATTATGCTGGCCTGCGTTATTTTTCCAGCCGTGGATGAACGTCACCACCACCGCTCGATGACTGGAACGCCGGTCGGCGTCGTCGATGGCGTGGAGCGCGTCATCCAGCTGGCGTTTGTCCCAGTAGTCGCCGTTGTTCTTGAACTCCACGAACGCCAGCGAGTACAGCCGCTGGCCGTTCACATCCAGCGGAATGACATACCGCTGCTCGACATCGGTCGCGCGCTCGGCCGGCGTGGCCGAATAGAAAGGCTTCTGCCGCCACTGCTTCTGCGGCACGCAGCCGGCGAGCGTCATGAGGAGAACCACGGGGATCGAGACCGCCTTCATTTGATGTCCCCGGTCTTCTTCGGCGGCTTGGTGGCAACCTTGGGCGGTTTACGAAAAATGCTCGATGCCAGGTTCGTAAGATCGGGCTGAAACTCTTTCCAGAAGCTCCCGGCGACCACGCCTCCCATCGAGGTTCCCACGCGAACCATCGCCGCGCCGGTCGAATTGATCGGATCGGGCGTCCACGCCATGCCCGAAAACCCGGAAGAAAACGCCCCCGCCACTCGGCCCGCGGAAAATTGTTGATGCCCGTTGTCGTTCTTGACGATCAACGTGTGGGTCAGCGCGAATCCCACGCGAGGCCAGAATTTTTCCTTGCGCGACGGATAAAAGCGCGGGTCCTCATGGAACATCGCGCCGACCAGCGCCTGCCCGGTTCCCTTCGCCATGCTCTGCGTGACGCGAGTCCCGAAGCGCTTCGAAAATCCCTCCGCGCCCTGCCCCCAGTATTTCAGGGTGCTGCCGTTCAGCACCGGGTCGAGAGCGGTGTTGAACGCCGCGCCGAACAGCATTCCGGCATTGAACGATTGCGTCCACCAGTAGCACGTCTTGTCCTTGCCCGACATCGGCAGATCGTCGCGGTCGCCGCAATGAAACGTGGGCGGCAGCGGTTCGGCCGGTCCCTGGTCGGACTGCGCGCGCACCAGCATCGCCAGCGCGCCCAGAACCAACAGCCGAATCATGCACTGCCTCCCGCCGTCTGAAATTCCGGCGGCTGAAACACCGAGTAAATCTCCGCGATCATCGCGTCGCGCGAGGCGAACCGCGACTCTTCATAACATCCCAGCGGATTTTTCACAGCATTCACCAGGCATTTGTTGCAATACGTGCACGGCACCGCGGGGCGATCCGCGCCGGCCGCGAACTGCTTCACCAGATCGTTATTCGCCACCAGCGACCGCGCGATGCTCACCGCGTCGCACTTTCCGCCGTCGATGGCCGCGCGAATCACCGAAGCCGTCTGAAAACCGCCCGTGCAGATCACCGGAATCCCGACCGCCGCCTTGATTGCGTTCGCGTCCGCCAGATTGATCCCCTCGATGACATCACCGCGATTTTTGACCCATTCGTCGTGAAAAAGGGTGGCCGTCGGCTCGACGCGCACCAGTTCGTAGTTGCGATACGTCTTCGTTCCGCTCGAAATCATCGAATCGTAGACCTTCACGAAATCGTCGATCGGCAAATCGCCGGCGGGGTTTCTGGGATGCGGAAAATACCCGCCCGTCGAGACGTGAATCGCATCCACGCCCGCCTGCTCCAGCCATTTCGCCACCTGCACCGAATCCTGGATGGTGTTGCCGGATGCACCTCCTGGCACCATCGCGTTCGAATTTTCTGTCGCGCTGAGTTTGGCTTGTAAATGAAAATCCGAACCGACCTTGGCGCGAATGGCCGCGACAATTTCCAGCACGAATCGCGCGCGATTTTCCAGCGTCCCACCGTATTGATCGGTGCGATCGTTGGTCGCCGACGAAAGAAACTGGGTGATCAGATAACCGTTGGCCGAATGAAGTTCGACACCGTCCAGGCCCGCTTCCCGCGCTCTCCGCGCGCCTTCCGCGAACGCGTCCACCGTCTCCGCGATCTGGTCCGTGGTCATGCGCTCTGCCTGAAATCCGTGCAAGGGATCGTCGTTATCGGTGGAACTGAGGCCTTTCGGATATTCGAACCCCGGCAGATCGCGCTGGCGTCCGCCGTGGCTCAGTTGCAGGATGAATTTGCAGTCGAACTCATGCACGCGCTTCCCGACTTCGGTCCAGAAGGGAATGCACTCGTCGCGGTCGATGGTGGCGTAGTTGGGAACGATGCGGCCGCGCATGGTCACCGGCACGAACGAGGAGAGAATCGCGCCCACGCCTCCTTCGGCGAACTTCAGCTCCCAGTTAATGCGTGCCTGATTCCCGCTGCCGTCGAAGTTGTCGAAGCGCCCGGAGATGTTCGACCGGAAAATCCGGTTCTTAATCGTCAGGTTGCGGAACGCGAGCGGTGTAAAGATTGTATCGCCCATACCTGCCTGTGAATTATACCCGCCAATCGTTGCAATTCGCGATAAAAATAAATATCTCGCAAGAATTCAAGCCTCGTGATAACCTGCTGTCCGGAGGCGCCCATGAACAGGAAATATCTCGTCGTATTACTTCCGGCGGTGTTGTTTATGACTTCCTGCACTCCCGAAGACCAGGCCTGCCTGGAAATGTTCGTCGGTGGATTGCGCCCGGTGGCGACCGACCGTGCCGACCGCTTCAACGGCAAGGTGGCTCAGGCGACGGCGTTTTGCCGCGGAGGCCAGCACGCAGTCGACTTCACGGCGTTCCCGTGGGTCGACTGGGGCAATTACTACGCCACCGGCGACGCCAGTTCCCGCTATTCGGGCGACACCGGCAACGCCCCTCTTTCAAAGAACGGCCTGGGCGTCGGCGGCGCTCTGCTCGATCTGGAATACCAGCGCATCGAGCTGATCAAGTTCAATCTGTTCGACAACAACGGCACCTACCGGACCTACATCCTGGGCAACAATCGCAAGGCCGGACCCACGGTGAAGAGTTGGGACGAGCTGCGGCTGCCCAAGGATCATCCGGACTATGCGAAGGTGGGCGGCGATGCGGTGCAGCAGGTCTGCACCGGCGATTTGATTCGCAAGCGAACTCTGACCGGCATTTGCAATGACATGTTGAACCCTTTGATGGGATCGACTAATCAATTATTTGCCAGAAATGTAGAATTTGAGACCACATTTCCGGAAAAGGCGTTAAATGAACTCACGCGTAACCGTCACGGCGGCCGCCTCGGCTTGCTGAAACCCGACCCGCAGGTCATCAGCCGGCGGCTGTTTACGCGCGTGCAAACGCATCCCGATGCCTGCCGCGCCGGACTCGGAACGGATTGCGATTATCAGCGGGCTCCGTTCTTCAACGTGATGGCTGCGTTCTGGATTCAGTTCATGACCCACGACTGGTTTTCGCACATGGAGGAGGGGCATAACGCCGCCGAGTACGAAAACACCGGCTGCGCAACGCAGCTGGTAAACAATCGCGAACAGCCTCTTTCGCCCGCCGACATCGCGCAGCTCGGCTGCCGCCCGCAGGATCGCATCGACGTGGGCTATGTCGCGCAGAACACGCCTCCAGGATTGTTCACGCGCCCGGGTAGTCCTCGCCAATATCTGGAACGCGCGCCGCTGACCATGCGTAATACCAACACCGCGTGGTGGGACGCATCGCAGATTTATGGCTACGACGAAACATCCCTCAAGCGTGTGAAGCGCGATCCGGCCGATCGCGCCAAGCTGCTGCTGACGCCTTTGCCGGGTAAATCCGCAGCCGACGGTTTGTATCTGCCTCTGCTCGGTCCGAACGATCCGATGAATCCGCAGTGGGCCGGGCAGGAAGCGACCGCGTTTCCCGACAACTGGACCATCGGGATCAGCTTCCTGACGAATCTTTTCGCGCGCGAGCATGACTTCTTCGTCGACGAGTTTCGCAAACAGACGCGTTTGACGCCCACGGCCGACTGCGGGCTGCGCAACCCGTCTGACCCTAAAAAAGTGATCCGCTATCAGGACGTCACACCCGACGAGTTGTACGACGTCGCGCGTCTGGTGGTGGCCGCCGAGATCGCGAAAATTCACACCATCGAATGGACGCCGCAGTTGCTTTACGACGAGCCTCTGTACGAAGGGATGAACGCCAACTGGAGCGGCCTCGTTGGCTCCAGTAACGAAGAGCTGACGAAGATCCTGCAACGCGTCGTAAAAACGTTCGGAAAATCAAAAGATCCGAATTTCGCGACATCTTGGTATTCGGCGTTTGCGTCGGGGCCGGGCATCGTCGGCATGGGCAGCAAGGACCGTCACTGGGACATCACCAAGCCATCGTCGGTGAACGGAGGAGTGAATCACTTCGGATCGCCGTTTAATTTTCCGGAGGAGTTTGTCTCGGTCTACCGCCTGCATCCGCTGGTCCCGGATCTTCTCGAATATCGAGACCTGAAGGGCGACCCGAACCGAATCGCTGAAAAAGTTCCGGTGCTGAACACGTTCCGGGCGCAAGCCACCCAGATGCGGGAGCGAGGCATGGGCAACTGGGGGCTCACCTTCGGCCGCCAGGAGCTAGGACTGTTGACGCTGCGCAATTATCCGATGTTCATTCAAAACCTGCCGATGCCGCGCCTCGACAGCACGACCAAGGAAATCGACATCGCGGCGCTGGACCTGATTCGCGATCGCGAACACGGGGTGCCGCGCTTCAACGAATTCCGCCGCCAGTACGGCCTCCGTCAGCTCGTGAGCTTCGACGATTTCGTCGATCCCGATCCGAACCTGCCGGCGGCCAGCCGCGCGGAACAGCAGGACCGTTCCCGCGTGCTGCGCGAACTCTACGGTCAGCACATTTGCGACGCCTCGAAGATCATCACCGACGCGCAGCGCAATGCCGACGGATCGCCTATCAACGATTGCCTCGGCAAGCCGAACGGCACGCTCATCGACAACATCGAGGACGTCGACACCATCGTCGGCTACCTGGCCGAGAATCGCCGTCCGCACGGCTTCGCGATTTCGGAAACGCAGTTCGTCGTATTTATTCTGAACGCCTCGCGCCGCCTGTTCAGCGATCGTTTTTTGACGTCCAGTTTCCGTCCCGAGTTCTACACCACGATGGGTCTCAACTGGGTGAACAACAACGGCCCCGGCGAGCCGGTGATGGAAAAAGGCCAGCCCAACGGCCATACGCAGCCGGTGTCGCCGCTGAAGCGGGTGCTGCTACGCGCAATCCCCGAACTCGCCCCGCAGCTAGCCAATGTAGTGAACGCCTTCGACCCCTGGGCGCGCGATCGCGGCGAATACTATCACATCAATTAGACGCGGGATGTAAATACTTGTCGAACCACAGCGCCTCATTGTAATACCGATGCACCATGTCCCACGCCGGCCAGCCGCCGTGATAATTGCCCGGATAGCGAATCATTTTCGACGGCACATGCTGTTTTTCCAGCGCCCGATACATCTGCTCCGCCTGCTCGATCGGCACGCGCATATCGGCTTCGCCATGCACGAACAGCGTCGGCGTCTTCACGTTCCCCGCATACGTAATCGGCGATAGCCCGCGCATCCGCTCCGCCGCATCGGGATTCCACGCCGTGCCGTAAAACTCGCTCTCTTTCGTGCGCGGTATATCCGACGTTCCGTAATCGCTCACCCAGTTGGAAATTCCCGCGCCGCTCACCGCCGCCGCGAATCGATTGGTCTGCGTGATCACCCAATCGGTCATAAATCCGCCGTAGGAATAACCGGTGACCGCCAGCCGTTTCGGGTCCACCGGATTATGCGCGAGAGCGTAATCGACGCCCGCCATCACGTCCTGATAATCCAGCTTGCCCCATCCGGCCCACGTCGCCCACAGGAATCTTTCGCCGTATCCGGTGGACCCGCGCGGATTCGTGTACAGCACCGCATACCCATGCGACGCCAGCCATTGAAACTCAAAATCGAAGTGGCTGCCGTACGCTCCGTGAGGCCCTCCGTGAATCGCGAGAATCATCGGATAAGGCGTCTTACCCGCGCGCGGAAGCATGATCCAGCCTTCGACGATGGTGCCGTCCTTGCTCGGAAAATGGATGCGCTCCGCAGTGCTCAAATCGACGTCGCTCACGAACTTGCCGTTGAAATCGCTGACGCGAGTCTCGCCACTCGCATCGATCTTCGAACAAAACGCCTCGGCCGGATGCGTCGGGTCCTGCGCGGTGTACGCCATGCGGTCGAACGCCGCGGTAAAACTAAACCCACTCAGGGATCGCTCGCCCTTGGTGATCTGCACTGCTTTCCCGCCATTCTGCGGCATCCGGAACAGATGAGTATCTCCGCCCACCGCCGACGCGAACCAGATCGCGTCGCCCTTCCACATCGGAGCATCCGGGATCAGATCGAACTCCGGCGTCAGGTTCTTCATCTCCCCGCCACTGGCCGGCATGCGATAAATGTCGACAGCCGCGCCGTGATTCTGCCTCTCTTTAATGATGGTGCTCAGAGATTGCCGCCGCCGGAACGCAAGATTCTTTCCGTCCGGCGACCATGCCGGCGAGTCGTACTCAAATCCATCGTCGGTCAGGCGCTGGATTTTGCCTTCTAAATCCACCACCCACAGGTCGGCGCGTTCATACGAATATTCGTCTCTCTGATGCGAGTCGGCGACAAGCGCCAGCGCACTGCTAGCGGGCTTCCAAGATACTCCGCTCGCATTCACGCCCAGGTGCGTCAACTGTTTCGGCGTCCCGCCGTCGCGCGCGACCACATAAACCTCCATCGGAGGCGTCGCCTGCGGGTCGCGAGGATCGGGCAGGTAGCCTCGCCCGTCCGCGCGGATGTTCACCCAGTCGTAGGCGTGTCCCTTGAAGCGCTCCGCCAGTTGCTTCTCAAGCGGAGATAGCTCCTTCGCCGGAGCGGGTGGAGGCGTCCGCTTTACGAACGCGATCCACTTATTGTCAGGGCTGAAAATCGGCGTCCCGCTGACGCCCGGAATCTGAAAAGGAACGCTGGCTTTCGGGTCCATGTGCAGGAACCAGGTGTTCCCCTCGCCCTCGCCTCCGCCTCCACGCCCGCCGCGTCCGCCTCCGCCGCCTCGTCCCCCCCGGCTGAAGGCGAGAACTTTGCCGTCGGGACTCCAGCGCGGACCGGAAGCGCTGCCCTGGGTCAGCGGCGTCGCCGGCGAAGATCCGTCCGCGGGCGCGATCCACAATTCCGTGCGCCTCTGGTTTTCCGCTTCCACGATGATGGATCGCGCGAACACCACCCAACGGCCGTCCGGAGAGATGGCCGGCGTCGCCGCGCCCTCAATACGGTAATAATCGTCGAGCTGGATCGGCCTTCCGGCCTGACAGATACCGCAAACAAACAGCGCCAGCAGCAGCTTTTTCATTGCGGAATTATATCACCCAGCGCCAAAGTCGGATTGGACCGCTCCTGCAAGTAGCGGCTCTGTTTCGAGTCAAACGGAGCCGCGACCAGCAGGAGCGGTTAGCACCCCGGTTTTCACGGGTCAGCTGAGCTTTATCTCTGATATCGAAAAACCCTCCCACCCTTCATTACGAACACCACGCGGCGCACCGCCGTGATGTCTTCGAGAGGATTCCCGTCCACCGCCACCAGATCCGCCTGAAAGCCTGGCGCGACCGTGCCAATCTCTTTCCCCAATCCCAGCGATTCCGCCGACACCGAGGTCGCGCTGACCACTGTGTCCATCGCTTTGTCATGCGCGTCGCGCACCCGATAAATGAACTCCTCCGCGTTGCGCCCATGCGATCCCGCCACCGCGTCCGTGCCGAACACGACCTTCACGTGATGCGCGCGAGCCCGCCGTAACACGTCTTCAGTAGGCGGGATGCCTTTTTCCAGTGTCGCCAGCGACGCCGCGTTAAACGTGTAGCTCGCGCGATTATCCAGATAATTGTGCAGCACGAGGAGATTCGGGTCAAAGAAAGTTCCATGCTGCGCCATCAGGTCCAACGTCTCGTCCTTGATGAAAGTCCCGTGCTCGATCGACGTGCACCCGGCCAATACCGCCGCCCGCGCGCCCGCGTCGCCGATGGCGTGCACCACCGACCGCAGTCCCACAGCTCTAGCCTCACTGCACACCGCCTGAATCTGCTCGTCGGTCATGCTCTGGTCGCCTCCCGCGCCCAGGCCCGTGGTCGCGAACAGTTTGATCACGTCCGCTCCATCCTGCTTGATCTTGCGGACCAGCTCACGCAGCGCGTCGGGCGTGGGCCGCGTCTTGTCGCGGCTCATCCCCTGAATCTGTTGCAGCGACGTGAGGATCCTCGGCCCCGGCAGGATTCCCCGATTGACGTAATCGCGAACGTTCCCGTCGATCGCGGCGCCTACGCTTTGCACGGTCGTGAATCCCCCGGCGAGCGTGATCCAAGCGTCCGCGGCCGTCGCGAGCGCCATGTCCTCCGGCTTGCCTCCGTTACTCACCGACTTGTTGTTCGCGTCCATGTGCCAGTTGAGATGGATATGCGTGTCGATCCATCCCGGCATCACGGTCAGGCCGCGCAGATCGTAATCCGGCTTGGCTTTTCCCGCGACTAAGGTGCGAATTTCCGGTCCCTCGATAACGATTTGCCGGTCCTTCAGCACGCCTCCCTTGCCGTCGAGGATGGTGCTGGTCTGGATCACGATGCGCTGCCCCTGGCACAGGAACGGTAAGAGAACAAACAACAGCCTTTTCATGGCGATTATTGTATACACTTATGCACCTGGGTGCATAAATATGGATATTCGCTGTGTAATTACCGGACAGACCGAATCGGGCAAGTCAGTCTTCGTTCGCGACGAGCCGGTCGCTCCCGTAACGCTCGCTCTGCTGCCGGGCTTCGAGTTTCATCGATTGTGGGGCAGCGAATCGGTGGTCGAACTCCCTTCCGAAGGCACCGCGCCGCCGCACCCCGGCTATTTCCCTCCCGCCAACGGATTCCGCTTCGGATTTTTCACCATCCCTCCTGAAGCCGAGGTGCCCATGCCAACCGACATGACGGCCGCGTTCGCCGAACTGGACCAGAAACTGCCCGGCCTGGCCGAGGCGCTTGAGCCCGGCGAAACCGGCATGCACACCACCGATACAGTGGACTTCGATGTCGTCATTTCCGGCGAGGTTTATCTCGAGCTCGACGATGGCTCCGAAGTTCTGCTGAAGGCCGGAGACTGCGTGGTGCAGAACGGAACTCGCCACGCCTGGCGCAACCGCTCCGCGGCCAATTGCGTCATCGCCGTGATGCTGGTGGGGGCGAATCGCACGGTATCGGTCCGCTCCTAACCCATATACAACCGCAGCCGTGACAGCCCGGCTGCTGATCCTATATACTTCGCTCCAGACCAGCCGCGTCGGCCGGTCGCGGACAGGCCTTCGTCAGAGCCTCCCTACTGCGAGTAGCGCACTCAGCAAGGAGCAAAGGAATGAAGAACACCCTCAGTATTCTATTTGTCGCGGCGAGCCTCAGCCGTGGCGCCGATATCCAGGGCGACTGGATCGCCGAGGTCCTGGCAAAGGGCGCCGATCCACAATATGCCCGAGTGAAGATGCGCGTCGAGGGGACCTCGATTAGCGGCACCTGGAACCAACTCACGCTGACGGGCACAGCGAGCGGCGATCTTCTGAATCTGTCGTTACTCCGGAATGGCGCTCCCGCCGGCACGCTGTCGGCGGCGGCAAACGGCGGCGGATTTTCGGGCGAAGGCCGGATGAGGGGAGGCGGACGCGGGGGCGCGGCGACGGAAAACGCGGTCACGATCAAACTGACGCGGCCGGCAGGCCCTCCGCCAGGGGGACCGCGTTCGCTCGATTTCGAGCCGAGCATTTTTTACGGCTATTACTCCGCCCGAAATCCAACGGCGCTGCGCATTTTCCCCGGCGACACTGTGCGTACGCGAACTTTCGATGCGAGCGGCCGCGACAACGATCGCCGCACGCCCGGGGGAAACCTCGAAACGGGACCATTCTACGTGGAAGGCGCGCTGCCGGGCGACACGCTGGTCGTCAAGCTGAATCGGGTCCGGGTGAACCGCAATTCGGCCCGGCAGGGCAGCCGCATCAACGGAAAAGCCGTTACACCCGCGTACGTCGCGGCCGCGCAGTACGATCCGGCGTTCGACGGAGAATGGAAACTCGATCGCGAAAAAGGTGTCGCCGTCCTGGCCCACCCAACGCCGCGCATGAAGAATTTCACGGTGCCAATTCTCGCGATGATCGGATGCATCGCCACCGCTCCCGCCGGCGATCAGGTTTACCGCGGTACAGACCTGGGGCCCTTCGGCGGCAACATGGACTACAACCGGATGGGTGAGGGAGTGACGCTGTATCTTCCCGTGTTCCATCCCGGCGGGCTGCTGACCATGGGAGACGCGCACGCGGCCATGGGCGACGGCGAACTGACCGGCAGCGCGCTGGAGACTTCGGTCGATGTCGAATTTACGGTGGATGTGATCCCAGGCTTCGCCAGTGCCGGCCCGCGCCTGGAGAACGACGGATACCTGATGGCGATGGGCGTCGCCGGCTCAGTGGGGGATTCGATTCAGGTGGCCACCACGCAGCTGGCGGAGTGGCTGAAGAGGGATTACAAACTGAACGACAGCGAGGTCGCTGTGCTTTTGGGCGCGGTGCTCCAGTACGACATCACCGAGATGGTGGACCCCCAGTTCAATGTAGTCGCCAAGGTCCCCAAGCCTGCGCTGAAAGCGCTCCAGTAAGATTTAGCCCGCGGGCAACAGCCATCGCAGCGCGAGCGCGGTGATATCGTCGGCGCGCGGAGCGCCCGCCTCGAAACGCTCCACTTCGGATTGCAAACCGCGGACCAGTTCGTCCACCGGTCGTGAAGCAGACGCCGCCAGGTACGCTTCCAGACGCGATTCCTCGTGGAACTCGCCGTTCCTGTTGCGAGCCTCGGTGACGCCGTCGGTAAACACCAGCATGCCCTCGCCGGATTTTAGTTCCGGAAAGGAGAGTTCATTCGACGGAGCGCGGCCCACGCGATAGCTGGCTTCCTCCAGGCGCTGGACCGAGTGTTCGCCGTTGAATTCGAACCATAACTCAGCCGGAGGGCGCCCGGAAGTTTCCGCCATGGCCTTAGGGTACCCAATTGATACAGAGTCGCGGATTTTGTCCGCATGCTTTACGCATGGCGGTTCCGCGTGGATACTGCATTACGAGTGGAGAGGAACCGCCATGCGTGACATGCGGACAGATGTGAGAATGGACGTTTCTCCCGCATACGTCATTTGCTCTCGCCTGCACGCCGCCGTAACTCGTCGGCAACGTTTAGCAGGACGCGCTTGGAAACCTTGCTCGCGACAATGCGATCCAGCCGGGTGTCGCGCGCACGATACACATCGCCCATGCCACCCGCCCCGAGCGGCGACACAATTTCATAAGGGCCGAGCTTTGTTCCGACGACCAGGGACATACGGGCGATTCAGCTAAGTTTAACGAATCGCCGGATCGCCAGAGAGATAAAAGCGCGATACAGCTTACTTGGTGAACATGGGAAGACTGGTCATCGGCGAAGGCATCCCGTCGACCGTGTGATCTTCCATCAGCTCGACGCGCATTCCGTCGGGGTCGAACAGATTGCACTGTCTCTTGTGGTTCTTGCCGGCCTTGGCCACGATCTCCCGCTTATAATCCTTACGCGCCGGGTTGGCGTTCAGCTTGGCGATGGCCGCATCCATATCGGGCACCTCCAGCGCGATATGGTAGACGGTGCCGTATCGCTCCGGCGTGGTCGGGCGCGGACCAAGAATGAACTCGACATAATCGCTCCCCTCGGGAACCATCAGGTTGGAGTAGCTGGCCGTCTTGTCGTCCGCGCTGCCGCGCCAGAACTCCCGGAAACCGAGAATATCCTCATAGTAGTGCGCGGTCTCAGGCTTCGAAACGTAGAATCCGACATGCAGCATACGCGTCGAGATGCGTTTGTCGGACATGTCCTTTCCGGCATGCAGCATGCTTTCCCCGTCCGGAGTGTACTGCGTGACGTCGATGTGATTGCCGTCCGGATCCTCGAGCCCCGTACCGATGTTGCGGATTCTCCCGCGCGACGCGGGCTTATCCGATGCCTTAAAACCCTTGGACTTCACGTACTTTCGGAGCCCATCGGCATCGTCGGTTTCGAGCGCCAGATGCACAAACCTGGGTTCACTCGGGCTGGCTTCCGGGGACAACTCGACATATTGGCGGTCGTTAATCTTGATGAAGGCCATAATCAGCTTGCCGTCGGTGACGATGTCAAACGGCTCGCTGTAGCCTAGGAAATCCTTATAGAAGTGACGGGAGGCCTCCATGTCGTGGACCCGGAAGTCGACGTGCGGCATTCCGACGATGCGCGGCCGCCCTTCCTGTTGCGCGATCAGCACGGCTGCGCCGAACAGCAGAACCGATAGGATTAATTTTGTCGGGAATCGCATATGTTCTCCTTCTTAGAACTGGAGCCGCAACATCGCCTGGATGCGTCTGGGAACATTCATCTGTGCCGTCACGGTCCCGAACGCCGAACTGGTCGGCGTGACGTTCGGTGCGGCGAAAGATACCTGGTTGAAGACGTTCAAAAAGTCGCCTCGAATCTCCAGGCGCACTTTCTCGTGGATCGTGACAGGCTTCAGCAAAGACGTGTCCGAGGAATTATACGCGGAGCTGCGAACGTGGCCGACCGTGGGAGATAGAGTAACCAGGTTGTCGGCCAGTTGTTGCGCCGCATTGCGGTTAAACACGCTGGCGTTGAACCATTCCGAGGCGCTCCGCTGGCCGCTCGAAAGGGCTATGTCGCCGGCGCTGCCGGTAAGCAGGACGTCGCCGAAAAGAACCGGCGCTCCGCTCTGATAGAAGTAGGAAAGGTCCCAACCCCCGAAAACCGGTTCCAGGAACTTGCTCATGCCGGAGAAGAACCGGCGATTCCGGCCGAACGGCAATTGATAGACCGTGCTCAGTGATCCCGCTGCGAACCAGGCTCTTGAAACCAGACTTTTCCGCCGTAATCCGGTACTGCCCGGGAATCAGGAACGAGGAGAAATAGTTCCCTTCGGCGTTGGTCTCGGTCTTCACGGTTACGCCGGTCTCGAGGTTGGTTAAGGAAACAGTGGCCGCCGGAATGACGGCGCCGCTGCTATCGGTGACCCGCCCTACGACTGTGGCACGGGATTCCTGCGCCCAAGCCGGCAGGAAGCTAAACAGAATCGCTGAAATGACCTGCGCTGCGACAAGGCTGCGAGTAGACATCTTTGTTCTCCTCACTACGGAGCGGACGACGTTGTCCGAATTGCCATCGACTCTTGCGGGACCCGAGTCATTGGGCCAGTATACAGCTTCCGCCGAACAAAAGATCATGGAGGAATGTGATAAAATTCTCCCCGACCTTAACTCACGGAAAGGGACGAACCATACTGCTAAACCGAATCTGCACACCCCTCGTGTTGGCGCTCTTATGCGCCGGAACGGCGTCCAGCCGGGCGGTGAACGGAACCATCGTCGGCACGGTTACCGATGCTTCCGGTGTGGCAGTCGCCGGCGCCAAAGTCTGACTTTCGGAACCATCACGAGTACACTCAGCTCTGGCACGAGCGTCAACGGCACGGGCGGCGGCCGAGTGGTGCAGCTGGGTGCAAAGGTGACATTCTAAAGAAGCCGAGCGGTTATAAATTATATAGGAGCGAAATATGTGCGATCAGGATCATTTTGAGGAAGACCTGGAGCAGTTCGAGGCTCGCGGTCTGGTGACGCGAAAGCAATTCGGCGTGATGCTGGGAGCAGGCATCTCGATGATGCTCCCGCAAGTCGCGAACGCGGCGGCGGTGACGGAATCGGAGGTGAGCGTGACCACGCCGGACGGCGCCGCGGACTGCTACTTCGTGCATCCGTCGAGCGGCACGGCCGCGGGCGTTCTCATGTGGCCGGACATCTTCGGGCTCCGTCCGGCGTTCCGGCAAATGGGCAAGCGCCTCGCTGAGTCGGGCTATTCGGTGCTGGTGGTGAATCCGTTTTATCGTGCCAAGAAGGCTCCGACGGCGGACGCCGGCGCGGCAACCGCGCTCCAGGAGCTGATGCCGCTCGCGCGAGCTCTGAACGAGACAACGCAGATGACGGATGCGAAAGCGTTCATCGCGTGGCTGGACAAGCAACCGTCGGTTTCGAAGAACCGCAAAGTCGGCACGCAGGGCTATTGCATGGGCGGTCCGATCGCGTTTCGTACCGCGGCCGCGGTGCCCGATCGCGTAGGAGCGGTCGCCTCCTTCCATGGCGGCGGACTCGTGACGGATGCGCCGAACAGCCCGCATACGCAGGCCGCGAAGACCAAGGCGCAGTTCCTCATCGCCATTGCGGCCAGTGACGATGAGAAGTCTCCCAATGAGAAGAACGTTCTGAAAGAAACGTTCACCAAGGCGAACCTGCCCGCTGAAATCGAAGTGTACGCGGACGCCGCGCATGGCTGGTGCCCACCGGATTCGCGGGTCTACAACGAGCCACAAGCCGAGAAGGCTTGGAGCCGGTTGCTGGCGCTGTACGGAAAAGCTCTGGCCTGAACATCGAATTTCCGGTGCGCTACGCTGCCTTGGTCCCTAGCGTCAGGGTCCCCTTGACCTCGATGGAATGGGGTGGCTGCGTCTTCTCTCCGATACCGGCTCCGCCTCCTACGCCGGCCATCTTCATGATCTCGGCGATCCGATCGGCTCCTCCCATCAGGACCAGACCCGTGAGGAAAATATCCAGGATGGGAGCGGCCGGCACGCCCAGCGAATTGAGCACACGCACCTGACCGAAATAGGAAAGCACGATAATCCCGATGGGGGCGGCCAAGGCGAAGTACACGGCCTTGTGCTTCTTTTCCGCGGCGATCTGAGCCGCGCTTCCCTTTACAGACTCAGGCTCGGGGAATCTGTGCTTCCACCACCGGTTGTAGGAAAGCGCAAACAGAAGAAAGTTGACGATACGATCGATCGCAAATGACGCGACCAAAACCAAAGCGATAGCATTGACACCCATATTTCCTCCTTACCAATAGAATCCTGAAGCCGACCGGATGGTTCGGCCCGCATCCTGCGCCGCCGTCGTAATCACGATCTGGTCCCACACCGGCCTTACCGCAGGCGGCGGTATCCGAAACCCGATTTCACCGTGCTGATCCGTGATCAGCGTCCGGACCTTGTGATAACCGTCCGTTCCATCTACGGTTATCGAAAGCACTACCCCGGCGGCCGCGGGCTGAACCTGTGCGATGGTGTTCGGGCCTGTCCGCTTGAATGCGATCCCGTAGACGCCGGAACCCCTCTCGCGAGCTGTCCGAACTGCCTCGACTTCCTGGCGTGCGTCCTCAATCTCCCGCGACCGGATGGTCACATTCGCATCCGCGACGCTGTTCTGCTGGGCCAGTTCAGCAAGCTTGGTGCGGTAACCGTCCACTCCATCGGCAGCGGCCAGCACCAAGGCTGTGGGAAGCAGAATTTTCCTCGCCCACCGCAGCCGGGAGGATGGACGGACCGGCCGTTCCATCTCCTCCCATCGCCGACGCTGCCCTTCCGGCAGGATTAGTTTGAATTCCAATCGCTTCACGCCGATATACGCGCGCGTTTGCGAGATTCCGGATCACACGCTATCGTCGATTGCATCCGATCAGAATACCGCCGGCAGGGAACCAAACGTGCCTTTTGTGCGTATTGGTAACATGCGCTACGCCTGCCGCACACTGCTCAAGAGCCCCGGATTCTCCGCCATCGCGATTCTATCGATTGCGCTCGGCGTCGGCCTGAACACGGCCATGTTCAGCTTTGTCGACGCCATTCTGCTCCGGCCTTTGCCGGTGCCGGATTCCGGGCGCATCATTGTCGTTGACTCCACCGCGCCGGGCACGCGGCTGGGCAACCTGTCTTATCCCGATTACACGGAGCTTCGCGATCGGACCCGCACGCTTTCGGCCCTGGTGTGCTACGAACTGATCCCGATGGGCGTCAGCGCCAGTCGCGAGGGCGCGGCGCAAATGAACCTCGGTGTTATCGTGAGCGGAAATTACTTTTCCGGGCTCGGGATCGATATTCCCGTAGGCCGCGCCTTCCGGGCCGATGAAGATGTCACTCCGGGAAAAGATCTGGTTGCGGTCATCAGCTATTCGTTCTGGGAGCGCGAGTTCGGGTCGGACTCGGGCGCCATCGGACGGAAACTGCGTTTGAACGGCTCCGACTTTACGGTCATCGGAGTCGCGCCCCAGGGTTTCCTCGGACCCGAGGCATATGTTGTTTCGGACGTGTACGTGCCCATGCACGCCTATCCGCAGGCCATTCCCAATTCAACCGGGAGCTTCCTGACGGGGCGTGGAAAGCGAGAACTGACACTCGTCGGCCGCCTGAAATCGGGGGTGAGCGCGACCCGGGCACACGCCGAGCTATCCACCATCGCTCGCAACATCGCACAGCAATATCCGGACACAAATCGCAATCGTACGGTAACGGTTTTAGGTTACCTGAGCGCGCGTTTTGAGCAAGACCCTACCGACGCGATTCTTGCGATCATGCTGCTGGTGATCAGCGGGCCGGTGCTGCTGATCGCCTGCGCCAATGTTGCCAACCTCTTGCTTGCGCGCGGCACCGCACGGGTGAAGGAAATCGCCATTCGGATGGCAATCGGCGGCAGCCGCTGGCGGCTGGTGCGGCAGTTTCTAACCGAGAGCCTGCTGCTCGCACTGGCGGGCGGAGCGGCGGGACTCGCGGTCGCCTACGGAGGCGTTCAGTTTCTGGCGTCGGTTCACCTTCCTTCCGACTTTCCGCTTTCTTTCGGCGTGAGGATGGACAGCCGCCTGCTGGTTTTCGGCTTCGCCGTGGCGATTACCACCGGCCTCGTTTGCGGACTTCTGCCGGCGCTACGTTTCACCCGCTCCGATCTCTCCTCAATCATCAAAGCGAGCGATTCCGGCCCTGGCAACGCGTTCTGGCGCGGCAGGCTGGCCGGCCGCAACGTGCTGGTTACGGCGCAACTCGCCCTATCCGTAGTGCTGCTGATCGTTTCCGCGTTTTTCGTGCGCGGATTCGACGCCGCCCGCCGCATCGATTCCGGCTTTCGCATCGACCATACTCTGTTTTTCACATTGGACCCGGGGATGATGCGCTACGACGAAGCCAAGGCGCGCGAGTTCTACCGCAAACTGGAGGATCGCCTGCGCGACCAGGCGGGCGTTCGCGACGTGACGTTGGCCTCGTCGATTCCCTACAGCAATGGCGGCCAAAACTTCCGCCCGGTGATTGCCGACGGGTATCAGGGACGGCCGGGTGAGGATGCTCCGTCGGCGTGGTCGTATATTGTCGACGAGCATTATTTCCCAGTCATGGAAACGCACATCGTGCGCGGCCGCGCGTTCGACGAGCGCGATTCCGCGGCGTCACCGCGCGTCGCGGTCGTGAATGAGACCTTGGCCGCGCGCGCCTGGCCGAATCGAGATCCGATCGGGCAGCGCATGCGTCTGGACGGCCCCAACGGACCTCTGGTGGAAGTCGTGGGCGTGGCCAAGGACGGCAAGTATCTTTACTGGGCGGAGCCGCGGCAGTCCGCGGTGTGGATTCCGTCGAAGCAAGTGTACAACTCCCAAATGAAGGTGATCGTGCGGACGGAGGGCGATCCGGCGGCCATGGCTGCGGTAATACGCGAGAACGTGCGGGCCCTGGACGCGGATATGCCGGTCGTCAATTTAAGCACGATGGCGCGGCATTTTGAGGAGCGCGCGATGCTGGGCCCGCGCTTGATCGCGCAAATCGTCACGGCCATTGGGCTGGTGGGACTGCTGCTCGCGGTGATCGGCTTGTATGGCGTGGTGGCCTACGCGGTAGGCCGGCGCACGCGCGAAATCGGCATTCGGATGGCCCTCGGCGCGCGCCCGGTTGACGTGCTTGGCATGGTTCTGAGCCAGGGACTGATATTCACGCTGATTGGGATCGCGCTAGGGCTCGCAATCGCGCTTTCAGCCAGCGGTTTCTTGCAGAACTTCATCGTGGGGGTCAGCCCGCACGATCCGTTGATTTTGATTGGGGTTCCGGCGATTCTGGCAGCGGTGATGATGGCCGCGTGCTGGCTTCCGGCGCGGAGAGCTTCTCGCGTGGACCCGACCCTGGCCCTGCGGCAGGACTGAGGAATGCATCTTGTAGGGCGGCCAATTTTGGCTGCAGCCTGCCTTCAGGCAGGCTTTTCGACGATCGACAGAGCCGCCTGAAACGCGGCTGCAGCCAAATTGGCCGCCCTACAAGACGACGGCCCGTGCTAACTGTTTCGCTGATACAGGCACTGGTGGCTCGTTGTATAACCCGTCCCGTCAGGGCGGGGATTGCGCGTGCAAAAGCGATCCCCGGGCTCACGCCACGGGGTTATAGTAACCCGTGCTGGTGCTAAATAATTTTGCGCACTCGCCGCCGCCGACCTACGTACTACCTGATATGGAATCCGCCTTCCGTGACCTTCGGCACGCTATCCGCTCGCTTCTGGGCGACAAGGGATTCACCTTCACTGTCATCCTGACCATTGCCGTGTGCATTGCGGCGAACACGGCCACCTTCGCGGTAGTGAACTCGGTGTTGTTGCGACCGCTCCCGATCCAGGATGCCCGCTCCATCCTGTTGATGGCGAATCGCTATCCGAGGGCGGGCGCCGATTTCGGTTACAACAGCGCAACGGGCGACTATTACGACCGCCTGCGCGACGTGAACGTCTTCTCGGAGCAGGCTCTGTTCAGGACCACTGCCCGAACCATCGAGATCCAGGGGACCCCGCAGCGTGTAACCGGCATGCTGGCAACGCCTTCCTTGTTTCGGCTATTGCGGGTAGCGCCGGCCTACGGGCGCGCTTTTACCGAAACCGAAGCCGAGCCCGGCGCCGACCAGAAAGTCATTTTGAGTGACGAGTTAAGTCGCGGGCTTTTCGGAAACCCGGCGGCGGCGCTCGGCCGCGATGTCCGCATGAGCGGCCAGCCGTTCACTGTAGTGGGTGTGATGCCGGCGGGCTTCAACTTCATCAACCCCGATGTCCGCCTGTGGCTGCCGGCAGCGTTCACGCCGGCGGAGAAGGAACAGCGCCACTCCAACAACTGGCAAAACATCGGACGGCTCAAGCCGGGCGCGACCCTCCAGCAGGCGCAGTCTCAAGTGGACGCGCTCAACCGGGCCAACCTGGAGCGGTTTCCAAATTTCAGAGTGCTGCTGATGAATGCGGGTTTCCACACCTTAGTCGTGCCGCTGGAGGACATGCTGGTGAAGGAGATTCGCGGAGCGCTCTACCTGCTTTGGGGCGGGGCGGCATTCGTACTGCTGATCGGCGCGGTAAATGTTGCGAATTTGGTACTGGCCCGAACGACGCTGCGGCGCAAAGAATTTGCCACTCGCCTGGCGCTGGGCGCCGGCGCAGGACGGCTGATGCGCCAGTTGGTGACGGAGAGCACTCTATTAGCCTTGGCGGGCGGCGCGGCGGGCGCGGCATTGGGCGCGGGATTGTTAAAAGCCCTGGCGCATAGCGGGATCGAAAAATTGCCGCGCGCGGGCGAGGTCCGCGTGGACACCATGGTGGTGCTGGCGATGCTTGGAACCGCCGCGTTCGTCGGAATTATTATCGGGCTGGTCCCCTCCGTGCAGGTGATACGGGCGCAGGCGAACGAAGTGCTTCGCGAAGAGAGCCGCTCCGGCACGGCCGGGCGTGGGGCGCGCCGATTGAGGCAAGTGCTGGTAGTGGCACAGGTCGGAGTGGCTTTCCTGCTACTTGTGGGCGCGGGACTGGTTCTGGCGAGCTTTCGACAATTGCTTCATGTCGACCCCGGCTTCGATGTCAAGGGCGTGGTGACTGCCGCCACCGGTGTGCCGCAGCCGCTCTATCCGAAGAACCCCGATGTGAACGAATTGATGGATCGCACGCTCGCTGCGATGAGAGCGATTCCCGGCGTGACGGCGGCGGGTGCGACCACCACCATCCCTTGGAGCGGCGACCATAGTGACAGCGTGATCCTGGCCGAAGGCTACGTGATGAAGCCGGGAGAATCCGTCATTTCGCCCGAACAGCTCATCGTTACGCCGGGCTATTTCGAGGCCATGCGTATCGCGATGGTCGCCGGACGCCCGTTCGACGAGCGCGATCGCCAATCCGCGCCTGGAACGATCATTGTGGACGAGCGGTTGGCGCACCACTTCTGGCCCGATCGCAGCCCGATCGGGAGGCGCATGTATTTTCCGCAGGACATCAACGACATGCTGAAGATTGATGAGCACACGCGTTGGATGACCGTGGTCGGGGTCAGCCGTCCCGTCCACACCGCGGACGTGGAAGGCAACGGCAATCCGGTTGGCGCGTATTACATGCCCTACGCGCAGAACGCCCAGAGGGGTTACGTTCTGGCCATCAAGACCTCCGGCAATACCGGACCGATCCTCAAGGCCGTGCGTACCCGGTTTTCGAGTTTAGCGCCGAACCTTGCGTTGTTCGATCTGCACACCATGGAAGAGCGCGGCGATCTCGCGCTGGCGGGGCGGCGGGCCTCGCTCACGCTGGCCATGTTATTCGGGTTTCTTGCTCTGTTCCTGTCGGCGGTCGGTATCTACGGCGTGCTGGCGTATCTGGTAACGCAGCGGCAGCGGGAGATCGGAATACGCACGGCACTCGGATGCACCGCGGGCGGCGTGGTGAAGCTGGTGGTAGGCGAGGCTCTGTGGCTGCTCGGCGCCGGCCTGATTCTCGGTGTAGGAGGTTCGGTGGCGCTGCGTTCGGTGGTGGCGGGACAGCTTTACGGAGTGAAGCCGCTGGACCCGGCAGTGATGTCAGCCGTGATCATTACGCTGGCGGCGGTTGGATTGGCAGCGTGCGTGGGGCCGGCTCGCCGGGCTATTCGCGTGGACCCGGTCACGGTACTGCGGGAGCAGTAAGGGCCGGGCGTCGACCGCGGACCAGGGGTCCGCCCTACTTTGGCTTTTGTCAAGGAACTTCAGAAACTAGTCCTGTCGCAGCCAGGTCGCTACTGTATCCTCTCCATTACTGTCGGGGTTCCATACAGATCTAACGGAACCCCGACAGTGATGGAGGGGATGACGCAGTAACGTTCTAGTGGAATAATAGTGGCGCGTACTCCGCCAGATACTTCCGCCACACGGTGTAGTTATGGACACCGTCGATAGGGTGAAACGTATGCCTCACCTGATACTTCGTCAGCAACTCCGAGAGGTTCTTGGAGCGGCCGAAGATTGAATCCTGTTGACCGCAGCCGATGAATAAGGTCTTGATCCTCTGGTTGGCGCCCTTTGAGTCCTTCAGCAGTGCGGCGAAGCGCGTTTCAAAATCGGCGGGAACCGCGCCGGAAAAGGAAGCGACCGCGCTGAACAGGTCCAAATGACCCAGGCCAATTCGCAGCGACTGCCCGCCGCCCATGGAAAGCCCTGCTATGGCGCGATTCTCGCGCCCCGGCGACACGCGGTAGCGCGCTTCCACCGTGGGGATCACGTCCTTCAAGATGTAGTCTTCGAATAGAGCGTCATTGGTGATTCCTCCCTGAGGCACCGGAACGCCAAACGGTGTGGCATGGCCGAAGGGCATCACCACGATCATGGGTTGTGCCTTCCCGTCAGCCAGCAGGTTGTCGAGCACGAAGTTCGAATTGCCGGCCATCGTCCAGCCGGCAGCCGTGTCGTTCGAGCCGTGGAGCAGATAAAGCACGGGATAGCGGCGCGTGGTCCTGGCATAATCCGGAGGTGTGTAGATCCACATGGCGCGTGTCTCGCTGGCGATGGCCTTGGACTTTTCCCAGTTGATCTCTACCGCGCCGTGCGGCACGTCGCGGGCCTCCCAGAAGGCGGGAGTATCGTCCTTGACCTCCACCAAGCTGGCGGATGTGCGGGCGCGCAGCTTAATGCGCGGGTTGACTGGGTCGGGTATCGCCACGCCATCGACATTGAAGGAATAGATGTAGATACTCGGCTCGAACGGGCCGAGGGTGACGCTCCAGACGCCGCGTTCGTCTTTGCTCAATTTGGGCGCCGGCGTGGGGCCGAGCCAGTCGCCGGTCAGTGTCACTTCAGCAGCCTTGGGCGCAAAGATACGGAAGGTGACGTGATGGTCGGACGAAACCTCGGGAGATTGCAGGGTGTCGCTGACCGGCCGCTCCCGGCTCGGCGCCTGCGCCAAGGCTGCGAAGAAGAGGAACCAGTACATTAGTGTGACTCCTGAAAGACTTTTTGTGCGAACTCAGCGAGTGCGTGCCGCCACACCTTCCATTCATGCACGCCCGGCGTCGGATACCACACATAGCGGATGTCGTGCTGCTTCAAAGTGTCCGCGAGATCGAGCTGTCCGGGGTAGCGGGGATCCTCCGTGCCGCAGCTCAGAAACAATAGCTTTAGCTTCTTGTTGATATCTTCGGGGTGATCCAGGAAACCCGGCAGGAACTTGTCCAAGTGGAACTCCGTATCGCTGACCAGGCCGGAGCTGAACTCTCCCACCCATGCGAACAGATCCAGGTGTTTCAACCCCATGGTAAAGGCCTGGCCGCCACCCATCGAAAGACCGGTGATCGCGCGATTCTCGCGGCCGGGCGCCACGCGATACGTCCTGTCGATCATGGGAATGATGTCCGAGAGCAGTTCCTGAGTGAGCATTTCGATTCCCTCGGGCGAGCTTCCGCCTGCCCAACTGCCGTCGGTATCGCCGTTGGGCATCACGATGATCATGGGCACGGCTTTGTGTTGCGCGATGAGGTTATCCAGGATCACGCCCGCCCTCCCTGTGTCGCTCCAGTTCTCTTCGTTATCGCCGCTGCCGTGACGCAGATAGAGGACCGGGAAGCGGCGGGTTGGCTCCCAGTCGTACTGCGGCGGGGTGTACACGTACAGCTTGCGCGGCTTCTTGAGCGGCGTGGAGAGATACGTGCGGATGTTCAGTGCGCCGTGGGGAACCGCTTGTAACTCGTCGAAGCGTGGCGGATTACCGGGGACCTCCACGACACTCGCGTCGATGGCGCGCCCGTTTTTCAGTTTGGGATTTCCGGGATCGAGAATGCGGACGCCGTCCACCACGAAGTTGTAGTGGTAAATCTCCGGCTCCACCGGGCCAACCGTGGCGCTCCAAACTCCGGCCTCGTCTTTAGACATCGGCTTCGACCCGCCGAACGAGAGAGTCACTCGAGCCGCTTCCGGAGCTCTCAGGCGGAAGACGATGGTTCGGTCGGGCCGGACCTCGGGCGAGACTAGACGTGGCGCGGCGCTGGCGCCGCCGCTCGCCCCGCCGCTTGAATGATAAGTGTTCTTGGGACGTGGCGCATCCTGCGCGGCGACAAGGCAGGCGAAGGCTAACGCGGCCGCAATCGGCAGTTTCATGGCTGCCATAAATGATAACGCCGCACGATGGAGACTGGTGCACCGTTGCGACTTCGGCGGTCCCATGCAGCCTAAACAAAGGGCAAGCGATTTGTGGCATAGTAGGCGGAAATATGCCGCATCCGACAATCCGCCTATGGATCGTTCTGGCCCTGGCGGGGATAGCCCAGGAGCCGAAGTTCGTGCTGGACATCATGCAGCGGCGCATCGATTGGGTAGCGAAATATATCGGCGAGTAGTATCACAAGATCGGAGCGGTACGGAGCGGAGCCAATATTTTCGGGGTGGGCCGCTGATCGCTTTAGCTCGCACTTAGATCTCTTCGAGGAGGATTAGTATGTTTGCACGTTTTGCTTTGCTGTCACTCGCCGGCTCGATTCTCATGGCGCAGGAACTTCCAGTCCGCTGGGACGAACTGGTCGCTTCGGACTGGAAAAGGGCTCTTGAGCTTTCCAAGGGCACCTGCCTGCTGCCGATTGGCATCCTGGAAAAACATGGTCCTCACGTGCCGGTCGGCTCCGACCTGTTTCATGCCACCTATATCTCGCGCGAAGTGGCGAAGCGTGAATACGTCGTTGTCTTTCCCGAGTATTTCTACGGCCAGATCTACGAAGCTAAATACGGCGAAGGCACCTTCGCGCTGCCCCCGGCGCTGATCTCGGAACTTCTACAGGCGACGCTCGACGAGATTGCGCGCAATGGTTTCAAGAAAATTCTCATCTACAGCACGCACGGTGGAAATCCACATTGGCTCCGGTTCTTCGTGCAGAGCCAGCTCGACAAGAAGCGGGACTACGTCGTGTACTACTACGACCCCGCGCCGGACACGGCGTTCCTGGAACAATTGTCAAAGATTCGAAAAACGCCATTGGCCGGGGACGAACATGCCGGAGAACGCGAGACTTCGAGCATGTTGGCCATCCGTCCGGACCTGGTAAAGATGGATCGTGCGGGCGATGAAGACGGCAGCGATCAGAAGCGGCTCGCCGACATGCCGAACATCTGGACCGCGACCAGCTGGTATGCGCGGTTCCCGAATCACTATGCCGGCGTGGGTTCGGCCGCCACGGCCGAAGAAGGCAGGCTGCTGGTGGAGCACGGCATCGGGGCGCTGGTGAAGGTCGTTCGGGAAGTAAAGGGCGATCAGACCACGCCCAAAATCCAGGAAGAGAACTATCGCCGCCAACTCAAGTAAGTTCAGCGATGCCTGTCAATTGAAAAGTTTGGGCGCGAACTCGTCCAAATAGTTCCGCCAGTTGATCCACGTGTGCGCACCGGGGCTTTCTTCGAAAGTCGCGTTGAAGCCGTGCTTCTTGAGCAACTCGACTGTTGCTTTCGAGGTCGCAATCAGTCCGTCATCCTTGCCGGTGCTGAACCAGAAAAGTTTCAGGTCCTTCTTGAGCGCGGGATTATCCAGGTTCGCCTTATTCTGTTCTTCCCACGCTGTCACCGGATTGGGACCCTCCGGAGGAGGTGTGCCCGCACGTCCCGGAGTTCCGCCGGCGATGCCGAACAGTCCCGAGCTGAATACGCCGATGTATGCGAATTTGTCGAGGTGCGGAATCCCGATATACAGCGTGTGCCCGCCCCCCATGGAAAGCCCCGCAATCGCGCGATGGGCGCGGTCGGCTTGGATCCGGTAGTGCGATTCCGCGTACGGCATGATTTCGTTCACAAAATCCTTCACGAAATCATCGTCGAAAAGAGGCCGGCCCGACGCCGCTCCCGCCCCGCGTCCGCCGCCCCGTCCACCGATGTTCGGCGTCTGCGTGGTGTGTCCGGCGGGCATCACCACCACCATCGGCTTGGCCTTCCCCTCTGCGATCAGGTTGTCGAGAATAAAGCCCGCGCGCCCCACCGATGTCCAGGAATCGTCGCAGTCGCCCGCGCCGTGCAGAAGATAAAAAACCGGATACTTCCGGCTGTTGGTTTCGTACCCGGGAGGCGTGTAGACGTGCATGCGCCGAAACTTGTCCAGCGTCTTGGAGCGATAGGTCACGCTGGCGACAGCGCCATGCGGCACATCCCTGGTCTCCATGAACTCGGCCCCGGGCACGAAGAACATGCTCCAGTTCTGCGCGTTCGATTCGCTAATGGAAACGTTGCGCGGATCCATCGTCGTGACGCCGTCGACGTTGAAGACGTAGCGATAAGCGCCGGGGCCGACGGGATCGCTGGTGGTCAGTTCCCAGATGCCGCTTTCGCCTTTGGTGAGCGGCCTGCCGCCGCGTCCTCCACCTCCTGGATTCGCTGGGGCTGGCGCGTTCGCCGCAGCCGAGGCCCAAGCCGACGCCTGAATATCGCCGGCGTTCAACGTCACGGCTTGCGCGTTCGGCGCAAGTATGCGGAATGTGACCCGATGGTCGGCCAGCACTTCAGGCGAGACGACCTGCGGGCCGCGTCCTCCCCCTCCGGACTGCGCCCAGATGGAACCGATGCCGACAAGGGCACATAAGAAGAATTTCATCGCTGGTCTCCTTTGCATGCGGACAAGGCGTGTATCACGAGCATAACCATTCTGAGAACCGGTGAAACTTCAGCGTAGCCAGCGCGGCCGCCTCTCTTACTTTGCGGGCGTGGCCGGCTTCTTGTCGTCTTTCTTATCGTCGGCCGCGGGCGGACGGAAACGCTGCGGCAAAACCGGCTTCGCGCTCGCCAGTTCCACCCAGGTTTGAACTACTTTATCCTTCTTTTCCGGATCGGCCGTCAAACGATAGTGCTTGCCCTGGGGTGAGGGAGTGAATGCGGCGCGCCCATCGGTTTGAACCGCGATCGTCCCCGGATCGGAAACCTTAAAATACCCTTCCTTCGGCCGTGCCGCATATAGGGTTGCAACCATCGCCGGGGCGGGCACGTCGGAAGGCGCCGATTTCCAGGCTCGATAGGCGGCAATCATGGGATTATCGGGGTTTACGGCGACGAAATCCTTTGCGATGCTGGCGCCGGGGAACGGGATCGCGGCGTCCACTAAATAAATCGGCGCCGGCCATTCGGCGAAAACTTTTTTGGCGGCCGCGACGTCGGCTTCGATGTTGCACGCGGCGACAAGGTAGTTTGTTTTCGTCGCAATCAGCTCCTTCGCTCCGCGAAAGTCCAGCAGAGCGGCCAGGTTCGTCGCCGGACCGGCGAGAATGAAGAATCCATTTTTGTCGTACTGCGCTTCCAGATAATTGCGGAACAGCGTATTGGGGTCGCCCGTGTCCCGCACCAGTTTCACATGGTTGACAAACTGCGGGCTCCCGTCCAATTTCTTCAACGCGAAAGGCTCGGTAAAGGCGGGCGATGTGGCGCCGGACTGGCCGGCGGTCCGCATTCCGATCGGCGGCACTTGCGCGAAATTCCCTGCCGGCCCGCGATAATACCGCTCAACCATGTCGGTGAATCCCGCTACCGCGAGATTGGGCCGGCTCATGGTGACGATCGCCACGCGGCAGTCGTTCTTGCCTTGCAGGCCGTGTAATAACGCCTGCGCCAGCACGCTGTCCAAGGTGCTGAAATCTGAATCGAAGAATGCGCCCGCCGACGGTTTTCCTCTGCCGAATTGCATGGTTAACTCAACCGAGATCGAGCCCTTCCATATCGAGCCCGGCGAGGCGGCCCGTCGAATCGCCGAAGTGGTCGGTGGGGACGCCCATGCGGTCCATCATGGTCAGAAATAGATTGCACATCGGCGTTTCGCGGCGGGCGAGAAGACGGCGGCCGGTCTTGAAGTTGTTTCCGCCCTTGCCAAGAATAATCGTCGGCAGATCTTCGTGCAGATGCGCGTTCGGATCCGAAAGGCCGGCGCCATAAACCAGCATGCTGTTGTCGAGCAGCGTGCTATCGCCTTCCTTGGTGCTCTTCATTTTTTCCACGAAGCCGGCGAACTGCTGCACGTGATACTCGTTAATCTTGCGCACCTTCTCCATCAGGTCCGCCTGGTTGCGATGATGCGTGCATGGATGGTGCCCGTCGGAAATGCCGATCTCGCGATACGCCCGGGAACTGCCCTCGCGGGTCATCAGGAAGGTGACGATGCGGGTCTGATCGGCCTGGAACGCGATGGCGATCATGTTCGACATCATGCGGAAGTGTTCGGCGAAATCGGCCGGCACGCCATACGGCTTGTCCATGTGCGGATCGATCTGCTTGTTGTCCTTCTCGGCGCGCTCGATCTGCCGCTCCACCTCGCGGATGGAGGAAAGATATTCGTCCATCTTGCGGCGGTCCGTCGGCCCCAGATTCGATTCCAGCTTGCGCGTGTCTTCAGTCACGAAATCGAGAATGCTGCGCCGGTATTTCGCCTGGCGCAAGCGCTCCTCAGGCGTCATCGGCTGGCCGGTTCCAAAAAGCCTCTCGAACAGCGCGCGCGGATCGAGAATCGGCGGCATGGGCTGCGTCTCGCTCCGCCAGGCCAGGTTGTTGGTGTATGCGCAGGAATAGCCTGAATCGCAATCGCCCGCCTGCCGCGCGTCTTCCATCCCCAGTTCGAGCGAAGCGAAGCGCGTCTGCTTGCCGATCTCATTCGCCACAATCTGATCGAACGAAGTCCCGTTCTTGATTTCGACCAGCGATTTCTTCACTTGGATCCCGGTGAGATACGAGCCGCAGCAGCGGCCGTGATCGCCCGCGCCGTCGAGCAGCGCCCGGCCCGTGTTGTGGGTCAGGTTGCCGATTTGCAGCATGTCGCTCTTGTAGGGTTCAAGCGCTTTCAGCGTGCGCGGCAATTCCTGGAACTTGCCCTCATAAGAAGGATTCCAGGAATCCATGATCTGGCCGTTAGGGACGTAGAAAAACGCCATCCGCACCGGAGCCTTCCCTGGCACCGAACTGGCCCGAAGCGCGGGCGCCATCGCGTCGAGAAACGGCAGCCCGATGGCGGCGGTGCCTAATCCGCGTAGAAATGTCCGTCTCGGAAGCGCCTTGGGCGTGATCATTTGGCTGCAATCTCCTTCGGTTTTGCCAGTGGTTTTGATTGGGGCGTGGGGATTTGTTTGGTTACCGGAGTCTCGCCCCGCCGCGACTGGAACGGCAGGCTGTGAACCACTTCGAATATGAGCGTCTGAAAGCGGTAGCCGGCGGCGGCGAGCGTTTTATTGATCTGATCGATGCTGCGGTTGTCGTAGCTCTGCATGCCTCGCCCCAGCGCAAAGGTCATGATCTTCTCGATCAGGCAGCGGGATACCTGCGGCATGCTGGCCAGCAGGATAGTGCGCATCTGAGCCGGTGTTTGGAAGGTCTTTCCGTTCGGCATCGTCCCGCCCACGTCGATCGGAAACTTGCCGTCCATGGTGCGCCATTTTCCGATGGCATCGTAATTTTCCAGGCCGAAACCCAGCACGTCCATCTTGCTGTGGCACGACGCACACGTCGCATTATTGCGGTGCTCTTCCATTTGCTTGCGTATCGAAAAATCGGGCCCTATTTTTGACTCGTCAAACATCGGAGTATCGGGTGGAGGAGGCGGAACAACGGTTCCCAGAATGTTGTTCAAAACATATTTGCCGCGAATGGTCGGCGAGGTGCGGTTGGAATAGCTGGAAACCGCCAGCACGCTTCCCTGCGAAAGCACGCCGCCGCGCTGGTCGGTGGTCAGGTCAACCCGGCGGAAATCCGGACCCTTCACGCCGGAGATTCCGTAAAACTTCGCCAGATCCTCATTCAGAAACGTGTACCTCGCGTCGATGAACTCCGAAATCGGCCGGTTCTCGCTCAGTACATGCTCGAAGAACATGTTGGTTTCAGTCCGCATCTCGTCTTTGAGCTGCGGCGTCCAGGCGTTGAACTTCTGCGGATCGGGGGTGATCGAATCGAGGTTGCGGATCTCCAGCCATTGCCCCGCGAAGTTATCCGCGAAGGCGCGTGCCTTCTTGTCGGTCATCATCCGCTTCACCTGCGCGTCGAGCGTCGCCGGGTCTTTCAACTTACCCGCTTCGGCGATGGTCAGGAGTTCGTCGTCGGGCATCGAGCTCCACAAAAAATAGCTGAGCCGTGTCGCCAGCTCCGTATCCGAAAGCCTGTGGGCTTTTTCGGCGTCCAGCGGATTTGGATCGCGTTCGATACGGAACAGGAACTCGGGCGAAACCAGCATCGCTTCAAGCGCCAGCTGAATGCCCTGTTCCGTCGATTGCCCCGACGATTTCGCCATCGCGACGAACTTCATCAGCGATGCGACTTCCACCTTGGACGCAGGACGGCGGTATGCGTGATGAGCCAGGTTGGCGACGATCTTCTCCACGCACGCGCGCCCCGAAGCCGGATCGCAGATCAGAATTTTTTTACGGCTCGCCTTTTCGACCTTGGACGGAAACGGCCCGACAAACGTAATCGACCCGATGAACTTATTCTTCTTGTCGTTGTAGGCGTCCTTCGGATCGATGCTCTTCACGAACTCGTCGTTCAGGAATGCCGCGCGGAAAACGTGATCGCCTTCCGGCAGATAAACACGCATTTCGCCGTCGGAGAACGGATTGAAGTAGACCAGCTTGGAAGGCTTCGTCTCGACGTCCAGCGTGCCGATCACGTGCCCGTCCATCAGGAAGTTCATCTTCACGGGCTTGGCGTCCGCTGCGCGCTCGCCGGGGAATCCGAAGCGGATGATGTATTCGCCGTCGAAATCCACCCGGTGCGACGCTTCCACGGTGCTGAAATCCAGCCTCCGCAGTGCGCGATTCTTGTCATATGCGGCTTCGAGAGGCTTCTTGGGCAGCGGATCGGCCCCCATGGCGCGCGAGGCGATGGTCTCCGCCGCGTTCATGTATTTTTCCATCAACACCGGCGAAATGGTCAGAATGTCGCCGATGTTGTCGAACCCATAACCCGAATCGTCGGTCGGAAAATCTTTGTCGGCGCGAAAGTCCAACGCGAGAAGATCGCGAATCGTGTTCTTGTACTCATTGCGATTGAGACGCCGCGCCGTCACGCGGCCCGGATCCGGTTTCACCAGCGCGTCGGCCTTGTCGAACTCGCCGTGAATGAACTTCGTCAACGCCGTTACCTGCGCCTGCGGAGGGCGGGGAATACCCTTCGGAGGCATCTCGCCCGATTCGATCTTTTCAAGGATCTTGTCCCAGGACGGCCGGTCTTCGGTAACCGTCGATGCCTCCAGGTAGGGAACAAGATTCACTCCGCCCGACATCACCGTCGCGTTGTGGCAACCCGAACAGGTATTTTTGAGAACCGGCTTGACGTTCTTTTCGAAGCCCGCGGCATCCACGTCCGCAAGCGCCAAGCCGGGCCGAAGAAGCGCGGCGGCCAAAACGAGGTACTTCGAATTCCAGGGCATCGGTCTGACAATAAGCCTATAAGGGTTACTAACATCATATTTGATTTTGGGGTTCGAGGGCCGCGGCCGAGTCCCGGCGCCCGGCGGATGACCGGCCGAAATCGTTTTGTGATGCTTACTTCCTCAGTGGCATTTTTCTACGACCACGAACGTTATGTCGTCAGTCTGAGGAGTGCCCTGGGTGAAATCTTGGATCGCTTGCAAGAACGTCTGCTCCACCGCGCGGCTTCCCGATGGACCCTCCCGGCCAATAATCTCCAGCAGCCTGTCTTGTCCAAACATTTCCTTCTGCGGATTTTCGGCGTCAGTAAGCCCGTCGGAATACACTACCAAAATGTCTCCTTGGTCGAGATGGAGTGTGCGAGGTTGATAGGACGCGAAATCGAACATCCCTAGAAAATAGGAGTCCGGGACCAATTCTTCGATTTCTCCAGTAGCGGAGCGGAACAGATAGGCGATATTATGTCCCGCGCTGATGAATTGCCCAGCGCCATCCGGGCACAGCAAAAAGAGAAAAAGGGTGACGAACTGGTCGGGAAGAGATTTTTCGCAAAGGAGCCGGTTGATCTTATTCAGGACTTCCTGCGGCGAACTCCTGGAGCGAAATTCCATGCTCAGAGCTCCGAGCACCATGGAGCTTAATAGCGCCGCGGGCATCCCCTTGCCGGAGACATCCGCCAGAACTCCCATCCATTGCCCTGAACTGAGTTGCAGAAAATCGTAGAAGTCTCCTCCCACGTAGCGGGTCGGATTGTTGAACGCGTGGATGCGAAAATTCTCGAACTCCGGCAGGCAACGGGGAAGCAGGCTTTCCTGGGTTTGCTGCGCCAGCGCTAATTCCTGCTCCATCTTTTTTCGCTCCTCCAAGGTCTTAAGGCGAACGATCTCGCGGCTGGCTTCCAGGTCCCGCACCGTCTCCTCCAGCACCCTGTTGCAGTTCTTCATTTCCAGGTGCAGCAGGCGCACCTCCAGGATGTTGTGGACGCGCGCCCGAAGCTCCGCCAGGTCAAACGGTTTGCTGACGAAATCCTTGGCTCCCGCTTCGAGCGCACGGAGCTTGTGCTCCGGCTGCGCGGTGATGACCAGGATCGGAAGGTAACCGTCCTCCTCTATTTCCTTCAGACCTTCCATCACCTGAAATCCGTCCATGCCCGGCATCTGGAGATCGAGCAGGATCAGGCTATAACGGTTCTTAAGGTGAAGTTCGCAGACCTCGCTGGGATTCGTCGTCGAGGATACGGAAGTGTAGCCGGCGATACGCAGCATGCCCTCGATCAGCTGAACATTGGCTGCCTTGTCGTCAACAACCAGGATTTTGGCGTTCAGGATGTCGGCTGCGCTGATCATGGCTACCTGCCTGGAACGGCGGCGAACTCCATCGCCGCTTCCAGCGTTTCCATGAACTCATTGACCTTGATCGGTTTGGTGAGATAGCGGAAGAACCCGGCATGAAGACCTTTCTCGATGTCTCTGGGCATCGCATTCGCGCTAAGGGCCACCACGGGGATGTGAGCGGTTGCCGCGTCCCCGCGAAGGATTTTGAGAGCTTCGATACCGCTGATGCCGGGGAGATTGATGTCCATGAGGATCACGTCCGGCAGGTTCTCACGCGCCAGCCGGATCCCCAGATTTCCGTCAACGGCAGTCAACAGCCGGATATCGGGACGGCGCGCAATCAGTTGCTCGATGAGCTTCAGATTCGCCGGGTTGTCTTCCACATAAAGCAGCGTGCGCTGCGGCGCGCCCCGCTTCACTTGGGCCTGCGCGGTCGCTGTGGGCTGCGCGGCGTCCACTTCCAGTTGCCGCTCGGCGCTGGAGTTCAGTTCGAACCAGAACACACTTCCCAATCCAACGGTGCTTTCGACACCGATTAGACCGCCCATCAGCTCCACCAGCCGCTTGCTCATCACCAGGCCGATGCCTGTACCCTCCTCCGCGCTCCGTTCCTGTCCCAGCCGGTTAAACGGCTGGAATAGCTGCGAAAGCATGTCCGGCGGCAGCCCCGCGCCGGTGTCCCTGACGCTGATGCGAACGCGTTCCGGCGTGGTCATGGTGCATTCCACAGCCACCGTTCCATTCGTCAGGTTGTATTTGATTGCGTTCGAAAGAAGATTAATCAGCACCTGCTTCAACCGGGTCCGGTCGGCATCGACAAAGCGAGGGATCCCCGGCTGCGGAAAAATCATTTTAATGCCGCGCTTTTGTGCCTGCGGCTCGATCATGGCCTGGCATTCGAGCAGGACTTCCGGCAACGACGTCGGCTCCCGCGAGAGCGCCAGCTTGCCTGACTCGATCTGCGCCAGGTCGAGAATTTCGTTGATCAGTTCCAGCAGATACCACCCCGCGTTGAGAATCTGGTCGATGCTGGCCGCCTGGGACGCCGTGGGCGGCGGGGTATCGGAGTTGATGAGCTGGGCGAAACCCAGGATCGCATTCAGGGGCGAGCGAAGCTCATGACTCATGCTGGAGAGGAAGTCCGATTTCGCGAGGTTGGCCTTTTCCGCCGCCGCTTTGGCTCTCTCTAGTTCGATGTTGTTTTCCTGGAGAGCGTGCTCAAAGCGCTTGCGTTCGGTGACGTCGCGCGCCGCGGCGAATACGCCTTGCAGCTTCCGGTCGCGATCGTGGAAGGTGGTCGCATTGTAGGAGACCACTGTTTCCTTGCCGTCGCGCGCGCGCGCCGTAAGCTCATAATCGGTAACCTTGCTGCCGCTCAACACCTGCTTGATGCCGGCCTCGGCCCGATCCGGATCGGTGAAGTAATTCTTGAATGGCGCGCCGATCAGTTCGTCGCGCGTGCAACCGGTGAGGGCCTCCATCTGCTGGTTGACGTCGGTGATGATGCCGCGCGGATCGGTGGTCATCAACGCGTCGATGTTGGATTCGATCAGAGAGCGCGTGTAGAACTGCTGATCTCGGAGGCGCTGATCGAGCAGCTGCTGCTCCGCCTCCACCTGCTTGCGCGCGGTATTATCGGTGCCGATCAACAGGTAGCCGATGATTGCGCCTTGTGCGTCGCGCAGCGCCGTAACCGACACTACCGCCGGAAAGCGGCTTCCATCCTTGCGGATGTAGGTCAGTTCGTAGATGTCTTCGATCCCACGCGAGGCCTTGAAGGCCAAGGCGGCGAAGCCCGGCGTGATTGGAGTTGCCAGCTCCAGACTCAAAGCTTTGGCTCGAGCGATCACTTCCTGCGAATCGGAGATATCGGCGGGGGTAATCTTGTCCACCACCTCGATCGCCGTGTAGCCCAGCATCCGTTCGGCGCCGACATTGAATAGTTGAATGACGCCCTTCTCATCGGTGGCGATGCTGGAGAAATTTTCGCTGTTAAAAATCGCGTTCTGTAGCGCCCCTGCCTTGAGCAACGCCTCCTCCGCCTGCTTCCGCGCGGTGTTATCGGTGCCGATCAACAGGTACCCGATGATGGCATCGCGATCGTCGCGCAGCGCGGTGACCGACACCACCGCCGGAAAGCGGCTGCCATCCTTGCGGATGTACGTCAGCTCGTAAATGTCCTCGATGCCGCGGGAGGCCTTGAAGACCAGCGCCTCGAAGCCTGGTGTAATTGGAGTCGCCAGTTCCAGGCTCAATGCTTCGGCTCGCGCGATCACTTCCTGCGGATCGGAGATGTCGGCGGGGGTAATTTTGTCCACTACCTCGATGGCCGTGTAGCCCAGCATGCGTTCGGCGCCGACGTTAAATAATTGAATGACTCCTTTCTCGTCGGTGGCGATGCTCGAAAAGTTGGCGCTGTTTAGAATTGCGTTTTGCAGCGCACCCGTCTTTAGCAGGGCCGCTTCGCGCCGCACTTCGGTGACGCCATCCACCACGCCAACCGCATTCTCGGAAACATGGGGATCGTGATATTGCGACATTTCCCAACCTCCGTCGAATTCCAAAGCATTTATCGAGAAGAATCGCGCTGGCGTGTACGGGATACTCCCGTAAGAATGCCCAGTCCAACCAAGATGAGTACGCCAACGCCAATCCAGCGAGGCGGCATGTGCATCATGTGTGCGCCTACGGCCAACCCGACGATCAGTAGAAGGTACCCGATTAAATAGATTGCGAAAGACATAGAATGCTCCTGCTATCGCCGAGAAGGGGGAAAATGTGAGCAGCCCGTCGGGTGTCTACTTTTCAATCACCTTTTCCAGGTCGCCAACTTTCTTCTGAATTTTCCCGCCGATCTTCTCGCCGGTACCCTCATTCTGCAGATCGGGATTGTTTGTGAGATGCCCTGCCTTTTCCTTCAGCGCGCCCTTGAGTTCGCGGGTGGCGCCTTCGAGCTTGTCCTTCGTGCTGTTTTTCATGAGTCGCTCCTTGACTAAACCGTAACAACTGTGGAGCAGTTTGCTGGCCGCGTTGCGAGCCGGAGCGGAAGGGGAGGCTGGCGCTCCCCAGAAGCGGTTCGCGCGCGATTCCTTTAATCTGGCCGATCCGGAACGCGAGTGTGAAGATTCGTCCTGGCAGTCGCACCGTCGGCGCCACGCACGTTGACCGGGGACGGTCATCCGACCTCAGATGGTCGGCAGATGAGGCGAAAAACAAGGTGACCACGAGTGGTCACCCCAATTGGCGCGTGAAGCCAGGCCGCGGTCCAGAGGGACCGCCCCACATTTGGGTTCCGGCGACGTTGTCATGTAGGTACACCATGTAATTCACAGTGCAAGGAGGCTTCTCCTGAATGAATTTCATGGTGTCCGTCAGACTAGCCGCATCCCCTCGCAGTGGGGCAATGGCGGGATGTCCTACGCTTTCGCAGCCGTTGAAGCCAACGCGAACAACGGCGCGATCGAGATTGCCTATCATTCGTACTCCCTCCGCGCGTTACTCGGTAGAAAGAGGTTGGGGAATCACGCGCTAAGGTGATCCGGGTGGAGAATTCGGTGACGACTACCGTTTAGTGAGCCAGAAGAAAAGCCCTCCCTCCCGTAACGGCTCCACACTGAAAGAGGCAACTCCCGCAAGCCTTGGTTGTATGAGATTTGGAACAGAATGGAACAGAATCGGGAGAGAGGACCTATGTAAGCTATTGAAAACGTGGTGGCCAAAGACGGAATCGCACAGTACTACACTGCCCTGACTATTCCCCTGACTGGCATTTGTCTCGACCCGGCCCTTGGGTTGACGAATGCTACCGCCTGATAGCTCACGGTTTTCCAACCTTTCCGCGCTGCGCCAGGGACTACTTCGCTGTTGTCAATCAATGAATTACGAGAAATCAACAATCTTCCCGTTCGCGATTGCGAACCCATTCTCTCCGACCCGCAGTGCGTCGTCCTCGTTGACGTCAAGCTCGATTCCGAGCAACATCTTCGCCCGGAAGTAAGCCTATCTGACTTTGTGCTTTCGACCGAGGTCTTTCGGCTGATGGCGCTGCTCGACACGATCCAGGACGGAAAAATCTCCAAGCTTGCAATTCGCGCGGGAATCCCACGCCGGGTCGTTTGGGAGATCAGCGCCACGGAGTTTGGAGGCGATTCGACCTGACATCTGTCTGCCGCAAGGCAGGCCGGATCTAAAGATCCAGTGCGTCGCTGTGGGGTTGAAAAAGACGGCAGCCGAGGAGGTTGCGGGCTGAAACAGCGGGACGCGTGAGGAGGGCGACGTTCGGAACGGAACGTTTAGCTGAAGGGAATACCCGGAAACTACGCGCGTTGGGGATTGCTTCGGTTCGATAGGGCCGGCGGCCTTGAAACGCAGCTAAGCCAGGCGAGGCAGAATCCGCACAGGTTGGCGGCACCGAAGTGCGAAGACGCCCGTGAAAGCGACCGACCGATGGGGCATTTTGCGACCGGAACCGATGGCTAAAGGTTCCGTGCGCTCGGCTCTCTCCCTCCGAAGCATCGCCTTTCTTGCTCCGGCTACGTGTCATCGCAAGCGTACGGAATGAAATCGGCGTCCATCGCCTCCGATTCGAGTTAACCCTTGGGGGAGCTGTGTTGCTCTTGCGCTGCCTATCGCAGCGCAGACCATCGCCGACCCTATTCCGAAGCAAACCCAGCCCGCCCTGGAATGAACTATTCCTGCGAGAATGGCGTCTAAGAATCCATGACACTTTTCGAGGACGTCCGCTACGGCTTGCGAACCTGGGCCAGCAACCCCGGTTTCGTTGTGGTCGCGATAACCGCGCTGGCCCTTGGCATCGGGGCAAACGCGACGGTGTTCGCGATTACCAACGGCGTCTTGTTCAAGGGGTTACCCTTCGTCGATAACGATCGCATTATGTACCTTTCGACCAAGAATCTGAACCGCGGTGCGCGGCGTGCGGGCGTTTCCTATCCCGACTTTCGCGACTGGAAGGCGCAAGCGAAATCGTTCACGGGAATGGGCTCGTACGACTTCCAGGCGTTCAATGTGGCCGATAAGACCGGCACGCCGGATCATTACTTCGGCTCGCGGATGGCCTCCAACAATTTCCAACTGATCGGTCAGAAGCCGGTCTTGGGGCGCGATTTCATCCCCTCCGACGAACAGCCGGGCGCGGCTCCGGTAGCAATTTTAGGCTATGGACTCTGGGAGAACCGTTACGGGAAGAACCCAGGAGTCATCGGGCAAACCATCCGAGTAAATGATGTGCCTACCACCGTGATCGGAGTGATGCGGCGCGGTATCGTGTTTCCCGGACAGGCGGACTTATGGACGCCTCTGATTCCGTCAGCCGCTGACAAAGAAAAGCGCGAGCAACGCAACCTGACCGCGATCGGGTTGTTGGCGCCGGGAGTATCGCAAAAATCGGCCAGCGCCGAAATGGAGACCATCACGCACAATCTTCAAACCGCGTATCCCGCCACCAATAAGGGCATTTCCGGAGTCGTTCACACCTTCACCGAGGAGTTCAACGGCCCACAACTGACCTCGCTGTTCCTTGCGCTGATGGGCGCCGTGGCTTTCGTTCTTTTGATCGCTTGCGCCAACGTGGCCAATCTCCTGTTGGCGCGTGCGGTGGGCCGTTCGCGCGAGATCTCGATCCGCGTCGCTCTGCGTGCGGGACGCTGGCGCGTGATCCGGCAGCTTCTGGTGGAGAGTTTGATGTTGTCGATAACGGGCGGTGTGCTCGGATGGTTGATCTCGATATGGGGCATCCGCGCGTTTGACGCCGCAGTCGCCGGGCAGAAACCGGCATTCATGGATTTCTCGATGGATTACAAAGGCTTCGCATACCTGGCCGCGATCTCGATCGGCACGGGCCTGTTGTTCGGACTGGCGCCGGCGCTGCGGCTCTCCAAGATCGACGTGAACAACGCCTTGAAGGATGGAGGGCGCGGATCGAGCGGCGGCGGGCGCGGAAAGTACCTTTCCGGCCTGCTGGTGGTTACCGAAATGGCGCTCGCCGTCATACTTCTGGCGGGCGCGGGGGTCATGATCCGCAGTTTTCTGAACGTATATAACGCCCGAGTTGGCGTGAACACGAAGAACGTTCTGGTGATGCGCCTGTTCCTTCCGGAAGCCAAGTATCCTCGCGATGAAGATCAAGTATCGTTCCACCAGCGCCTCAAGGCTCGCATTGATGCGCTGCCGGGCGTGGATGTCTCGACCATCGCGGTCACGATGCCGACCGGCGGTGGTATGAATCTACCGTATGAGCTGGAAGGCGCGCCGCCAGTGGATGAGAAGAACCGCCAGCAGCTCACGGTGCTGGTGATCAGCCCGGATTACTTCCGCGCGATGGACGTGCGTTCTCAGCGGGGCCGGTTCTTTACGGACTCGGACGGCGTCGCGGGACCTCCCGTGGCGATCGTGAATCAGCGATTTGCGGAAAAGTTCTGGCCCGGTGACGACCCGATCGGCAAGCGGCTCCGATTGTACGATCGTGCGAAAGCGGAGGCGTGGCTCGCCGTGGTCGGGGTGGTGCCCAATATCCTTCAGAACGACGTCAGCGTACGGGAATACGATCCGCTGATATACATTCCATACCGGCAGAAGCCTCTGCGGGATATGTCACTGATGGCCCGGACTCGCGTTCCACCAGGCTCCCTTGGCGGCGCCTTCCGGCGCGAGGTGCAGGCGGTGGACGACAACCTCCCCGTCTACAACCTCCGCACACTCGAGGAACGCCTCGAGATCAACAATTGGCCGTTCCGGATCTTCGGCAGTTTGTTCGGGATCTTCGCGGGCATTGCCTTGCTGCTTTCTTCGATCGGACTGTACGCCGTGATTGCCCACTCGGTCAGCCAGCGAACGCAGGAAATCGGAGTCCGCCTGGCGTTGGGCGCGAGTGGCACGAACATCCTGAGACTTGTTTTTGCACAGGGCATGGTGCAGTCGGGCCTAGGGCTGGTAATCGGCCTCGCAGGGGCTTTCGGTCTCACGCGCGTGCTGAAGGCCGTCCTGTCAAACGTATCGCCGACCGATCCCACAACGTTCATAACCGTTTCGCTACTACTGGCTGCAGCGGCCGCGCTCGGCTGCCTGCTTCCGGCACGGCGTGCGATGCGCGTTGATCCGGTGGTCGCGTTAAGGTGCGAATGACGCGCTGAAAAGGAGCAGATCGCCTGCCCACCGTCTCGCTTGTCGCGGGGCTGATGATGGTCGCAGTGGCCGGGTTAGTAATCATTCCAGGCGCAGCGGTCGAACCGTGTCCGCAGACCTCGGGACGATCCAAAGGTTTGGGCCGATAATGTGCCATATCAGGTGATTTCTCCGAAGGAGTATTGTATCGGCTTGCAGCGGACGCGACTCGAGCAGGCATGGTTCGCGCCTTCGGCCAAAGCGGGGGCGTTAGCCGGAAGCCGGCTTACGATCACCAACGCCGGTCAAATCAGACATGGCTCGGCACGTGTGACAATTGAGCCAGATTTTCATTCCTGAACAACGATCCGGTCGTATTTGCTGAACGCCGACATGTCGCTCAGGATGATTCGGTCGCCGGGAGCGAGCCCTCGCCGGATCTGAATCGTATTTACCGACTGCCGTCCGTACTGCACTTTGACGCGAATCGCCTGGTGGCCGTCGGGGTCGAGCTTGAAAATCGCACCTTCGGAGTTGGCTGCGCTGAAAAGGGGCCGGCCAACGTAAACCACATTCGAGAGAGTCTCGATGCGGATGATCGCATCGAGTTCCGCGCCGGCCTGCACGGACTCGGGGAGTGGGGAGACCTCCAGATCGACAGCGACCTTTCCGTTCAAGACTTGGCGATCGATGCTTGCGACCCGGCCGCTGACGAGCCCTTGCGGGTTGCGAAAGTCAAGGAAGGCTTGCTGACCCAATCGGACATCGTGTACTTGCGTTTCGGGCATCATCAGCCGGCCGCTGGTCCGGCTGGTTAGAGTTCCCAGGCAACGCACGTCGATCTGTAAATCGCCTTGCTTGACGGTATCGATCCAGACCGCGTCAAGGCTGATGGAAGGCTCGACGGCAGATTTCATCCGTTCCTGCGCGTTGGCGACGCCAAAAATGCCGAGAATAATGAGAAGGCTCGCGATGGAGGCGGCGCCCCATCCGGGCAGCGCGTGCGAATCGCATTCCGAGGGGGCGAGCAAACGCCGAATGCGGTTGACCAAAGAGCCTCCGTTGGCGGCGACAGCGAGGCTCGCGTGTGCCGGGCGGAGCGATTCCAGCTCGGCCAGAGCGCGCGCGTAAGTGAGCACATCGCCGCTCGCGGCAACCGCCAGGTCATCGCAGCACAGCTCGCGCTCGATGCGGATTTGCTTCGAGACCCACCACAGCGCGGGATGGTAGAACAGCAGCGCTTCTGCGGTCCTCTGTAGTACGTTGACCAGAAAATCGTGGCGGCGGATGTGCGCCAGCTCGTGCGCAAGCAGAGCTTCGAGATATCCTGCGGGAAATCCGGCGAACGCGGCGACCGGCGTCAGGATCGCGGGACGAAGCCAGCCGACCACTGCCGGAGTTTCCGCGCCGTCGGAAAGCAGCAGGCGCACGGGACGCGAGACGCCGATGCGCTGCGCGAGCCGTTCGAGGGTTTGCTGCCATTCGGGCGGAGCTGCGGACGCTGTGGCGAGGCGCAGGCGAGTGGCTGCGAACCAGCCTCCGATTAATCGGATGGAGAAGACCATCACGCCAGCAAGCCAGCTCGCCACCAGCCAGGGAAAGATGCGCTCCCAGAAATCAAGCGCCGGCAAATAGGTTTGAAACACTGCGGGCGGGGCCGGATCGGGATGAGGAGCGGCCCGGACGGCAGGAGCGACAGAAGTTGAGCCGGCGATCCCAAAGGTGACCAACGGCGCAGCGACCATTGCAACGAGCGCGATGCAGGCGAGCGCGTAACGCGCTCCGGGCTTACGCGCGAAGAGACGTGCGATCGCGAATAGTGCCGCGATCAAAGCACCCTGCCACAGGAAATGGAGCAGTGTCCAGCCCAGACGATCCACCCAGGGCTGCGCGAACAGAAGCGGAATCGTATTCATTTTGTCCCCTTTCGTTTTTCAAATTCGTCGAGCATGCGGCGGATTTCTACGAGATCTTTGCGTGAGGCGGCCTTGGATTCGAGCGCGCCGAGCACCAGGCTCTTCGCGGAGCCGTCGAAGGCCCGTCGCAGCAGGTCGCCCGCGATCGAGCGCTGCGTATGTTCCTTGGGCGCGGCCGGCTGGTAAACGTGGGAGCGAAAACGCTCGCTACGGGTGAGCAGACCCTTTTCGGTCATCAACTGCATCTGCTTGAGCGTGGTGGTGTAGCCGCTGCCTTTGCCGAGCGCCTCGTGAACGTCCCGGACCGTGGCCGGTCCGAGACGCCAGAGGACGGCGAGAATATCAAGTTCGGCATCGGTCGGCAGCAGGTTTGTCGCGGCAGAACCAGGTCGAATTCTAGAAGCCATATATGGACGTTACTACGACTCGAATCGTATGTCAACGATAAACATCGTATATCGATAACATTTGCTTAATCCGGGCACGTTTGCGCGGACGGCGGCAGGCCTTCCGTAATAGTGAATAGTGTTGAGCGGTCGCGTTCCGCGACTGAATACATCGGTGGCAACCGATAATGACCTACAACAGGCGTTAAAGCCGCGCTACCTGCCTCAGTGAATCGACATGAAGATCCGAGCCGCAACTGCCCTTCCCGCCCACCGAAATCGTCGCCGGAACCTGATTTCCTCCGTCCACACACCCGGTATTCATCCTACAATCCCGCCCGTCCGGGCGTAAACGCGAGGGACGAGAGGAAGTCCGGCACACAGTCCAATTCGCGGCAATTTCATGGCTTTGAGGCAAAACAGTATAACGCTTCCTCAGTTCGCACATAGATCCGGCCGGCCGACAGCGCGGGAGTCGCGAAGGCGCCTTCGCCGAGATCGTTGACCGCCAGTACATCCCAATCGCGGCCAGCTCGAACAACGGCCAGTTTTCCTTCTTCGCTGACCACAAAAATCCGGCCTTCGGCGGCCACGGGAGATGCGGAGTACCCGCCCAACGCGCCAGCGACGCGGCTGATCTTGAACACTTCGCCGGTGGCGGGGTTGAAGGCGGTCAGAATACCGCCGTTCTTGATGACGTATAGGACGCCGTCGTAAAGCAGCGGCGACGGAATCACGCCGGCAAAGCCTTTGTCGTAACGCCACAGGTCGCGCGGAGCATCGCCATCCAGGCGGACGGCGAGCAGGCCGGTGGGCCCGCCGGTGTGGCGACCCCATGCATCCCATTTGTCCTGGGTGATGATGCCGTCGCCGTTCCCCATGTACTTGCCCATCCCGGTGAACATCGCAGTCATCTGGTGGTCGCTGGTGTCGCCGGGGATGTCCTGATATTCATCCGGTGTGAGCTGTCCGTCGTGATTCTTATCCAGCTGGGCGAGCATACCCGAGAAAAGGCCCGGCCCGTGATCTGCTCCGTAGCCGAACGCGTAGATGGTGTCGCGATCCAGCGCGGGACTGGCTACCATGCCGGGGCTGAGGCCGGGGTGGCTGAATACTCGCTTTCCGTCGGCGACGCGATGGGCGCCGTATTGGCCCTGGCCGGCGGTCAGAATCAAAGGCGCCGAGCCTTGCGGAGTGTATAGCAGCGGAGTGCCCCAACCCTCCGATTCCTGGCGCGCGGTCTTCCAGCGGATCTCGCCGTTGCGTCGGTCGAAGGCGGCGATGTAAGAATTGCCGATCTGGTCGGCAACCAGAATAATCGAATCGCCGGCGATGATCGGCGAGGCCCCCAGGCCCATCGAGTTGGTGAAGGGGCCGAGCGGCACTTTCCACCGGAGCCTACCTGCCGCGTCATACGAGATGAGGCCCAAATCTTTGAAGAACACGTACACGTTCTCACCATCCGTAACCGGAGTAATGGCGGCAGGGTTGTTGAGTAGATTGACATCCTGTTTGTGTGCGCGGTTTTCAACGCGCTCCCACAACAGCCGGCCGGTCGCGCGATCGAAGCACTGGGTGATCAGCTTTTCCTTGTCGTACCCGGTGAGGAATACGTGTCGCGCCGTGAGCACTGGAGAGGACTTGCCCGGCCGGACGGGTGATCTCCAGACGACGTTACGCGACTTGCCGAACTCGATTGGAAAACCCGTATCCTTCGATATGCCCGAGCCATTGGGACCACGAAAGCGCGTCCAGCCCTGGTCCTTTGCCGGGTCCTGAGCCGGGGACGAAATGACCACCAGCGCGAGTTGCAGCAAGCCGGTGCGGAGAAGTCGGCCTTTCATTCGCGGCCCAGTATAGCACCGCGACACCTGGGTCACTCGGCGCCAAGCGATATGATTGTCCACTTCGGTCCACGCACCTGTAGGTGCTTGGGAAGCTACCGATAATGCTGCTTGACGGTTCTTGAGACTTTACGTAGCGAGCTGACGTTCAGTTTCCGACGGCTATGTCACCGGAGCAGCCAGATATTGCGAATCGGTTGGTAGCGCTAGACGCGGATGCGGCAGAGTCGCCTTACTGTGGCAGTTCTCCGATCAGAATACGCCGCGGCCAGGGTTGAGTGACGCTCTGAAATGGCAGAAAAAGGGCCTCCCAAAAAGTCGGGTCCGGGCACGTTCTTGGCCAGCCACAAGACAGATAAAAATGTTTCGCGCTGGCCTGTACATTCGCGTTTCCAACAGGAGACGAAGTGATGGTTGACGGTGCGGATGACCTGGAGACACAGCCGAATCTCTCTCATCGGGCCCCTAGAAATCCTATCAGCGTAGTCCGTCGCGCCGGCCTAAAGTTTGAAGTCAGGCGCCGTCGCCGCGCGCGACTGGAGCGGATATAATCGCCACATGTTTCGAATCATCGCCCTCACCGTACTCGCAACTGCACTTACCGTGACCGCGCAGGCTCAGACGGGCGATTGCAACGCGCCCGCTCCCTCGCCGTCCGTGACTCTCCCTCTCCCAGCCGCGCCTTTCATGGTTGTCCCGTCGAAGGACGGCTGCTGGGTCTTCGTGTCGCTCACCGGACGCGGTGAGAACTCTGGGCTAGCCGTGCTGAAGCGATCGGGCGGCAGGATTGAACTGGTACGCGTGGTGTCTTTCCCGTCGTCGCCTACCGGCATTACTCTCACGCACGACGGAAAGCTCCTCATCGGCGCGGCCACAACCCTGACGGTGATCGCCGACGTGAAGAAAATGACCGAGGGAGCGCCCGATGCGGTGGCCGGCTCGATCGCCGGCGGACGCGGCAACATCTACGCCAACACAACCGACGATGACAGGCTCCTCTTCGTTGCCGAGGAGAACGGTCAGTCCATCACCGTGATCGATCTTGAGCGCGCGCGTCGCAACGGCTACGCGCCGGACGCCGTCATCGGTAAGGTTCCCGTCGGCTTGGCCCCGATCGCCCTCACGCTCTCTCCCGATAACAAGTGGCTCTATACCACGAGCCAGCGCGCCTTGCCGGACTGGAACTGGCCCAAGGCCTGCAAACCCGAAGGCGCGCCGGTGCCGGATTCGGTCATCACAAATCCGGAAGGCGCGGTGATCGTCATCGATGTCACGCGCGCCAAAACCGACCCGGCGCATGCCGTGGCGGCGCGCGTTCCCGCCGGCTGCAGTCCAGTGCGCATGACGAGTTCGCCGAAGGGCGATCGCATTTATGTCAGCGCGCGCAACAGCAACGCCGTGCTTGAATTCGATACGGCGAAGCTGGTTTCAGATGGCGCCCACGCCATGGTGGGAATCGCTCCCGTAGGCGATGCACCCGTACCTGTAATGACCGTGGATAAGGGCCGAAGGCTTCTTGTGGGCAACTCGAATCGCTTCGCCGGCCGGGACGAGCCGCAGAGCCTGACGGTGCTCGATACGGCCAAGATCAGCCAAGGCTTGGCAGCGGTGCAGGGCATTATTCCCGCCGGCTCTTTTCCTCGCGAAATGGCGGTTTCGTCCGATCAGCGCACGCTGTTTTTGACCAACTTCGGTTCGAATTCGTTGCAGGTTCTCGACATCGATCACCTCCCCATCGACCCGAAGCTGCCGCCCGAGATCGCCAGGAACGCGGATTCGGTCGCACATCGTCACGACCATAAGCCCATCGAGGTCGATCCGAAAGTAATCGCCCGATACGTTGGCGTCTATCAGGCGCCCCCCGCGCAAAACGTGATCATCGGCATGGACGGAAATCAATTGACAGCCAATGTCGGCCCGCCTCCGCAGGTCGCCCTGCCCGAATCCGATACCAAGTTCTTCGTCTTAGGGTTGGAGATTGAATTTCCGAAGGTGGCCGGGGGCGGACACGCGGATCAACTTACTCTGAACCAGGCGGCGCGGCTAACCGTTTACAAGCGACTGGACGACGAGGCCGCCAAACCCATCCTGGCGGCCGCTGCGGCGCACGAGAAACACTTCAAGGACAACACGCCGCTTCCCGGCAGCGAGGAGGCGCTGCGCCAGCTGATCGCCGGCGTGCAGTCGGGCAGACCGGTTGATACTCTGCTGGGGCCGGACGCTCAGCAGTTCCTTCCGCAATTTCAGCAGCAGGCGGCCCAGATGGGAACTGTGAAGTCGATCCGGTTTCGAACAGTCGGTCCCGCGGGCCCGGATATCTATGAGGTCGAGAGCGGGAAAGGTACCTGGGTGTGCCGGATCTGGATGGCAGCGGATGGGAAAGTGGAAAGAGTGGTCGCGCAGCAATCCAACTCGGGTTCGAATTCGATTCAGGCAACGCAGAAGTCCGTGGCCGGTGATGCGTCCTACGCGGCAGCGGCTGCCGCGGATACGCGCAACGCAAGCGCCGCATCGGCATATGCGACACAAGCAGCGTCAATGGGCGACGAAGGGAAAACGAGAAGCGCCGCAAGCGCTGCGGCAAGCGCGGCGGATACGGCGGCAGCAGCGGTGGAAACAGCCGCAGCCGCTGTGGAATCGGACGCCTCCAAAGCCACCGCGGCCTCGGCGGCCGGCGACAGAGCGGCGGCGAACGCGGCGCAAGCGCAGGCAGTGGCGGATTATTCGGCATTGCAGGCAGCGGGTTCTCAGCTGGCAAAGGCTGCAGCCGACCTGGCGACCGCGGCAGCGGCGAATGCCGCCTTTTTTGGCGGAGCAACGACCCCAGCCGGAGCAATCAATGATATGGGGGCTCAGGATGCTTCTGCCGCTGCCAACCTGCTCTCCGCAGCCACGAAAGGCGGGACAGCGGGCTACAGCGCGGCTGCTGCCAATGAGGCGGCTGCGATAAAGGATGCCAATACGATAGCGGATGCTGCTCCCGCCAGGGCCTCTGCCTTCCGGGCGGCGGCCACAGCGGAAGCTGCGGCGCAAGCCGCTGCTACTGCCGCAGTTGCGGGAGGGAGCGCTTCATCCGCAGCAGCTGCGGTATTGGAAGCGGCGAATGCCGGGGCAACTGCGGATGGAGCGGGAAATCCTTTTGCGGGGGCGGTAGAGATTGCGGCGGCAGCTGTCGCACATGCCGTATCGGCCACCATTGCATCCCAGCAGGCGATGAACCGGCTCAAAACGCTTCAATGATTCAACAGTTACCGGAGCGGGTGGCGCCGGAACGCTCGGCGAGGTGATTTGCGTCCTGGCCACCTATGGTTTCATCCCCAGCCAGGAGTCACCTTTACGAGAGCGGCGCTCGGTTACTGTCTTCTGACTCACGCGGCGCCTGCCGAAAACTACCGATTCGGTCGGCTCGTTGATGTGTCCGCACTTGCAGATCTACTTCCTCGGCAACTTCCGACACAGTGCGTTATTACGTTGGAGGACTTCTCTTACTAATGGCAGCGCACTGAAAAGCGCGATTAGTATAATCGGTCCAGGAGAAATCCCGCCATGAAACCATTCGCCTGCCTACTCCTCGCCTCCGCATCGGCCATCCTTTATGGAGCCTCGAATGAGAAGCCTCTGCTGCTGCGCCATCCGACGATGAGCCGGACGCAGATCGTCTTCAGCTACGCCAACGATCTGTGGAGCGTCGGCCGCGAAGGCGGCGAGGCGATTCGTCTCACCACCGGCGTGGGAGTCGAGTCCGAGCCGGTATTTTCCCCCGATGGATCACAAATCGCGTTCACCGGCCAGTACGACGGAAACGTCGATGTGTTCGTCATTCCCGCGACCGGCGGAACACCGAAGCGCCTCACCTATCACCCCGACGCCGATCACGTGGTCGGTTGGACATCCGATGGCAAGCAAGTGCTGTTCTCGTCCGGCCGCAGCAGTTATTCGAATTTCAGCCGGTTGTTCACGGTTCCAGCAGACGGCGGTTTCGAGACGCAGCTTCCGCTGGACCGTGCGGTGGAAGGCTCCTATTCGCCCGACGGCGCCAAGCTGGCCTATGTTCCCACCGACCAATGGCAGCCGGCCTGGAAACGCTATCGCGGGGGACAAACCAGGCCCATCTGGATTGCCACGCTGTCCGATTCGAGCGTCGTGAAGATTCCGCGCAACAATTCGAACGATTTCAATCCGATGTGGGTCGGCGAAACCATTTATTTCCTCTCGGACCGTAGCGGCCCGGTCACGCTGTTCGCCTACGACACCAAATCAAAGCATGTGACGGAGGTCATTAAGAACGATAGCCTGGATTTCAAACATGCCTCGGCTGCGCCGGATGCCATCGTTTATGAGCAGTTCGGCTCGCTGCACGTATACGATCTAAAAACGCACAAGGAGCACGCGGTTCCGGTGAAGCTCGCGGGCGACCTCGCGGAAATCCGGCCTCATTTCCGCAAGCTTGCCGCGAACGAGATCCGCGCCGCCGCGATTTCTCCCACCGGCGCCAGGGCGGTGTTCGTCGCGCATGGAGAGATCCTCACCGTACCGGCCGAGAAGGGCGACGTCCGGAATCTGACCAACACCGTGGCCGTGGAGGAGCGCGACCCGGCATGGTCGCCGGACGGAACATCCGTCGCCTATTTTTCGGACGCGTCGGGCGAATATGCGCTGGAGGTCCGCAACCAGAGCGGGCAAGGCGAAGCGCGGCGCATCGGCCTCGGCGATACGCCCACGTTCCCCTATTCGCCCCGCTGGTCGCCCGACAGCAAGAAGATCGCGTACACCGATAAGAAGCTGAACGTCTGGTACCTGGATCTGGCTAAAGGGGCGCCGACGCGGATCGACGCCGATACTTACGCCGGGCCGATGGCGCTCAATCCCGCCTGGTCGCCCGATAGCAAGTGGATCGCTTACACGAAGAAACTCAAAAGCCATTTGCACGCGGTGTTCGTGTATTCGCTCGAACAAGACAAAACATTTCAGCTCACGGATGGGATGAGCGACGCGGCCCAGGCGGCGTTCGACAAAGAAGGAAAGTATCTTTACTTTACCGCCTCGACCGACACCGCTTTGAGCACCGGATGGCTGGATATGTCCAGCATCCAGCGCCCGGTTTCACGCAGCGTGTACGTAGCGGTGCTGGCCAAGGATCTGCCCTCGCCGCTGGCTCCGGAAAGCGACGAAGAAAAACCAATGGATGCCAAGCCGGCGGAAGCCAAGAAGGATGACGCGAAGAAGCCCGATGACGCGAAAAAAGACCCAGCCGTCAAAATCGATTTCGAGAACATCAGCCAGCGCATTCTCGCCCTGCCGGTCCCTCCGCGCGACTACATCACGCTCGCTGCCGGAAAGCCCGGAGTGCTGTTCCTGGTGGAAGCTCCGGCCCAGCCTGTCCCCGGCCAGGGAACGCAGATGACGCTGCACATGTTCGACCTGAAGACCCGCAAGATCGACAAGATCCGCGAAGGCATCGCCGGTTTTCTTCTCGCCGCGAACGGCGAAAAGATGCTGTACCGCCAGGGACAGCAATACTTCATTACGGCGGCAGCCAAGCAGGCAGGCGAGCCTCCGCGCCCCCTTACTCTCGCTTCCATGGAAGTGTGGGTCGATCCGCGCGCCGAATGGGAGCACATGTATCACCAGGTGTGGCGCGACGAACGCGACTTTTTTTACGACCCGGGCCTGCACGGATTGAACCGTCAGGCAATCGAGAAGAGGTACGAGCCGTATCTGGAAAACATCGCCAGCCGCGAAGATCTGAACTACCTGTTTGAAGAAATGCTGGGCGAAATGACCGTAGGCCACATGTTCGTCGGCGGAGGCGACCGTCCGGAGGTCACGCGAATCCGAGGCGGCCTGCTGGGCGCCGATTATACGGTCGAAAACGGCCGCTACCGTTTCGGGCGGATTTATGACGGAGAGAACTGGAATCCCAGATTGAATGCGCCCCTGACGCAGCCGGGAGTCAACGTCGTCGCCGGCGAGTATCTGCTGGCGGTGCAGGGGCGCGATGTGCGCCCGCCCGCGAACTTATACAGTTTCTTCGAGGAAACCGCGGGAAAATCGATTCTGATCCGCGTGGGACCGGATCCCGGAGGCGCCAATTCGCGCGAGGTCACCGTGGTGCCTGTCGCCGACGAGCGGGGGCTGCGCAATTTCGCCTGGATCGAGAGCAACCGCCGCAAAGTGGATCAGTTGAGCGGAGGCCGCGTCGGCTATGTTTATATGCCGGACACCGCCAACGGCGGCTACGCGAATTTCAATCGCTATTTCTTCAGCCAGGTGGGCAAGGAAGGCGTGATCGTCGATGAGCGCTTCAACGGCGGAGGCGACATCGCCGATTACGTGATCGACTATCTGCGCCGCCCACTGGTGGGCCGCTTCACGATGCGCGAAGGCGAGGACATCACGGTTCCCATGGAGGGAATCTTTGGAGCCAAGGTCATGATCACCAATGAAATGGCGGGCTCCGGAGGCGATGCCATGCCGTGGCTGTTCCGCAAGGCGGGAATTGGCCCGCTGGTGGGGATGCGGACGTGGGGCGGATTAGTAGGACACTACACCGGTCCAGGCGATTTGATCGACGGCGGCAACGTCGGCACGCCGAACCTGGCGTTCTATAATCTCGATGGCGCGTGGGATGTCGAGAACAATGGCGTGTCGCCTGATTACGAGGTTGAGATGGACCCGAAACAAGTGCGGGCCGGCCACGACCCGCAGTTGGAGAAAGCGATCGCCGTGGTGTTGGAAGGGCTGAAAAAGAATCCGGTGAACTATGGCACGCGGCCGAGCTATCCGGATTATCAGAAGAAAAGGGGCTCTCTTAATTAGATCCGATCGGGCTGGTGACCTCTTAATTGAGCTAAATCGGCCGTTTGTAAGAAAATAGCCCGATGTCCGCCATTATCGGCGAAGACTCGGGCATCCCTGCTCACATCGTCTTGATGGGTCGGTCGCCGCAAGCAATTTCTATCAGAGCCGAGCAAGTCTACATGAACCGTTGCCGAACATATGCGATGCGCGAGAAGGGTATATTGTCGCGCATCGAGCTTACCAATCGAGTACAGCATCATCGTGAGCGCGCGCGGTCAGCGGATGAAGCACTTCCTGCTCAAACGGATGTTTTCCCGCGGCCGCTTCGTTCACTTCAATTCCTAGGCCAGGGGCGTCGGGTGGCAACCAGTATCCACCCTCAGTCGCCAAGCCGTGCTGAACCACCTCCCATCGCCAAGGTACGTCAGCGAGCATATCTTCCTGAATGAGGAAATTGGGAGTACTCAGATCGAAGTGCAGAGCAGCGGCGTTGGCGACAGGTCCCAGAGGATTGTGGGGAGCGACGCCCATAGTGTAGACCTCGGCCATGGCTGCAATCTTTTTTGCTTCCCAAATACCTCCACAGTGGCAGAGATCCGGCTGGATAACGTGGCACGCAAGTTTTTCGAAAATCTCACGGAATTGATAGCGCGTGACAAGACGCTCACCTGTGGCGATCGGTACAGAACTCGCTTTTCGCACTTCTGCCAGGACGTCGACGTTCTCGGGCGGCACAGGCTCCTCCACAAAATATGGCCTGTACGGTGCAAGGACACGACAGAATTCGACGGCGTTGGCGAGAGAGTGGCGGCCGTGGCAATCCACTAAAATATCGATTTTCTCGCCTACAGCTCGTCGGATGGCTTCCATGAGGTGTTCCGCGGATCGATAGGCGGCGATGCTATTGAGCGACTCGGTGGGCGGTGTGATCAGGACTTTCACAGCGGAGTAGCCTTTGGCGACAACCTCCAGTGCACGATCCGCAAAAACCTTTGCGTCGTTGCTCCATTGAGTTTCATAGACCGAGCGCATGTCGCCGCCTCCAAGGTGTGTGTACATTCGCACTTTGGTTCGGACTGCGCCGCCCAGCAGTTTGTAAACCGGTTGATTCAGGAACTTGCCAAGAATATCCCAGCAGGCCTGCTCAATGCCGGAGATGGCAGAGAGGCCGATGATGCCAGTTCGCCAAAATGATTGGCGATACATTTTTTGATAGAGATGTTCGATGCGAGTCGGATCTTCTCCCATAATCATGGGTTCGAGATCCTGAACGGCTCCGACCACGCTCCGCGTTTTCCATTCGAGGGAAGCTTCGCCCCAGCCCCAGAGGCCCGACTGGTCTGTCTCGACCTTGACGAATACCCAGTTCCGCATTTCTGCGTGAACAACGAGCGGCTTAACGGCGGTTATTTTCATCGTTAATGCAAAGCGGTCACTTTATGACGCATCTTGCAGTCGGAACATCTAGCATCGCGACTGTACTTCATCGATCTAAATTTCAGCCGCAAATTAAGCCGGTTTTCTGCGCGAATTAGATCTGCCATCAAAACTACGCTTGAAGTCCTCGGTCGAAGGAATCTAACTTTGTGTCAAAAACCGATGGCGACGATTTTAGCAACTTTCGCCGTGTCTGCGTTTTGCTGACGCATCGCCCGATGAGCCGAGAGCCACGGACTTGGCCGCAGGAAACTCGACCGATTATTCGCCTCCCCCGCGCTGTGCCGTTGAACGTCAGCGCGGTGGAGAGGCCGCGGCGGTTACGCCCATTGTCGCGCATTATCGGTATTGACCTCCGGGATCTCGATAGATAAGGCGCCCATTCCTGCGATGTTTAGCGGGCCACGAGGCTATTCGTACCGCAGCGCGTGAATGGGATCCTTGACGCAGAGTTGCGGAGCGATGCGATTCAATCCCTGTTCGCTTGTGGGAACACTTTGTCCGATTTCGCTCGACCTCCGGGGTCGCGCCTCTGCTCGGACTACGCCTTGACAAAAGTTGAAGCTTTGGGTCAGTTTAATCGGATGAATCGCGAGCTTCCCATATTTCGGGTTCCCGCTTTCCTTTTTTGGGCTCAAGGCGTTTGCGTCGATCTGCTGGAGCCTGATGTGGGTCATTATCGTGCCTTGGCACCTACCATCAATGAACGCATATACTGAGCCATGCGCGTCTTCAGATTCATTCTTCTGCCAATCGTTTTGTCCGGCGGCGTCGCGGATCACCCCGAGGTGTTGGGTCAGGAACGTCTTTTCGAGAGCTGGATTCGCGGGCAGATGAGCTCGCGGCACCTGCCGGGGATCGCGGTCGGCGTTGTGTTCGATCAGGAACTGATCTGGGCGAAGGGCTTCGGGTTCGCCGACGTCGATGGCCGGGTACCGATGGCTCCGGCAACGAAGTTTCGCATGGCTTCGCACAGCAAGCTGTTCACGTCAACGGCTATTATGCAACTGCGCGAAGGCGACAAGCTTCGGCTGGACGATCCAGTATCGAAGTATCTAGCCTGGTTCAAAATCAAGCCCGCCGAGCCCGATGATCCGGGGATCACCATCGAGGAACTGGTCACGCACAGTTCGGGCCTGCCGCGCGAAGCTGGTCCACACTGGACCACGCACGATTTCCCGACCGAAGCGCAAGTACAAGGTTACATCGCGGAGCATCAGGCTGTGTACTCGCCGGAAGTTCGCTGGAAGTATTCCAATCTCGCCCTTGGAATCGCTGGCATGATCGTCGAAGCGGTGTCCGGTGAAAAGTACGCCGATTACGTTCAGCGGCATATTTTCACGCCGCTCGGCATGAACGGGTCGAGCGTGGACCGGCCGGTTGACGGCCTCGCGACTGGCTATGGCCGTTTGATGCCGGATGGCTCTCGCAAGAAGATCCCGTTTATCGATGCCCGGGGATTAGGTCCGGCCACTGGAATCACTTCCAACGTGGAGGACATGGCGAAGTTCGTGTCGCTTCAGTTCCGTTCCGGGCGTGTGGGCGGGAGCCAGATCCTCAGCACCGGCGCCCTGCGGGAAATGCACCGCGTGCGCGTTCTGGAAAATGACTGGACGAGCGGGAATGCCATCGGTTTTGCCGTGAGCCGCGATAAAGATAAGGTTTATGTCGGGCACGGCGGATCGTATCCCGGATACAAGACGCAGACACTCATCGATCTGGATGGGAAAGTCGGCGTGATCGTGTTGACCAATGAAGACGACGGCAACCCGGGTCCAATGGCAACGCACCTGATGCATACCGTCGGTCAGGCAGTGGCCAAAGCGGGCGCGCCGGCACCGAAAGCGCCGCAATGGAATCCCAGTTGGAGCCACTTCGCCGGTCATTATACGAGCGACGGAGGTGAGACCGATGTTGTGGAACTGAATCAGCGCTTAGTCTTGATTAATCCGGACAGCGAGAATCCGGAGCTACAGCAGCGGCTGGAGCCGCTCGGGGATGGCCGGTTTCGACTCGAAAGCCCGACGGGAGGCTCCGCCGTCGGGGAGATCGTGCGTTTTGTGGAAGAAAACGGCCGCGTGGTTCGAATGTACACAGGTGAGAGCTTCTCCCGCAGGGTAAACCAGTAAACCCGTCTGGAATCGCAGTGGACCAGCCTGGCGGTGAACCTTGCTGACTATTTTGGCGGCTGCGCGATTTCCTGAACGCCTTCTGCCGATGCGTTGAAGATTCGAATCGGCCGGGAGGGATCGGCGTCCTCGGATTGCGCCGGTGGCAGTACGATCGCACGCGGGCCGTCATCCAGGTTGTAAATGTGGATGATTTGCGGGCGCGAATCCTCAACGTGCGTTACGGCGAAGCTAACGGGCTCCGCAGGTTGAGGCGCTCCGACGAGGCGCGCAACCGCAATGGCAAGTGCAACCGTCACTTAGAGACTGATCGGCGGCGGAGCGTTTTTTCGTTAGGGTGCATCTTCGCAGGCATCACATAGCTCACCGATCCGACTGGCGAGATCGTCTAAACCTACAGCGCCCAGATACTTGCCATTATCGGCCACGAGTCTTGCGTAGCGTCGTGGGACGGAAACCGCCTCGGGGAATGGGCGGGAATTCATAACCGGGTCCGTGCTCTAAGTTACCCGAGGAATCGACAGTGACGATCTGCCAAAATTTGACACCGTCATTCGAAGGCCGCTGTTGTTCCAGTCGTTCCAATCGGCGAGCCAGCGTTTTACTGAGCATTCGACGTCACGGCCCTTGTTTAAGACCAGTTCGATAGTCCTATTCGGTCCGCCGATTCGCGTGACGAGAATCCTCAGCACTCGTGGAGTTTTCGGCATCTTTCGCGCGATCAGGCGCTCCGGCCGCAGGGTAATATTTCTCTTCATCGTCACGGGCTGTTCGCCCTTTCCGCAAAGTAGGCCTTGAAGTACTGCTTTATTTCTTCCGCTTGTTCTGGTGTCGGAGGCTTCCAGTTTGGGGCCGCCCTCAACCGTTCTCCCATGCGTTTCAAGCGGGCGAGAAGCTAGTCTTTCGCGACCGACGCGTCGGTCGCCGCAAGCCACTCCGATCGGCGCTACTCAAGCTGCTGAAGCCGTCTGAGAGTTGTGTTCACTCGCTCGATTCTCCTCAAGGATCCGCCGAACTAAAGAAGAGGGACTCTCCTCGGCATACCTCATCACTGCGCGATACGCCGCGATTGAGCTGGGCCAGATCGCGTTCGCATCTTGCCCGGTCATATAAAGGTAATACTGCCGGTCCCAGTATTCGAGCCACTTCTGCGCGTGCGGCACGAGGCCCGCGGGATCGGTGAGACTCTCTTCGAGCGTTTTCAAACGCCGTTAAAGATGCGTCGTCGTCGCCTCCCGTCCTTGTTCGCTTCTGCAGCCGCCTCTAGTTCTCTCAAACGCGCATCGATGTCATCAATCTCGATCGCCTTGGCTGCGTGGCTCAACACCGCCTCCGCAGCCCTTACTCGCGTGGACGGCGGGGTGGCAAGATCCACCATGACTTTCAGCAAGGTCGTCGCCGCGGCGGTGGAGCCCTGTTGCAGGCGCGAGATCGACTCCCCCATACGCTTGGCGTCGCGCGGAGCGATAGTGCTCACCCCGACCGTGCAGGACGGTCGCAAACTCTACCGGGTCTCGGGAAACGTCAACCTGTTGCCGGATGTGGAAAGTGGAATGCTGTTGGTGGCCAGGGACGGAATCGAACCGCCGACGCCAGCCTTTTCAGGGCTGCCGGATCAATAGCTTACAGGCCATGCTCCATGAAAACACAAGACTTACGCGATAACGATTTGGACGCCATTTGGACGCCACACGCGTTCTGGACTCCGTTCTGACTCCACACTGGACTCCACGGATGACGTCCCCACAACCCGCCTCCGGCACTGAACTTGCTCCTACGCGCGCGGTCGACCCTGCCTTCCGATGTTCGCTCACGAATGTGGAGACAACATCGTACCTCTTATGTAGGAAGGCCCCCGCGACCACATTTGTGTGATCTCCTTGGCGATTCCGCATCTCGCCAGAGGAAGCCCTTTCCGATCCGGCGCACGCTCGAACCGCTAGAACGACACTCGCCATATCTCCGGTCGGAGATTGACCGCGTTCTCCAGTGGCGGGGCGATGGAGAAAATTCGAGGTTCCTTCGCGAACAGGTGAACTCGGTAGATCCGCCAATCGGCAGGACGCTCGACCGCCATATCTCGCTCATTTCGAGATAGAAAGAATGGCGTCCGCGCCGACCCATTAGTGGTCTTCACTTCCAGCAGGCGTTCGCGACCCGCCGCGTCAAATGAGAGGACATCATAGCCCGCCCCGTCTCCGTCCTCGACGGAAACCCATCGAACCTTGCGAGCAAGATCCGAGCGGTCGGCGTCAATGAGTTGGCGCCGCTCAAGTTCAACGACAAATTGTTCCCCGGCCTTACCAAGAGAACGGTTGCGAAGATCTCGCTCCACGGGATCAAATTTCCGAATGAGGCGTCGCAGCAACTCGGGCACGGGTGCATGAACCAGTTCAAGGGCTGGGGGTGAAACAAATACCTGTTCCGGTACGGGCGGTGCCGGCGGCGATTTCGGAACACTCTCGAGAATATCTGGGTGTTCGGTAAGATAACGCTCGATAGCTCCGAAAATGGCATTCTGATAGTTTCTCTTTGGCTTGTAGCCGGGAATCCATGGTAGACCCAACTCATCCAGCACGGCCGAAATATTCTGATGTTTGAATTCGACGGAACGGTGGGTCCTACCGACCCGAGCCATTAGAGCTTCGCTGTGCCGCAATTTGACGTAGGGTCGTCCGGCAAGATCTGCTGCGAGCATGTCGAAGTAGTCGGCGACGATGGCGTCGAGCTCGTCGTCCTGCCAATTCGTTCCGATCTTCGCGTCATCCGCCATCGAGAACTCGCGCCACCCGGCTGAGGGTGTAGGGTTTGAGGACGGCGCATTCCTTTATCCGGAGCACCTTCCATCCGTCGTGTCGCAGTTGCCGAGAAACGCGGTGATCGCGACGTTTGTTCGCCGCGATCTTATCGCGCCAGAATCCAGTGCGGGTTCTCGGGAGGTACTTACAAGCACAGCCGTGCCAAAAACACCCATCGACAAATACGGCAACCTTTCGCCCCGGCCAAGCGAAATCAGGTTTGCCGGCGACGTGCCAATGCTTCCGATAACCCCGCAAGCCCGCGGACCACAGCAGTCGACCAAAAGCCAGTTCGGTCGTACGATTTCCTTTCGACCGCACGGTGGCCATGATCTTCGACCGCACTGCCTTTGACACGTGGTCCATACTTCCAGCCCGTGGTTCTCAGCGTTTAGCGTAAGCTCGAAGGTCTGCATCGTCAATGTCGTTGGCCGGCACGAGTCGATAGTGCTTTTCTTCGACGACCTTGACATCCTCCCGTTGTAACGTCAACTCAAAGAGTGCGATCACATCGTCGGCCATGAACTGAGCGGAGACTGGTCGGCACGCGAGCAGTGGGAATTTCTGAACGCAACACGCAAGATCCTGTCGAGTCTGCACGACGCCCAATTGGTCCGTCCCACCCTTCGCCTGAACGGGGATAACGAATTGCTGACCGTTTCGGTTTACCCCGACGTAGATCTCGTCTATCTCGATCTGCCCGATACCGCCGACCGTCGTTCGTAAATGATTCTGAAGGGAGTATGTCGTGATTCCGAGGAAGATGTCGATGAGACGGTTGTACCGCACCTTCGCCAGCAGCGCTTGTTCGTCGCTGAGGGCGTATGAGGTTATGATCTCGGGAGTAGCGTCCGGAATCTTGATGGCGATAAGGTCCGACCTCGGCACGATTCGGATGAGCGATCCAAGCCGAAACCGATACACGCCCTTTCCGGCTAGCTCTATCGTCCACTCCATTCCCTTCGGAGCAGTGTTGACGATCTCGGAAGGTAAGGCCGTTCGAAACCGAAACGAGTAAATCGCATCGCCCAAATTCTTGGGAAGCGCAATTCCAAGGGCCTTGGCGACCCCGACAAACTCGTCGCGGGAAAATTCGAATTGCGACTTCCCGGATTTGTAGTGGCGCTTGAAGATCGTGCCGATGATTGCAGAGTAGCGATTCGGCTTCTTCTCCAGAGCGAGAGATTCCTCAGGCATTCACCGCGGCCTCGGGAACCATCCGTTTACGTTTGGGAATTACATCCGCTTTGACGCCGTATCTTGCCGCCGCATCCGACATGCCGAACGACAAAAGGCGTGAATCGCCCAGTTCGACGGCGGCTCCAGTTCTCTTCGGCGCGATGTCTAACGCTTCGCGGACCTTTGCGGCCACGGCTCTAGCGAGAAGAGGAGGAACGGAGTTTCCGATTTGGCGAAATCCGTGCCATTTCGTCACATGGAGCCGGAACCAGTCCGGATAGGAATGCAGCCGCGCCGCTTCGCGTACCGTGATGCAACGCGGCGAGTAGGGATGTATAGGACGCGGCGACGTGAAAGCTCCGTGGTCGCTTGCCGTCCCCGCTCGAATTGTATTGCAGATGCCCTTGGGGTCGAGCTTGAGGAATCGGCTAACGGGTTCGGTGTCGCCTGGCGGAGTTTCGGAAAACCGTTTCTTGGACAGGTCCGTATGAATGGTACGCAAGCTTGACGTCAGCAGCGAGGAATCGGACACCCGAGACACAGAATAATCGTCTGCGTCCGGCTCGTGGCCACGCAGCGCGGCCGAATATTCGGTCGGGACTTTGTATCGCGCCCTGACCCAGTCCCGATCAAGTAATTCTTCGTACTCGTCTGCTTCGGGTAGGTCGCGTAACGCTTCCCATACGGTCGGGGTGTACTTCAGAAAGAGATCGCCATGGTTCCCCTTGCCATTTTTCCGAGGTTCGTGAGTCGGTTCCGGGTAGGTCGGGAGGGGGTTCCCTTTGCGCGCACCGAAGAGAAAAAGACGCCGGCGGTCCTGCGGCACGCCATAGTTCGCCGCATTCAAAACCCGATAGTCTTCGTCAACCCGATAGCCGTTTTTCTGGAACTCCTGAATAATCTCTGCCAGGAAGTTAGCGTGCTTACCAATTGTCAGTCCCCGAACGTTCTCGAAGACGAAATATGAGGCCTTGAGGTCAACGACTAGGCGCACGAAGTGATGCACAAGGGAGTTCCGGGGATCGTCCAATGCCCGCTTTCCGATCATGCTGAAGCCCTGGCACGGAGCGCCCCCGAAAACCACATCCACCTGTCCATCCCCGATCTTCGATTCCCGACGAATATAAGCGGCGTCGATGTCGGCCACGCTGCGGCATATCGCGGCGCAATCCGGGAAATTGAATTCGTGGGTCGAGCAGTGGACCGGATCGTACTCAACGGCGGCAGCAACGTTAAATCCGGCCTGTTCAAACCCGAGGCTCATACCACCGGCGCCGGCGAACAGGTCGACGCCAACGGGCCTACGTTTTGTGGGCATGCTCGCCATGGTACACCAATACCCATGATTTTACAGGAGATTGGACCGCGAAAAAAGAGTGAAGATACCGTTCGGCTTCGGTTGTCGGTGGAAGCGAGCGTCGAGTAGAGAATGAAGCCGGGCGAATTGATCCTGGACGCGTTTCGAAAGACGCCCTCTTCAACTTGAAGCGGTCCTGGGCCGGAGTCGATGATGGTTCAACCATTTTTCGGCTTCACTTTCTTGTTTGCTATTTTCTCCGTTAGGCCGGGCACGGGCGGATAAATGTCGTAAACCTGTTGGGTCGCCACTTCCAAGGTCTCGAACTGGAGGCTCTGAACATCGCAGGGCGCTACTCTTTTGAACTCGACAACGTGCACCAAGCAGCGCTCTTTCGCCCGAATTGTCTTAACGGCCAGCGGGAGCAGGCCGTCGATGATCAGCTTGCGATTGCTTGCGACGGCTTTCAATTGTTGAACGATCTGGGTCTTGAGTATGTCGTCGTTGAATCCCTTCACCTCGCAGCACACCATAAATTGTTCGAACTGGGCACTCTCATTCGGGTCGCCAACCTGCGCCAGAAACAACGCGTCGATCTCCGAATCCCTCTGTTTGACCGAAATCTGAAGATGATCGACCTCGGCGACCTCTAGAGGAGAATAGAGCGCCAAGTGCGTTTCGACGAGCCGCAACCTTGTGAGGACCTGCGTGACCCACGTTTCCTCCTCGCGACCCAATTTGCGCGATGCGATCTGCATACTTACGCTCTCGATCCGGTGGGGATTAGACATTCCGGAAGCGTCCAACACGACCCACATGTTGCGGACGGTTTCGATCGGTTCAAATCTGAAACACGCGCTATCGCCCGTCCTCTGGACCGGGCCATAGCCGGCCGCTTCCACCCAACTCGGCAATGTTCGAAAGTAGCTCTCTCGTCTCCGAACAACGTCTTTCATGAAATTCGCAGGATTCCGCGTACTTAGTCTGACGCCGGTGTCTCTGATCGCAGCTGCAACGTCCTCGAGATTCACGACGCTATCCGATAGAGTTCCAGATGCGGCGTCCCACCGCTTCCGGAAGAGGTGTTCGATTACTGCGGTCTTTTCCGAATCCGCCTGGGGCAACGCCATGTACAGATCTAGTTTCGGCCAGAAATGCCATCGGGCACAAGCACAAGGCCCGGGAAGCGCGTCGAGAGGATGATAATGAGCTAGACAAACCGGAGGGCCCAGCGATGGATGTTGCTCATTGGCCGGAGCAGTTGAATTCTTTGGGCGATTCGTGTTCAGGCAGTCGCAATTCCCACCCGTTCAGGCCGCTTCCACGGCAGTGGGATCCCTCTGAGCGACGTTCTCCCGCTGTTTTTCGCGCGCCCTCGCGACGCGACCCTGTATCGCGCGAGTCAACTCGTCCTGCCGCTTCAACTGCACCACCGTATAGTCGCCGGTCTGGCTCACCGTAGCGTGGCCTGCAATTTTACTCGCCTCGATTGCACTTCCGCCCTCCTCCTGCCGCATGGTGATGTTGGCCCGGCGGAACGAGTGTAGGCCGAAGCCGGGGAAGTCACAGCCCACGTCTACGGCAGCGATCTTGAGGGCCTTTCGCACGCCCGAGTCCCACATGGGCTTGGTGCGGTCATCCTCCTGAAAGAAGATCCAATCGTTGGGCCGGGTGATCTTCTGCGCAGCCACCCACGCTTCATACCGATCGACAAGTGTGCCCAGCGCCAATGTCCGCTTGCTGTTCTTCGTCTTCGGTTCGTCCACGTCGCCCCGGCAGTGGCGTTGCTCGATCCGTATCGTGCCCTTCTTCGGGTCGAAGTGCTTCAATTGCAGGCCGACCGCCTCGGAGATCCGCGTCCCGGTGTCGAGACATGTCTCGCAAATCAAGAGCTGCGGATCTTCGAGGCGGGCGAACAGGGCGGCGGTCTCGTCATCGTCGAGGATGCGTTCCGGGCGCACCATCCACTTCCGCCCGACTTTCACGCGCTTCATCGGATTCGCAAAGGTCTCCGGCAGAATCTCCCATTCCTGCGCGCGGGCGAAAATGCCGCTCATGATGTTCCGCAGGTCGATCATCATGTGCCAGGACGTGCACTCGTGCTGGAGCCAGTCGATGATTTCCTTCGTGCGGAACTCCCCGAGCCGCTTTTCTTTCCACCGAGGCAGAATGTGATTATCGAGCCGCGTTCGATACTTTTGGCGGGTGGGTGTCGCGAGTTTTACTTTTGGATTATCGACGTAATCCTTACGCCACAGTTCCGCGAGCTTGCCGAAGAGGATGGCGGTCACTTCGACCGGCTGGCTGGCAACCACCGCAGCCTCGGAACGCGTCGGCGCGGCGTTTTGCTCGGCGAGGAATACATCCCGCTTACTTTCCGCCTGTTTCTTCGCGATGGCGTTCTCGCCCCGGCTTGGACCGATCGTGTGAAACTTCCGAGTCGTCTTAATCGTTCCGCTCGGCAGCAGTTCGTCACGCCGATAGCGGAAGAACCAGTAGTAACTGCCGCGATCTTTCCGCTCGTGAACTTTCGGATGCTGTACCCGTTGTTTCAACCTGACACCTCCAGTTAGCGCCTGGAGGTTAGCGTTATTTCCGAGCATCATTCAAGTCCCGCCATATCAATTAGATCGAGGCTGCTGCCGCTCCCTCGGCCGAGCAGATGTACAGGGTTTCGCGGGCGCGCGTCGCGCCGACATAAAAGGTCCGAATCACGGAATCCCTCGGCGGGCCGCACTTGCGATACTGTGCGTCGGCGGCCTTACTGAGATCGGGGAATAAATAGACAACGTCGGCCTGGCCGCCCTTCACCGAGTGAATCGTGCCCACGACGATCTGAGGCACCCGCTGGAGAGTCTGCGGACCCCGGAGTGCGGCAACGCTCGACGGAAACTGGATGCGCTTACGGAATTCCGGCGCTAGTCGACTTCTCCACCAGTCCAGGAGTGCACCGGGATTGTCGCCGAGCGAGACCAGCAATTTGGCGAGAGCATCCGGGGCGAATACGGCTTCAAGGAACTCGCGGGAAACCTCCTGATGAGGAGGGTTCGCCGAAATCGATTCCGTCGCGCCCGGCATCAAAACCCCTTGGTCGCGAAGCCACTCCGTCCAAAGCGCCAGGTCGCTAAACCTCCACCGGCGGTTCCCGTCGACGAATTCAGGGTGGCCTGCCAGTAACGCGAGCATCCGGCTGGCGGCAGACTCGCGACTGGTGCTCCGAAGGGGATTCCAGAACCCGTTGTTCTTGCGGTGCGGATTGTGAAAAGGGATGCCATACTTTCTCAGCACCGTGACGATCGGGCGCACCATGTACGAGCACGACGCCAGGAACATGATCGTTTTCCCTTGCGCCAGATGGCGCTCGGCGGTCTTCAGAATCCAGTATTCCGGCGACCGATATCCGGCCCGCGAGAGCCGCACAACCTCGCCATCCGCCGGTCTGGCACGATACGTCTTTTCCTGCCGCCGGCTGACCTGGCGGATCAGCCGCTCCGCAACGGCGTGAACGGCGCGCGGAATGCGCACGCTCTCTTTGAGGAAGACCTTGTGATCGTCCGGGATCTCAGGGTCCAGGATCGCATCCGGCGAGGCGCCCGCCCACGCATAAATCGTCTGATCGTCGTCGCCGGCAAGAACGAGGTACCGAGCGCACTCACTCCAACTCCGGATCAGCGTCAGCTGCATGCGGTTGAGATCCTGCGCTTCGTCCACCACCAGCACCGACGGACTGTGCGGCGCTACGGGCACGTCGCGCATCGAGACCTCGATCAGATCGCAGAAGTCGAGCAGGCCGTTGGCTGACTTGTATTTGGTCCACAGCGAGCCGAAATCGCGAACCACAGCGGGCCAGCCTTCGGGCGAAAGCATCATGCCGCGAAAGCGGTTTAATTGCTGAAGAAGGCAATCTCCTTCCCGCGCTCGCCCATCGTCTTCAGGTGCATCCTCTCCGTCGAGCCTGGCGTGCCGTGACACCGGCGTGATCTTCAGACGGGGGTAACGGCGGTTCCAATCCCCGGCGTGGACCTCGGCGATCATCGGCTTTCCCAACGCGTGAAAGCAGTGCGAGTGCAGGGTCCCGATGCGGTCAAAATCGATCGGCGTGTCCCTGCCAATGAGCTCGGCGGCGGTCGCTTTGGAGAAGCTGGTCACCAGCACGCTGCTGTCTCCGAAGCGGTCCACGGCGCGCCGGATCTGCCGAGTGAGGTTCGTCGTTTTGCCAGTGCCCGGCGGTCCGAAAATCCGATATTCGGCGGTGACGGAGTGATCCCGCAGGCCGATCCGTTCAAGCCGCTCGGCAGTCTGCTCATCCATGCTGTTCACCTTCCGCTTTCGGGAACCGTATAGTCGGCGGGATCGAACTCGGTCAGTGGCAGCTCCCACCGGCCCTGTTCCTTGATCTTGCTGCCGCGCACGCGAATTGTCTTCGCACCGATCGCGGACAACATCGCGGCTACCTCCCTGACGGTGAGGTTCTGCTGGGCGGTCCTGTTGATGTACATCTGGAGGTCACTGGCGCATACCGTGATCAGGCCGTCGCGCACCATGGGCTTGCGGAGGTCCTGCGCCAGCTGACCTTCGATGGACGGGATGAACGCGGTCTCCGCCAAATACTGGCCGAGGTACATTCGCGCGGCGCCCTCCTGATAAAGTTCCTCGCTGCCTTCCTGTTCGATGCAGGCGTCGAGCATCGCTTGAGCGATCTCTCTCCACGTCTTTGGCTTGAAATTGACAATGAGCTTGCCGGCGGTGGCGGCGAGGGCCATTCGCACCGCTTGCTGGCTGGTAAATTTCGCGACGTTGTCGAACTCGATTTTCCCGGCGGCGGTTTCCATGCGGTAGATGGGTTGCTTGCCAGAAATCTTGACGATCCGCAGGACTTCGATTTCGAGCGCGCCCGAAATATTGCGGCAAATAGACGCCTTCGAACGCTGGCTGTTTTTGCCCTCCGGCACGCTTCCAGGAACGTCCGCAAATTCCGCTGCGCCGCTACCGGGATCATCCGTATGAGCAGTAGCGGCAACGTGCCGGTCACTCGCCTCAGCGGCCTTCGCAAGAGTCCTCTGGAAATACTCAACGCGTGTCCGTTGCTTTTGCTTATGCACCGCTCTGTGGTGGATCAGGAGGTCGACGATTTGTTGTTCCGATACGCCATTGAGGAAACCGAAGTTGCAGAGGGCAAGGTCGTAGCCGCTCTGAGACTGGTCGCGAAGATCATGGCGCTGCCGGAACCACGTGTTCTTGAACCGCATGTCCGATTCGAGCCAGCGATTCAGCGTGTCCTCCGGTAGCCGGACGTGGCCAACGATGATCACGCCATCGGCATCGACAACGATCGGCTGACGCCAGCCGAAGGCTCGAATTGAGGACGCGACCTTCTCGACTGCCGACGCGGGAATGACCCTGGCATTGTTCGGATACGGAATGACTCGGCCAATCAGCCGCCACTCGACGGCGAACGCCGAGGACTGCGGTTTGGTTTGTTTGGGGGTGCGCATGGGTGACAACTTGAAAGGGGGTGACAACCCTGGGAAAATCAGCCCTGGTCTCGAAGAATCAATGATTTAAATGCAGGGTGACAACCTAAAAATAAGCAACTAACTAGGCAGACTGCGCCGCCATTCGACCCGCGGCGGCGACCTCGCAAGTCAGGTCCCTGAAACCCTGGCCAAGCGTTCGCGAAGCCCCCGAAGTCGCGGACGGGGCGCCACTGTTTCGCGCCCGGGCGCTACGTGTCGCACCGTCTGGCTCCAGGTTGGCTGGTCGGGCCACCGACTTCCTCGGGCGCGCCGTGCCGCCACGAAACGCGCCGCGCATCCAGGCGACGTGCCGCGCACCTATCTGCCGTCTTTGCCGCCGCGCTCTCATGGAACTGTGCAATCCGCAACCACTCGGAGGAAATCGTCGCGCATCTCCGGCGGCGCGTATGTCTTCCCTTCGCGGTTGCCGCCGAGGCGTTTTAGATCCCAGGCTGGCCCGTGCTCCAGACGTTCTTTGTGGCTGTATCTCGTGCTCGACATGGAACTGGCCGACTTCGGCTTCGCCTCGCCGGGTCGAATGAAAAGAATCGCCCGCATGATCTGTTTCTTCCGGCTGCGCACGACGCGATCGATCAATCCCACAGATTGCAGCCGTTCCAATCGCTGCTCGTCCACGTGCGAATAGAGGCCGCCGTCGGCATGATAGACCGGTATCAAGGCAGGATTCATTGGTTGTAGGCACACGTGGAGCAGCAGGGAACTGCTGCGGGAGTAGATTCACGAGCGTCCCGGCGCTCTGGACAGCGGAACGCTTCGCCAGCGTTCTATCCTTTGTTAGCACTCGGCGATTTCAGTCGTCAACAGAAAACTGCGTGTGAAAACGCGGCAAGTGTGTTCGAACGCGGTTTCAACGTAGAGGAGGCACGATATCTAGAACGCCGGAGCAAACGGACTACTTCCTGCTGAGAGTATCATTCGATGATGGGATGCCTCACCGACCTATGGAGCGTGCATCGGTTCTACCAGTTCTAGCCCATTGACGTGCGTTTAAAACGATTGCAGTTGCGAAAGGCCGTAGAAACGAGCCGGAACCGAAAGCACCTAGGACTGCTTCTCTCAGAGCGGGCGTCTTTACAAGCCCTGCCGAGCCTAGATGATTACACTTTCGAATTGCCGGATAAGCTCAGCAAGAAACAAGAAGCGTTCCTGAGGGGCTTATCAGAGCTGAGCTTTGCGATTCGTGAACAGTTAGGCCGAAACGATATCTACATCGGCTTATCCGTCATCAACGAAATTCTTTACAGCGCGGTTGTGGATCAGGACACCGCAGATCCAATCGAAAAGGTATTTGCGAGCATAGTTCGGGCTGGTGTCCACAAGCCAGGGATTCTGGTGTTCCCGCTGGTGTCGATAGGATTTTCAGGCTTCGGTTTATTTCAGCACAATACCAAAGCGTCTCTAGATGTCCCGGTTCTAGACGCCGGCCTCGTCCTAACGCCCCAGACGAACTCTCTTGATGAGACACGCCGTTTTCTGGACCGTGCTTGCAAGCATCTCGGCATCCCCAAAAAGATAGACGCTGATATCCTTGAACATTATCATCGCAGTCGGCCCACCAAATGGCTCCGAGCAAATCCGTTGATCGCCTTGTCGGTAAGGTCGTTCATGGGATCGTACTATGCGAACCAATATGCATTTCTCATCAAACTGAAGCTTGCCATAACAGTCATTTTGATGGCCTCGGTGCTGCAGCCCGATGCCGAGAAGGAGAATCTTGACTACGCATTTAGTTCATCGAGGGTAAACAATAGGAGCACCAGGGACATCAACCACTACTTGGTGTTCGAAAACTTCGGGCGGCGGAAGAAGCTGTACGGAAACTGTATTCCCATGAACCTTGACGCAGATGAATTCGCCGAGCTCAGTAGTTTCCGCGCCGAACTTCGGCCCGCGCTCTGGAAGAAGAATGCCAGCCTCATTGCCGAGATCGCCGATGCAGTGAGAAAAGTGGAACGAAAATACGTGTGGCATGCAGGTCGCGAGTTCGAGGGCGGAGCTCAAGCTCGTGTGTGTCGCAAGTTGTTTGACTCAATGGCCTACTTCAGGCGATCCTTCTTGGGCAGGGCTGATCCAGGTGCTCACGTAATCGATTTAGCGATTGCATTCGAGGTTCTTCTGACGGATAGTTTCGCCAGCGGCGTTGGAGCGCGGCTCGTGAGAAGGTTCAAACTCGCTGTTAGTGATGCAGAACTCGCCGACTCCCTCTCTGAACAGTTGGTTTTTCTCTACAATGCGCGGAGTGAAGTTGTGCACAAAGGCAGGCTTGAAACGCAGTTCGATGTTACAGCTGTCAGGAAGGCATACATCCACGCGTTTGTTGGGGTTGTCAAACGCCTCGACACGATTCCTCGGACGTCGGGTGCGCCGATTAAAGAGATGCTTGGCGACGTTCGGGAGCAAGACGACGCCACGCTCGATCCTGACGCAGCCAACATTGTGGAATAGAGGGTGATGCGCCTGCCCGATCCGCGAGATGGGTAGCCGTGGGGATGCATATATAGGAAATCGAAGGTTGTCTCCTCAATCGCGAGACAACAACAAAATCGCAAACATGGCTACCATGGATACCACTCGACTGAGCGGCAAGGGTTTAGCGTGGAAATTATCGACTACCGCATAGTCCCCATGGATACCACGAACGCAGCCCTAACGAGTTTGGACTCCAAATGGACTCCGCGAAGGCACTTTCGAGAGCCCGTTGGGCCTGAGAATAGCCCGCAAGTCTATGAAAAGGAAAATGTTAAACGTGGTGGCCAGGGACGGAATCGAACCGCCGACGCCAGCCTTTTCAGGGCTGCGCTCTACCAACTGAGCTACCTGGCCGTAATTCCGCTGGAACACCAATAGTGTACCATTCCAATATGCTCCGCGCTCGCGTCGCCGCCTTCTTTTTCCTCTTTCCTGCCCTCGCACTCCCCGCCGATTTCCGCACCCGCAACGTTATCCTCGTCACCGCCGACGGGCTCCGATGGCAGGACCTCTTTCACGGCATCGACCCCCTCCTCGCCCGCGAAAAGTCCGCCCATATGGACCCAGCCGACAAGGACGCCGACTACCGCCGCGCCCGCTTCGCCACCCGCGAATCTCTCGCCCCGTTCTTCTGGCGCACCCTCGCCAAGAACGGCGTCGTCCTCAACAACGTAAATGTCACCAACGCCTTCCGCGTCTCTTACCCGGGCTATTCCGAAATCCTCACCGGACGCGCCTCGGACGACGTTATCACCGGCAATATCCCGATCCAGCAGCCCAACGAAACCGTCCTCGAATTTCTCCGCCGCAAGCTCTCTCTTCCCAAGAACGGCGCCGCTCTCTTCTCCAGCTGGGATCATTTCCACTACATCGCCGAACACACCCCCGGCTCCATCGTCATCAACGCCGGGTATCAGGACTCATCCACCTCGCCCGAACTTAGCCGTCTTCAGCACGTCACGCGGTCCCCCTGGGACGAAGCGCGCCACGACTCGTTCACCTTCGAACTGGCGCTCGATTATTTGAAGCAGCAGAAACCGCGCGCGCTGGTGATCTCTTTTGACGAAACCGACGACTGGGCACACGACCGCCGTTACGACCGAGTCCTGGATATGATCGCCGCCACCGACGGTTTCCTCGCCCGCCTCTGGACCACGATTCAGAGCATGCCCGAGTACCGCGACTCAACCACTCTCATCGTCACCTCCGACCATGGCCGAGGCTCAAATCTAGACGACTGGTCCCGCCACGGCAGCAAAATCCAAGGCGCCGATAAAATCTGGATGGCGATCATGGGTCCCGACACTCCGGCGTCCGGCGAAATTGCCACCCACGCCGAACAACGAGACATCACGCCTACCATCATCAAGCTGATGGGCCTGAATCCAGCCGACTACAAAGGCGCAACCGGCACTCCGATCCAGGCGGCATTCAAGCCGTAACCTACTTCTTTACGTCCTCTGTATAGACGGCGTTGTGCTTTTCTTTCTCCTGCTCGCGCTCGATATAGGGAATCCCCTTCTCCATCCATGCCGGCTTCGGAGCGTCCTTCAATAAATAATCGAAAAACTCCTGCATGCGGACCGTGTAATCTTTCTGATCCGGCCTACGCCGCAGACCATGAGGCTCGCCGTTGTAATTGAACAGGTACGCCTCTTTCCCCAATCGCCGCAGCGACAGGAAGAACTCGATTCCCTGATACCACGGCACCGCGTCATCGCCGTCGTTCTGCAAAATCAACACCGGAGTCTTCACGCGATCCAATTGAAACACCGGAGAATTTTCAATGAACCGCAGCGGTTCCTCCCACAGCGTCCCTCCAATGCGGCTCTGCGTCTTCTCATACTGGAACTGCCGAGGCAGCCCCGTGCCCCATCGAATCCCGTTATACGCGCTGATCATGTCGACCACCGGCGCGCCGGCTTCCGCCGCATGGAAAACATTGGTCTGCGTGAGCAGGTATGCCGTCTGATACCCTCCCCAGCTGTGGCCCTGAATCCCGATCGAATTGCGATTCACGTAGCCTTTCGACACCACGGCTTCAATCGCCGGCAGCACGCACTTGAGCGCGCTCTGCCCCGGATGACCGGTTGTGTAAACAATGTCGGGCGTCAGCACGATGTACCCGTTGCTGACGTAATACGCGATGTTGATCGACGTACCCGGCGTCGGCCTCACAAAACTGTGCACGTTCTGCGACAGCCTCTCGTAAATGTAGATCATCATCGGATATTTCTTCTGCGGATTGAAATTCTCGGGCTTGTATAGAGCCGCCTCCAGCTCCGCTCCGTCGTCGTTCCGATATTTGATCAACTCTCCTGTACCCCACAAAATCCCCGCCTGCTGAGGATTCGCGTCGGTCACTTTCTTCATCTGCCGGAACGTCGAATCGGTAATGTGAATATCCGGCTGATCCTTGAACGTCGTCGCCGTCACCATCACCACGTCCGCGTCCTTCGCCTTGCCGAGTGTGCGGTAACTCTTCGGACCCATCACCAACATCTGCGGCGTCCCCGCCAGCATGTTCGAAAGCGAATAAAATCCCGTGTCTCGGGTCTCGGTATTCTCCGCGCGCAGCAGTAACGGCTTTGCCGAATCGATCCCCCGCTCTTCTTCGCCATCGGCTGCCGCATCCAGCCGCACCACGCGAAACTGCATCTTCGACGGCCGCCCATCGGTCAGTCTCTTCATCGCCAGGCCATCGGCCGAAAGCCCCCACACATCGTACTCGTCGTACAGCAGCACCCACTTCCCATCCTTCGTCCAGCCAGCCGACCCGTAGGCCGGCGGAGCATCCGGTGTGTCATGCTCCTCATTAAAGAAATTGCCGCCCGTCTTCGAGGTCAGATTCGTCATGTGCCCATCCGGTACCCGAATCGACCACCAGTCCTTATCCTTAAACGCCAGCAGATACTTGCCATCCGGCGAGAACTGAACTCCACCGCCGCCACCGCGGCCACCGCCGCCGCCCCTCGTCTGCGGCAGAATCATCTTCCGCGCGCCCGTCATCGTGTCGACAAGATACACATCGTTGTAAGTCCCGTCGTAATCCACCTTGTGACGCAGCGCCCGGTCGTCCATCCCGATCGCATACCGGCCGTCGTCATCCGGCGTCAACCCGATCATCGTCGGATCCGCCAACTGCATAAATTTTTTATCGGCCAGATGAAACACCGCCCGATACGACCGCGCCCGTTCCTGCGCCGCCCGGACTTTCTGCATCGGCTGAATGTAGTCGTCGTTCCAGCGCCACAAATCGGCGACGACTTTCTCTTCATTCGGGCCCGGCGTAGCCGTCGACGGAGGAGGCGCATCGCTCTCCGCCGCAGCAACCGTCCCCAGCGGAGCCGCGCTCAGAAACAACCGTGACCCATCCCTCGAAAAGTTAACTTGACCGCGCTCAAAAATCGCGTAGCCTTGACGGAATCCCGCCGTCTTCTCAGAAACCAATTCCGCCGCCGCAGCCGACTGCCGGTCCCACAAATAGATCTTGTACTTCGGAGGCTTCGCCGCCGCGTCATCCTTGTCGCTCAAAAACGCCATCTGCTTCTGCGCGAAATCCCAAGTCAGCTTCGAATAGCGGCCCTTTCCCGAAAGCAGCACTACCGGCGCCGAATCCGTTCCCGGCACAACCGCGTATGCCCCATTCGACTCTTCCTTTTTAGAAGCCACCGTGTACGCCAGCGTCTTCCCGTCCTTCGCCATCGAATAATCGGAGACGTCTTCAAATGTGCGCTCCTTCTTCACGCGCAGATCCAGCACCACCATGTCCGACCCGAACTTCACGCGAGCCGACCCACCGCGACCACCCCCGCGTCCTCCGCGCCCCTGGTAATCGGCGTCGTCATTCTCCGTAGCCGCCGGAGCAGCGCCCGCCTTCGGGCCCTTTAGATATGCGAGTAAGCTCGGGCCGTTCTCCGGCACCTGAAAACTCGCAACGTCGGCAACGCGCGAAGACGACATCGCCGACAAATCGAAAATCAACAGACTCGGCTTCGGCATTTCATCGGCGCGCTTCTTGTCTTTCTTGGCCTGATCTGTATCGGCCTTTTTCGCAAACGCAGTCGAGATCAAATACTTCCCGTCAGCCGTAAACGCGAGCCGCACCCCGCGCCCGCCCCCTCCGAACGCTTCCGGAGGAGCCTCGAAATTCTGAGTATCCGGAGCCGGCGGCACCGACCCCGCACTCTCCCGCACTTCTTTCCCCGAGGCGAGATCCCGCACCACAACCTCCCCGTCGCCTTCCTCCGGGAACATCGAATACGCAAGGAATTTCCCATCATGCGAAAGGGTCTGCCCCTGAATCGCACGCCAGGGATCGTAATCCCGATGATTAAGAGGACGCTTGGCAGTCTGCGCAATTCCAGCCAGCGCAAAAACAACCAGAAGCGAAATTCGAGAGAGGCGGAGTGTGTTCATGGGTGAGAGCCTTTCAAGAGATTATAAACCCATCGCAGAGCTCGTCAGTATCGGCGTGAGATGATGATTCGTTGATGTTCCCTCGCTCCTTCCTCATGCTGACCATGGCCCTCGCCGCAATGGAGAGCTCAGTCGCCGAAGTGAAGACCGTCCGTGGGTACCGCCTGCGCCCGCCCCGCGACCGAAGAATTCTGTTCGAGATGGCGGTAACGCCCGACCAGGACGTGCTCTCCTTCATCGCGAACGCAGAAGGGAAATGGAGGCTCTCGCGCGTTCGCCGCTGGCTCGACAAGGATCCCGAGGAGCAGACGATCACAGTTCCAGGCTTGACGCTCGGAGATCGTAAACAATGGTTCGGGCCGTGGTCTGCACAATTGATCGTCACACCCGACGGCCGATTTGTTGTCTGCGTGACCTCCGGCTTTCGCGTCGGACCGGCTGGCCGCGGCCAGGACGAATTTGTTTCGGTCGTCAATCTTTTCGACTTTAAGGTTGTGTCGAGCATCCATGCGTCCGAAGTAGCTGCTCTGAGCGGTAGCTATCGAACTTACAATTTGGATCGTATGGGGCATCTCGTCGCCCAGGCGTTCACGTCATATCCACGGCATCCTGGCGACGATAGCGCCGACTGGGGCAGCCAAGTCAGGTTGACGGTGGTGTCCCTTCCCGATCTGGCAGCTATCGAGCAGTGCCAGTTTTCAGAGTGGACGCGAAGCGGAGCACCCGCTCGCCGTGACGACGAGCAAGGCTGCGCACGCCTGCTGGGCGGTGGCTCCCTTTCCGATTTTCTCAGCGCCTTCGTGGACACCGATGAGGTGCGTCGAAATGGTCGGCTCGTCTCCCGCGACGTTCGATTCGAAAGAGAAAACCTACAGAAGTCCCATCGCGGTTTCTGGGGCAATATCGTAGTCACGAAGTCCGTAGAGAACATCTTCTCAGTGAAGACCGGGAAGCAGCTAGGCTCAATCGATGAGCCAACGGATAGCGTGCGATCTAGGTTCGCCTCGATGAATGAACGCGAGTACCTGCTCCTCATGGAAGGTGGTACTCGGCTAGTGGTTTACGAGATCACAGAATAGTGTAGTCCGCCGCAAATTCTGTCAGCGATGTGGCGTACGCACTCGTGCGTGCCGCGTCGAGACTTATCTCGACGCCGGAGCAGGCATCGACAGGAGTGTCGACACGGCACGCCGGGGGCGTGCGCCACCTCACCTGTCATCATCATCCACATCCATCGCCATCGGAGCAAAAATGCTGCGCATCAACGCTGGATACTTCACGTGATACCCCTTCGCATCCGCCCACAAAATCCGGTTCAACTTCCCCGCCGGCGCTCGATCCGGTAAATCGAATTCCATCTTTAACGACGCTTCCGCATCCCGGCGCGCCGCTCCGTGCAAAGCCTTCAACGGTGGGTTCACTTCGAACAAATCATGCTTCGGCTGCTCCACGTCAAACGCCGTGAAATCAGGCGTTTCCGAAAAGCTCGCCCGCATGTCCGCGGCGATCAGGTCGAACAGCGACATCGTCGGCAACCCGAGAATCAGCTCGATGGTCTTCAGCATCCCCGGATTCGAATAGAACGTCGAATCCACCGCTCCGCGCTTGATATAAGGACCGACCGCCAGGGCCACCGTGCGGTGCCCGTCCACATGGTCGACCCCGTTTTGCGCGTCGTCTTCAATGATGAAAATCTGCATTGTTTTCCAAAACTTGCTGTGGCTCAGTGCGTCCACGATCTGGCCCACCGCGTAGTCGTTATCGGCCACCATCGCCTTGGCCGACGATGCGCCGGACGCGGTGCCTTGCGTGTGATTGCTGGGTAACTGGATCAGCGTCAGATTCGGCATCGTGTCCCATTTTTTCAGCTCGGAAATGAAGATCTGGGCGCGCACCACATCCGGAATGTTGGTCGAATAGGCCGGGAAATTCTTAGCCACGATCCTATTCATCGCCGCAATCGGCGCGAAGGTGTTCCAACGCGATGTGAAATCCGCGCCGTCTTTCCATTGCTTTAGCATTTCCGCGCGCGCTTCGCGAGAGATCGAGATCTGGCCGGCGTATTCGCCAAAGACGCGCACCGTCTTTTTTAGTTTCAGAGCCGATTCCCAAATAAACCCTCCCGCCGAGGGCGCAATCGGGTCGGAACCATCGTAAGGATAACTGCGGCCCTCATAGCCGGGCCATAAACAGTAATCCGTTTCGTTGGCTTGCGTTAGCCACTGGTGCCCGTCGGCGCTGTTGCCTCCTGCGGCATAGAAGTTATCGAGCGTCACGAAGTCGCGCGCCAGTTTGTGTTGATTGGGGGTCACGTCGGCGCCATAAATCGCGAACGATGGGTCGCCGTTGCCTTTGCCGAGATCGCCCAACACCTGGTCGTACGTGCGGTTTTCCTTCACGATATAGACGATATGTTCGATGGTCGAGCGCTCACCGGCCCGCTCCGGAACCGGCAGCGGGCGCATGCCCGTGCGAGGCTTTTCATCCATCGCGGGCAGTGCCATCAAGTTGTTCAAGGTCACGGCGTTGGTGAACGATGCCAGCTGTGCCGCGTCGGGAATCGGCAGCACGTGAATCGAGCCGCGATTGGACAAGACGAAGCGATGTTTCGGATCGTCGCGCCAGCCGGAGCCGACTCCGAGCAGGGTACCGATGGCGAGATGGCCGTCTTCGATCGACAAACTATCGGGATACCAGGCGGTCGGGATCAGCCCGCGCTGCCTGCCGGTCTGCGCGTCGAGAACCGCAATCGCGTTGATCCCTCCGCACGCGACGTACAGGATGCCGTCGGCGATCGCCAGCGCGGTAGGCGCCAGGCCCAGCGCCTTTCGCTGAAATGGTTGCAAGAGAAAGGTCTCGACCACTTTGTTCTGATTCGTATCGATGACGGAAATCGAATCCTGATTGCCGTTGGCGACATACAGTCTAGCCGACGGCTCATCCCACGCGAGGGCGGTGGGATGAAGACCGACGGGGATGGTTTTCTCGACCGTTCCCATCACCAGGTCGATGCGCGAAACTGTTCCCGTGGAAGCGATTCCACGCTCATCGACCACCACGCGGTCGGCGTTGGGCGAGTGGCCGGTGGGCGCGGTCAGATCGCCGTCCTTCGGCGTGCGGCCGCCCCAATTGGTGACGTAGGCAGTCGTCGAATCGTGATTAATGGCTGCGCCGAAGGGGGCGATTTCGGTTTTGACCGTTCGTACGGTGCCTTTTTGGAGGTCGGCGATGGCCAGTATATTGCCGTGAATCAATGGGATAACGGCGATGCGGCCGGTGATTGCCAGGGCTCCGGAATTGGCGCTGGCACCAAGTTTCCAGGCGGTGTGAGTGCCGTCGCGACGGACGCTCCAGAGTTCGGCTTCTCCTTTGTTGGCGATGGTGACCAAGGCGCGGTCGGCGGAGGCGTCATAGCGGATGCCTCCCAACCCGGCTGCGCCCTCGAAAGCGATGTGCGCCAGGGCTTTATTCGATTTCCAGTCCAAGAACGTGATTTCGTGGGCGTGCAGGACCCACACCTCGCTGGAGGTTTTCCCGAAGGCGACGCCATAGACGCGTCCATTAAAAACCGATTGCAGGCCGGCGGGCGTGATGGCTTGCCGGGTGGTGATGACGCCCGGGTCTTTGACGACGCGGGTTTGGGCACACAGAACTGTAACAAAGAGAAAGTATTTGAGCATGCGCGGTACGATTAGCATAGCCTTAAAACGCCGTTCATGACCACAAAAACAGCGCTGCGCGCGGAGATTTCGCCGATGGTGCGGCTGGCACTTCCGCTGGTGTTTGCCGAGGTCGGCTGGATGGCGATGGGCATCGAGGACACCATGTTCGTCGGGCGCGTCAGCGCGCAGGCCATGGGAGCGGTGGGGTTGGGCACGATGCTGTTTTACGGCATCGGAATGTTTGCGAGCGGGTTGCTGCTGGGCCTCGATACCGTGGTGTCGCAATCGTTCGGCGCGGGGGATCGCGACGACTGCCGGCATTCGCTGATCAGTGGCGTGTGGCTGTCCCTGTTTCTGATTCCCGTGGTGATGGGGGCGATCTGGCTACTGAATCCGCTGCTCGCGGCGTGGGGTATCGACCCAGCGGTAATGAGCGTGACGCAGCCGTATCTGCGCGTGCTGAACTGGAGCGCGCCGACGCTGATCCTGTTCTTTGGGTTCCGGCGTTATCTGCAATCGATCAACATCGTGCGGCCGATCATGATCACGCTGCTGACGGCGAACCTGGTGAACATTTTCTGCAACTGGTTGTTTGTATTCGGCAATTTGGGCATGCCGGCGCTGGGGGCGGAGGGGTCGGCGTGGGCGACGTTCATTTCACGCATCTACCAGGCGGTGGTGCTGGGTGCGGTGATTTTACGAAACGAACCCGAGCTGTCGCATGTTTCATGGAAGCCGGATTTCGCGAGGGTAAAGGAATTGCTGCGGCTGGGGATGCCGGCGGCGGGGCAGATTGGATTGGAGACAGGAGTGTTCGCGGTGACGACGGTACTGATCGGGAAACTGGGCGCGACGCCGCTCGCCGGACATCAGATCGCTCTGCAGACGGTGAGCATGACTTACATGATGCCGCTGGGAATCAGCTCGGCGGCAGCGGTACGGGTGGGGCACGCGATCGGGCGTGGCGACCATGAGGGGATGGCTCGGGCGGGATGCACGGCGCTGGGATTAGGCGCGGCGGTGATGTCCTGCGCGGCGATGGCGCTGCTGATTTTTCCTTACTGGATCGCGAGGATTTTCACGCCGGAAGGGGATGTGATCGCGGCTGGCGTGGTGTTGTTGCGAATCGCAGCGTTTTTTCAGTTGTTCGACGGCTTACAAGTAGTCGCGACGGGAGCGTTGCGAGGGGCGGGAGATACCCGGACTCCGATGTTCTGTCACCTTACGGGATATTGGGTGATCGGGCTGCCGCTGGGGTCGTTACTGTGTTTCCGATACGGAATGGGCGCGGCGGGGTTGTGGATTGGGTTGAGTGTCGGGTTGGTAGTGATTGGGGTGGTGTTGGTGGAGGTGTGGAGGAGGCAGGTCCGTGCGCCGATGCTGGCGGCTGAAGGACAATAGAGCCATGAGCGGAATCCAATTTGTCACCGACGAGAAGGGCCGCAAGGTTGGCGTGCTCATCCACCTGAAAAAACATGGGGCTATCTGGGAGGACTTCTGGGATGGCCTTGTGTCTGAATCGCGGCGGAAGGAAAAAGGCATTCCTTACGAACAATACCGGGCCAATCGCTTGAAGTGCAGCCGGACGCGTGGTTAAGTATTTTTTTTGAAACTAAGCAGGAGGAAGTTTTCTGGCGTCGCGTCGTTTTGGTCGGATCGCGCAGGCCCGGTTTGGCAGCGCACGGCGCTGCCCCACATTGTTTCTGGCCTCGCAAAATCCCTCCTGCCTCGCGAATGCTGGATAGCAACTCTTCGAATAGTTCTTTTTTCATCTCACATTTAATTATCCGGTAATGGAGATGTGATGTAATCTTAGGCGGAGGATTTTTTATGGGCGATACTTTATCCGTTGGAAAGAAGCTGGTCGAGTTGTGCAAGGAAGGCAAGCACATGGAGGCCATGGATGAACTTTACAGCCCTCACATCGTCAGCGTCGAGGCTGGCGCGCCTCCGGGAGGGTCGGCTAAGTCGGAGGGAATTGCGGCGATCAAGGGCAAAGGGGAATGGTGGGCCGCAAACCACGAAGTTCACAAGGCTGACGTCCACGGTCCGTTTCCGCATGGCGACCGGTTTATCGTGCATTTCAAATATGACATCACGGCCAAAGCCGGGCCGATGGCCGGGAAACGGTTCACGATGGACGAGGCGGCGCTCTATACCGTCAAGGACGGCAAGATCACGCACGAGGAATTTTTCTACTCGATGGGCTAGCCCCAAGCTGACGCATGGGGCTGGACGGCCAGGTGATTATTTGAATAACTCGTTAATCGGGTTGTAGAAGTCCGGACCCAGCGACTGCGGGACGAACTCGAAGCCTCGATGGAACGGGTCGTTGTAGCAGATCGTCGTCCAGTCGATCCCCATGGCCGAGTAGATGGTGGCTTCGATGTCTTCCGGGTTTACGGGGCGATTTTGCGACCAGCCGTTGTCTAGGATGTTGGCGCCGGTTGCATCGGTGACGCCGAGGACACGACCGCCTTGCACGCCTCCGCCGGCGAAGAAGGCGAACTGGTTCAGGTAATGATCCCGGCCGAGCGCGGCCGTGAAACCCGGGGTACGGCCGAATTCGCCGAGAGCGACGATCATGGTCGAATCGAGCAAGCCGTCGGCTTCGAGGTCGCCGATCAATGCGGCCACTCCGGCGTCGAACTGCTTGCCGAGCGTGAAAATGTTGGTGCCGTTCTTATTCCCAGCCTCTCCGTAAATATCCACGTGCATATCCCAGCCGCCCAGAGTGACCTGGATGAAGCGCGTGCCCTGGTTGGCGGCCAGCGCCTGCTTCGCGACGATCAGAGCGTTGCCGAAGGAACTGGCGCCGTAGCGCGTTGAATCGGCCGAGGAATAGGTGAAGACGCTAGCCACCGTGGGGTCGTACATGAGACCCGTGCCGGACGTATACAGATTGTCCATATCCACTACCGGCTGGCCGAGCGGGGAATTGACGCGCAGGACATCGTCTTCGGCGTGCATCTGCGTGTACATTTCGTTCCAGCGCGTCTGGCCCAGGGAATTGGTGGTGTTGGGAAGACCAGCGGTGGAGGGGTCGACCTTGAAGGGAGCGTAGGTCGCGTCCAGATAGCCGGAGCTGACTGCGCCGTCGGAATTCAGCGCGAGGAATGTGGGGAGCACATGGCCGGGCTGGCGCTCGGCGGCTTTCTGCAACGCGACGATGCTGCCGATGTTGGGCGCGATGTTGCCGAGCGAAGCGGCCGGATTGCGTCCGATCTGCACCCAGGTCTGGCCCAGGCTGTGTACCAGGGCGTGGGCCTGCACCGAGCGGACGAGGGAGAACTGACTGGTCATCGCGCCGAGCTTGGGCAGGATTCCGGTGGGCCAGAGAATACCGTTCACGGTCTGCGGCGCGGCGGCGGCGGGGGTGACGCCGGAGGTCATTTTGAAGTCAAACGTATCGACGTGGCTGGGAGCGCCCGCCATCAGGATGAAGATGACGTTGGTGGCCTTGTTGATCGTCGTCATGTTCTGGCTGGTGCAGGTATTGGGAGCCTGAGCATCGGCTTCCTTGGCCAGGAAGGACGCGGTGATGCCGGCGCCGGCGATCTGGAAGAAATTGCGGCGGGTCCAGTGAGGGCGGCGGAAGTAGGAGGGGCGCGCCACAGGGTTCGAGGCCAGGACTTTTTTGATGTTGTCTTTATTCATGGCGTGCTCCTTAGTAGTTAAAGATGAAGTCGACTTTGTTGTATAAGGTCCACATCAGTTCCTGCATCTTCTGCGAACGGGTTCCGGTGGACAGGAACGTGTTAGCCGACGCGAGCTCGGCAGTCGTTGGGTAACGGGATAGAATGTTCAGCCACAGAAGATTCGTCGCCGTGGTGTTGTCGGTGATCGCCAGCGCCTGACCGAGCAGGCTTTGCGAGGAGCCGGTGCCGGTCGAGACCAGCTTGTTCATCACGGTCGAATCGTTCATCAGGGCTAACGCCTGTTGGATGGCTCCATCCTGCTTGCGGGGATTCAGATCGCGGTCGCCCGGCAGGAAGGCGGCAAGAAGCGGCGATGTTTCCTTGGCCGGTTCGGGATACTGCATGGCCCAGGCGGAGGTGGTTCCGTTATCGAAGGTGAACTTGTTGGCGACGTTGCTCGAAAGCGAGATGGAATCGGCCACTTCCTCGCTCCACAAGCGGCGCACCAGCTTGCGGGCAAACAGGGGCTGCCAGGCAGGACTCCACACCGTCGGGTCGTAATCGGAAGAAAGCTGGTAGGCCTGCGAGTTGACGATGGTCCGCATCAGGTGCTTGGTGTCGTAGCCGCTGGCGATGAAATCGCTGGTGAGAGCTTCGAGCAACTCCGGGTTCGACGGCTGCAAGGTCCAGGGCTGGGGCGGAGGATTGTTGGGGTCCAGGCGGGCCGGGTCGAACTGGTCGGGCGGATCGACGATGCCCATACCGAAGAAATAGGCCCACATATAATTGACCGCGGCGCGGGCGAACTGGCGGTCGGCGACCACTTGCGCGGCTATCGACTGACGGTAATTGAGGCCGGACATGGCTCCCGCGGTGTTGGTGTAATAGCTCGGCGCGACGGTGGTCTGCGTTCCGATGGGTTGGCGCGCGGGACGGTTGCCGGTGGTGGTGTTCAAGGCGTAGTCGGTCTTATATCCGGCGTCGTCCGCGTACCAGTAGGTGGGTCCGTTCTTGACGGTGGAATCGAGGGCGGGGTTGCGCAGCGCGATGTGCGAGTAGAACGAGGACATGCCCCAGGCCTGATAGCGGGTGAAGTTGCCGGCCCACAGGCTGATGGCGTCCAGATGGCCTCGGCCGTTGTGGCACAGCAGGCAGTTCATGTGGGAGAGGCCCAGGAAAGTCTCGGCCACGGCGGCTGCTTCGCCGTCCCAGACGTCCTGATTAGGGCCTCCGGTGACGCGCGAGGTGATGATCCAGTTGAGCTCGCCCTGAGTATAATTATTGGTTCCCTGGGATGCGATAAAGGCGAGGGCAATCTTGTCGTAGCCAGTGTTGTTGGTGAGCGCGGTGCGGATATACGTGTTCAGTCCGTCGCGGCCGCCGGTATAAAGCTGCGTTCCGGTGCTGGGGAAGCTGGACGCGGATTTGAACTGGTCGCCGAAGTACATGGTCCACTTATCGAGCCACTGCGGTGCGGCGAACAGGGTCTCAATCAAATCGGCGCGCTTGGTGGGGCTGGTCGAGGCCACAAAACTGGTGACTTGGGCGGCGGTAGGGATACGGCCGGTCATATCCAGATAGATACGGCGAACAAATTCGTAGTCGTTGGTCATGCGCGAGGGCGTCACGCCGTTGGCTTTCAGAGCCGGGAAAATGTAACCGTCAATGAGATTGGCGCTGGAGGTATCGGCCGAAGAAGTGCGGCTGCCTCCGGGGATGGAGACGGCGGGATTGGCCGACATGATGGTGGCCATGCGTATGGCGCTGACCTGATCCGTCATCTGGCCCAGCCGCAGGGCATGGAGGGCCTGGTTGGCGTAGCGCTCGCGCTGCGGGCCGAACATCACGCAATCGGAATGGTCGGTGGTGGCTGCGCCTTCGGCACGCTGATTCTGGACCGGCTCCTGAGCATGAACCGTCAGGAAGCCAGTCGCCGCCAAACCCATGATTAAGGATGTGATTAAGGATGAGATTATGAAAAAGCTTTTCTTCATGGAGCGTGTCCTCCGCCGTTACCAGTCTGAAGGATAGAACCCTGCATTGCTAGGAGAGTTCTCAAAGTAGGGCAATTTTGTTTTCCTAGTACAATTAAAACCCGTTCACCGCCGGGTCGATGGGGTATGTGACGGGTTACAGTTAGCAGTGCCGGGGATTGACATGAAAACACACTGTTTGCTTTTAGTTGCCGCGACGGCGGCCTGGGGTCAGATCTCGACGAATCAGTCGTTGAATGGGAAGTATTTTTTCCGGGAGGTGATGATGATCACCGACGGGTCGACGGCGCCGAACGTCACTAGCACTTTGAGCGGCGAGGGGACGATCACGTTTGACGGCAATGGCAATTTCGCCGTCGCCGGGCAGCAGATTGTGGAGACTGCGCCAGCCGCATCTCTCAGTGGCAGTGGAACTTACACGGTGAATCCGGGAGGATTTATGTCCTTGACGAATCCACTGAAATCCAGCGTCACGCTGAATGCGAGGCTGGGACAGGGGGCGGTGGTGGGGGCGTCGACCGAGGCAGGGCCGACGATATTCGACATATTTATAGCGATTCCTGCGCCGTCGGGGGCATCGAACGGGACGTTGTTGGGATCGTACTGGGTGTCGAGTCTGGAATTTCCGGGCGGAGGTGTGGCCAACGTCCGCAACACGAATTTTGAGCTGACTGCGAACGGGGCGGGCAGTTTCGCGGAGACGACGGTGACCGGGCAGGCGGCGAACCTGGGAAATATTCTCATGAATCAGACGGTTAGCCCGATGACTTATTCGATCAATCCCGATGCTACGGGGACGATGACGTTTCCGCTGACCTCCGGGCTGACTCCGAACCAACAGCTCATTTCCGGAGTGGAGAACATTTTCGTGGCCGGATCGGGCGTGTATTTTATCGGAGGGTCGACGACGGCGGGAGAGCATGGGCTGATTGTCGGGATCAAGAACTACGGCAGCGGGACGGCCACCAACGCCAGTTTCAACGGATTCTACTGGGCAGCGGGGATGCGCTACGACACGCAACCGGCAAGACTGACGTCGGTTGTGGGCGGCGTTCACGCGGACGGCGCGGGAGATTCGATCTGGGCGCGGCGGACGAAGCAGTCGGATGGTCTTCTCGACGCGTCACCGCTGATTACGTACAACCTGAACGCGGACGGGTCGGGAGTTTGGGCGTCGGCGCCGGGTCATGTGAACGTGGATGTAAACACGACGAACTTCGCGTCGAGCGGAGTGGACATCTTCAACTCCACCAGCTATGAGCTTTATTTCGGCGCGCTTCTTGCCCCGCAATCGGGCACCGGAGTATTTCTGAATCCGCAGGGCGTGCTGAACGCGGCCAGTTTCGCACCGCCGGGATATCCGATATCGCCGGGAGGCGTCATGACATTGTTCGGGTCGGGATTTCCGGCTGCGGCGGCGACGGCGGTGGCTCCTCCGTTCGGGCCCACGCTGGGAGGGGTTTCGGTGACGGTGAACGGAACGCCCGCGCCCGTTTATTCCGTGACGTCGACGCAGATTAGCGCGATCGTCCCGTTTGCGGTGACGGGGTCCACCGCGACCATCGTCGTTACGGTGGGCAGCACGAAGTCGAACTCCGTAGTGGTGCCACTCGCGCCGACGTCTCCTGGAATTTTCAGTTTTCCGGCGAACGGGATTGGGAGCGCAGCGGCGCTGCACTCGGATTATTCTCTGGTGAGCGCGACGAGCCCGGCGACTCAGGGGGAAATCATTTCCATGTACCTGACAGGCTTGGGCGCGACGAATCCGAAGGTGCAGGATGGAGCGGCGGCGCCCGGGTCGGCTCCGCTGGCTCTAATAACCGGGGCCCTGGCGATTTACATGGGCGGGGTGCAAGTGCCGGCGAATCAGATTTATTACGCGGGGCTTGCGCCGACGCTGGCGGGGCTGTACCAGGTGAATTTCAAGATTCCCGTGGTCGCGGCGGGGAATGTGGGCGTGGCGATTCAGACGAACGAGGGGTTCACGGATCTGGTGTATTTGCCAATCCAGTAGCCAGCAGCCAGTACCCAGTAGCCAGCTTAGACAGTGCAAACTGGCTACTGGCTGCTGGGTACTGGCTACTCAAAAAGGTCCGCGGAGAAAATTTTCTGGCCCGCTGTCGCTTCCTTGAACGACCAGACGGCGCGAGCGCGATCGGGTTGTCGGTGGCTTCGGGCGGCAGGAACTTGAGCGCGACGGCCTGACCGGGCACGATGTCGTCGGCGCGATAGACCTCGCCCATGCCTCCCTGCCCGAGCTTGGCAATGATGCGGTAGCGCGCGGCGAGAAGAGCGCCGGGCAGAAAGCGGCCGTCGCTGGCCGAGGTGGAAGAGGAGGAGACGCGAAGCTTTGCTGACTGTGAATTAGACGTAGCTACGGTTTGGGTAGCCGAGGAATCGGAGAAAACGGGCGTGCCGCAGGACAGGCAGAAGCGGCTGTTCTCGGGAAGGTCGCTCGAACATTTGCGGCACTTCGTCGTCTGCATTGGACTAATGTATCATTCGTAGCGATGGCTACCGGGTGGGAACAGTTGCTGGCCAAGTGGCAAAACGCCGGGTTGATCGACGCGGAAGCGGCGGCGCGCATTCGCGAGTTCGAGCAGCGAGAGACGGGATCGTCGAAATTGCGCTGGCCGGCGATTGCGGCCGTTGCATTGGGCGCGATCATGCTGGCGGCCGGAATGCTGCTGTTCGTCTCCGCGCATTGGGACGAAATCGCGCCGTCCACGCGGTTCGCGATGGCGGTGGGGATGGTCGCGATCTTCCATGCTGGCGGTGCCTACGCGGCCCAGAAAATGGACGCGCTGGCGATGGCGCTGCACGGGATCGGCACGGCGGCGCTGGGCGCGGGGATTTATCTTTCGGGCCAGATTTTCAATATGTCGGAGCACTGGCCGTCGGCGATCCTGATGTGGGCCGTGGGCGCGTGGATCGCGTGGGCTCTGCGCCGGGACTGGCTGCAACTCTCTTTTGTCGCGATCCTGACGCCGGCCTGGATCGGGGCGGAGTTTGTCGACGGGCATTCGTCGGCGGACCAACTTGTCTTTCGCATTTTGAGCCAGGGCATGCTACTGCTGGCGATCACGTATTTTACCGCAACGAAATGGAAGCCGCTGGTTTGGATCGGCGGCATCGCGCTGCTGCCGTGGACTCTGGCGCTCGCCTTGAGCAAGGAGTTTGGGGGATCACACTTTTCTGTAGGAAGCGACGCCATTCTTGAATCCGTGGTTGCGTATGCCTTGCCGCTCGGCGCGGCCCTCCTGCTGCGAGGACGCGCGGCGTGGATGAACGGCGTCGCGGCGGTGTGGGTATTTTGGCTGGCTCTCATCGGGCGACAAGGGAGCGGCCCATTGCTGTACTTGTGGTGTGGCATCGGCGCGGCGGGTCTGGTCGCGTGGGGGATGTACGAACGTCGCAGCGAGCGTGTCAACCTCGGCATGGCCGGATTCGCGATTACGATTCTGTGTTTCTATTTTTCGTCGGTGATGGATAAGCTGGGGCGGTCGGAAAGCCTGATCGGGCTCGGCGTGCTTTTTCTGGCCGGCGGATGGGCGCTCGAAAAGCTGCGGCGCAGACTGGTGGCGCAGATGAGGCAAGCAGCATGACCGCGCTCACGAAGGGTCTGATTCTGTGCGGGATTCAGACGACCATGATCCTTTCGATCGGCGGCAAAATGCTGCTCGATCGGGCGACGCTGCCCCGCATTTGGGTTCGCGCGGTGCCTTACGATCCGAACCTGCCTGTTCGGGGACGATACGTCTCGCTGACGTTGAATGCCGAGGCGCGGGGTTTTTCGTCTGGAGCGGTTTACGATCAGGCCAAGTATTCGGTGGAGGACGGCAAGCTGGTGGCGCGCCCGTCGTCGATCGACGGGACGGGCACGATGGTGACAAACGGCACGGCTCCGGCGAGGATCGCGTATTTTATTCCGGAGCACGTCCCGGATCCGTCGTGGCGGGCGGCGGACGAAGAGTTGTGGGTGGAAGTCACGGTGCCGCGCCTGGGCCCTCCGCGGCCGATTCAGTTGGGGGTAAAGAAGAACGGAGTGTTGACGCCGCTGGATTTGAGGTAGTGTCCCCGCACTGACGTGCGGGGTTATAACCCCGCGGCGGAAGCCCGGGGATTCAGTCTACGGCTGCTTAGGGGTCTCCGCGATGCTGCCGCCCAGGCCCGCGTAGGTTTCCTTGATCTTCACCACCTTCGGGCCGGAGAACGTCACGAAGGTGACGCGGCCAGGGGGTGTGCCGTAGATCCAGTCTTCGTAATCCACGCCGTCTTTCGATTCGCGCGATTTTCGCAAGGGACGGCCCAGCGCCAGCAGCACCTGGTCGCGATCCATTCCTTCAATCGGCTTCTTCTCCGCGATGGCCTGCTTCACTTCCGGCGGCAGCGTGTCGGCGTAGTTCTCCGTGGCGCTATGTTTTTCGAAATCGAGCACCGGAGCCAGGATCTTCTTCACATCAGCCGACGTGATCTCGCCGATCGCTTCTGGAAACTTCAGGATGATGCTGGTGCCGCCCGGCGCGTTTGCGTCGCTGCGGGAAATCGGCGCCATGCCGCCGCCAATGCCGACCGACACGTGGTCTTTCCACGAGCCGCCGGTATGCTTCATCCCGTTGTTGATCTCGAACAGAATCGAGTCCTTTTCAATAGTGATGTGGGTCACCTGCACCAGGTCGCCGATGCGCGCCGCGGGGCCCAATTGCTTGCCGACGGCCAGCCATTGTTCCTTGTCCCAGGTGCCGTCCGAGTTGAATTCGAGAGGCTTTTTCGAGCGAGGCAGAGGAGCTTTCACCGTCGCGTATTCGCTATTGAGACCGCGCAGAAGCTCGACGCGCTGGTCGATGGTGAGTTTCTTCTGGTCGCCCTTAAGCGACGCGACGGCGATGAACGCCGCTAAGACGCGTGGAGAAATTCCCGCCATAAGCACCTCACTCGCCTGCTTCTGCTACCACCGTAAAACGATGCAACACGAAAAACAGCACGACAACAATTGCGGTCGTCAGCAGGCTGCCTTCCGGTCCGTAAGCGCCTCCGCTGACGAGGTCGGTCGTTTTCCAGCGGAGCTCGTAACCGGTCACACCCATTGTAAACCCGCTCAGATTCGCGCCGAACAGGGGCAGCACCACGTTCCATCCGAAGTGCAGGCCGATGGGCAGCCAGAGCGCGCTGGTGCGCAGGTACGCGTAGCCGAACAAGACGCCGAACAGCATGGTGTTGCCGATGCCCAGCCAGCTGGAATTTTCGTTTCCCATGTGCGCCAGGCCGAAGATCACGGCAGCCGGAAGAATGGTCGCGAAGGCGCCCAGGCGGCGGATCAGCAATTGGAACGCGTAGCCGTGGAACAGCATCTCTTCGCCGAAGGCGGCGAACAGCAGCACGAAGAAGACCAAAGCCAGGCTCCCCCAGATATGCTCGGACGCCGGCACCTCGGCGAAAAACGCAGCGCCGGTGGAGATCGGCAGCAGCAGCACTGCGCACGCGGCACCTGCTCCGGACGCGAGGCCCAGCAGAAATTCGCGCGACGAAGTTTTCGCCCATCCCAAGCCGATCGCCGAGAGTTGGCCCCGTTCGTAAATCCGCACCGTGATCGCATTGGCCAGAGCCGCCGCCGCGAAGGTCGCCATGGTCGCGGTGATGACCTTATTGCCGGTGAGCCAGAACAGAATGATGCCGAAAATTTGCAGGCTCAGCCAGCCGATCAGCACGAACAGGCCGACGCGTAGAATCAGACCCAGAAGGTCGTGTTTCTTTGGTTCCTCGCTCATTTGGCGACGCGGACCTGCACCCCGCGGCGCGCGACCTTCACCGGAAGCACCGTGGCGCCTTCGTTTTCGATCAGCGAGGCCACCCGGCCGCGAGCGTCGGGCTCGACTAAGAAGAGGACGCATCCGCCGCCTCCAGCTCCGCAGACTTTTGCAGCCAGCGCGCCCTTGCGGCGGGTGACGTGAATCATGCGGTCGATCAGAGGCGTGGAAATGCCGGGCGCGTTCTTCCTGCGATGCGACCATTCCTCGCGCAACAGGCGGGCGGCCTCGGTCCAGTCGTGTTTTTCGATGGCGTGGCGCATGGCGACGGCGATCGCGGCGATGGTCGCGAAATTTTTGTAGACGCGCGCGTTGCCGTCGATGTGGCTCTTGGTCACTTCCCAGTTGTTGATGCCGGAGTTGCGAGGCTCGCCGGTATAAGCGAGCACCACGCGCGCTTCCAGTTCGTCCGGCGCGACGTCAAGCGCGACCCTTCGAATGCCCGCGCAGCCGAGTTCGATGGCGCTGACGCCTCCGTACATGGCCGGATAATAATCCTGGCAGCCGGTAGGAACGCGAATCAGCCGGGCTTCGATGTTTTGAGATATTTCGCGCAGTTTTTCGATAGAATAACCGGTTTTGAGCCATCTATTGAACGCGCTGGTGGTGGCGATGATCAGCGCGGACGATCCGGAAATGCCCGCTCCGGCCGGAGCCTCGGAGCCGGTTTCCAAATGAAACCCTCCTGGGGGCCGGAAGAAGCGGACGATCTCCGTGGCGAGCAGCAGCGAATGAGTTTTCGCTGAGAGAAGAGCGTCAAGCGAATCGTAAGCCGCGTCGCGATTCAAGTCAGTGGACCGGAACGTGATTTTCGATCCCTCGCGGGGCTCGATACGGGCTCGCGTGTAACGGTCGACGGCGAAATTCACCGTGACGGCGTTTTCGTGAAACAGGTACAGAGGCCAGATATCGAGAGTGCTGCCGGCCAGGTCGACTCGGCACGGGGCTTGGGAATAGATTTTCATTCGGCGAGAGACTCGACCAGCATAGCAACAAGGCTAAAACTGGGTTGGCCGCTGATGAACGCGGATAAACGCTGATAAAACACGCGGACCTGCTGCGCGAATCCGCGTTCATCCGTGTTTATCAGCGGCCAATAAGTCTTTTATCAACTCTTGGATGATCCCCAACGTCCGCCCTTCCCGATCCCGATCCGGGTTGAAATTCGCGATGGCCACAGCCCCCACCTTGCCCGTCGACATCACGTATTTCACCGCGCCAAACAGCTGCGCGGGCGAAATCCCCCCGGGCTCCGAAAAATTCACGCCGGGAGAAATGGCCGGATCCAGCACATCCAGATCCAGGTGTAGATAGATGGTACTCACTCGCGTGGCAACCCGATCAACTTCGGCAGGGAGTGCATCGAGCGAAGCGAGTTTAATACGCGACTGGCGCAAGCGGACTTCTTCGAGCGGATCCAGACTCCTCGTCGCGGCCAGGATCACGGTGTCCTCGGGAACCGGCCTCGGCATCAGCTCGGGATGGCAATGGCCGGTGGCGATGGCCAGAGACATGCCCTCCAGCGCCCCACTGATCGTGGTTTCCGGAGTATTGAAATCGCCATGCGCATCCAACCAGACAATGCCGGGATCGTCACCTGGATCGAGCATCCCCGCCAGCGTTCCCAGACACGAGTTACAGTTCCCGGCCAGCACCAGCGCCGGGCGAGGATGCACCGCAACGGCCTGCGCGAGCTTCGAGTTGACATCCGAAATGCCGTCGCCTTCGATCATGGCGCAAGGCTGCTTTAGAGCATCCATTTTGAGAGCAGCCAAAATGACCAGCGGGCCGCGGCCGACCTCAACTCCGCGATTCCCCAGATGATAAGGAACTGCGATCACCGGCAGGCCCTTTTTAGCAGTGCGATAAGAACCGAAGCTGGAACCACCCACGCCGCAGCGCCCACCAAGCCCACGTCGGGCAGCCGCTGGCCGCGGTAGTAAAACAGGATCAGCAGCCCGAAGAACGCAAGGCGCAGACAGACCATCGCGATACGGCGGGAGAACTCGACCGCAATCCAGGCCGCCAGGGACGCGAGCGTAGCCGATGCGCCCAAACCGAACAGCGCACACCTGGCCAGGGTGTCCCAATCGGGCGTCGGCACGAACCCTCCGCGCCGGGTCGCATAAATGGTCAGGATGCCCGCGCCCAGAAGTGCGGCGACCACCACCTCCCCGTACAGCACGCTGGCGAAAACCCGGGCCAGCGCCTGCTGGAACGTCGGGAAGCCTTCTTGAAACGCTTGGGCTGCCGCCGGCGCGGCAAAAATCAGACCCAGGCAGGCATAGGCGCAAAGCACCGGCGAATCGAGAAAATCTAACCCTTTCATTCTGGGAATCCAGATTCCGAACGCGACGAGAAGCGCTAAATGGAGCAAAATTGACCGTAGCTTTCCGATTCGGAACACAAAAATACGGATTTCTTCGAAAAGGGTTACCATTGCGGATTCTTCTGAATCATGGTACCAATCGGCTTGGAGGCAGAGGCTTAGATAGTCGCCTTAAGCATCACTTAGGGCGATTTTCTCTAAGGCTGATAGCGCCGGTTATATGGATTTCCGGCCGATTGAACTAGCAGAGACGGAATTACGACCAATGCATGACAGGCGTGTTGAACCCAGAATGCTCTGCGCAGACCTTGTGGATGTGCAGTGGAAAGACCAGAGTGGCCACACCCGCCGTGGCGTTGCCAATCTGGAAGATATTTCGCTTTCGGGCGCCTGCCTGCAAGTCGACCGGCCAGTGCCGCAGGGGACCCCGCTCCGCATGAGCTACCCCAACGGCGAACTGTCGGGCATCGTAAAGTACTGTGTGTTTCGCGAGATCGGATATTTTCTCGGAGTCGAGTTCGAGCCCGGGCACCGCTGGTCGCAACGCCACTTCCGCCCCCAGCATCTTCTGGATCCGCGGCGCCTGGTGGGACGCGTCACCGGACGCCTGAAAGCCGATATTCCGCCGCTCGCCAACTAACACCCGGCCTTGATGGACACTGGCATACGCACGCTTAGTGTGTTTAACTGAAGTTTCGTTCCGTTTTTCTGAAATCGCTATGTCGTCGGTGGAAGATCAATTGCCGCAGCCTGAGTCCGCCGAAGTGCCGGCTGTCGAGCCCGATACGAAATCGATGCCCTGGGCGGCGCTGGGCTGGTTCGGCATCCTGCTGATTGTCACGTATTACCCCATCCTGAGGCACCTGGTGGAGCAGTGGTGGAGCGACGCCGACGTCGGCCACGGATTTTTCGTCCCGCTGGTCTCCGGTTTTATCGTCTGGCAGCGCCGCGAACAGTTGATGGCCCTCGAATGGAAGCCTGCCTGGTGGGGCATCGGGCTCATGGCCTGGGGCGGGCTGCAAGCTTACATCGGCCTGCTGGGCGCCGAGCAGTTTCTCCAGCGGACTGCGTTTTTGGAATCGCTCGTCGGATTGCTGCTGGTGCTGGGCGGCACGGCGCTGATCCGGGAGCTGGCCTTTCCTCTGCTGCTGCTGCCGTTCATGATCCCCATCCCGACGGTCATCTACAACCAGATCACCTTTCCGCTGCAACTGTTCGCCAGCCGCGTGGCGGAAGTACTTCTCGGCTTGATCAACATTCCCGTGTATCGCGAAGGCAATGTGCTGGAGCTGGCCAGCCAGAAGCTCTCCGTGGCCGAAGCGTGCAGCGGTATCCGCAGTCTGCTGTCGCTGTCGTTCCTGGCGCTGGTGTACGGCTATTTCTTCGACAACAAGGTCTGGATGCGTTTCGCGCTGTTCATCGGCGTCCTGCCGATCGCGATTCTGGCCAACGCCGGCCGCGTCACCATTACCGGAATTTTGAGCGAACGCGATCCGGAGCTGGCGCGAGGATTTTTTCACGAGCTGGAAGGGTTTATCATTTTCGCCATCGCCTTCGCGATGCTCTACGTCCTGCACCTCCTGATAAGCTTGATATATCGCTGGAAATTTGCCAAGGAGGCTCCCGTTGTTTAAGTTTCTCAATTCCACCCCGGCCCGACTGGTGACGGTGTTGTTGATTATTCAGACGGCTTTGGTTTACAGCTCCATCCGCCCCGAGTACATTCCTGCCAGCCGTCCGCTGGATTCCGTGCCGCATCAGTTCGATTCCTGGACCATGGTCCAGGAAAGCCAGGTGGATCAGGAAACGCAGGACGTCCTCAAAGCCGACGACACATTGAACCGCGTTTACCACAACAGGTCCACCGGCGCCGAGGCGAGCCTGTTTGTGGCGTCGTTCCGCACGCAGCGCAACGGCAAAGCTCCGCACTCTCCGAAGAATTGCATGCCTGGCGCCGGATGGACGCAGTTGAGCTCGGAGAGCTATCCGATCGACGCCGGCCTGGCCACGCCCATCGTCGTAAACCGTTACGTGATCGTTCACGGCCAGGAGCGCGAACTGGTGCTTTACTGGTATCAATCCCGCGATCGCGTAGTGGCGGACGAATTCAGGGCGAAGTACTGGGTGGTGGCCGACGCGATCAAGTTGAACCGGACCGACACCGCGCTGGTGCGGGTGATTGTTCCTATAGCCAACAACAATCAAGACGCCGCGACGCAAATCGGCAGCGACTTCATCCGCTCATTCTTCAGCACGCTGAAGCAGTATCTGCCGACATAACCTTTACTCTTTGAAATGCGCGGCCAGATCGCGCTGATATTTTTCGATAGTCGCGGTGTGGCCCATGATGAACCGGCTCACGAAGCGGAATAACGGATTGTAGACTTCGCCGTTCTCCGTAATCGTCAACTCCGTGCCCGTCCCGCTGGGCGCGATTTCGTAAGTCCAGCTTCCTCCGAACGGCAGTTTCGGGTCGGCGATGCGATTGACAATCCGTGTGGGCACAACCGTCTCGACACGCTCCAAGGTAATCGCGCCGTTCGAATCCGTCTCCCGCCACTTAAGAGGATTTTGGGCCAGCAGCTCATACTTCAGGCCCCGCCACTCGGAGGAGCCGGCGATCAGCGCAAACACATCGTTGGGGGATGCACGCAGGACCATGTTGCGCCGCGCCACGTGCTCCTTCGGCAGAGCCGTTCCGATTAACACAGCAATCGCTGGGAGGATGACCACGGCCAGTCCTCCGTAAATCAGCCACTTCATGCAATCCTCCTGGTCAGTTCTTTGAACTTCCTCGATTCGACAAGCTCCGCCGCCGCTTTGGCCAGCAGTTCCATCCCGGCCAGGCCGGCCGCGCGCTCCCGAGGCTTCATTCGCCCCAGCATCGCGGCCACCAGCTCGCGATCCAGCACCGATTTCCGTTCCTTCAAACGTGCCCCGTCCTTGGTGAGCCGCAAGGCGACCTTGCGCGCGTCAACGACGTCCCGGTCGCGCGTCGCGTAGCCGGCCCGAACCAGCCGGTCGACGGTCAGCGACATGGTCGACGCGGTCACGCCCATGTGCCCGGCTAGTTTTAGCATGCTGGTGGGCTCCAGCTCGTCCAGATGGTCGAGAATGCTCGCCTGGTGGGCGCTGAGCCGTTGATGCGTTTCCTTGTCCTGGACGTGCCGCGTGTGACAGGCAAAGTAAATTTTCGGGTAGCACTCCATCAGAATTTTAATTTGATTCGTCAAACCAAATGATTGTAGCATAACGCCGCGAAGTAGACTTACCACATGAATGCGGAAAAGCTTCGTCAGCGGAGGCCAGCAGAAGATAAAATGGGCAACGCATGAAACACGTCATCTTTTTTTGCTGCCTCGGCACTTTCGCCTCCGCTCAGAACCTGGCGGAACTGGCCAAGAACGCCAGTCAGCTTCGCTCCACTCTCAAAGCCGACGATCTGGCGAAGGGGCTCGCCTATACTTCCGATCACGAAACGGTGCTCTTCGCCCTTGAAGCCGAAAAGACGCCGTTGCTCGTCACCGACGACGACAAGCCCGTGGCGATGTCGCGAGTCGAGGGCAACTTGTGGTCGGGCGTCGCGAAACTTACGCCCGGCCGATCTCATCAGTTTCATTACCTGATCGAAGGGGCCGTGTTCGGCGGCCGTCTCGACATCCCCGTGTTCCTGCCCGATTCCTACGAACAGCCCGGCGTGCCGCAGGGCAAGATGTCGGAAAAGCTGGTGCATTCAAGCCAAGTCTACCCAGGAATGCTGAGCGACTACTGGATTTACGTTCCCGCACAATACGACCCCGCGAAGCCCGCCGCCCTGATGATCTGGCAGGACGGGCAAGGCCACATCCCGCGCAACGGCCGCCGGACGCTGAACGTGCTGGACAACCTGACGGCGCAGCAGAAAATCCCGGTCACGATCAGCGTGTTTATTTCGCCGGGAAAGGTCGGCGACAAGGCCATGCGCAGCATCGAGTACGACACGGTGAACGACACCTATGTTCATTTTCTCGATGAATTGTTAGCCGGTGTTTACGCACAGTACAACATCCGCAAGGATTCCTACAGCCACGGAATTGCCGGCGAATCGTCGGGCGGGATTTGTTCTTTCAACGCCGCCTGGACGCATCCGGAAGAATTTTCCCGCGTGCTCTCGACCATCGGGAGCTTTACCAGCATCCAGTGGCATCCGGGCCAGATCGACGGCGGGAACGTCTATCCCAACAAGATCCGCAAAGAGCCGAAGCGCAACATCCGCGTCTATTTGCAGGACGGCAGCGAGGATCTGGAGAACGATCACGGAAGCTGGCCCCTGCAAAATATCCAGATGGCGAATTCGCTGAAGATGAAGGGCTACGATTTTCATCTCCAGTTCGGCAACGGCTCGCACAACGGCGCGGACGCGAATTCGCAGTTACCCTTGTCGCTCGCCTGGCTGTGGCGCGATTACGATCCTGAGAAGACCCAGCAGAATTACGAACAGGAAGAGTCGGAAAAAACCAAACCGATGTTCCGTGTCCATATTTATAATCGGTAAGGATGTATTTCCAACAGTTCTATCTCACCTGCCTGTCGCATGCGTCGTACATGTTGGGCTCGGAAGGCGTCGCTGTGGTCGTCGACCCGCAGCGGGACGTGTCTCTCTATATCGACGAAGCGGCCGCACGGGGGCTGAACATTGAATACATCATTGAAACTCATCTGCATGCCGATTTCGTGAGCGGTCATCGCGAACTGGCCGACCGCACGGAAGCGAAAATTTATTTGGGCGCCCGCGCCGGCGCGACGTTTCCCCATGTCGGCGTGCACGACGGTGACGAAATTAAAGTCGGCCGCATCATTTTGAAATTCCTCGAAACCCCCGGCCACACCATCGAGAGTATTTCGATTGCTGTAACCGACCTGGACCGGCGCGCGACTCCCTACGCAGTGCTCACCGGCGACACCCTGTTCATCGGCGACGTCGGCCGTCCCGATCTTGCGCCGGACCTCACCCCGCAGCAACTCGCCGGCATGCTGTTCGACAGCCTGCATCGGAAATTGCTTCCCTTGGGCGACGATGTCGAAGTGTATCCTGCTCACGGTGCGGGCTCGCTCTGCGGTAAGCAGATGCGTCCGGAGCGGCAATCGACCATCGGCAAGGAGCGCGCGCTAAATTACGCGCTGCGCCCAACGTCGAAGGAAGAATTCGTGCGCCTGCTGACGGCTGAGATGCCAGAGCGGCCCGGCTACTTTGCGCTCGACGCCGAACTGAACCGCAGCGGCGCGTCATCGTTGGCCGAGATGAAGCCTCTGGCGGGGCTGACGGCGATTCCTGCCGATGCGATCGTCCTCGACACCCGTCCGTCGCAGCAATTCTTTAACGGCCACATTCCCGGCGCGGTGCACATCGCGCTCGGGGGCCAGTACGCCTCGTTCGCGGCGACGATCCTCGGCCTCGAGAAAGACATCGTTCTGATTGCCGAGGACGAAGAGCATCTCGAGGAGTCCCGCATGCGCCTCGCCCGAGTCGGCGTCGAGCGGGTGGTCGGCACGCTGAAGGGCGGGATGGCGAAATGGACCGGTCCCGTTCAAGAGATTCATCAGGTCTCGGTCGAAGACCTGCACCGCGAAATGGAACACCTGCAAGTGGTCGACGTGCGCCGCGAGCCGGAGTTCGCCGGAGGCCATATCAAAGGCGCGAAGCTGATGCCTCTCCACAAACTCGAATCTCTAATATCGACGCTCGATCACGACCGTCCGATCGCGGTGCACTGCAAAGGAGGCTACCGCAGCGCCATCGCGTGCAGCCTGATTCAGCGCGCGGGCTACAACGACGTCATGAACGTCATCGGCGGCTTTGATGCGTGGCTTGCGTGCGGATTGCCGGAGACAAAAACCACGCCCGTTCAGGTCTAGCCCGCCCCACATGCAGGCAACGCTCGACTCGTTGTGATCATGATCATGCCTCGCCTTGTGGGGCCGCCAATTATGGCGGCAAGCCGGCTATTGTGCCGGCACTGCCCGAAGCCGCCTGGAAAGGACGGCTGCCGCCAGCATTGGCGGCCCCACGATGGGCACAAACGCCATCGGAGACTTCTGACGCAGACCACTAGGTTCGACAAAACTGCAGATCGCTAACGCCGACACGGTGGATCTGAAGACGCGGTAACGGGGTTTTGATATCTTGCGCCAGTATACTATTGACAATGTTCCGTGACAGGCGTTTCTTTAGTGCCTATATTCTGGCCGCTCTTCCTATCGTTCTGCCACTGCGCGCGCAGACGACGGTGACGATTGCGGGGATTGGAATCCCTGGATTTTCCGGCGACGGCAGCCTGGCGATCGAAGCCGGAATGAATAATCCCTACGGGCTGACGACTGGACCCGATGGCGCGCTCTACATTTGCGAGATTGGGAACCACCGTATCCGGCGTGTCGATTTGATTACGAAACGGATCTCCACCGTTGCCGGCAGCGGGAAAAAAGGCTATTCGGGTGACGGGGGGCCGGCACTGAACGCCGACCTCAACGAGCCTTACGAGGTCCGCTTCGACCGGGCCGGCAATATGTATTTCGCTGAGATGCAGAACCACGTGGTGCGGCGAGTGGACGCACACACGCACGTCATCTCGACCGTCGCCGGGACGGGAGTTGCGGGCTTCGCGGGCGATGGCGGCCCAGCGGCCGAGGCCCTGCTGCGGCAACCCCACAGTATTGCGTTCGACGGCCAGGAGCGGCTCCTGATCTGCGATATCGGGAATCTGCGCATCCGTCGAGTCGACCTGAAAACGGGCATGATTGAGACTTGGGCCGGCACTGGCGAGAAAAAGCCGACACCCGATGGCGCGCCGATTTCGGGTACGCCATTGAACGGCCCGCGAGCCATTACCGCGGACCGCGAAGGCAACCTTTATCTGGCTTTGCGGGAAGGCAATTCCATCTTAAAGATCGACACGAAGGCCGGCCGAATCTATCGAATAGCAGGAACGGGCGAGACGGGGTACACAGGGGACGGAGGTTTAGCGAAATCGGCCAGGCTTTCGGGTCCGAAGGGCGTTGCGTGGTCACCCGACGGCTCCCTTTATATCGCCGATACCGAGAGCCACACGATTCGGAGGATCGACCTTCGATCCGGAATCATTACTACGGTGGCAGGCACTGGCCAACGCGGCAATGGACCGGATGGAGAAGCACGGCGCTGCCAGCTTTCGCGGCCGCACGGAATTTTTGTCAGCGCGGAGGGCAAGGTTTACATTTCAGATAGCGAATCGCATCGCATCAGGACGCTCGAATAGGCAGAGAAATCGTTACTGCGATATCCCCTCCATGACTTCCATGAGACGGCCTCAGTTTTGATACGGAACCCCGACTGTAAAGGAGGGGATATGCTAAAAGTAAGCCTCCGCGTCTGCCCGCATGCGCATGGCGGTTCCCTATGCGGACAGGCGCGGAAGCTCGTGCGGGCTTGGGAATAACCCCAAGCAAACAAATCATCAGGCCCGAAGAATTAGTTTTTCGCCTGTGGAGGCTGATACCCCGGAGGAAACGCCGCGCCTTCGCCGAAGAAATAATCTTCCATCTGCTTGAGTACAAATTCCTGAGCCTCAGTAGTTCCCAGGTTGAGACGGTACTCGTTCATGATCATCTTCATCTGCTCCAGCCACAGCTTCCACGCGGCCAGCGAGACGTTTTCGTAGATTCTCTGCCCTACGGGGTTGTCGAAAGGAACCTCATCCAGGCCGGGCATCTCGCGCTGAAACTTGACGCACAACACCTTATGCCCCGTTCGGTTCTGTTCTTCCTGCCCGCGAGGATTCATCGCACCGCTGCCGCAACCCATAGATTTCAGGATAACAGTTCGTCAGGATGCAGCCGAGGCCGGCGTCTGCGCCGCCCGCTTGGCTTTCACTGCGTCCATATATTCCGATAATTTCAAAGGCAATCTCGCCCCCTTCTCCATGTGGCGTTGAACGGCCTTCTGGTACCGGCGCAGGGTCTCCCGCTTGGACGACTCGCGCAAGTTACAACTCTCGATATCCAGGAGCAATTCAACCTCCCAGGGCCGGAAGGTATTGCGGTGCATATTACCGCGAAGCAGTTCCTGAATGAGGCGGTTAAACTGCGCCAAGACTGCGTCGCTGTCAGGTAGGGAATCGTGCATACGGTTAATCGTCGTATCGTCCCGTTTGATCTGAATGTTAACACGAGTGGCGGCCCATGTGCACAATGAAATGGAAACCGTATATGAAAACGTCGACCCTTCGGCGGATCCTCGCGGCCGCCTGCGTCATTCTGCCCCTGGCCGCGAGTCCCTCCGCCAATGTTCAGCTTTCCACGGAGACCGTCCCCTCCGGCGGCTGGGTCGAAATCAAGTTCACATTAACAAAACCGCAATTGATCGCCAGCGGAGAAATCGTCATGGATCTGGACCCGGCCGTGTTCGGTCCCATCCAGGCAGCCGGAGTATTCGGAGCCAACGGAGACGCCTACGGCCTTGCGACCATCGCCGGCGAGCACCTGGACGCGCAGTTTTATTCCCCCTCCGCCGGAATCGGACAGCTTGCGGGCTTGCCGGTTTTAGTAGTTTCGGTACCCGTCCTCCCGCTGGCCGCCCGCGCAAATGTCTCCATCACAGCAACGGTGACCCTGAACGATATCAGCGGCAACGCGTATTCCGTGACGGTCATTCCCGGATCGGTCACGGTCGGAGGCGCGGCGTTTTCAGTCCAGACAGTGCAATCCGGAATGGGCGTGCTCCCCGCAGGCTCGATTGTGCCGATTCTGGGCACTGGCTTCACGGCGTCGACGACAGCCACAATGGACGGCGTCGCAATTTCTTCCACGAAGTTCGTGAGCGCGACGGAAATCGACCTGACGCTCGCGGCTCCCACGGAGCTGACCGGAAAACAACTGCGACTGACCGGTAGCGGCATCGAAGTCGATTACTTCTGCTTCGACGTGGGAAGCCCTCAGCAAGTGCCCACAGGACTCCCGTTCTACATCGTCCTGACGGGCGCTCAGCCGATGTTCCCGTTGCAGGCGTCGGCCGCTTCCGAGGCATTCTCGGCGGATCTGGGCGGAGTCGTCGCCATTGAGAATCCTCAAGCGACGCCCGTTACCCTCCAGCTACAGACTTTCGATTACATCGGCGACAGCGAAGGGACTGCCAGCGTGACCCTCCCCGCGGGCGGCTGGGGAATCTACTCGAGTAGCGGACACAACGGCGGAACGTCCGTGACGGCATCGGCGCCCGTTCGCGTGGTCGGAATCAATCGCTGCGGGCTGAACCCTCCGACGAACTGTCCCGGTTCCGCGATTCCTTCGAGCGCCTTGCTGACGCCCCCGCAGCCCGTCGCGACACCAGCCTCGGTCTCCTTTCAATGGCAGATCGGCTCCGCTGCGCCAGCCTCGCGACTGGTCTTCATCGACTCCTATAATTTCCCCCTCAGCGCCGCCGCCACCACTTCATCGGGCGGAACATGGCTCTCAGTGACTCAATCTGGAAGCACCGGGGAGGCAACGCTTACGGTGACTGCGGACCCCTCGAAACTGACGCTGGGAACGTACCAGGGCTCGCTCATCGTGACTTCCTCATACTTTTACGGAATACCCTTGACGATTCCCGTCAGCCTGACGGTGACCAGCGCCGCGCCTCCGCTACTAACCGCGAGTGCCTCCGCTATAAACTTCTCCGTGCTCTCAGGCAGAACCCCTCCCACGAATCAAGCGATCGCGGTCACCAGCGATGGCGGGCCTGTGCCGTTCTCGGTCACCGTCGAAGGGACATGGCTTCAAGTGACGCCGTCAAGCGGCACCACGCCTGCAACGCTGACCGTCACCTACAATCTCGCGGTAACATCGCAAATCGACTACCAGCAGAGAATGTGGAGCGGAACAATCCTCATTACCGGCCCCGGTAACTCTCTGGTGATTCCGGCTCTGTTTACCACCACCGGCCTGCTGACATTCCAACCAAACCTGGTGTTCTCTGCGCAGACCGGGACTGTCTCCCAGACCCAAACGATCCCCTTCGACCCACCGGGAGCCGTCACCACTTCCGTCGATGCACCATGGCTCACCGCCGCCGTCTCCACACTACCGACCATCACGGTGACCGCAAATCCCGCCGGACTAGCGCCAGCCGTGTACCACGGTACGGTCACGATCACCGAGCCGGGCGTCGGCTCGCTTCAGGTTCCAGTGACCTTCGGCGTTTGGAGCACTCCGCCGCCGCTCCAGGTGACTCCGTCGAGCCTCACGTTCGTACAACAAGTGGGCGAAGGCATCGCGTCCAATCAATATCTGAACGTGCAATCCAACGGAGTTCCGGTGAACCTTTCGATCACGGCAACCGCGAACTGGCTGGGCGCCAATGATCCAGAGAACGCACCGACGCCTACTACACTTGGTGTAGGTATCGGCGACGCCTCACTGATGCCGCTTGGTGAGTACAACGCCAACGTCGCCATCACCGCACCCAGCGGAACCGTGAACGTGCCTGTGACGTTGCTTGTGACTCCCGGACCCGTCGCGCAACCCGTCCTCGCCTCGATCGTCAACGGAGCCTCTCAACTCCCCGGCGGCGTCTCTCCGGGCGAAATTCTCACTATCCGGGGCTACGGCGTCGGAGCGTCACAGCCCACCAACCTCCAACTTACCGGCTCCCTGCAAGTCGAGACCACCGCCGGCGGCGCGCAAGTGCTGTTCGACGGGAAGCCCGCGCCCATCGTCTTTACATCGGCATATCAGACCAGCGTGATGGTCCCTTATGAAGTGCAGAACTCCACCAACATCCAGGTGATTTATAGCGGCCTCTCGACCGGTGTATGGGGCGTGCCCGTCGTCCCCACGGCGCCCGCGATTTTCACGACCGACGCCACGGGAACCGGGCAAGGCGCGATTCTCAATCAGGACAACTCGGTCAACGGCGCGTCCAAACCGGCCGCGCGCGGATCGGTGATCCAGATTTATGCCACCGGCGAAGGACAGACATCGCCCCAGGGCGTCACCGGATCGGTCAACGGGACAAACTTGAAAAAACCGGTCCTCCCAGTAAATGTCTCCATCGGCGGCATCGACGCTGTGGTGCAATACGCGGGATCGGCGCCGGGCGAAATCTCGGGCGTGTTGCAAGTGAATGTCGTGGTTCCCCAGGCCGTCACGCCGGGATCGTCGGTGCCTGTGCTGCTCACCATTGGAAGCGCGTCATCTCAGGCGGGCGTCACCGTTGCCGTTCAATAGGGAGCTCTCTACTGGCTCCTGGCTCCTGGCTCCTGGCTACTCTTTTTAGTTCACGCTCGCCAGCCACTGATGAATCTTTTCGAGGCTGCGCTCGATCGATTCCCGGTCGGCCGCGTCGGGCTCCATCTCCAGATATTTTTCCAGATCTCTCCGCGCCGCCTGGTACCTCTTTAGCTCCAGCAGCAGCGCGCCCCTGCTCTTGAACGCAGCCGCTTCCGGGTAGCCGACAATCAGCCAGTCCATGGTGGTCACGGCGCGATCGAAATCGTTGCTGCGGAGATAAACATGCCGCAGGTTGTGCAGCATCCGCATGATCATTTGCTTCTTCGAAACCCGCGCCAGAATCGACGGATCGAAGACGTGCGTCTGCGCCAGCGCGAAACAATCCCGTGCCGTGATCGGCTTTCCGCCGTAAGGATCGATATACGTGTTGTAATTCCCGTCGTCGTATTGCACGACGAAATGCCTGGGCAGCCCGATGCCGTAAAGAGGCATGTGCAGCCGCCTGCCGACTTCCATATAAAGGAGAGACAGCGTAATGGCGATGCCCGTCCGGCGCATCAGCACCTGGTTCAGGCAGCTGTTCAGAGGGTCGAAAAAATCCGTGTCGTTACCGCGATAGCCAAGCTCTTCAAATATAAATTTCTGCGCGGTCTCCACGAAATCCCGCCCGTCGTTGAAATTCCGAAGCCGGTCGCCCAGTTGCGACGCCAGGTCGTTCAATTGATGCAGATACGGCTCCGGATCGAGATCGGGAAATTGAATCGTCGCCAGTTCCAGCGCCGCCCTGTCCAGCCGTCCCTTCGCGGGATCTTCTTCCAGAATGTAGCGAAGATGGTTCATTTCGAACGGAGGTAAGCGTCGTCGCCGCGAATCCAGTCCTCCCGGCGAGGAGAAAAGAGGTCAAAAACAACGCAATCCTCAATCACCTCGACAAAATGGGGCACATTCGGGGGAATGCGCACCGCTTCCCCGGCTCCGACCGTGGTTTCGACGCCGGCGAGACTGAACATGATCCGGCCCGACTGGACCATCGCGATCTGCTCATTTTCATGGCTGTGCTGCGGCACGCTACAGCCCTTTTTCAATTCCAGGCGCGCGATGGTCATATTGTCGCCGTGAATCACCTGTCGCTTCAGGAACGGATTCATCTGCTCTTTTTCGATGGACGCCCAGTCGTAGTTCGGCATGCCTTTCATTTTACGACGGGCAATATCTCCGCGAAGTCGAACGTTAGCCTGGAGTGCGCGTCGCGCAATGCCTGGACCGCGCGTTCCGGCGTTTCCGCCCGCGCGAAAATGAAGCCGAGATAGCTTGCGCCTTCCGGAAGAGGTAGCATCGCTTGCCCCTGCTTGGCCGTGACGACGATGTCCTCAACGCACTCGACAGCCCTCGCCTCGTCAACACCCGCTACATCCATGAACACGCCGGCGCGCGGAATCGGAATCATCATCACCGCGTGCGCGCCCTGTTCAAGCCGGGCGCCGCTGACGTCTTCGCCGGTCGCGTGGCGCAGAATCAGCTCCTCCAGCGGCTTGTCGCCCGAGAATTTCAGCACCCGCGAACAGAGCCCTCCAATGGGCCTCGCCGCGACTTCCAGCATCCACACTCCGCGCTCGTTGACGCGCATTTCCGCATGAATAGGACCGTCGGTCAGGCCCAGTGCCGCGACGGCGCGTCCAGTGGCCTCGGTAATCGTGTCCTGCTCCGGAACCGTCACGTAAATCGTCTCTTCGAAAAACGGGCCATCGAGAGGATCGGGTTTATCGAACAGCGCCAGCGCCTCGAAACGTCCGTTAGTGACAATCCCCTCGAGCGCGTATTCATGACCGGGGATGAAATCCTCCACCAGGACAGACGGCTCCCGGACGATGGATTTTACCCGCGAGAAGGCCGCGGCAAACTCCTTCGCGTCGTTCGCGCGAATCACGCCGCGGCTACCGGAAAGTCCCACCGGCTTCAGGACGCACGGATAGTGCAGCGCTCCGGTGGGCTGCCGGAACAGTTCATGCCCCGGCGTAAGAAGTCCCGCGTTGCGAAACTTCTGGCGCGCGAGAAATTTGTTCTTCGCGCCAAGCACCGCCGAGGGCGAGCTGAACCTGAGGCCGAGCCGTTCGGCCGCCAGCGCCGCAACGTATGCGGGCTGGTCGCCTACCGCCGCGATTCCATCGAAGGGTCCGCGCGCAACGATCGCTTCGATTCCTTCCGAGGGGTCTTCAAAACGCACCGCGACCGCGTGGTCGCCCCAGGGATCGTCCATCACGTGGCAGCGGTCCGTGGCCAGCACCAGGTCGAACCCCAGCGCGCGCGCCACGTCAGAAAACGTTCGCGTCTGGTAACCGGTAGTGGCCGCGATTAACAGGACGCGCATGTTTCGATGGTATCTTGCGAGGCGGCGTTTCGTCGATCAACAAGAGCCGCCCCAGAGGCGGCTGAAGGCTGAGAGCCCGCCCCACTAGCGGGTGATTTTTATTCGCAGTCGAATTTCTTCCTGCTGCTCCGGCGTCAGTCCCCACATCTCTGTTCCGTGAGCGCGGCCGATCAGGACGTTCCCGATCACTCCTTCGAACGCGGCGTTCGGCCTGAAGTGGCGCTGCGCGCCGTCTTCGTTGATTTGCGCCGTGTATCCATCGCCCAGTTTCGGATCGAACGATTCGAAATGGCCGCCGACTTCCTGCCTCGACTGCTGAAAACAAATCGGGCCGTTCGACTTGGTAACTCCACAGGTGCCGTCCGCGGCCACCAGGATGTACTCGTGAACTTTCGCCATGATGTTTGGAGAGGGGCGCCCAAGCGGACGCCCCGGCCCAGACTACCAGCGCTTGTTCTGACGGGGAGCTCCGTTGCCGCCCCTGCCGCCGCCAAAACCACCGCCGCCGCCGCGATCTTCCTTCGGCCGCGCTTCGTTGATGGTCAGGTTGCGTCCATCGAGCTCCTGCCCATTCAGCGAATTGATGGCGCGCTCGGCTTCCGCGTCGCCGGACATCTCGACAAACCCGAATCCCTTGGCCCGGCCTGTATCGCGATCCGTGACAATGCTGACACGGTCGACGGCTCCGTACTGTTCAAACAATGAACGAACCGCGTCTTCGGTGGCCCCGAAGCTGAGGTTTCCTACAAATATATTTTTCAAGTGAATTTCCTTTTGGATTACGAACGGTGAATCGGGGCAGGATCGGACAAGGGCGGTTGGACCGGACTATGCGAAAGAGCCGAAAAAGTACTACACCCTATTGTCGCACGAATCGGCGCCAGCGCTCGGTCATTTCTCAATGACGATGCCGCCCGAGGGCCGCTGTTGTGGCGGAGGGCCGAAGGGAGCGCTGCGATCCGGGCCCAGGGATTCCATCGGCATTGCCAAGGGCATTGACGGCGGCTCGATATGGTCTTCGTGAGTCGCCTCTTCCGGCTGGAACAACCAGATCGAACCGATAAAGATCAGCAGCATCGCTGCCATGAACGTCAGGGCGATCACGGAGAGAGGGAAGAAGGCGACTTGCGCCCAAGTCTTTGGATCTTCCTCAACGGGCGGAGTGCTCCTTCTGGGAACGCTCATCCGTTTGCGAATGCGAATGCGGGCCACTCGCTTCAAGAATACCGCCGTTACGAATCGCTCAGGCGCCGTCTCAATACCAGGATCGTAAGGTCCGCGGCCTGGGCGGCGGCGATGAAGGCCAAAGCATCGTCATGGCGGGCGGGAAGATCGAAGACAATACGGCTCCGGCCGTATCGCCTGCGCATCCAGAATTCGGCGGCGGGCGTGTCGGCCGAAAAACGAACGCAGCCGGGCGCGTTTATTTGAGTGAGATCCCGCCAGAGCACAAGCGCATCCGTCGATACGCCTTCATGGACGGGATCGGATCGGATCCAGCGTACTAGAACGGGCTAGAGAAGAGCCACCTGCTCCTCGGTCGGTTCCGCTCAACAATACCAGGGCTCGTCGAGATACGGGACCACCGCGCGCGGTAACAGGCGAAAATTTTCGGGCAGCGGTTCATCGCCCGCCTCGTTCCAAATGGCGGCGAAGATTCCCGTGCGATTTAGGCCTTGTTTTTGCAGTCTATCGACGAGCCGGAAGATGCGCGCGCCGAGAGCGTCGACTTGCGCATCAGGGTGCGTCCACGGATAGACCAGCGATTTTTTGTCGAACGGACCGGCGACGGACCGGATATCGTCCAGTTCGAGAAGACGCGAACTCGACGTAATCAGCAAGCGCAGCGCAAGCTGGACGCTGGGGACGTTTTCGACCAAGTCGAGATCTCGCAAAACACACAGAAGGTCGCGATAGCTTTCGAGCGTCGTCCACGGCGTGAAGGCAAGGAAGGTCGGCTGCAACGCGAGCTGCGCGTAGCGGGCGAGCGACACGGCCTCAAAAAAATCGCGGCGGGTGTGATTTTTTTCGAGCTTTGCCAGAACCGCGTCGTCCAGCGATTCGACTGCGGTGGTGACGAACAGGCATCCGGTCTCGCGCAGCGGACGAAGCAGATCTCGATGCTTCAGCAGGTGTTCGATCTTGATGGTCGCGTCGTATGTGACCTGCGGAAATTCGCCGTGCAGCGCCTCCACGATGCGCATCGCATGCGTCGGGCCGTTGAAAAAATCGGGATCGCCGAACGTGACATGGCTCGCGCCCTGCGCGATCTGCTGGCGGATGTCGTCCAATACGACTCCGCGCTGCACCACGCGAAACTGGCCTTCATACACAGGAACAATGGGGCAATGGCGGCACAAGTGTTTGCAGCCACGACTGGCTTCGGAGTAAGCGACGATCTTGCTGGCGACGCCGGTGTGGAGCTTCGCGTAGGAAAGGCCGAGACCGCTTCGGTCCGGCTTGACGAACGCTAGCTTGTCGAGCGAAATCTCGGGCTGCGTCGCTCCCTGTGCCCAAGTGACCAGGGCCTGTTCGAATTCACCGCCCAGAATCGCTTCGACGCCGAGACTTTTTAACAGCTCCGCATTGAGCGGCGCGTAAAGGCCGTAACAGGCGACGCGGGCGCTTGGATTCGCACGCCTGACGCGCTCGATCACAGGAACGGCGAGCCTGGTAGCCGTATGCATCGGCAGCGAAAATGCCACGGCGTCCGCGTGGCGGATCAGGTCTTCAGAAAGTTTTGTTTTAGAGAGGTCGACGGAGGTTACTTCGTGTCCCGCGCGCAGGAGCCAAGCCTGGGGCGAAGCGAGGCCGAAGGGTTGATGGCCCAGCTCATACGTCGAGACGAGAACAATACGCAACTTACTTCTTCTTCGATTGCCTGGCGATGATCTGGTCTTTAATTTTGTCGTAGGTGGCTTGCGGGACGATCTTCTTGTTGACCAGATCGTCCTTGCCGGAATAGGGGCGGCCCGCGATGATCTTCTTCGAATAGGCAGGTCCAATCCCTGGAAGCGCCTGCAGTTGAGCGTCGGTTGCCGAGTTGATGTCGACAAGACGGGTCTTCGCGGTTGAAGTCTTCGTCGTGTCCTTCGTTTGCGCAACGCCGGTCATGGCCAGCGCCGCGGTCAGGAAGAAAGCAGCGAGGAAACCTCCGAAACGTGTTCTTGTCATCTTTATAGTGTAATGCTGAGGAGGTGTCCGGAATCTTCAGAGCCCTGCGTCCAACCTTCCGCTACTGGATGAAAACCGAAGTGCACGTCTACGCGTTTTCGATCGCGGCCAACGTGCTGTTGTCCTTTTACCCGTTTCTGATTGTCAGCGTCGCCGTGGCATCGCGATTTTTCGGTCGGACGACGGCGCTCTCGGCGATCGATCTGGCACTGAGCGATTTCTTCCCGGACGCGCTGGGCAGCTTCCTGCGCAACAATCCTCCACCGCGCGGACAGATCGAAATTATCTCCCTGTTCCTGCTGTTATTCACAGCGAACGGAGTCTTCGAACCGCTGGAGGTGGGCCTAAATCACGTCTGGGGGATCCGCAAGAATCGCAGTTTCTTCCGCAATCAGCTGGTGAGCCTGGCGCTGATTTTCATTTGTGGCGGAATGGTGCTTGGCTCGCTGCTGCTGACCGCGTTCAGCCAGGAATCGTTCCGAAACTTGACCAGCGCGAGCCCGTCATGGATGCCGCAATGGCTGTTTTCGGGGATTCCGATGCTGACGTTCAAGATGGCGGCGGTGCCGATCACCGTGCTGGTCCTGTTCCTGGTGTATCGATTTCTGCCGAACGGAAAACCGCCGCTGGAGCGCGTGATTCCGTCGGCCATCGTGGTGGGCGTGCTGCTGGAAGTACTGAAGCAGATCAACAAGTGGGTGTGGCCGGGATTTTATAAGAAGCTCGATCGGGAATATAACGTGTTCAAGAATTCGGTGACGCTGATTCTGATCGGATTCCTGGTATCGATGCTGGTGCTGGCCGGAGCCGAGTGGTCGGCAAGAGGGCACCGCATCGGCCGTCTGGAAAAAGACGAGGAGGAAAATGAGTGAACGAAAATTAGCAGTGATCACAGGAGCGTCGAGCGGCATCGGCGCCATGTTCGCGCGGAAACTGGCGGCTCGTGGATATGATTTGTTGCTGGTGGCGAGAAGAGAAGATCGTTTGCGATCGCTGGCGACGGAGTTGTCGGAAACGTATCACGTATCGGGAGACGTTCTGGCGGCGGATCTGGCGGACGATGCGGGCCGCACACAAGTGGCCGAGCGGATTCTCTCCTCACCCAATTTAGGACTGCTGGTGAACAACGCCGGATTCGGCACGCTGGGATTCTTCGCCGACGCCGATCTCGAGAGCCAGTTGCAGATGCATCGCCTGCACGTGTTGGCAACCATGCATCTGACTCACGCCGCGCTCGCCAACTTGATCTCGCGTGGAGAAGGAGGCGTGATCAACGTCTCGTCCGTGGCCGCGTTCGGACAATCGGCGGGAAGCGTCAGCTATTGCGCCACGAAGGGCTGGATGAACGCGTTCACGGCGGGTTTGTACGCGGAGCTCGAAGTGCAGAAATCCCGGGTGAAGGTACAGGCGCTCTGTCCGGGATTCACCCTGTCGGAGTTTCACGACACGGCGCGCATCGACCGCGGTCCGATCCCGCAAAGCTTGTGGATGACGGCGGATTTCGTGGTGAGCGAATCGCTGCGCGGGTTTGACGAAGGGAAGTTATTCGTGATTCCGGGGCGGCGGTATAAGCTGCTGGTGATGTTCATGAAGTCGATGCCAGGATGGGCGCTGAGAAAGGCCTCGGCGCGCGGGGCACAGAGGTATCGGAAGCAGAAGGCGTGATGGGTTATCCTTAAGAGTACGGAAATTCCGGATTTCCGGCATCGTCTTATGGGTAGCCTCGTCAAAGTTCAATCTAAAGGGCAGATGACCATACCTCGCCGCGTGCGTTCGGCCGTCGGCTTGGTTGATGGCGATTTTGTTGAGGTTGAGGCCGTCGGCAAGAAGATTGTCATTACGCCGAAGGTTGTAATCGACCGCTCGAAGTTTCCGTCGGCGGACGACGAATATACGCCTGCGCAGCGACGCATGGTCGACGCGCGTCTGGCGAAATCCGATGAGGACATCAAGCACGGCCGTGTTTATGGCCCGTTTAACACACACAAGGAATTCATGGCTGCGCTGCGGCGCGGGGGCGCAAAGCCCCGTGCAAAAAAGAAGCCCTAAAGCGGCGGCGCAGTGAAACTTTTGTTCACCTCCCATTTTGATCGTGCTTTCCATAAAGCTCCGGGGGCGATTCAGCGGGTATTCGAAAAACAGTCTCTCCGCCTGCTCCAAGACCTGCGACATCCTTCGCTGCGAGCAAAAAAATACAGCGAAGCTGAAGACAAGTGGCAGGCACGGGTAAATCAGGACTGGCGGTTTTACTTCCGGATTGTGGGCGACGCGTACATCCTGACAGACATCACGCGCCACCCCAAATGAGCCTCAAGTGATAAACTCATCCTTTCAAGGAGCATCCTGAATCACATGAACTCAAATCCTTCCCGCCGCGACGTGGTGAAGATGGCCGGCGCAGCGTCCGCCGCCGTTGGACCGTTTATCCAGAAAGTGAAAGCCGCCAACGACCAGGTGCAATACGGATTCATCGGCACCGGCAGCCGCGGCACATATCTGCTGGGGCATCTTTCGAAAATCGATAGTGGCCGCTGCGTGGCGGTCTGCGATCTCGATCCCACGCATGCCGACAAGGGCGCCGAAGTCATCGGAACCAATCCGCAAAAATTCAAGGACCATCGCGAGCTGCTGGCCGCGAAGAACATCGACGCGGTGCTGATCGCCGTGCCTCTTTATGAGCACTTCCGGGTTACGAAAGACGCGCTCGAAGCGGGCAAGCACGTGTTCTGCGAAAAGAGCCTGGTGTTCAAGCCGGAAGAGGTTCACGCGCTGCGAGCACTGACCAACGCGCGGCCGAAACAGATCATGCAGGTGGGCTTGCAGCGCCGCTATAGCAAGTTTTATCAGGCTGTGAACGACATGGTGACGAAGGGCGTGCTGGGCGACGTGAAACACGTCTACGCGCAGTGGCATCGCAACGACGTGTTCCGCCGCACGTCGACATGGACAATGAAACCGGGCGGGCGATCGAATCCCGGCAACTGGCGATTGTTCCGCGAATTTTCCGGAGGCCCCGCGGCCGAGCTGGCTTCGCACCAGATCGATATCGCCGACTGGATGCTGGGCTCGACGCCCGACTTCGTCGTCGGCGTTGGCGACAACAGCACGATCATCGATGGCCGCGATATTTTCGACAACCTGGAACTGATTTTCAAACATCCCGGCGGCAAGAAAATGATCTGGAGCGGCATCTGCACTTCGTCGCACCTGCCTTTGCTGCAATGCACGCGCACGGAGATGGGCGAGCTGATCATGGGCACCGAGGGTTCGGTGCATATCACGGTGGGCGACGACAAGAATCCGGCGACCGCGATGTGGTTCCCGGAGCCGCCCAAGCCTCAAACCACCAAGGCGCCAGAAAAAGAGAAGGAGCACAAAGCCGGCGCGACGATGGTCTCCGTGGCGCCCGGGAAGTCGCTGCCGATTCTTCTGCCGAAGGATCAGGTGACGGGCAACGAAGGCTTCGCCGACCGCGAATTGAAGTTCGCGCGGCGCTGGCTGTACAACAAGGGCGTGATGGTGCCGGAAGAGGACAAGAATCCGGTGGACAATGAACTGGAAGGCTTCCTCGAATCCTGCCGCACCGGCAAGCGTCCACTCTCCGATGTCGAGGTTGGGCTTCACGATTCCATCGCGGTCATGTTCTCGAACATGTGCGCCGATCAGGAACGGCGCGTGATGTTCAACGAAATCGACAAGCTGGGCCTCGCCAAGAAAGCATAAGGGAGAATCCAAGTGGATCTGAATCTGACGCCGCAGGAGTTGCGGTTTCGCGATGAAGTGCGCGCCTGGTTCGCTGAAAACGTCCCCAAGGATTGGGTGAAGCGGCGCGATGAAGAAGAGTCGATGCAGGGCCGCTTCGGGTATTTGCGCGCATGGCAGCGCAAGCTTTACGATGCAGGATGGGCGGGGATTTCCTGGCCCAAGGATTTCGGCGGTCGCGGCGCTCCGGTAATGGAGCAGGTGATTTTCATTGAGGAAATGGCACGCGCCGAGGCTCCTCCCATGGCCAACGTCATCGCGCTGGGCCTGATCGGGCCCACCATTATCGCCTTCGGTAATCCGGAGCAGAAAAAACGATACCTCAAAAAAATGTTGTCGGCCGAAGAGATCTGGTGCCAGGGATTTTCGGAACCGAACGCGGGCAGCGATTTGGCCGCGCTTTCGACCACAGGCGTTCTGGACGGCGATCATTTTATCGTCAATGGGCAAAAGTGCTGGACCAGCTACGCCTGGGCCGCCGACTGGTGCGAGTTGATTGTGCGCACGGACCCGACGGTGCCGAAACACAAGGGGCTGACCGCGCTGCTGGTGGACATGCATAGCCCTGGCGTCGAAGTTCGCGGACTGAAGCAGATGAGCGGCGAGAGCGAATTCGGCGAAATATTTTTCCGCGATGTGCGCGTGCCGGTGGCAAACGTGGTCGGAAAGGTGAATGAAGGCTGGGGCGTCGCCATGGGCACTCTCATGCATGAACGTGGAACCTTCGGAGCCGCGTTGCAGGTGAATTACCGGCGCAACTTTAACCGGCTGGTGGAGATCGCGAAACACATCGACCGCAACGGCAAACCCGCGTCCGAGGATCCGGTGATCCGGCAGAAGCTGGCGCAGTGCTACGCGGAAATCGAAGTGATGCGGCTGAATCAGCTGCGCGCGTTCTCGCGCATCAACGAAACGGGCGTGCCTGGACCCGAAGGATCGATCCAAAAGATTTTCTGGAGCGAGTTGAACCAGCGGTTCCAACAGGTGGCTATGGAGATTCTCGGTCCGTACGGGCAACTGGCGCATGGATCGCCCGACGCCTTCGACGAAGGGCAATGGGCCTACGGATATTTGCGTTCGCGCGGCAACACGATTGAGGCGGGGACGTCGGAAATTCAGCGAAATATTATCGGGCACTTTGTGCTCGGGTTACCCAAGAGCTACTAGGTCGTCCCCGCCCTGACGGGACGGGGTTATAACCCCTGGCGTCAGCCTGGGGAAAAATAAGGCAAGGATTATATGCAATTCGGACTCAGCGAATCCCAACAGATTTTAAAAACGAACGCGCGGAAATTTTTCGCGGCCGAATGTCCTCTTTCAGAAGTCCGCCGCATCATGGAAACGGACACGGCGCAGGACAAGAAATTGTGGCGCAGCATGGCCGAGCAGGGTTTTCTGGGCGTCGTGTTTCCCGAGGAAGCCGGAGGCATGGGGCTGGGCTACGTGGAACTCGCGGCGCTGGCTGAGGAAATGGGGCGCGCGCTGGTGCCCGGCGCGTTTCTCTCCAACCTGTTCGCGGGTGCGGTGCTGCACGCGGCAGGCGCAACCAAACACCTGGCGGCGATCTCCACCGGCGAGAAAACGGCGACCGTGGCGCTGCTCGAAGCGGACGCCAACTGGGATCCGGACGCGGTGAAAATGCCGACGCTGGCCGGCGAAAAGCTGTTCGTTCAAGACGCTGAATCCGCCGACCTCATCATCGTCGCCGCGCGCGATGCCAACAAACTGGCGCTGTACCTGGTCGAGAGCCACGCGGTGGAGAAGACTCCGATGCCGGCGATGGATCTGACGCGTCGTCTATACAAAGTGACGTTTGACCATCCGGCGGCGGAGCTTCTGGTCGAGGGAGACGCCGCGCGCAAGGCGCTGGATCATGCGCTGAACGTGGTCACCGTGGCGCTGTGCGCGGAGATGACCGGAGGGATGCAGCGGATGCTCGACATCGCCGTCGAGTATGCGAAGACGCGCAAGCAGTTCGGCAAACCGATCGGCCAGTATCAAGCGGTGCAGCATCAGTGCGCCGACATGCTGATCTATACGGAGAGCGCCCGCTCCGCCGCCTATTACGCGGCTTATACTATGACGGAGGGTGACGCAGAGGCGTCTACCGCGATCAGCGTCGCTAAAGCGTATGCCAGCGACGCGTGCCGCGAAACGGGCAATCGGGCCGTGCAGGTGCAGGGAGGCATGGGCTTCACCTGGGAAAACGACACGCACCTTTTTTATCGCCGCGCCAAGGCGAGCGAGATGGCGTTCGGAGACGCGGCGTACCATAGGGAACGCATTGCCCGCGCGGTGATCGATTAGCCCCCGTCAGCTTGGGGCTGCTGCGGTCATGGAATAACCCCACGCTGACGCATGGGGCTGACGGCGGTAGACTAAAGGTACGATGTCGCGTCTTCTCAGCGACCGGGCCGGCAAAACCAATCAGGTCGTTGTTCTGCCGTCTGCTCTCGAAGACCCCGCAAATTCTCCGCCGGGCCTCTATCGCGTAGGGTTGCTGACCGCTTGCATCTCGATTTCGGCGTTTTTTGTCTCGCTGGTGATCGCCTATTATTGGCGCAAGCACACGCCTCCATTTTGGGAGCCGGTCGCGATTCCGAAGACGCTGCGCCTCAGCACGATTCTGATTCTGATCAGCAGCGCCACGTTCGAGACCGCGCGGCAGCTCTTCCGGCGAGGCGAATGGCGCATCGCATCGCGATTTCTGCTGGTCACCGCGTCGCTGGGCACGGCGTTTTTAGCCAGCCAGCTTACCGCATGGCGATCGCTGGTGATGCACGGGGCGTTCCTCGCCCGCAATCCCCACAGCTCGTTCTTCTATATGTTCACGGGCCTGCACGCCGCGCACCTGATCGGCGGACTGGTGGTGTTGTTCGTGGTCGTGCTAGGCAAATCGAAGCGCCGCGAACTAGTCGATGTCGCGACGCTCTACTGGCACTTCCTGGGAGTGCTGTGGCTCGCGCTGTACTGGGTTCTGATAACCGCATAGCCGCACAGAGGCGGGCGGCCACCTTATCCTGGCAAGCGACCTGCCGCCCGCCTTCGTTGTGCGGCGATCACCAAGAAGGCTATCCTAAAGCTCATGCGTGAAGCTGTCATCGTCGCCAGCTCCCGGACTGGCCTGGCAAAATCGTTCCGCGGATCCTTTAATATGACTCGTCCGGACGACCTGGCCGCCCATTGTATTAAGGATGTGCTGAGGAAGACGCCAAAGCTGGACCCGGCGGAGATTGAAGACGTCATTCTGGGCTGCGCCCAACCGCACGGGCCGCAAGGATCGAACGTGGCGCGCATTGCCGCGATTCTGGCCGGTCTGCCGGTCACCGTCGCCGGGACCACGGTGAATCGGTTCTGTTCTTCAGGCTTGCAGGCCATCGCGATGGCGGCACATGAGATTATCCACGAAGGCGCGGACGCGGCCATTGGCGGAGGCACCGAAAGCATTTCCATGACGCCTCGCGAAAACGTTCCCAATCCCTGGATTCAGGAGCACAAGCCCGGCCTGTACATGGTGATGGGCGATACCGCGGAAGTGGTGGCCAAGCGTTACAAGGTCAGCCGGCTGGCGCAGGATGAATATTCGTTGGAAAGCCAGAAGCGCACCGCGCGCGCGCAAAAGGAATGTTTTTTCTCGGGCGAAATCGCGCCGATGCAAACGACGAAGGCTCTGTTCGACAAAAAGACCGGCGAGAAAATCGGGGAAGAGCCCGCCGTCTGCGATCGCGATGAGTGCAACCGGCCCGAGACCACGCTTGAAGGATTGCTCGCGCTGAAACCTCATTTCGATCAGTCGAGCGGCGAAGGATCGGTCACGGCCGGAAACGCGTCCCAGTTGTCCGATGGCGCGTCGGCGACGCTGCTGATGTCGCGGGAACGGGCGGATGCGCTCGGGATTCCCTACAAATTGGTATTTCGCGGATTCGCCGTCGCCGGTTGCGAACCGGATGAAATGGGGATCGGTCCCGTCTTCGCCGTCCCGAAGCTTTTGAAGCGGCAAGGACTGAAAATGTCCGAAATCGACCTGTGGGAACTGAACGAAGCGTTCGCGGTGCAGGTGATTTATTGCCGCGACCGCCTGGGCATCCCGCAGGAGATTCTGAACGTCAACGGCGGCTCGGTCGCCATCGGGCATCCTTTTGGCATGACCGGATCGCGCATGGTGGGAACCATCGCGAATGAGATGGCGCGCCGCAAGGCTCGTTACGGCGTGGTGACCATGTGCATCGGCGGAGGCCAGGGCGCGGCGGGTTTGTTCGAGAATGCCAATTGATCCTTCGGCCGTGGTCGCCTCCACGGCGCGCATCCATCCCGATGCGGTGATCGGGCCGCGCGTCGCGATCGGCGAATACGCGATCGTCGAACGGGACGTCGTTGTTGGTCTTGAAACGAAGCTCGAGCCGTACGTTTACGTAAAGCGCTGGACCACTCTGGGCGAGCGTAACGAGATTTCCGCGGGCACGGTGCTCGGCACGGATCCTCTAGACAAGAATTTTGGCGGCGCGCGCAGTTATCTGAAAATCGGCAACGGAAACAAGATTCGCGAGCATTACACCATTTCGCGCGGCACTCAGCCTGAGTCCGAGACAGTCATTGGCGATAGGAATTACATCATGACTTCCGGCCACATCGCTCACAATTGTAAGATTGGCGACAACACTGTGATCGCCAGTTGCGCGCTGGTCGCCGGATATGTCGAGATCGAGGATCAGGCCTTCATTTCCGGCGGCGTGGTGATTCACCAGTTCTCGAGAATCGGGCGGCTGGCGATGATCGGCGGCAACACGCGCGTGAATCTGGACGTGCCTCCGTACTTTCTGTACTCGGATTTCAACGTGACGCCGATGGGTCTGAACATCGTCGGCCTGCGGCGGGCGGGATTTTCGGCAGCCGATATTCGCGCGCTAAAGCAGGCGTACAAACTGCTGTACAAATCCGGATTGAAGCTGGAAGATGCGCTGTCACGCATCGAGAGCGAGTCGCCGACCGAGCATACGCAACATCTTGTCGCTTTCATCCGTGGCAGCAAGCGCGGAATTTGTAGAGAATAGTCGTCGTTCATCCGGCTTTCTTCGCCGTTCGCCGGTTTCGATGACTCGCGGCGGGGGAATCGTTTATCCTGATTTCATGAACCCCACAAAAGAGCGAACCGAAGGTGCGTCCGCACCGCCTCCACCGATGCTCTCGATGAAAGAGGTGCTCGCCAAGCAGCAGTTCCGGCGCCTCTGGCTCGGGCAAATGGTCAGCATTTTCGGCGATTTCGTGGCGCTGTTCGCGGTGACGAACATCATCACGTTTCGCCTCCGCGGGACTCCCGATCAGGTCACCGGGATCATGGTCGCCTACCTGGTGCCGTTCGCATTGATCGGCCCGGTTGCGGGCGTTTTTGTCGACCGCTGGAATCCGCGCATCACGATGATCGCCAGTGACCTGACGCGCGGCGGGCTGATTATTGCGCTCGCCTTCACCACCAGTGTCTGGCAGATTTACGCCATCCTGTTCGTGATCAGCACCGTCTCCAGTTTCTTCGTGCCGGCCCAATCGGTAACCGTGCCGCTCCTCGTCGGCCGCGAAGGTCTGATGGCGGCCAGCAGTTTGATGCAGCAGACCATGCAGTTCGTCAGAATTTTCAGCCCCGCCGCAGCCAGCGCGCTGGTGGGGTGGTTTGGCGAAGCCAGTTGCTATTACGCCGATAGCTTGACGTTTTTCTTCTCCGCCGCAATTCTGATGACGCTGACCTACCATCGGCCGGTGGTTCCGTCGCCGCGCGGCGTCGGCGCCGTGCTCAAGGACCTGGGCGAGGGAATGAAGTTCATTTTCACGCATCCCACCTATTCCTTCGTGATCCTCTCGATGACCGCCGGCATGTTCGCCATGGCCTCTTTCGGCGCGCTTGTTTCTGTTTTCGTGCGCGATGTTTTACACAAAGGCACCTATTTATACGGGGCGGTCGGATCGTTGATCGGCATTGGCTCCATCCTAGGCGCGCTCCTGGTGCTAAGGTTGGCGAAGGGCCGGGCCCCGGCCAGCATGGTGAGCATCGGACTGGGCGGCGTCGGCCTTGCCATCCTGGTCATCTCCGGGCTGAGGACGCCCGTAGCGACGCTCGCCGGCGCATTTGCCATTGGATTGTCCGTATCCCTGATCATGGTGGCGGCGACGGCGCTATTGCAGGGCGAAACGCCTCCGGAATTGCGCGGCCGCGTCAGTTCGAGTTCAATGTCTTTAATCACGCTGGCACAGGGGGTGGCGATGGTGTTCGCCGGAGGATGGGCGACGCGCTACGGCATCGTGAACCTGTTCTACGCGAGCGCGGCGATGCTGTTCGCGGTGACGATTGGCGGAGTATGGCGGCTGCGGCGGATGGGGTAAGACAATTTTCACGCAAAGGCGCTAAGTCGCAAAGACTTTTAGTGATTTTCTTTGCGACTCTGCGCCTTTGCGTGATGTCTATTCCGCGACCTTGACGAGTCTTTTCCCGATATTCTCCCCGTGAAACAGGCCGATGAACGCCTTCGGAAGATTTTCGAAGCCCTCTACGATGTCCTCGCGATATTTGATTTTCCCTTCGCGCACCCAACCTGACATTTCGGCCAGCGCTTCTGGAAACCGCGCCATATAATCGGTGACGATAAATCCCTGCGCTTTGGCTTTGGCGACAATCAGCATCCCCAGCAGCCGGGGGCCCATCTCCGGCTTCGCGTTGTTGTACTGTGAAATCTGGCCGCAGATCGCCAGGCGCGCGAATGGGTTGATCTGCATAAACACCGCGTCCGTGATCGTGCCGCCGACGTTATCGAAATACGCGTCGATGCCCTTCGGGCAAAGTTCCTTCAGCTTCGCGCCGTAGTTGTCGGTGGTCTTGTAATTGAACGCGGCGTCGTAGCCGCAGTCTTTCAAAATCCAATCCACCTTGTCATCGCCTCCGGCGATGCCCACTGTCCTGCATCCTTTAATCTTTGCGATCTGCCCGACGATGGACCCCACCGCGCCGGCCGCGCCCGACACCACCACAGTCTCACCGGGCTTGGGATTGCAAATATCGAGCAGCCCGAAATAGGCGGTCAGTCCCGTCATTCCCAGAACGCCGAGCGCGGTCGATACCGGTGCGATCGACGGGTCCAGCTTGCGCAAGCCTCGTCCGTTCGACACTACGTATTCCTGCCAGCCCATGTAAGGATCGACAATGTCGCCGACCGCGAAATTCGCGTTCTTCGACGCGACGACGCGCGCCACGCCGCCCGCCACCATCACGCCGCCGATCTCCACTCCCGCCGCGTAGCTTCGTGCCTGGCTGATCCGGCCGCGCATGTATGGATCGACCGAAAGGTACATGGCCCGCGCCAGGAACTCGCCGTCCTTGAGTTCGGGTATCGGCGTCTCGATCATTTTGAAATTCGATTCTTCAGGCAAGCCAGAGGGTCGCGAGGCGAGGACGAATTGGCGATTTACCGTGGAGGTGACAGGGGACATGGTCTCTCTCTTGTTGTGTTGGATTGAGGAACGGTTATATTATGCACTATGCACACGAGGGCTAACGACTAATGGCTGAACCACAGAGTTTTAAGAATCACACGATGTTCGATCCGCCGTTCCACTTCTTTCTGGGGCCGGTGGGTTTCATTTTGCTCATCCTGTCGATCATCGAGGCAGTGAACCACCCGTCGACGATGGCGTACATCCACATTGTGGTCATCGTGTGGCTGATCGTTCTGGTATTTAAGACCCGTCTCTATGCGCTGAAGGTACAGGATCGCGTGATTCGCCTTGAAGAGCGTTTGCGCCTGGCGCAGGTGCTGCCGGCCGCGATGCAATCGCGTATTCCCGAACTGACCATCGATCAACTCATCGGCTTGCGATTCGCGTCAGACGCCGACCTGCCGGGGCTGATGGAAAAAACCCTCGCCGGCAACTGGAACCGGAAACAGATCAAGGAATCGGTCACCAATTGGAGAGCCGATAACTGGCGCGTGTGAAATATTTCCTGCTCAGTCTGTCGATCGCGATGGCCGGCGCGCAGACGCCTCCCGCCGGCCCTGCACCCGAGCTGCTGTGGCCAAACGGCGCGCCGGGCGCGCTGGGCACCGCCGATGAGGATAAGCCGTCCATCACGCCGTATCTGGCGAAATCGCCAAACGGGACCGCGGTGATTGTGTGTCCCGGCGGAGGCTATCAGAATCTCGCCATGGATCACGAAGGCGTGCAGATCGCGAGATGGCTGAACAGTCTCGGGATCTCCGCGTTCGTTCTGAAGTACCGGCTGGGGCCGAAGTATCATCATCCAGCGATGATCAACGATGCGCAGCGCGCCATCCGCACCGTCCGATCGCGCGCGACGGCGCTTCATATTCAAGAAGACCGTATCGGCATCTGGGGATTTTCGGCCGGAGGCCATCTAGCCTCCACCGCCGCGACGCATTTTGACGCGGGCAACCCCAACGCCTCCGACCCCATCGACCGCGCCGGTTCGCGCCCCGATTTCGCGATTCTCTCCTACCCGGTCATTTCGCTGGGCGAGTTCGCTCACGTTGGATCGCGTAACAATTTATTAGGCAAGAATCCGGATCCGAAACTGGTGGAGGATCTTTCGAACGACCTGCGGGTCACCGCGCAGACGCCTCCCACGTTCCTGTTCCACACCACCGCCGACGCCACCGTTCCGGTGGAAAATAGCGTGCGTTTTTACATGGCGCTGCGCAAAGCGGGCGTTCCGGCGGAACTCCATATCTTTCAAAACGGACCGCACGGTGTGGGCCTGGCGCCCACCGACGCGACGCTCTCGGCCTGGGGAGGACTGCTGGCAAACTGGCTCCGCGAGCGCGGATTGCTGCGCTAGCCCCATTGCGTCAGAGTCTGTGTGAAAAGTCGGCTTGGACCGCTCCTGCTAGTCGCGGCTCTGTTCCGAGCCTTGAGGATTCATCAAGATAAACGGAGCCGCGACCAGCGGGAGCGGTCAGCGCCGCGGTTTTCACACAGGCTCGTCAGCTTGGGGCTAGTCCGGGCATGGAAATAACGCGATCCTGACAAATGCGCCTTGTTTACGGCTTCGGGCTCACCACGTAATCCTTGAAATAACTCGAGCTGTCCGTCTTCGACCACAGCCCAACTTTGCCCGTTACCGGCGGACGCAGCACCGGGTTATTGGCCGGAAACAAATCCGGATTGGGAGCGCCTCGCCTGGACACCGGCTCGCTACCCAGCGTGTATTCCAGCGCCAGCGCGCCGTCCAGCCATGCCTTGAAGCTGGTTCCATCTACCGTCATCTTCAACTCATGCCAGGCGCTGCGATCCAGCATGAACGGCTTTTCGCGATCGCTGAATTTGATGTTGCGCCGGATGCCGTTATGAAATTCCCAGAACCCGACGTTGTTTTCCGTGTCGTTATAGCGCACCGCCAGCCAGTCGCCGTTCGGCTTCACGTTGAACAAAATCCCCGAGCAGCGATCCGCGTCGCCGCCCATCGTTTTGAACTTCATGCTGATCGTGCCGTTCGAAAAATTGTCGACGCTCTTCAGAACGGCCACCGGATAATAGGCGAACTGCTTCGCGTTATCCATCAATTCCTCGTTCGACGTCCCGTACAGCTTGCGCGCGGTTTCGAGCAGCAGCCTGGTGGGATTGTCTTTGCTCGCGACCCACGGCCGGCCGTCGAGCGCAATCACTTTTTCGCCGCCGTCCTCGGCCACGAACCAAGTTCCGACCATCGGTTCAAAAATGACCGGCGCCTTGCCGACCTGTTCGTTCTTCAGATCGACTTTCACATCCGCGGCAAACGCGAGAACCGCGGTCAGGAGAAAGATTGCCTTCATTTGAGGCTCCTCCGGATAAAAATTGCACTGGCCAGGAACATCGCAGGCCAGAGTAAATAGAATATCGTGCCCGCGCCTTTGGGCGGAACCGCCAGGGGATGGCCGCGAAAAATCGACTCGTCCGTTTCCACCGGCGGCGTCACGCCGGTGACCGAATAGATCGCTTCCAGCACGCCCTCGGCGGTGGTTACGCGACTCATCGTCCGGCGTCCGCCAGCCTGGTACCAGATCTCGCCATAGCCGGCGCTGGCCTGTTCGAAGAGTCCGATCGAAGTCGCGGAGATGTACTGCACTTCGAGCTTCGGAATGATGCGCCGCAGCTTCGAAAGAGCGTGAGCCTCCAGATCCATGCGCCTGGGATCCTCCGGCGCCAGATGCGCCACGATTTTCAGCGGCACATTTATTTTTCCGAGTGCGCGCTCATCCGCCTCCGGGAACGAATTGCCACGGCTTTCCGAAAAGTCCCAGTTGGCGCGGAAGAAGGTGCAGGCGAAGATCGCGATACCGGCTAGCGCTGCGACTCCCACCGATTCATACACGCGCCGGCTCACGTCCACGCCCAGCCTCAACCAGATGGCGGCGAGTGCAAGCCCCGTCCCTGCCGCGACGATCGCAATGAGAACGGTGTCGAGCCGCAGCAGTCCGTGCTGAAATTCGGCCACCATCGCGGCGGGCGTGTATTGTGCCGCGCGTTCCCAAAAACCTCCTTCGACCGCGCCCAGAAAGCTGACCACCCACGTGCCGACCGTGACGCCGAGCGTCAGGATCGCCGCCGTAGAATGATGTTCGGTGAGGGAGGCGAGCGCGGCGGCCAGTCCGATGGTCAGTCCCGCGTTCAGCACATGACCAAGAATCAGCGTAAGAAGTTCCGGCGGATAGACGCTGCCGCCGTATGTTTTCCAAAGCAGGATCGCGCTCAAAGGGGGCAGCATCGCGATCAACCAGCCGGCCAGCAGCACAATCGCCTTCGCCGCGACGCGCGTCAACGAACCCATCCCCTGCTGCAATTCGAGCTTGAGCGCGCCGCTTTCTCGGTCGCCCGCCACCAGGCGGATCGCGACAAAGGGCAGCAAAAAGACGGCTGCCAGTTCACAGGCGCTGAAGGTCGGCGCCCACACGCCGATCAACGGCGATAACGCCTCGCCCACGCCGGCCGACCCGCCATTCAACCCGCTGACCTCGGCATACGTGCGGACGGAGCTCACGAAAGACATCCCGACGAGCGGTCCCATCAGAAGCAGCAGCACCCACCAGGCCCGGGAAACGATCAGCTCGCGGAACTCCTTGTTCAGGAGCCACAAGAACGGCGTCACGCGAAGTCTCTTTCGAGGCATGCATCGAGACGAGTCTCGACGCGGCACGCACGAGTGCGTACGCCACATCTAGGTGAGGGCAAGAAACACCTCTTCCAGATCCTGGCTGGGCTGCTGCGCCAGCGCCGCCAGTTCCTCCACCGTGCCTTCGCCGCGCACTCGTCCGCTGTTCAGCAGTACGAACCGGTCGCAGAAGCGCGCCGCGTCGCCGATCTGATGAATCGACAAAAACAGCGTCCGCCCCCGCGCCGCGTGGGCCCTTAACGCCACCGCGATGTCCCGTGCCTGGCGCAGGTCGAGCCCCTCGAAAGGCTCGTCGATCAGCAGCGCCGGCTGCGGCGTCAACAGTCCGATGGCCAGCAGGGCCCGCTTCCTCTGGCCCTTGGATAACGTGCCGATGGGCTGATCTAGAAGCTGGCGCAGATCCATCTGCTCCACGACCTCATCCAGAAGATTCGCCCTGCCACCCAAAAATCCGATGGTGAATTCGAGCGCCCATCGCACGGACTGGGCAGGCCACGGCGCGATTCCGTCGGGAACATAGAAAAGGAGCGTCGAGCGTTCGCGCGTTACGACAGGCCGGCCCCCTTCGAGGACCTGGCCGCTATTGGACGGCAACACGCCGGCCAGGCACTCGAACAGAGTCGACTTACCTGCGCCGTTGGGACCAATCAATCCCAGCACCTCGCCCTCGCGCACCTGGAAGCTGACGTCCGCGAGCGCCTGGATCCGGCCAAAGGCTTTCGAAAGTCCTTGGACCTCAAACAACACCTTGAACAACATGGTCCCCATAGAGTAGATATATAATCCTGCCATGTACCGAACTCTGCTGCTCACCTCGCTGTGGGCGTCCTTGTTGATCGCGCAGCCTCCTGGTGGAAGAGGCAATGCGCCGCCTCCGATTATTTCCTGCGACGTGAAACCGGACCGCACCGTCACCTTCCGTTTGCGGGCGGCCGAGGCGACCGATGTCAAAGTCGGCGGCGACTTCGTGCAGGGCGCGCAGCCGATGACCAAAGGCGACGACGGTGTGTGGACCGTCACGCTCGGCCCGCTGAATCCGGCCATCTACAGCTACACCTTCCGCTTGAACGGCGTCAGCGTTTTGGATCCGTTGAATCCGATGATCCAGTTGGGCGAGCGTTCCAGCTCCAGCATGTTCGAGATCCCCGGCGAGAAACCTGCGCCCTACGACTTCGAGGATGTTCCGCACGGAACGGTTCACATAAACTATTACGCTTCGAAATCGCTGAGCATGCAGCGGCGGATCGACGTCTACACCCCGCCGGGCTATGAACACGGGAAGGGCACATTTCCAGTGCTGTATTTGTTGCACGGCTCCGGCGACACCGAAGCCGGATGGACGGCAATCGGGCGCGCCAACCTGATCCTGGACAATCTGATCGCCTCCGGGAAAGCCAAGCCGATGATCGTGGTGATGCCGTATGGGCGGGCGCGCCCGGACGCCTATCTGGCCCCGTTCGCGACGCCCAACACGCAGCCCGACGCGTTCTCCAACGATCTGTTGAACGACGTGATTCCGATGGTCGAGAAGTTCTATCGCATTTCGGGAAAACCCGACCAGCGCGCCATTGCCGGCCTGTCCATGGGAGGAGGGCAGGCGCTGCAAATCGGGTTGCACCACCTGGACCAGTTTCACTACATCGGGGCGTTCAGCGCGGCGCTGCGGGCGCAGAATGTGGAGGAGCAATATAAGGACATTTTGGGCGACGCGGCGGGAACCAACAAGAAGCTGAAAGTATTTTACATCGCTTGCGGGAGAGCGGACAGCCTGTTCGCACCGGCGCAGTCGTTTGACGAGATCCTGACCAGGCACGAGATCCGGCACAGCTTCGTGCCGTCGGAAGAAGGCCACGTCTGGCGCAATTGGCGAAGTTATCTGGCGGATTTCGCACCACAGCTGTTTCGTTAGAATCGTAACGGCGGATGTCCCGACAGACTTTGAGCTTTCTGTTTCTCGCGAGCGCGATTGTATTTTTAGTCCTCGCTATCGTGACGCTGCTGCCGTTTCCTTCCTCGACCATCAGCGATCTGGGCTACCAGGCGCTTTGTCCGTTCGCCCCCTGGAGCACGCTGATGCTGCTGTTGCTCGGCGGAATCGGCTGGGCGTTGCGCCGGCACGTAAAAGCGCAAGCTTGATGCTGGCTATCGGCCAGGCTGCTCGGCTTCCGGCGGCGCCTCTCCGCGGTAAAACCGGATGCGGCAGCTGCGGCAGCGAAAAGGCCAACGGCCGAACATCACCTGCACCGCTACCCAGAAGCTGGCATGTTCCGAACGGACAATGTCTTTCGACCCGCACTTGGGACACATGGGCGGGCGTTTCTTCGAATCAGCCATGGTCTGCCAGTACGAAGAATAGCACGCGACTCAAGCCGGGTAGGCGCCCGTGATGTAGTTGTGCAGCTGGTGAATGGTCTGCTCCTGGGAGCGGATAATCCAGTTCACCAGATCGCCGATCGAGACAATGCCCACCACGCTTTCCGCTTCGACCACCGGCAGGTGCCGCACGCGGTTCTCGGTCATGAGGCGCATGCATTCGTGAATGGAGTGATCCGGCCCCACGGAAAGTGCCGGAGCAGTCATAATCTCATGCACGCGCGTTTCCTGTGAGTGTTTGTTCCGCAGAATCACCTTGCGGGCATAATCGCGCTCGGAAACAATGCCCAAGAGTTTCCCTTCGCGCAGAACCAGCAGCGCGCCGACTCCCTTCTCCGCCATCCGCTCAATGGCCTCATACACGGTCGCATCGGGCGAAATGGACCAGACACCCGGCGCCTTCAGACGAAGCACGGACAACACCCGTTCGTCCAGTTGGGCAGCTTGCATGGCGAGCCCTCCTTAACGGCAATAGTGGACCTAGTGAACGCCCAAGTCAAGGGTTGGTGGTGGCTGCGGTTGTATACTCCATAAGTGCTTGCGCGTAGGCACGGGAGGTGCTCCTTGAAACGGATCTTGAAATGGGCCGGAATCTCGCTCGCAATATTAATTCTTATCGTGGTCGCTCTGCCGTTTCTGATCAATGTGGATCAGTTCCGGCCGACGCTCCAGTCGGACCTCAGCAACGCGCTGGGCAGGGAAGTGACACTGGGTAATCTGCGGCTTAAAATCCTCTCGGGCGAGGTCACGGCCGACGACCTTTCGGTGGCCGAAGACCCAGCTTTCGGCAAGCCTGCCTTCCTGCGAGCCAAGTCCCTGCACGTCGGAGTAGAAATCTGGCCGTTCCTGATGTCGCGCAAGTTGGTCGTCACGGATCTGCTGATCGATCAGCCGGAGATCGCGCTGGTGCAGGCAAGTTCGGGCGATTGGAATTTCTCCGGGTTGGGTGTCAAGTCCAAGGGAACGGCGGCCGCGCCTTCGCCGGCCGGGCGGGCGCCGCTGGATCTCAACGTGAAGCTGGTGAAGATCACCAACTGCCGCCTGACTTTGAGCCGAACCGTAGGCCACTGGAAACCCCTGACGCTGGAGCAGGCGACTATCGAGCTGCGCGATTTTTCCAGTACCTCTCAGTTCCCTTTTTCGCTCTCCGCGCAAGTGCATGGAGGCGGCGCCATCAAGCTGGACGGAAAAGCAGGTCCGATCAATCCCGCGGATTCGGCCATGACGCCGGTCAACGTGACCCTCCACGCCACGCAACTCGATCTGGCCAATTCCGGCTTGAATGACGCGGCGCCCGATGTCTCCGGCCTGGCATCGTTCGATGGCAGCGGCGAATCGGATGGAACCGTCATGCGCTTCTTGGGGAAGCTCAAAATCGACAAGGTGAAACTCGCCCGGAACGGAATTCCCTCCACTCGTCCGGTGGAACTGGACTTTTCCGTTCAACACGACCTGCGGAAACACTCCGGCACCGTCCAGCAGGGCGATATTCACATCGGCGCAGCGGTGGCGAAACTGACCGGAACATACGCCGAACGGGGCGAAGCGATGATCTTGAACCTGAAACTTTCAGGGCCCGGCATGCCCGTCGAGGAACTGGAAGCGTTGCTGCCGGCAATGGCCATCACTCTGCCCTCCGGAACGTCGCTCAAAGGCGGGACGGCCAGCGCCAATCTGTCCATGGAAGGCCCGGCGGATCGCCTGGTCGCAAGCGGCTCGCTGGCCCTCGACAATACGCGGCTCGTCGGGTTCGATCTTCCCAAGAAGATGGCGTCGATCGAAAAGCTGGCTGGAATCAAGGAAGGGCCCGATACGGAGATTCAGGTTTTGAGCGCCAATGTCCGATGGGCGCCAGAGGGCACGACGGCGAGCGAAATGAAGCTGGTGGTTCCGGCCATCGGTGAACTGAGCGGCGCCGGCACCGTCAGTCCGGCAAATGCGCTCGACTTCAAGATGAGTGCGACGGTCCACGCCTCCGGCCTTCTGGCGTTCGCTGGAAATACGCCGATCCCGTTCACCGTGGGAGGGACATGTTCAGAACCGATCTTCAAGCCGGACATGATGGGGATCGCCAAAGGGGAGATAAAAAGCGTGGAGCGTGATGCCGGGAAGGCGGCCGGCGGATTGATCAAAGGGCTCCTGGGCGGCAAAAAGAAGAACTGATCGCCGTCCAGCGTACAGAGCTTCTTTAGGAAATAACCAGAATGAGAACACTCTCAATATTTTTGCCGGCGGCACTTCTGTTCCCCCTTCTGCCGGCCGTTCAAGCGCAGGCGGACTGGAAGGTCGAGAAGACATTTCAGATTGGCGGTCAAGGCGGATGGGACTATCTCACCGTCGACCCGCGGACGCACCGGCTCTATGTTCCGCGCACGACGCACACCATGGTCATCGACACCCGGACGGGAACGACGATCGCGGACATTCCGGGCCAGAAAAACGCTCATGGCGTCGCGTTGGCTCCCAAGGCGGGGCGGGGATTCATCAGCGATGGGGGCGGAGACGGCGCCATACTCGTCTTCGATTTGAAGACCCACGCCGTTTTGGGCACGCTCGCCGCGATGCCCGATGCCGACGGGATTATCTTCGACTCTACCAGCGGGCAAGTCCTGGTTGTATCGGGACGTGGAAAGGCCCTGATGTCTTTCAAGCCTGAGATCGACCCGAGGAACGGAAAATTAGAGGAACCGATCGCGCTCCGTGGAGAACCGGAGTTCCTCGCGGCCGATGCGGCTGGGAAGGTCTACATCAATCTGATGGACACACACGAAGTGGCCGTTGTCGATCTCAAGGCGAGAAAGGTCGTCGAACACTGGTCCGTGGCCCCAGGAGGCCTGCCGGTTGGGATGGCGATAGACGCCGGGAAGGGACGCCTCTTCATCGGCTGTCGAGGGCCGCGGAAGTTAATTGTGATGAGCACCAAAAACGGAAAGGTGCTGGCGGATCTGCCCATCGGGGAAAGCGTCGACGCCGTCAAGCTCGATCGTGGCGAAGCCTTCGCGAGCACCGCCGGTTCGCAGCTCTTTGTCGCGCGGGAGAGCTCACCCGAAAACTTTTCCATTGCGCAGACTGTCGAAACGGGTGAAGGCGCAAGAACCATGGCCCTGGATCCAACAACCCACCGGATCTATTTACCAACTGCGGAATATGAGACGGGAGCGAATGAGAAGAAGGTGCCGAAGGCCGGCACGTTCAAGATTCTTGTCGTCGCCCGTCAGGCCGCGAAGTGATAAATATCCCCGGCCGCTCCTAAAGTCGCGCTTCTGGCCCGTCGATCTACCGAAGCAGATGCTATTGGAGAACGATATGAAGGTCAAGTTGAGCATTGCCCTTGTAGCCTGCGCAGCTCTGTTCGTTTCTGCCTGCTCTAGTCCTCAGAGCCTGATCGTCGGCCAATGGGAAGTGGAAAACGCTCCCCTTAAAATGACCGCGGAGTTCAGCGGAGACGGCACGGCGAAGCTCACCATGTTCGGGCAGACGGTGCAGGGTAAGTACAAGTTGGATGCCGGCGAATTGGTGTGGACCGTCAGCGGCATTACGACCAAGAGCAAGGCAAACGTGACCGCAACCGAGTTGGAACTGACGGACGATCAGAATCGAACGATCAAGTACAAGAGAAAGTGAATCAGCCGGTACTAAGTAGGATGCCGCGCCTTACCCAGGAGTAACGCCGGATTGAGGAATCCGCGACCTCCGCAACAGACTGAATTATGAAGTACTGTATCGCAGCGATCCTTCTCTACGCCTCCCTGGGTTTCGCCCAGGAAACCACTGACCTGTCGGGTACCTGGGGTTTTACCTGCATGGACGATCGGTTCCAAGGCTGGGTTGTGATCCACCAGTCTGGGCCCACCTTCCGCGGCACCTGGCACACCAGCAAGGGCAAGGTCGAGCCTGACGACCAGGTCACCGGCCGGGTCGACGGAAACATCGTGACGCTCTGGAGGTTCATCGGCGACAACCGGCAGAGTTATGTTCTGACTTTGTCACCCGATGGCAACCGCCTCGACGGTTTTGGCGACGGCTTTTTCCTGAATCACACGAATCTGAACATGCAGCGAAGCAAGGCCAGCGCTGCTTCCCCGGCTGCCCCGGCGGCGACGGTTAAGAAGGACCGGATCAGCGCCGTAGACCTCTCCGGTCTTTGGGCCTTCACTCATTTCAACGATCGATTCCAAGGCACGGTTCTCCTGCGTAAGGAGGGATCGGACTTTGTTGGCACTTGGCACACCAGCAAAGGCAAGACGGAACCGGATGACGCTGTATCGGCCCGCGTTGACGGAAATACCGTCACCCTCTGGAGGTTCATCGGCGACGCGCAGCAGCACTATACTCTCACGCTCTCGCCCGACCGGAGCCGGCTGGATGGTTTTGGCGACGGCTTCTTCCTGAACCACACGAATCTGAACATGCAGCGAGCCGTTGAAACGGTCCCTCCCGCGGCAACGCCCCCTTCAAAGTAGCGCTCACTGCGAGAGGGCCTTTACGAACTCGTAAAGAAAGGTCTGACCCTCGTAAAAGGAGCGGACCAGCATCCGCTCATCGCGGCCATGCGCGCGAACGTCGTCGCGGTCCTGAAAGAATCCCTGAATCCCGTACGTCGGAATCCCGGCTACACGTAGATAGCGTCCGTCCGAGCCTCCCACTGCCATCGTCGGCACCGTGATGACGCCGGGCCACATCGTATCGGTAATGCGGTTGAACGCTTTTGTAATGTCCGGCCGCAAGGGAGACGCGGGGCTGGCGCCTTCGCTGACGGTGATGGTGATCTTCACCTGGTCGTCGGCGATCAACCTGGTCAGTTCCGCCACCACCCGTTCCACGGAGTCGTCCGGCAGCAGGCGGCAGTTGACGTTGGCGGCGGCCAGTTGCGGCAGCGCGTTGGTGGCGTGCCCGCCTTCCAGCTGCGTAGCGACGCACGTGGTTCGCATCATCGCATTGAGCGGAGCAGACGCCGCAGCGACACGGCGCATCGCCTCTCGATCGCCCTCGGCCACGGCGGCCATGTCCCGGGCCATCGCTCCCGACTCTATCTTCGCCGCCTGCCGGAAATACTCGCGAGTGATGTCGTTCAGATGGAAATCAAACTGGAAGTCTGCCAGCTTGTGCAGTGCGTCGGCAAGATGATAGATGGCATTGTCCCTGATGGGGCGTGCGCTATGACCGCCTTTATTGCGCACTTCCCAACGTAAATTCACGAACTGCTTCTCGGCAAGTCCCATATCGTTTTCGATGCGTTTGCCGTCCACCAGCATGCCGCGCGCGCCTTCGTTGAGGGCGAACTCGGCCTCAATCAGGTTCCGATGCTTCTGCAACAGCCAGTCGACGCCGTTGTAAGGGCCGCCGCCCTCCTCGTCTGCGGTCAGCGCCAGAATCAGGTCGCGGTCGGGCTTGAAACCCTCGCGCTTGAATCGCAGCAGCGTGGCGACCCAGACGGCCGCCTGCGCTTTGTCGTCCGCGGTGCCGCGCCCGTAGAAGTAGCCGTCCTTTTCGAGGAATACGAAGGGATCGACCGTCCAATCCTCGCGCTTTGCTTCCACCACGTCGATGTGGGCCAGCAGGAGCATCGGCTTGCGCGCGCCCGCGCCATGGTAGCGCACCACCACGTTGGCCTTGGTCGGGATCGCGCCGCCCACAAAAATGTCGGAGGCCGGGAAACCGGCAGCCTTAAAGCGCGCAGCCACCGACTCGGCGATCGGCGTCGTGCTGCCGGTGGTGAATCCGGACTTCACCTCAATCATTTGCTTGTAGATCTCCCGCGCCAGCCGTTGTTCGGCTTCGGGAGGCATGTTGTCGGCAGCCCAGGCGCACACACAAAATAGAGAAACGATCGCAATACGCATTGCGCCATTGTGGCACAGGCGCGCCTGTGCGCGGATCAAAGTATACTCTTTCTGATAACGGATGACCTCGTCCACATTCACGCAGTTGCTGCACCAGCTTGCGGGAGGAAATCGTCAGGCGGTTGATGATCTGACGCCGCTGGTGTACAACGAGCTGAAGCGGATCGCCGGCAGCCAACTGAGAAGCGAGCGGCCCGGTCACACGCTGCAAGCCACCGCTCTGGTTCACGAGGCCTACCTCAAACTGGTGGACCAGCGCGAAACTTCGTGGCAGAGTCGCGCTCATTTTTTCGGGGTTGCGGCGCAGATCATGCGGGCCGGCGGCGGGAGAAGCGTGGCGGCGGAATCGCGCCGGTGACGCTCGACGAAGCCCTGGTGATCGGGCACGATCGTTCCGCCGACCTGATTGAGATCGACGAGGTCCTCACGCGCCTCGAGAAGCTCGACCAGCGGCAGGCCAAGGTAGTGGAGCTTCGATTTTTCGGCGGACTTTCGGTGGAAGAAACCGCGGAAGCGATGGGCATTTCCGAGCCCACCGTAAAGCGCGAATGGGCGATGGCGCGGGCCTGGCTGCATCGCGAACTCGCATCCGCCTGAGCCAATGGACCCGAACGCTGGCAGGAGTTGAAGCGCGTTTTCCAAGCCGCGCTGGAGGTGCCGCGCGAAAATCACGAGACATATTTGCGCGCTGCCTGCACGGACGACGATCTGCGCCGGGAGGTTGCCGCGTTGCTCGAATCGGACGCGGACTCGACCGAGTTCCTCTCCGATCCCGCGGTGACCTATCTTCCGCTCGATCCGCAAAGGAGCGTGGAACGGCATATCGGGCCCTTCCGGATCGTCCGGGAGATCGGCGCCGGCGGCATGGGAACGGTGTACCTGGCCGAACGCGAGAGCGATTTTCGCCAGCGCGTCGCCGTGAAGCTGATCCGGGCCGACGTCGCCAGCGGAGAAAACCATACGGCGCTTCACCATCGAGCGCCAGACACTGGCCGCGCTCCATCATCCGCGGATCGTCCGGCTGATCGACGGAGGCGCCACCGGGGAGGGCCTGCCGTACCTGGTGGTCGATTACGTCGACGGCATACACATCGATAAATATTGCGACGCGCAAAAGCTGGGCGTGGAGGGCCGGCTGAAGCTGTTCCTGGAGGTGTGCGGGGCCGTCCATTACGCGCACCAGAGTCTGATCGTGCATTGCGATCTGAAGCCGAGCAACATCCTGGTGACCCAGGACGGCGTTCCAATGTTGCTCGATTTCGGGATCGCGAAGTTGCTCGATCCGGCTGCGATGGGACTCGCAACGGACATGGCGCAAACCCGCCAGCGCGCCTTCACGCCGCGCTACGCGAGCCCCGAACAGTTGAGCGGGCGTCCGGTCACGACCGCGGCCGACGTCTACGCGCTCGGCGTGATTCTTTATGAGCTGCTCACCGGCATCAGTCCGTACGCGGCTGCGAATCTCGATGCGCCCGCGGCGTGGATCAAGTCGGTGTGCGAAGACGACGCGCCCGCGCCCAGCACCACCATCCCTATCAACACGCCGGAGCGGGACTCCAGAGTTCTCCGCGGCGATCTGGACGCGATCGTACTCAAGGCGCTGCGCAAGGAGCCGGGCGACCGCTACGGTTCGGTGGACCAGATGGCGGAGGACATACGCCGCCACCTGAGCGGGCAGCCGGTGCTCGCGCGCAAGAACACCGCGCCGTACGTGATGCGGAAATTTCTCGGGCGGCATAAGATCGGCGTGTCGGCGGCCGCGGTTGTCCTGATCGCGATCTCCGCCGGGCTGGCCTCGACATTGTGGGAAGCGCGAATCGCGGCGCGGCGGTTCGACGACGTCAGAAATCTGGCGCATACGTTTTTGTTCGACATTCACGACTCCATTCAGAACCTTCCCGGTTCCACCGCCGCGCGGGCCATGATCGTCGAGACCGGCACGGCGTATCTCGACCGGTTGGCGCTGGATGCGCGCGGCGATTCGTCGTTGCAACTGGAGCTCGCCGAGGGTTATTTGAAGATTGGAGACGTCGAAGGAAATCAGTTCGACGCCAATCTCGGCGATACTTCAAAGGCGCTCGAAAGTTATCGCAAGGCCCTGCCCATCGCCGAAGCGATCGTCGCGCGAAATCCCAAAGACATGCACGCGCGACGCGTTCTGGCACAGGCTCATATGGATCTGGCGAGCGCCCTTCCCTTCACCGGAAACAGCGCTGAGGCTTTAGAGGATGCCCGCAAATCCGAACAGCTGTTTCGCCAGGTCCGGGGTTCGACGCCCGCCACTCCGGAAGGCCGTTCGGATCTGCGGCGCGCTTATGAAACCGAAGGCGACATCCTCGGTGGCGCGCGAGACGTGAATTTGGGGCGGGACCAAGAAGCCGTAGAAGTGTATCGGCAAGCGCTGCTGCTGATTCCGGAGCCGCACCCTGGCGTTCCCGAGGCAGAGCGGGAGGGGACGGCGCGAATCTCGCTCGGCATCAAGCTCGCCGACAGGGACGATCGCGCCGGGCGCTACGATGATGCGTTGAATCAATACCAGAGCCTGCTGGCGCTCGCCGAGCGGATAGCCGGCGAAAATCCCAACAACGCTCGCGCCAGGGGAATGGTTGGAGCGCTGCTCAGCCGGATCGCGGCGGAGCAAACCACGCTGCACCAGAACGCCGCGGCGATCGGGAATTACCGGCGTTTTATCGGAATGGCCGAAACGAACCTGGCAGCCGATCCAAGCAACGACCGGACGCGGAGCGGCCTTATGGTTGCGAACAAGAATCTTGGTGATCATTATTTTTACAACCTCCGGGATTTTACCCAGGCGCTGCGCTGTTACCGCCGCGCCGCGGAGCTGCTCGAATGGCAGGTGCGGGCCGATCCGGGCAATATCGTCGCGCGGCTGCATCTTTCGGAAATTCGCGAGGAAATCGCCGATTGTCTTTTGAAGACCGGGCACGTGGCGGAAGCCCGCCACGAAACCCGGCTCGGGTTGAAGATCGCCAAGGAGCTGGCCGACCGCTCCGGCGCCACCGCCGATCAGGTTTATAATTACGCGCATCTCGCCATCAACGCCGACCCCGAAGTTCTTGGCGACGTGGCGGCAATACTGCCTTATGCGCTGAAAGCCGTGGAGATGAGCCACGGGTCCGATCCGTTTTCGCTGCACGTGCTCGCGCGGACCTATGCGCGATCAGGCGATTACCGGCGCGCCATCGAGGCGGAGGAAAAGGCGCTCGCTCTGTTTCCTCCGGCCGAGGCTGGCAAGCAGGTTTCGGGTGCGCAGGAATCCATTCAGGATCTCCTTAAAGAAAGCCGCGAGAAGCTCAAAAAAGAATTGATCTCCTTTTCCGGACTGCGTCGCGTTCAGGGTGAGAGCGAAATGAACGCTCTCAAAAAGGAGAAAAACCATGAAACGCACAGCCTCTTTGCTGATTACTTTGGCGCTGGCCGCGGTGCTCTGCACCCCGGCGGTCGCGAAACCCTCTCCCAATAATGTCCGCCGCAGCGCACCTTCGCGCCCGGCCGCTTGGCCCCCTCAGAGCGCGCGGCAGAACACGGCCCGTCCACCAAGCACAGCTCGACAGAATACCGCCCGGCCCGCCTCTGCCCGACAAAATGCGCCCCGGCAAACCGCGGCCAGCCGCCCGAACACGGCGTCCCGCACCAACACCGCCCGCCCGAACGCGGGGCAATCGAAAACAGCCCAATCGAAAGCGGCGCCATCGAATACCGCTCCCACGAATAATGCGAAGCCCAATGCGGCCAGCCCGAAGACTGCCCAAACCAATACCGCGAAATCGAATACCGCTCATCCGACCACTGCCACCAAGGGCGGTCAGACCGCGGCAGCGCCCGGCGGTGGCGGCGCCAAGAACGCTTCCAATAACCCCCTCCATGGCGGCCGCCAGATTCCCGCCTCGCGTTTTAATGCGAGCTTCGGCCGCGGCCACGACTTTCACATCGGGCATCCGATCATGATCGGCGGCCAGGCCAGCTTCCAGTTCGGCGGATTCTGGTTCGGTATTGTCGATCCGTGGCCGGCCGCGTGGTTATACACGGATGCGGTGTACGTGGACTTCATCGGCGGAGGGTACGTCCTGGTGGATGTCGCGCACCCTGGCCTTCAAGTCGCGGTGAGCGTCGGAGATACGGTGAGCACGTGCACCGCCTCCGCTGCGGCGGTTTCTTCCACTTCGCTGGCTCGGAAAATCTCCGAGCCGGCGGGCGGGGATATCAGCGTGGATATCAGCGTGGATTTCGCAGTTGAGTAACTTTGTTTTCCCCCACCGAAACCTCCTTTCACGTTCCCTCCGAAACATGGCCCGCCCGGCTAAAGGGTCACCCCGAATTGACCGATCTAGCGGATAGCAGCCCTATGTCTGCCCTGGCCCGAACTCTTTTCCTCGCCGCCCTGCCCATGGCTTGGGCGAAGACCCCCGCGGTGACGCTCGATGCCCGCATGGACGCGACGGGCGAAGTTACCATCCGCGCGTGGTCTTCGCAGAGACAGTATCTCGCTCCGGTCCTCGCAAAAGTCATAGGCTGCCCCGGCGGAATGATGTCCGGAAGCGACCGGTTTGGCGAATTTCACTGCGCTCATGCGCTCCGGCGCGAGGGGCTCTTGCTCAAAGCCGTTCTGGACCTTGGTCCGATCGCGCGCACACTCGCGGCGACGGATGAAATCGAGATCATATTGGCGTATCCCCGCCTCGGATTTGAGGAGTCGTCCATCCCGCTAAAGGACCAGGGAGCCCGATTCAACGTTGTTCGGGGAGGACGGTTCACAGCCGGCGCCGCACCCGGACTGCTCCACATTCGGTTCGGCTACCACCTCAATCAATTGACCGCCATCTATGTTCCACTCGCCGCCATGGCGCTGGCGCTGACGTTGGTCGCCATGCTTTTGTCCAGGGCTGGCTATGCGGACCTCAACCGCTCCGTTTTTCTGCTGGGGACGATATTCTGGCTGGCCGCCGCGGCACGGCTTCAAGCGGCGGAGCCTGTCCGGATTCTGCTATCCGGAACCCCGCTGGCCAACATCGCGGCCACGCTCGGCGAATACGGTCTGCCCCTACTCTGCGTTGCGGCCGGAGCCGCGTTGGGTGAAAGGAAGCGGGCGCGCAGCGAGGTGTTTGGCGAGTTTTTTTGGAGCTGCGGAATGTTCCTGTTTCCGCTGGCCAGCGCTTTCGGGGCGATTTCGTCCATGGTGGAAGGAGAGTGGATCGCCGCAGCCCCGTGGTTGGTTTTCGCACCGATCAGCATTGTCGTGTGCCGTTGGCGGATTCGGGCGAACGCAGGCGGCAGCTTGCGGGAATTGAGCGGAGGCGAACTGAAAGACCGCGTGTTGCAATTGGCCGCCAGGACCGGACGCCACGACGTCCGGGTCTTCGTTTCGTCGTCCACCCGCTCGCAAGTCATGAACGCGTTTGCCCTCCTGCGGAACGGCATCCTTATGACGGCTCCGTTAATTCAGTCACTCACCAGGCGCGAAGTGGACGCGGTAGCGGCGCACGAACTGTCGCATTTCGGTCATGCCAGGCGCAACGCATGGGCGGCTCTGGCGATAGCTGCGGTATTGTTCCGGCCGCCCTTGGCCGAGTTTTTGCTCGAAGGCGCCGGACTGTTTCTTGCCCTGCTCTTGCCGTTGATCGTGTTCTTCACGGCATTGCATGGCGCGCGAAAACGTGAGTTTGCGGCCGACGCGGGCTCGGTAGCCCTCACTGGAGATTCGCGAGCGATGATCGGCGCTCTCGCCAGAATCTCGCGCCACAACGGAACGCCTCTCGACCGCAATCGCGTGGCGGAGTGGTTCTCCACGCATCCCGCCACTCAAAAGCGCATCCGCGCGCTTGCTGCCGCCGCCAGGCTGGAGCCGGCTGAGGTTGAGGCTTTGTGCAACACCTTATGCAACGACGACGATCCTGGCTTGTGTTATACCCTTCCACCAGCGGACGGCGACATGATCTTTACGCTGGCCTGGCAAAGAGCCAACGCGGTGCGCTACTCGTGGACCGCGTTGCTCGGTGCTTCCGTCGCTGGCCTGTTGGTTGCCGGCCTGCTCGATAAATTTGCCGGGAGCGGGTTGCCCCAAATGCTGGCTGGAATTGCGCTGGGATGCGCTGTGACGAAGGTCTTCGCTTCTTCGGTAATGTCCGCTGGCTACGCCCGTTTGGGGTTGAAGCTGGCCCGGAAGCTTGGAGCCGGTGGACAACTTGTGGGTCTGGCGATTGATAACGAACCGCGGGTGTACAGCGGCTTCCGCTTTTCCGATACAGGTTTTCTTTCGTTCCAAGGCGGGAGGCTTTGTTACCTGAGCGAACGCACCACGATACTGCTTAACCCGGCCGATGTGCTGGACGTGAGCATGGTGGCCGCGGCGCCGTCGTCCTGGCGCAGGCTTCAGCCGATGGTGCGATTTCGTTCCGGCGAATCCCCCGACGTCAAGGCCATCATCCTGCATCCCGTGTCCTGGGGCGCGACTCCGCGGCGATTGTTTCGCGCCATCGCCAGATGGAGAGCAACGTCAACATCCGCTGAAAGTACGTCGATCAGCGGTTTCACGCCGGTTGCGGGGCAGCCTTTTCACGTACCCACCCTGGCTCAGGTCGCGCGTGGATTCCGGATCCCGGGCGCTGTGACGCTGGTGGGAACCTGCTTAGCCGGATGGTTTATCCGGCTGGACTTGTGGCCCGTATGGCTCGCCCTTGCCATCACGGCGTGTGCGTATACCTTCATGTTTTTACCTGCCATGCTATACCGGCCGTCCTCGCTACCTCCGGCACTGACGCCGCCAGTGGACGCCGGTTGACCTTGTGGGGCCGCCAATTGTGGCGGCAAGCCGGCTTTCTGCCGGCGCCGGTCGACCTTATCCCGAAGCCGCCAAAAATTGACGGCCCCACCTAGTGGCCTGTCGCGGAGAAATCGTCAGCATGCTATCCCCTCCATGACTGTCGGGGTTCCATTGGCATGCTGATGAGCTGATATGGAACCCCGACAGTAATGGAGGGGATACGCTAACGATCTGTCTGCGACAGGACACTAGCGAATGGAGTCGCTGAGATCCACCGCTCGTTTGAAAGCAACGGCGATCTCGTGGCTCTGAGGCGATCGGGTTGCAAGGATTTCCAAACGCCGAACTGCCTCCGCGGCGGCCGCCCCTGCGCCACCGAGACCTAATTGTTTCCGCAGCTTCGCCAATTCCATCAGGCTTTTCGCATTTGCCTCCGGCAAATCCTGCCCATCCGGATCTCTGCTCATCGCCGACTCAAACAGTTCCCGTGCTTTTCGCTGGTGCTCGAGCGCCTCTTTGGGCATATGCGCGAGGTCGAGCGCAACGCTCATCGTGTTCTCTCCGGAAGCCAGATCCTCGGTTGCCTGCACATTTTTCGGATCGGCGATGGTCATGGCACGGTAGAAGGCAAGAGCTATCTCGCAATCCCCGAGAGACTCCTGCGCCGCGCCGCCCAGCGCCCGCGACTCGCATAGGCCTTCCCTCGCCTCCGCGGCTAAACGCTGTAAGTCGGTATTCCGGGGCGCAGCCTTGGCCAGCGGCTCGATCAGTTCCACGGCGCGACGATGCTCCTCGGCGGCCCCGGCGTAATTTTGTTGCGCACTCATCGTGAAACCGAGAAAATGATGCGAGATCCCAACCACGCGCCGGGCACGCACGCTGGAGGGGTCAGCCTTTAACAGCCCTTCCCGCACCGCCAGTCCGCGGCGCTGATCCGCCAGCGACGCATCGTAATGCCCCAGCATGCGCTCAACCGAGCCCTTCGATGTGAAGGCCGTTCCCAGGCGATAAACTTCCTCCACGGAACCGGCTCTCTCGCACATGCGCAGGTGCTCCTGGTAGAGTTCGCCTGCGTGCGTTAAGTCGCCGACGGTGCGGTATTGTCCACCGGTGTACCAGATGCAGGCTTCGAGCCTTCCCCGAACCTCCTCATCGTTGGGACTGAGCGCGTACAAACGGCGGCGGATCGCGAGGGCCTTCACCGCATTTTCCAGCGCACTATGCGGCGAACTGTTCCCGCGAGCTTCCTGGAACCTGCCGATCATGTTGACGATGTGGTCGTAAGCGTCCGCGAGATCGTTCAACAGAACCTTATCGTCGCCGGCTTCCGATGCGATCTTGTCGACATACTCCTCGGCTCGGTGCACCACCAGTTCCTGGGCCGCCGAGGAGCCGGGAAGGTCCTTGATGGCGTCGTCGAATTCGAACATGAACGACTGCCGCAATTTGCGCAACGCGCCCAACTCACGCTCCGCGCGCACCTGTTCCACGTGCGCCCTATGCGCGTAGAGCGAGGTGCCCAGCAGACCGGCCGTAAGGGCCAAGCCGATCAGCGCGGCCGCGCCAACTGCCACGCGATTGCGCCGGATAAACTTCGCTGCGCGATAGGAGAAAGAGGCGGGGCGAGCCTCCACGGGCAAGCCCTTCATCTGGCGCTCGATATCCGCTGCCAATTCATGGGCCGTGGGGTAACGCCGGCTGGGGTCCTTCTCCAGCGCCTTTCGCAGAATGTTGTCGATGTCGCCTTCGAGCGCCGCGCGGGCGCGCCGCGTCAGGCCGCCGGCCGCGCTCGAGAGCGGCGGATCATATTCGCGAATAACCCGCGTCGGATTGGCGCTGAAGTCTTTCGCTCCGGCATAGGGGGAAGCGCCGGTCAGCAGCCGGTACAGCAGCACGCCCAGCGAATACACATCGCTCGCCATAGTTATGCTTTCGCCGCCGGCCTGCTCCGGGCTGGCGCTGAGAGGCGTCAGCATCCTCTCAAACGGCTGGGTCATTTCCCGCCCGGCCGTATCGTCTCCGGCCAACAGCTTGGCGATTCCAAAGTCCAGCAGGCGGGGCTCGCCGCTCGCCGTAACCAGGATGTTGCCAGGTTTGAGATCGCGATGGATCACCAGATTCTGGTGAGCGAATTGAACTGCCGAACAGACCTTGAGAAACAGCGGAAGCACCGGCGGATGATGAAGCGCTACATACTGGTCGATGGTCTGCCCGTCCACGTACTCCATCACAAAGTACGGCCGGCCGTCGTCCAGCTTCCCCGCGTCCAGCAGGCGCGCGATGTAGGGATGGATCAGGCTCGCCAGAATACGGCGTTCGCGGCGGAAGCGTTCGAGAAGCGCTCCGCTGCTCCCGGCATGAATGACTTTCAATGCCACCCGGGCGGGCAACTCATCGTCGTCACGGACACCGAAGTATACCGTTCCCATTCCGCCGCTGCCCAGCACGCGCTCGATGCGGTAGGGCCCGACGCGCGTAGGCGCCTCGAAGCTCAGCAGCTGGCCGCGAATGGTCTCGTCGAAACAGCGGTCCAGATCGCCGGTCCGGTTGCTGTAGGAGAGCAGCGATTCCACATCGCCTTCCAGAACCGAGCTCTCCTTGCACGCCTCCTTGATGACTTTGGGGCGTTCTGCGGGAGTCGCGTCCAGCGCTACGTTTAGCACTCGCTTTACGCGTGCCCAATACTGAGGCTCGTCCTGCATCCCAGACAGGATATCAGGGATTTGCCGGGCCGTTACCTGCCGATCATCAGAATCGTAAACGATCCTGGCACCGCCGCACCCTGGCCCCCGCGCCCGCCGCCGGGTGGTGGAGGAGGCGCCGGCCCACGCTCCTGCGACATCGTGAACAGGTGGCCGGTTTTGTTGTCAAAGGTGATCGTGCGCGCGCCATTCATCGTTTGCAGATTTTGCTCGACCTCGAACGTGGTCGGACTCGTCTCCTTGACGATGGTCATCGTGCCGTTGCCATGCGTGCTGAACGCTTCCATCGTTTTAGGGTTGAACGCCGCGCCATCGGAGCCGCCGGCCAGCGGCAGGCTCGTAAAGATTTTGCCGTCCACGGCGCTCAGAATCACCATCATCGGCTGCGCGGGCTGCGCCGGCGGATTGCCGGACCGGCCGCACGCCGCGAACAGCACCTGATTCTTCACATCCAACGCCAGTCCGTTACATCCGCCCTTGTCGACGAACGAATAGTGCCCGGTGGCCTTCATCGTCTTGACGTCCACGGCCGTAACGCTGCCGACCGCATCCTGCATCACCACATAAAGCATGCCCTTGCCATCGGCCACACCTTGCTCCGGCACGCCGCCCAGGTCGATTGTGCCAAGCACGGTGCCGTCCTTCGTATCGATAACCGTCGCGTCTTTGGTCGGGTGACTGAAGACATAGACCCTCTGGTTGAAGTCGTCGAAAAGGATGCCATCCGGCCGCGCAGCGCCTACATCGATGCTCTTGATCAGCGCCAGCGTCTTGGTGTCGAACATCGAGACCTTCGGATGGTCGCTGGTGAAGCCGTGGCCGGACTTCACATCGACCGCGGTGCCGTTTCCTCCGACGCCAGGAAGCTCACCGGCCGGGTCCAGGGTGTCGAGATTGAAGACCGTCAATCGCGCCGCGACCGCCGGTACCGCGGGCTTGGTATCCGTGGCCGGGATCTCTCGCGTCGCGCCTCTCGGAATATACAGCCTGCGTCCGGCGGCGTCGGCATAGATGTAATCCCAGCCGCCTTCTCCGCCGACCCTGGCCGACTTGAGCACCTTGTAGGGTCCAGCTTGTTGAGCGGAAGCGATGGATACTGCCAGCACGAAGCACAATTGTCGCATTTGAGTTTTCTCCCGGAACCTTAGTATATTCCATGCAAGGCTCGCCCGGGATCGATGTGATACAGTTACGCCGATGAAGTTCGTCCTGAAATGGCTCGGGCGCGGCTTGCTTGCGATCTTGATACTGGCGTGCGCGGCGTTAGCCGTTTTCCGCATTTTAACCTTCACCCGAGAGACGCGAACATCGGAGGAAGCCGCCCCTGCTTCTGGCCACTTGGTTTCCGCCGGAGATATCAAGCTTTATGTACAGGAAGATGGCCCTGAAAACGGGCTGCCGGTTGTGTTCATTCATGGCTTTGGCGCGTGGAGTGAGACTTGGAAGAAGACCACATCCGTTCTGGCTTCCCATGGCTTTCATACCATCGCTTTGGATGTTCCGCCATTCGGCTTCTCCGAGAAGGTTACCGACGGAACCTTTTCGAGGAATGCGCAAGCTCAGAGGATTATAAAAGTTCTGGATGCGTTAGGACTGCACCAGGTGATCCTGGTCGGACATTCCGTCGGCGCGCGTCCGACGGTGGAAGCGGCTCTTTTGGCGCCGGATCGGGTCAGGGCTTTGGTTTTGGTAGATGGAGCCTTAGGCTTCGGAACTGACGGCGAATTCGCACCCAATGATCCCTCGTTGCTGGCTCGTGCATTCTTTGCCATCCACCCGCTGCGCAATGCCATGCTATCAGCCACGGCTACGAATCCGCTCATGACCAAGAAACTCCTCAGTACGTTTGTGGCTGACCCGAATATTCTAACTCCGGCCCTGTTGTCTGTTTACCAGAAGCCATTCGTAGTTAAGGATTCGACGAACCGTTTGGGTGACTGGCTCAAAGTCTTGTCAGTGGATACCGATACTTCGTTAAGCGGCAAGCTTTCTAACTTTTCCAGGCTTGCCATGCCCACCTTGCTTATCTGGGGCGACAAGGACACTATCACACCGCTCTGGCAGGGCGAAAAGCTGAAGGCGAGTATCCCTGGCGCCTCTTTGAGTGTGCTAAAAGGGCTTGGCCATATTCCTCAAATAGAGGATCCTGGCCAGTTCAACAATTCGCTGCTGCCATTTCTCGAGCAAGTTAGAAAATAGTCAGCGAGCCTGCCGGTCGGCGAAGATCTTAGCAAAAGTATAAATGCTTTGCATCGGATTGGCTCCGATGGACGTTGGAAAAACGCTGCCATCGACGACGTATAGACCTTCCGTCCCCCAAACTTTGAAATCTTTCGAAACGACGCTATCAGCGGCGCTCGAACCGAGTTTGTTGGTCGCCTGTAAATGCGCCGACGTGACTATCGAACGATTGGGAATGAACTGAAGACTTTTTTCGATTGCGTCCGCCTGGCGCATTTCGGTAAAGATCCCGGGCTTCAACTGGCCGCTTGTGTTGCCACCTGTATTACTACCCAGGATGTCCTCGCTGGTGGGAAGAAAAACCTGCTTTGCGCCTGCGCGAAACATGATTCTCACGGCTTCGGCGACGCCTCGCCTGAAGCGAACTTTGTCGGCATCGGAGAGGGTGTAGTCGATTTCCGGTTCTCCGTCTTGATTGAGGCGAACGCGATTGTTGGGCGAGGGTGTGTCAATCAGCATCACGCCGAATCCACCAAGGTTGCGATAAGACATGATCATGTCGAGCCCGAACTTGGCAGGTCCCATGGCCATGATGGCGCTATACAACGGCTCGGCCGACATCGATTCCAGAGCATAACCCTCTGAGATAAGCAGGTCGTCCACAAAAACGGATGCTTGCGTCCCCTTAAGAGCATCCACTGTTTGATCGAATTTTCCTAACACGGGCATCGACGCATGAAGCACCACTCCACGGCCGATCTGGTCGTTGGGTACTTTGGAGCGCAGCAGAATGGCCGGCGATCCCAGCGCGCCCGCCGATAGAATCACACGGCGCGCGCGCAGGGTTACCATCTCTCCGGGACGAAGGCCCAATCCGTTTGGATCGGCGAGAACCCCCGGGCCGGATACAGGAGCCCGCATCATGATCTCCACGCCTTTGACCTTCCAGGTTCCTTCGTCGAACAAAACCCGCCGCACTTCGGCGTCGGGCAGCATACTGAGGGGATTCGCAGAATCCATGACCGCTTTAAGAACCAACTCCGTCGCGGCCGACCGCTTATCGGTCACCGGATAGGGCGATTGGCCTGGAGCATAAGTATTCAAGTCGTATAACTTGGGATGTAACTTCGAAAGCAGAGCCCCATCCCACAGCTTGTGATTGTTGACGTTGATCTCGGATTCGGAAAGCACGCGCGTGCCGATGGCGGTCTTCACCCATTGGTATGCCTTGTCGAGGTCGGCCTTGGTAAAATCGTTCGGGCCGATGCGGCCGGCCTTCCGCCACTGGTCGATCCTGTATTGAACGGTTGGCAGCGTAGGCGCGAAGCACAGATCCACATTCACTAGCGATCCTCCACCGACCGCCATTCCGTTCTTGATGAAAATGGATCCATCGGTGGACGTGCGAGCGCCGCTGCTTTCCTTCAAGTCGTCGATAAGGCGTGTCTCCATCGCGCCGGGAACCGTGAAGGAACCGCGCTCGACTAAGACCACGCGCTTGCCCCCGCGCCGCAATTCATGGGCGAGGACGGAGCCCGCGGGGCCGGAGCCGACCACCAGGTAATCGATCTCGCCGGTCTTTAGCGCGACTTCTTTTGTCGCCGCATTGTAGCGAAGCTGCGTCGGAGGAATCGTCGGTCGATGATCGGCGATATACGCGTCCGTCGCGTACAGATTCAATTTGACGCCGGTCAGTGCCTCCTGCAAGGCGCCATAGGTCTTGCTGATATAAAAATTCCGAAGATTCATCGCCAGCCTGCGAGGTTCATTCACCGTGCAGGTATGCAGAAGATAGAGCACGTGCGTTCTTTGCTCGGGAGCCAACTGTGGGAAGGCGGTCACTCCACTCGTCTTGATAAAGTCCGCCATCCCGCAGGCGGTTCCAAAACTGCGCAGATCCGCGAAGGGCGCAAGCAGCATCTGGAACGCGGGAGCCTTTCCGGCGGCTAGCCAGATTTGGTCGCGCGCCGCTGTAAACATGGCGGTCAACTCGGGCTTGTCCTTCACTTCCTCGATTGGAATATAGGAGGCGAAAAGCGCATCGTGGACAGTTCGCGGCGCGTCGGCCGCGACCAACGGTAAAACAAGCGCGCCGAGGATTGCGAGAAGTCTGCTCATGTAAGATATACTAGCCGCAAAACATCATGTGGAAAAAAGCTTCGAAAATTCAGAAACTCGCGTGGGGATTTGCCGCGTTGTTTCTATTTGTCTATTCGCTGGATTACGTTCCAGGAATCATGGCCGAGAATGGCAAGATGTTCGGCCTCTTCAGCATGACTCCGCTCGTCGATTTCGGTCACCTCGCCCTGGGCACTCTGGCCCTGATTTCCGGCTTTGTCTCCGCGAAAGTTTCGCGCATTTATTTTTGGGCGCTCGGCGTCTGGTACGGGATCGACGTGATCATGTTCTTCGTGTCGCATTTCAATACGATGAGCCTGCTGGTGAACGCGGCAGTGAATATGCCGCATCTCATTATCTCCATCGCGGCGTTTTGGATTGCGGCCAACGTAGAACGCTCCCATGCCACGGTCCGTACTTAGGTTTGCCCGGCGAGCCGGGATTGCCATCATAGGTTTCTGCGTTGTGGTGGCGATCGCGGCGGCTATCTTCATGGCGCAATGCTCGAAGGTGCAACGCCCGCCGAAGGTCCAATCGGAAGCATCGCGGCAGCGCATGAAACTCACAGCCGATATCAAAGACTACACTCGCGCGGAGGACAGCACATATCTTGGCTACCCGGAGTGGTTCATCGTTTGGAGTTATACCGAAAAAGCGGACTTCCAGGCGGCGCATTTACCGAGTGGATTTCCCTACTTCAAGTCGATTCAACAATACTGGTCGGGCTACTGCTGTGTTCATGGGTTGACGCGCGGAAAGTACCCGTTCGATTTTGGAGAGCATCAGATGCTGGTGGTGATCGGCAGCAGCTTCTCCATCGAATATCTGATTCGAGCTGCGTACGAAAACACGATGGGGCGGCTCACGGAGTGGCTCAGTTCGGGTCAGGAAGTGGAGGAAGACGCCTATTCGAATCGCGTTGCCCGCGAGTATGCCGATTTCGTTCATATCCGGCCGTTTTACGAGTTTTCTTTTTGGAAGCGTTTCAAGGACCTGTGGTCTGAGACCAGCCTGTGGGGCCGCCATCCAGTGCGAAAGCTGGAGCGGAGGATGTTTCTTTCGGTCGACTATTCGATCGAATCTTTCTACTGCTGGCTGATCGAAAAAGCGACACATGCAAGCTATGGGATCGAATCGGCGGACACCTACGCCTGGATCGAAAATGCGCGAGAGGAAATTTTCGCCCAGAACCCGAGAATCCGCAAAGTGAAAGAAGTCGGGCCCGGCGCCTACCTCGTCATCATCCCCAGATATCAGGAGTTCACAACGGTGACAGAGTGGCTGGCCGAGCGCGACATCCACTTTGTCGAGATCGCCGGCAACGATGAAATTCTGGTCAGCGCGATTGCACCTCGCGGCTGGAGCTATAATTTGACCGCTGGTGAGGAGGCGTTTTCGACCGGGTTAGCGACTGCTCCCGAGTGGAAACGGATCGCGATCTCGACGCCGGTGAGTGCGCTCCACATGGTTGTGAACGATCTTCGGAATCGCGGAATCAAGGTGGAGCACGTCTACGATTATTAAGAGGTTCCCATTGCCCGCATGCTGACCAGGCTGCGGAAAAAGTCTTTGTCAATACCGAACGCAAAATTGCCGACGCGATTGGACGCGCTATACGCGATCGCCGAGCCATGGGGATACATTTTGCTACCCCCAAATTTTGCCATTTCGCGCGCTCGGGAGACTTTTTCCGCAGCCTGTGACGCATGGCGGTTCAATGAACCGCGACCGTCAGGAAGCGGACAGACGCAGAAAATGACCGGGACAGCTTACAGTCGCGCCAGCCGTGTCTGCGCGTCACCAAACTGATCGAGTTTGATGCCAAAACGATCCATGAGTGACATATACAAGCTGCACATCTTCCGATTATCCTCGCCTGCTTCCAGGTAATTCAGCGCACGGCCGGTTTCGAGCGTGCCGCCGAGTCCGCCGGCGAGTATCAGAGGTAATCGGAAGTTGTCATGCTTGCGGCCGATCCAGAGATTAGAAAGGAACATCAGGCAGGTATTGTCCAGCACCGTCCCGTCGCCTTCCTTCATGCTGTCCAGCTTGGACGCCAGATACGCATACTGGCTCACATGGAAATGGGCGATGCGCTCGTAACCATCCGAGTTGTTGCTGTGCGATGCGGCATGGTGCCCTTCCTTGACGCCGAGGAAAGGATAATACATCGCCGAAAGGTCGCGGGAAATAATCAGCGACGCGACGCGGGTCTTGTTGGTCTGAAATGCGATGGCGATGATGTCGCACATCAGGCGGGCGTGGTCTCGCAGGTCTTCGGGCAGTCCGTTCGCCGGGCGGTCCATGGTGGCCGCGACCATGTTTTTCGCCTTGGCCTTGTCCTCCGCGGCGTCCTTCGTGTTGCGCATTCCCTCAACCCGTTTTTCAACCTCGCGCACGCTGGTCAGATATTCATCCAGCTTGGACTTGTCGCTGGAGCTGATTTTCTTGGTCAGGCTTTCGGCGCGGTCTTTCACCCGGTCCAGGATGCTGAGGTTCAGCAGGCTGCCGCGATTATCGAACAGGTTGTCCCAGGCAAGCGACGGGTACACCTCCACCGGAACCGGCGAATCCGGACTCTGCCAGGAGATGTGCGAGCTATAGGCCAACGAGAAGTTGGTCTCGTGATAGCCGGTCATCGGCTGCTCGCAGGCCAGCACGATACTGGACTGCGGCGTGTCGTCGCCGACGCGATTGGCGATCATCTGATCCACGCTGATACCCGAATGGATGATGGCTCCCTTCGAGATGTGCGCGCCGGACAGCAGGCTTCCGGTTTGCGCGGGGTGAATGCCCTGGCCAGTGAGCGCCTTGACGAACAGGCCGTCGATCACATTAATCTTCTGCTTCAACGGTTCCAGCGGCTGAAGCGTCCTGCTGAGCTTCATGGCCGCGCCCGCGCCCTCCGCGCTCCAATGATCTTCATTGACGCCATTGCCCAGAAAGACAACTCCGAACCGCTTGGGGAACGCGGAGGCCGATGGCGTATCGGCAAAAGCGTCCAGCGATTCCAGCCACGGCAAGGCCATCGTGCATCCAACTCCGCGAAGCACCGCGCGGCGGGAGATCTTTCTGGGTCGGGGCATCTTCATCACCTCCTGGATTGTAGCGCAGGCTGAACCGGATTTCGTTTGTTCAGAAACTGCGGGCTGGTGACGATGGTCTCCACCAGCGAATCGATGCGATACTCTTTGGCCGCGAGCGTAGTCTTCATGCGTTCGATAACGGCTTCGTCGGAGAGTTGCAGAGACCGGTTCAGAGCATAGGCGAGCATCTTGCGGCTTATACTATCCACGAAATCGGCCTGGCGATGCTGGCGGATAAAGGTCTGGACGCCTTCGATTCCAGCCCCCTGGCTGCCTCCCGGAAAAACCGCGTTGATATCGACCGGACGATCTGCCAGGTCCTTGGTCCGTGCCTCGCCCACCGGTCCGTAACCTTCGAACGCCAGTCCGAACGCGTCAAACCGCGCATGACACGACCCGCACACCGGATTCGCACGATGTCTCGCGAGCATATCGCGCAGAGGCAATTCCGACTTCGCTTCATCCTGCGGCAACTCCGGCACCACGGGAGGCGGCGGAGGAATGACTTCGCCCAGCACCTTATGAACAACCCAATAGCCGCGTTTCACCGGACTGGTCCGCAAGCCAGGTGAGGTCTGCGTGAGAAAGACCGCCATCGGCAGCAGGCCGCCCCTCTGGTACTTGTCCGCATCGTCCACGCGAACCCAGTCTTTGGCTTCTGGATTCACAGCCGGCATACCGTAATGCTTCGCAAGCACGGGATTCACAAACGTGTAGTTGCCGTACAGCATGTCCAGCACGGAGCGATCGTTGCGGATCGCGTCTTCGATAAACCGGACCGGCTCCTGAAACATCGCCTCGCGCAGATCGTTGTTGAAGCTCGGAAAGCGTTCGCGATCGACCGAATTATTCGTTTCGAAGCGGCGGAAATCGAGCCAGTTGCCGCCAAATTCGGTAGCCATTCCGCGAACCCGGTCATCCTTCAGCATTCGGCGGGTCTGGGCCAGCAAAACGTCCGGCCGCTTGAGATCGCCCGACGCCGCGTGCCGCAACAGTTCATCGTCCGGCATGCTGGACCACAGGAAGTAACTCAATCTGCTCGCCAGAGCGTAGGCGGATAACGGCTGGCTCTTCGATGTTGCCATGCCGGTGTCGAGAAGGTCGATGCGGTAAAGGAAATCGGGCGACATCAGCACGCTGACAATCGAATCGCGGATCGCGTCTTCATGCGACAGTTGGTTCTTGTCGCGCAGCGCGTGATAATAAGCCAGTAAATCGTCGCGCTCCGCTTTGGTCAGCGGGCGCCGGTACGCTCGCGCAGCGAACTTCAGAAGCGCCTCGAGATGCTGCGGCTCGGCGTCGATCCGCTCCTTCTCCAACATCCGCAGAGTGCTGTTGACGCGATTAAAGTGATCCCAGATCGCCTGCGGCGCCACCGGATCGTTCTTCGGGTCGGTGCCGGCTTTGGCCAAATACGCTTCCCGCATTCCCAGGATGACCGCCGTGTCGGTGATCTCATGATCCGTCGGACGCGCCGTGCCGGACTCCGCGCCCTTGCCTTGAACCTCTCCGCTCTGATTGAAGAAGTACTGAACCCACGTCCGTTCCGTATATCTGGCGATGTAGTCGAACTCGTTCCACAGGCGATCGAGCGCCTTCTGGCCTTTTTCGTCGAGGATCAACTCCATCAGCGGCGTATCGTCGCGAAAGTAGCCCATCGTGTTATGAAAGCCCGCGCTCAGCAGGCGTCCCTTGTCTTCCGAATCGTCCGGGAAGTAGCGTCCGCGCTCCTGGATGTAGAAAGTGTCGGGGAACACGGAAGCGAATCGCGAAAAGGCCGCCTCATACCGCGCGCGCTCGGCTGCCGGAACCACCAGGTCGGGATCGCCCGCGCGGGCATTCGCCGAGAGAGCGGCCCAGCGCGGAGCGGCTTCCGCATGAAGGCCGGGATATTTCGGAATCGCGGGCACGGCCGGCGCCGGATCGGTATCGTTCAGCAGATCCGCGGGATCGCTGTCGCGGCGGTGCGCGGCGAACTGCCGCAACTTCCAGTTGAGCAGGGACTGCGATCCCGCCGTTAGGCCTTTTACCTTCGGCGCAGAGAATTGCATCGCTGTGTGGCTGCGGATTTTGACCACGAAATCGCGCATCTCGACGCACTTCGCGCGGACAATATCAGGCTCATTCGCGCCGGGCAGCGCTCGCCACATGGCTTGCAGTTTTGCTACGGGACCAATTGCGTCCTTATCCTGCAAAATCCCCCAGACCATGGGCAGATACTTCGCGCTTACCTTGGATTCCGCCGCGAAAGAGGCGAGCGTCGCGCCCGGCTTTCCCAGAGCGTGGCGATTCTTGAATCGCCACGCGGCCTGGAAGTAATCCGCGTAGTCGGTCGGCTGCCGATGGTAGAAGTTCACGATGCGCTGGATCGCATACTTTTCGCGATCCGTCTCCACCAGCATCGGATGCGGCGCGAAGTCGATTCCATCGGGCGACAGAACCATTTGGTCGCCCACGCCGCGCGCTGCTTGCAGGTACTTGTTCAGCAGCGCCGACGACATGGTTAAGGATTCGCCGGAGTTGTCGAACCCGGCGGGATTGGCCGGATCCACGGGAAACTCCCGCGTGGGTTGCATGTCCTGGCCGGTCAAGTCCCGGATGGTGTAGTTGTATTCGGCGTTGCTCAGCCGCCGCGCCAGCACCAGGCCCGGATCGCCGGCGTTTTTCCGCACCTCTTCGGCGCGCACCGCTCGAATCCAGTCGATCACCTGCTGGCGGGCTTCCGCCGGAGGCGGCGCCAACGGCTTGGGCGGCATCTCATTCGCGGCCAGCCGTTCGAGAATCTGCGCCCAGCGAGGATAATCCCGCGTCACCGTTTCGAAGGAGGTGTACGCCTTCAGATCGAACTGCGCCGCGGGCGTCTGTCCGCTATGGCACCCGACGCAGTATTTCGCGACAAACGGCCGCACGGTTTGCTCAAATTGCCGGTCCAGCGCGGAGGTGCCCGCCGACGCGGGGATCGCGCCCAGGGCGAGCATGACGGCAAAGCCTCGAAGTTGCATTACAACCAATACTTTACCGTATTATTGCGTTAAGCTTGTGGATCATGTCCCGTCTACTGAGCATCGCCTTGCTAATCGGCTTGATGGTGGAGGCCCAAACCCCGCGCCCGCCGCGTCCGGCTCCCCCGACCCGCGATCCCAACACGCCCGGGTATGTCACCGCGAAAGACCTGCCCGACGGCGCCAACGCTCCCGCCAACGCTGACGGGAATTTTATCCTCGGCCCCACTCACAGCCCCGCGCCGGAGATGACCGTGCAGGAAGCAGTGCCCCAGGGGACCGTCTTCGAATTCGCCATGGCGTCCGCCGATAGCAAGATCTATTCCGGCATCGCGCGCGAGCCCAACACCTTCGGCACGCCGGATCCCAACGATCCCGCCAAGCTGATTGTCACCACCAGCCACCCCGCTCCCTACACGCGCAAGATGGCTGTATATGTTCCCAAACAATATGTCCCCGGCACGGTTGCCCCGTTCATCGTCGGCGCCGATGGACCGGACCGCGCATTGTTCACCGCGCTCGACAATCTGATCGCTCGGCATAAAGTGCCCGTCATGATCGCCATTTCCATCGGCAACGGCAGCGGCGACGCCCAGGGCAGCCAGCGCGGCCTGGAATACGACACCATGTCCGGTCTCTACGCCGAGTGGGTCGAAAAGGAAGTGTTGCCTCTGGTCGAAAAGCAATATAACGTGAAGCTGACCAAGGATCCCGAGGGCCGGGCGACCATGGGCGGCAGTTCCGGCGGCTCCTGCGCCTTGATCATGGCCTGGTATCACCCCGAGCTCTATCACCGCGTGCTCACCTACTCCGGAACCTACGTCAATCAACAGTGGCCGCATAATCCGCAGACCCCTCACGGCGCATGGGGGTTTCACGAAACCCTCATTCCCAACTCTCCCGTGAAACCGATCCGCCTCTGGATGGAAGTCGGCGACCGGGACCTTTTCAATCCGAATCCCATGGGCGACAAAATGCACGACTGGGTCGTCGCCAATGAGAACATGGCCAAAGTTCTGGCCGCCAAAGGCTATCACTATCAGTTTGTATTCGCGCGCAACGCCGGACACACCGACCGCACGGTGAAACAACAAACTCTGCCCGAGGCCCTGGAATACGTATGGCAGGGCTATCCGATCACGGGAAAATAATCAGGCCCGCGCGTATTTGTTGAACCAGTCAATCGTCCGCTGCCAGGCCAGATCGGCCGCGGCTTTGTTATAGCGTTCCGGCGTGGCATCGCAGTTGAAGCCGTGAACGGCGCCCGGGTAGATATAGCCTTCGTGCGGAACGTTTGCTTCCTTCAACGCCGCGTCATACGCAGGCCAGCTCGCTGCCAGCCGCGTGTCCAGTTCGCCGTGATGGACCAGGATCGCCCCTTTGATCTTCGCGACGTCGTCCTTGGCGGGCGGGCCGCCGTAGAACGGCGCGGCGGCGGATAGATCGGCTCCCAACCTGACAGCCAGGGTATTGGAGATGCTCCCTCCGTAACAGAAACCCGTTACGGCGATCTTGCCCGTGCAATCGGCGCGCGATTTCAGCCACATCGCACTGGCCACGAAGTCCTCGGCCATTTTCTTGCCGTCGACCTTGCTGAACATCTGGCCGCCCTTGTAGTCGTCGCCCGGAAAGCCTCCCAACGAGGTGAGCCCGTCCGGAGCGAACGCCATGAAGTTCGCCAGCGCGAATCTCCGCGCGATGTCCTCGATATGCGGATTCAGGCCTCGATTTTCGTGCACCACGATAATCCCCGGCAGTTTCGAAGGAGCCGCCGATCGCGTGTCGGCGCTAACGGGACGGACAAAATATCCTTTGATGCTCCCGTTCCCGTTGGGCGACGGGACGGTTTCGTAGGATGCCTTGATCCGATCGTCGGTCTTGGACACCTGCTGGCCTTGCGCATAGTTCGGCATCAGCGCCTCGACGAGCGTCGCCGCCGTCAGACCGCCGATCGCAAATCGCTGGAGGCCGTCCATAAAGTCACGGCGGCTGATTTCGCCATGAATAAAGAGGTTGTAAAGTTCTATGGCTCCGCTCGGAAGCTTGGGTTTCGTTGGTTCCATTGGTTGACTCCCTTCGAGAGAATATCACGGCTCCTTCGTTGATGTTATCTTTAATCGTCACCCGCGGGTCACTCGGATGAAAGCGCGCGTCCGCCATCTCGCCGTCATCGTTGCCTTGGCCTGCTCTGTCCTCGGGCAGTCCGGAAGTCGACTCTCGCTTCGCACGCGCGTTGAGATATTCAAAGGAAGCGGCCAGTGGGAGCCTGTGACCCTGCCCCGGGATCTGGATCCATCGCGGACAGCGCTGGTGATTTGCGATATGTGGGACCGCCACTGGTGCAGCGGCGCGGAGGACCGGGTCGGCGTGCTCGCCCGGAAAATGGAACCGGTGATCCAGCTGGCTCGAAAGCGCGGTGTTCTGATCG